>Ga0073936_10010291_pt1 | contig 11499 bp, 12 predicted proteins | sample AliMusrvi5mmetaG_FD_87041 | JGI IMG/M metagenome (GOLD analysis project Ga0073936, IMG submission 87041) | Freshwater lake bacterial and archeal communities from Alinen Mustajarvi, Finland, to study Microbial Dark Matter (Phase II) - Alinen... | ecosystem: Environmental > Aquatic > Freshwater >... | reverse complement strand
GTCATTGTATCTTCTAATTTGATCATGTGGTTGGTATTTTATTGTGGAAAAATGCGTTGATCTGGTTGCACTCTTTTTTGGAGAAAACGATAATATCCATCAGCCGGGACTCAGTCTTTAAGAAGGTGGGATCTGCAGGGGATGGGAGGATCTTGAAAAGGAGCGATTCCATTTGGAGAATGGTTTCGCAAATTTCCTTAACATCTTTGGAAAGGAAATAGGCATACGCCTTGTTGCACCGTTCAAGAGCGTGGACTTTTACTGGAGTTTTATAAAAGGCTTTGTGTCCATTCTCTGACAAGTCGTTCGCATGGCTTACAAAACGTCCAAAAAGGATTAGGATATAGGATAGCTTACAACTATTAATATAATCAATGGCATCAGCTTCGCAAAAATAGGATCTCTTGTCTTGGACTTCTCCGAACCCGGTATTGAATCGGATTTCAAAATCGGTGAAGCCGGTTGGCCAGGTCTTATATTGGCGAAGTTGAAACACTGGCTATTCTTTAGGGAGGCATGATTGAAGTTCAATCATTAAATCATCAAGGACAACAATCTGAGCATTAATATCAGCAACCTGTGCCTGGTTGCTGGTCTGTCGAAGCCTTCGTTTCAGGGTTGTCCAATATTCCTCATAGGCCGCTAACGTTAAGCGCTGGATTGGAATACTCATTACTGAGAAAGTTTTCATGATATTAAATTTCAGCCTGGTCAGGCGTTTGTGAATGAAAACGATGTTTTATTATTACAATGTGAGGCCTCGGAGTGCATTTACTCTATAAGCATGATCTTGGTCCGTCCTTTTTGTTTGAACTCTCTTAGGCCGGCTCTTTCAAGATCATACCATATTGTATTCGCATTAATCCGGATAACATTGCCAATCTTCACTCCAATGATGCCGGTATTACATAACTTATAGAGGATGTCCTTTGAAATAGGACTTTCACCATTCTTAACCATATCAGACCTGAGTTTATTGATGGTCACCATTCTCGGTGGTAAATGTTTAAGAATGTTTTCCTGCAGCTGGACTATTCGCTCCAACTTGAGGACAAGCAGGTCCAGGTTAGACATTAGCTATATCATATGTGAGATTGCCAACCGGAGTATCAAAATAATCAGATATAGCGGAAAGTGCCTGGATTTTGGTTAAGGGACCGTTAGTCTTATTATGTTGGGCATTAATATAGACGGTTTTCTCCTGTATTGATAAGGCTATCCCCACTTTTTCGCGCAATTCTTTATTTGTCAATAATGACCTGATGTAACTAACTTTTAAAATCATAAAAAAAAAGTGTAAGAAATTATATTAATAATGCAACAATATGTTACATTTGTGAGGAAAAAGATACTGATGTGATATTTATGACTAATCGAATGATGCAAACATAATATTAATAACTCATTAAACTCATTTTATATATCTGAAAACTCACAATCTATATTGAGAATAAATAAATAACTACATATGCGTGACGCTGTAAAAATCAATTGTCAAGAAATTAGAAAGAGGTTTGAAACATTCAGAACTCCGGATGGACAAAAGGTTAAACACAAATATGTTGCTGAAAAATTGGGCATTTCTCATGCGGCCTTTGCTCAACATTTGAAAAATCAAACCATGAGTTTATACAGGCTGAAAATTCTTGCAGATATACTTGGAGTAGCTGTTGAGCATTTTATAGCATCAAAAGATTGTGCAAAAGATATGCTCGCTGGGTCTAATGAGGATTTATTAGCCAGCATAAAAACCCTGATCAATGATCAGGTGGAATCGAAGCTAGAATCAATCAGGAAGGATATCGTAAGCCTAACCAATCGGTTTGATAAGCACAACGCCTGCATGGATATGAACAGAGACCTTATTGCTACTAATGGGGAATTGATCAAAGAGGTTCTGGAATTGTCTAAGGCATATCGGGATAAAAACAGGGGCTAGTATTTTAGTGTGAAATGCAAATTCTATCTCTATTCTACCGACAATATTATCACCTACATAAAACAATGGAACAGCGCTACATACCAGAGAGCGTAGAAATCCCAGGCGGATCACCAGTAAAATGCAAAGTGCAAGGTGCAAAATGTAATATTTTGGACTTTGCACTTTTCGTTTTAGATATTACACTTTTCAACTTGCTCCTATCACTTTCTCCCGCATCATTAACCACCAATGCCTTGTTAAAAATTGCCGAAAAACATTATTAAAGACAATAATAGCAGGCTTTCATGTGTTAAAATGAAGTCAACAATTTTTCAAATCTCCGCAATTTTGGTCAAAACAAAATTATACTTGCACATATCAAGTAATATGTTATACCTTTGCGGTGCAATAAAATTATAACATGCGAAAAAAAACACTCCCGCTTGGAATGATCCTTGCACCAATGATGAATGAAATGTTCCGGGTGCTGAAGAGACGTACCAGCAGTCAGACAGATATGAAACTGACTATTGAACAATTCGGGTTCCTCTTTGCCATCAAAGAGAAAAAAGATGAGGTAATTCAAAAAGACATGGCGGAAATCCTGGGAAAAGACCAATCTGCGATTTTGCGCACGGTCGATGCTTTGCAAAAAAAGGATCTGATCCGTCGGGTGACAGGTACAAATGACCGGCGTAAGAATTTTCTGATGGTCACCAAAAAAGGCGAACGGGTGATTGATCAATACTTAAATATTGAATTCCAGCTGAATGAAGAGCTGCTTGTTGGACTAACCGACTCCGACCTCGACGCTTTTTATAAAGTAGTTGAACACGTTAAAAATAGGGCGGAGACTTTGTAATATTTTTTTACTATATTAATTGATATTATCAATATTTGATAGTGCATGAAATCATCAATCTTGTTACGGAATGTCCTGCCACTGATTGTCACCACGGTGGCTTTTTTGTCGTCATTTGCTCAGCAACGGCTAACACTAAAGGATTGTCTGGGCTACGCAACGGCAAACAATCATGAATTGATTGTTGCCGGTTATAATGTTGTGATAGCTAATAAAAAGGTAACGGAGCAAACGGGAAACTACCTGCCCCAGGTAAATGCCACCGGAACGTTTGATGATAACCTGGCGTTATCGACACAGCTCCTTCCTGCCGAGATGACCGGAGGAACCCCCGGCACCTATATTCCGGTGAAGTTCGGCACCAAATACAGTGTGAACGGTGGGTTGTCGGTCACACAAAAGATATTTGATGCGGGGACCCTGCTGCAGATTAAAACAGCAAGACTTAATCAAGGCATTTTGAAACTTGACCAACAGCAGACTGATCTAAATGTCGCATATAACATCAGTCTCTCCTTTTATCAGTCTCTTGTTATTCAAATGCAACTGGAAGGGTTGAAATCCACACTGGTTTCCTCTGAAAAATCACTGAACTCGATTGATTTGAAATTTAAAAATGGCATGGCGAAAAAGGTCGATGTGGATAAGATCAAAGTAAGCTACAATAATACAAAATCGCAGCTGGAGCAAGCCAAGTTAAACTATGCGCAATCCCTGAATTTGCTGAAGTACAACATGGGAATGCCGATCGACAGCGGGCTGGTACTTGCCGAATCATCCGCCAGCGAAGAATACGAGGTTTTTATAAGGGATGCGATCGGAAAATTCCGGATTGAGGACAACATCGACTACCAATTGAAAAAATCAAACGTTGCTGTCATGAAGTTAGATAGAAACTCGAAACGATCTGCATTTTACCCAACGCTTTCATTTTACGGAAACTATAACCAAAATGCCATGCGGCAGGAATTTACCTTTTTCAGGTCCGGAAATGCATGGTATCCCAGTTCGGGGATCGGGCTGAAACTCTCCATACCGATTTTCGATGGATTTCAGCGTACATCAAGGCTTTCCCAATCCGAACTGGGAATGAAGATCGCCAGGGAAAATGTGCTAACTGCCGAACAATCCATCAGACTTGAGATTTCCAACGACGAGGTCCAGTATAAAAACGCACTGGATAACATTGAAAGAGAAATGGAAAACCTTGAACTGGCCAAGGGAGTTTATGTGGAAACACAGCAGGAATATCAGCAGGGAACCTGCTCCACGGTTGATGTCGTACAATCTGAAAGCTCTTACCTCGTAGCGCAAAGCACCTATTACAACAAGCTTCTTAAATTATACCTGGCGCGGATCGATCTCGAAAAATCAAAGGGTTCATTGCTGAGTTTCATCAATAATTTAAAGTAGGTATCATTATGAAAAAAATTATTGTCATCGGAGTGTTACTATTGTTGATTGCGGTTGTAGTTTTCCGCCTTACATCGAACTATAAAAAAGTCAACGCAAATAAAAACGTGAGCACAGACCTGAAATACATTTCCGTAAAGGTAGCTTCGGTAAAGAACCTGTCCCTCGATCGCAACCTCCAGCTTGTCGGAACTATTGAAGCGGCCGCAGAAGTCAATGTGGCGGCTGAAGCCGCAGGTATCGTCACAACACTGAACGCAGAGCTGGGGCAGGAACTTCCAAAGGGCAGTGTCATTGCCAGCATAGACAACACCCTGAGGAAGCTGGCCGTTGAAAAAGCGCGGAATGCGAAGACAAGATTGGGAAAAGACCTTGAACGATACAGAAATTTGTACAAAGGAGGCAGCCTGACGGAACAGCAGCTCGATGAAGCGCAAACCGCCTATGATGATGCCACCAACCTGTTCGAGCAGGCTGAAAAGGAATTGGTAAATGCCAATGTTACAGCTCCTATCAGCGGCACGATAATTAAAAGGTATGTTGAACAGGGCGAGTACATTACTGCGGGCAACCCGGTGGTGAAGATGATCGACATTTCCAGGCTCAAGATCAGGCTGAACGTTTCGGAATCCAATGTTTACAAGCTGATACCGGGTAATGAAGCATCTGTTGCAACGGATGTCTATCCCGGGACCGTGTTTATCGGTAAGATCACCTTTATCAGCGCCAAAGGGGACGAATCTCATAACTATCCTGTTGAAATAGAGATGCCGAACAGTTCATTGCATCCATTGCGGTCCGGTACATTTGCCAATGTCAGCATCAAAATGCCTGCAAATGGTGAGGCATATTATATTTCCCGATCATCCCTGATCGGCAGCCTCCGAAATGCTGAAGTCTATGTTGCTGAAAACAACAAGGCAATTCGCAGGAAAATTGTAGTCGGAGAAGGGAACGGGGAGTACCTCAAAGTCATCTCCGGACTTAACGAAGGTGACCAGGTCATCATCAGCGGCCAGTTCATGCTTTCAGACAATAAAGAGATCAGAATTTCAAAATAACCCTCCTGCATATGTCAATTACGGAAATTGCGATCAAAAGGCCGACCCTGGTTGTTGTCATTTTTACAGTACTGGCTATCCTGGGAATAAGTTCTTATACCCTCTTGAATTATGAACTCATGCCTAAATTGAGTTTCCCTACCCTCAGTGTCTCTACCTCATACCCGGGAGCATCCGCCAACGAGGTAGAAAGTTCAGTGACCAAGAAGCTGGAAGATGCACTTTCCGGGCTGGAGGATGTGGATAATATAAGCTCTTCCTCCAAGGAAGGAGTTTCGAGCATAACCATAGCGCTAAAATCAAATGCCGATGCAGACAAAGCCTTACAGAACGCACAGAGGAAAATCAATGCGATGCTCGCCTCCCTGCCCGACGGAGTTAAATCACCCTCGATAAACAAATTTTCGTCCGATGAAATGCCGGTGATCAAACTGGGGGTCACATCGGAACTTCCGGAGACAGAGCTTTATACCCTCGTTAAAAACCAGATTAAGCCTCAACTTGCCAAATTGAACGGCGTCGGCCAGGTAATGCTGGTCGGGGGGAGCGAACGGACCATCCGTGTGAACGTAGACAAAAACAAGCTGAACGGATACAAAATCTCCATCAGCCAGGTTTACCAGGCCTTGGGGAATTCAAACCTGGAGATACCCACCGGCAGTGTGGAAAATGAGTGGCAGCAATACACGGTCAGGCTGCTGGGGAAGTACAGATCACCTGACGAGATCAGGGAAGTCACTGTCGCAACCAATCCGGACGGCAGCAGGATAAAGATCAGTGATCTGGCAGAAGTGGAAGACGGCGTGGCAGAACAGACCAACCTGAATAAAATCAACGGGAACGCATCAATCGGCATGTTGATCCAGAAGCAGTCGGATGCCAATACCGTGGATGTGTGCAAACGCGTAAAGAACGAACTGACCACCCTTGAAAAACAGTACACTACGCAACACCTGAGATTTGACATAGCCTCGGACAGCTCGCGTTACACGCTCAAATCTGCGAATGCAGTCATGGAGGACCTGATGTTCGCAATTCTGCTTGTGGCATTTGTCATGTTCATCTTTCTTCACAGCATCCGCAACTCCATTATTGTCCTTATTTCGATCCCATCTTCCATCATATCTGTTTTTGTTGCCATGTACATATTTAACTTTTCACTGAATATGCTGACACTGATGGCGCTTTCGCTTGTGATAGGGATTCTGGTGGATGATTCGATCGTGGTTCTGGAGAATATCTACAGGCATTTTGAAATGAAAAAAGACAGCCGGACTGCCGCACTCGACGGCAGGAATGAGATTGGTTTTACAGCCATTGCCATTACCATGGTCGACATTGTTGTATTTCTCCCGCTTTCACTCGTGTCGGGAATGATCGGGCTCATGATGAAGGAATTTTCACTTGTGATCGTATTTTCCACGGTAATGAGCCTTTTTGTCTCCTTTACGGTAACGCCGCTTCTGGCATCAAGATTTGGAAGGATCCAGGACCTCACGAAAAAAACAGTCCTCGGGTATTTTTCTTCCCGGATTGAATCGTTATTCAGAAAATTGCTGAATACCTATGAAAATACGCTGCACTGGGCACTGAATCACCGGAAGATAATTTACCTGGTGACTACCATCATGGTGGTACTTTCAATATCCCTGCTTGGAATGGGGCTGGTAGGGACGGCCTTTATGAATGACGGTGACCAGGGTGAATTCATTGTCAAACTTGAGGGTGACCCACAAAACACCCTGTACCTGACAGCACAACTTACACAGCAAGTGGAGAACCTTTTGATGAGTAAACCCGAAGTGTTGAAGGTCTTTTCTAATATCGGGTATTCAAGCGGAGACTTAGGCACATCTTCCGGCGAAAAGAACAAGAGTGAGATCACCGTGACTATCGTATCCAAGGAGGAGCGGAAGATGTCAGTGGAACAATTTGCTGCCTCAATCAAAAAAGAGGTTCAGGAAATTCCAGGGCTCAAAGTAACAGCCACCCCCACCTCGATGATGGGGAATGCAGATGATGCACCAATACAGATTTTGCTCAGGGGTTCCGACATTAACAGGCTTTACCAGGTCGGCGACAGCGTCATAACTGTTATCAGGGCCATTCCCGGCACGAATGACATCAAATACTCGGTGGACAAAAGCAAGCCCGAGCTTCAAATTCACCTTGACAGGGAAAAGATGGCGCAGCTCGGCCTGAATGTTCAGCAGATCGGAAGCACGATGAATCTGGCTTTTGCAGGCAACACAGACCTTCAGTACTCTGAAGCGGGAAATGATTATTCCATTGCGTGCCGGCTTGATCAGTTCGACAGGACAAGCATAGAGGATGTCGGGTCGCTTACGTTTCTGAACAGTCAAAATAACCCGGTGGAGCTGAGAAATTTTGCCTCGATTTCACAATCCCTCGGGGCAAACAAGCTGGAGCGGTATAACAGGATGTCCTCCCTGACAGTGAAATGTAATGTTTTTGGACGCCCGGTGGGTACGGTGGGGGAAGAAATCAAGATGGCCGTGAAGAAAAATATCCAGGCTTCAGATGTGATCATTGATTACAAGGGTCAGATGGAAAGACAGTCTGACGCATTCGGAAGCCTTTCAACTGCCATTCTTGCCGCATTTATTTTTGTGTACCTGGTCATGGTTGCCCTGTACAATTCATATTTCTACCCTTTCGTTGTATTATTTTCAATCCCGGTGGCGGTCATCGGGGCCATCTTTGCATTGGCGCTGACCGGTGAGCCGCTAACCATTTTTGCTATGATCGGCATGATCATGCTGATCGGGCTCGTAGCCAAAAACGCAATTCTTATCGTGGATTTCACCAACAAACTTAGAGCAGAAGGACATACCGTTGTGGAAGCTTTGATTGAGGCCGGAAGAGAAAGATTGAGACCTATTCTTATGACCACATTATCGATGGTTTTTGGAATGTTGCCGATCGCCCTGGCATCCGGCGCAGGAGCTGAGAGCAAAAACGGATTGGCGTGGGTAATTATCGGCGGGCTCTCAAGCTCCTTGCTTTTAACTCTTGTGCTTGTCCCTGCCGTTTACTTAAGTATGGAAAATTATAAAGAGAAATTTAAACATATTTTCAAAAAACAAGGGTAAGTATGTAACTGAGTTAATTTTCGCAGATCACGGGTTTTTTGCTTTACATGTTGCGTAAAAACTTAATGCTGATAACTGATCGCAGTTCCTACCTACCCCTGATTTCCCGCTGAACTTTTTGACTCAGCTTTGCAAGCACGAGATCATAGGATTGTTTTAAAAGCCGTATCCATTCATCGCGACTGATCCTATTCTCTTCATCGACCGCAATCCACTGGCGACGGGCAAAATGCGCGGCCTGGGTAATGCCTGGCAGGGCAATGAGTTCATCAAAATCTTCAGTCGGGACTTTCAGCGCAGCACTGAACGAAGTATCAAGGCCGGTGAGACAGAACATTTTTCCAGCGACTAAAAAGGTCAGGTGGTTTTCCCACTTAATATCTTCAGTCACCCCGGGGAAACTGAGACAGATGGAGCGAAGGTCTTCAATATGCATAGAACAAAGATAATTGGGTATTTCAAAAAAGATTCATACTGTTACCAGTTAATTTACAGGATACGTAAATCCACGGCAAGAGGAACGGTTTATAATATCATCACTGGTGATACAGGTGTTATGTAAGTAACCATCTGACCACACCATTCACCCTTTACAACGCTGCTAAATGAAAGGAATCTCCTCTAATCCGGCTCTGAATTTAATAATGATCCCCGGCTGCCCGTTCCGCAATTGTGTGCTGTCCGTCGTGACAACATGCAGCGCGATCCCGCAGCCGGACCAGGTTTTTTGCAGAGTGAAAGTGGCAGTTCCTTCGTAGCGCAGTGCAATGTCACGAAGAACGATTGCTTTGTTTTCCCTGGTGTTGATCACGATGAAGGTAAGGTAGCTCTGAAGGTCGCGCTTGTTGGTTGTGCCGGGTTCCCATGTTACCTGTACGACTTGGCTGGGCAGGGTTGTAAGGTGCACATTCGCGACCGTACTGCCCTCGTTATCGCAAAACATAACTTTGCTGTGGTCCAGGACCGGAGAGTCACCAGCGTAGGCGCCTTTCATAATAAGGGAGATGGCCTTGTTGTATGGGGACATGCTTGTTAAAATTCCCGCATAAGCTTCTCTGATAACCGGCAAAACCGGCTTGATAAGCATATTCGCAATCCTTAATCGTTCTCGTCTGGCTAACTGTTTGGGAGTTTTTGCATCTTTGAAATTAAAGGGTTTTAACCGAAGATACGTTTTTCCGTACTTATTTACCAAAACAGCATTGCCGTAACTTCCGCTGATACGTTCGGAGAGGGGATTCTGAATAATTGCCATAGTAATCGTATTATGAGTTATAGTGCAATAAAAATTGACCGGAACAAATATATAACAGAAATAGAGGAATTATACACAATGCATTATCACATAGTACATTTTGCGCGTTTTAGGGACATTTTGCGCGTTTTTGCATGGTTTTTCCACCTTTTTCCTGTATCCTGCCATACCTGGAACCAGGCAGGGTTCTCTTATCATCAAGGTCTGCACAGGTTCGCTTCAGGTTCGCTTTACCTTCGAATCAAAGATCAATATACTCAACCTTGAAGCGAACCTGGAACGAAGCTGGAGCAAATTTGTAAAGACTTTGATGGGGAGACGTTACGTCTTCATGCCACGTCTTCCCCGTATTTCCCAAAATTCTTAATTTTATCAAAAATTTCCACCGTGAGGGGACTGAAAAAAGTTGCAGCTATTCGTTTGTCTTTGCCGGGGCAATCCCGCTTGCTGCTCATTCTTTTTTTCATGGGAATCATCACGGGCCTGCAGGCACAGAAGAAAAATGATTCAGTTCCCAGGAATGTGCCGTGCCAGCCGAGGGATATCCAGGAGGTATTATTCAGGAAATCGCAAAAGCCGTCGGATACCACCCGAAAATTTAACTTTTTTCTCCTGCCCTACCTGGCCTATTCTCCCACCAAGGGATTCCAGCTCGGAGGGGGAGGAACATTTACCTGGTATGTCGGCAAATCGCATGTAACCAACCAGTCGGCGGCCTCTGCCGGCGTGGAATTTACCACCAATGAACAGCAGCTTTACCAGTTCAAGAGCAACATCTATGCAGATAAGAACCGATGGTTCCTTCAGGGTGACTGGCGGTATTACAGCTACAATATCCCGAGTTACGGGCTCGGAAGCGGTAAAACTTACCCCTTTCCGCCCTACCCCGACCAGCCCCATGATTCAACAGGGGCACCCGAATGGGACCAGGCTTACCCTGTAAAGTTTCAGTGGCTGCGTATCCACGAGATTGTTTCTTACCGCTTCACGAAGAATCTTTATGCCGGGTTGGGATATCACCTCGACTACCATTACAAGATTAACGATAAATATCTCCGCACCGATTCCGCCGACTATTACATGACCCCGCACTATGTCTATTCAAAACTGCACGCCTTCGACCCGAAACATTATATTGCCTCCGGCCTGAGCCTCAATTTTGTTTACGATACCCGCGACAACCTCATAAATCCCTACAAAGGATATTATGTGACCGTCAATTACCGTGTGAACCAAAAATGGCTTGGCAGCAGCAAGGATGGCTCCCAGCTCTGGGCTGAGTTCCGGACCTATGTCGGGCTGGAGAAGAAACTTCCTCGCCACCTCCTTGCCTTCTGGCTGTATGGCGGATTCCAGCTTTCAGGACAGATCCCCTACTTTGACCTTTGGGCAACAGGTTTCGATCAGATGAATTCATCCGGCAGGGGGTTTCTACAGGGCCGGTGGAGGGGCGAAAACCTTGTATACGGGGAGATGGAGTACCGTTTCCCCATCAGCCGCTGCAGCCAGGTGCTTGGCGGGGTGGTGTTTTTAAACCTCTCCACTGCATCCGCAAAAGACCAGGGCATACGACTCTTTTCCTTCGTCCGGCCTGCTGGTGGTGCCGGTATCCGTATAATGGTATCCAAGCAAAACCGTACCAACATCCTCATCGATTTTACGCTAGGCCAGGATATGGCACCCGGTGTCTACTTTTCTGCCCAGGAGGCGTTTTAGGACGTGAGGACATGGGAAATGATATGCCTCTACTTCACCGAAAATCTGAACTTCTGCGTTATGCTGGTATTGACGTACAATTCGGAATTGCCGCTGAAATTTCCTCCTTCGCCATTGTGTGCACCTCCATGGGAGCCGCCTCCACCACCGCCCCCCGG
>Ga0073936_10010288_pt1 | contig 11502 bp, 12 predicted proteins | sample AliMusrvi5mmetaG_FD_87041 | JGI IMG/M metagenome (GOLD analysis project Ga0073936, IMG submission 87041) | Freshwater lake bacterial and archeal communities from Alinen Mustajarvi, Finland, to study Microbial Dark Matter (Phase II) - Alinen... | ecosystem: Environmental > Aquatic > Freshwater >... | reverse complement strand
ATACATAGCACCTCCAAATCCGTCAAAAAATCGAGATCACATGAGCAAAATAATAGACAAAATAAAGTCCCTGGTTGCAGCTGATCCCTCCGATGGAAGTCAGAAAAAAGGGAAGAATGGCACGCTGCTGCTCCGGCACAACCTTCCGGAGACGGTTACCACGTTGCAGGCCGATATCCGGGCAGGCATGCAGTACATGCTCCACAATGAAGTTAATGCGATTTTGGACCGGTTCATGCTGATTGCGTACGGTTTTCCCTCAAGCGATGAATTTCACCATACAACATACCTGGGCAACCTGGAGCATAGCCTTGGCGTGGCCGCCCGGATGATAAAAAGCATTGAAGGCAAGGGTCCGCGCCAGATGCGCCTACGCCGGTTCTACGCGCTGGTCTGCGGACTCGGGCACGATCTTGGTAAGTGTGCTGAGTGGGTGATTTTGACCAGAGGCGTTGATTGCAACCCTTTGATCGACTCTATGGCCCAGTTTACCGGACACTGGGAGAGAACGGCCAAGCGGGAAGGGATCTGGCACAAGAACTCAAGCTTCACGAGCATTTTGATGGTTAACCGCCTGCTTGGGCTTGACGATGCGGCAACTGCCAAAAAGTTTGCATACTCAGATTTATATGATGCGGCAGAATTAAATGACTGTCTCGAAGCTATAGGCCTGCATCATATGCCGCCCCCTGTTGTCATAAATCCCTACCTGCGGGCACTGCTGGTCGCGGACCACGACGATGTTGCCGAATCACGTGGGGAGAAAGTAAACCGCAAGCTTGATGTCGTCAGCACCGGGGTAATTTTTGCCGGAGGCGCTCCTGGGGAGTTTTTCGACCCCACTTATTTCGGCCCACCCCCAACAGACGCCGCGGCCTTCGAAGAACCGCCGCCCTCCCCTGAGCCCGCAATCTCGCCAGACGACAAAGCCCGCATACTCCCAGTGCTCGCTCAGTACATGGCGCAGCCGGCCTCCGGATACTATGTGGGTTCCTCGCCAAACGGCATGCTGGTCTTGGTGGAGCCGTTTGGCAAGCAGTCGGGCGCCAGAAAGCTTTTATCTCACTTTATCAAAGCCGGCGGGTTTGCCAGTGACGCTGATTTTCTGCAGGTGCTTGCGCCTGTGAACGCGATCGATTCTCTCGATGAGAAGATCCAGCACATCGCTTTTGGAAAAGAGCAAGAAGGCAAGCTGATGGTGATCGACCTGCTCCAGCTCGACCCAGAAGCGGCGTTGCCTGACAACAAAATCGAAGTGGTATTCAACGAAATTGAAGAAATAGATAGCCGCGATGAGTGGGATGTCGATTTTTAATAGTTCCCATACAAAAAGTTAGAGTAAGTGCAAGTTTCTGCCGGCATCGGCCTTAACAACTGGTGAAAGTAAAAAGGAGAGAGATATGAGCGGAATAATAGTTGAGATTTTGCTGATCGCGGTGATTGTGAGTGTCACCCATGGGCATGCGATTTTCTGGGGTGCGATTGCCGGGGTACTGTTGTTTGCTTCCTTGGGGATGGGTCGAAAAAAGGAAAAAGCTCTCGGGTATATGGATTTGCGACTTTGCGATGAAGCAGTTGCAGAACGGATCTTTGCGACTTCGCCGGTGCTGCTCGGGAAAGATGCCGACACCCCGCGCGAGTCACCCTATCCTCCTGCAGTTGGGCGCAAGGGGGTGTTTGAAATGCTGCCCGTGAACGAGATTGCCGGGGCTTTGCTCGCTGTTGCTGCGCTGGCCGGGTGGTATGGGTTTCTGTTCTTGGTGCCGGTGCTGATGATCGCGGCTGCAATTTTCAAGAATGAAGGCAAGGTTTTTGTGCCAAGTCAAGCCGGATGGATTGCCGCTGGGTGCGTTATTGCGGCCGGGTTCTATTTTGGCTTGGATTGCTTGGTGCTGTTGCCGATCTGTATGTTCTATCCCCCGAAAGTAGTCGAAATCGAAGAGCAATAATTATTTTCAACCGGTCTTGTAACTGATTCTCGCTACAAGCATACAAAACTGGGCGCGATTGCGACTCAGAACAAAAAGGAGGTCTCTATGAGAGATCAGATTAGAAAGATGGTGATGGTATTGGGATTTATGGCGGCTCTGGGAACTACCTCAGCTCACGCCGGCGTCAATTCTGATGCGACTACTGACGAATCGAGCAAAGCGTCAAGCTCCGTCGACAGGTCGGATTCCGAGAAAAAGTCGAAAACGACTAACGACGACAAGGGATGGAAAAAGACAAAGGACAGGTCTCACGGTGTCAAGCAATCAACAACGAAAGCCTTGGCAAAAGCGATTGACAACGTGAACTCTGCCGCATTCTCAAGTGAATTGGCCGTAGTCCCGGTTATGCTTACGCCTTACCGTAATGCTTACCCATGGTTAAAGCGGATGAAGCTGGACGACGTATTGCTTGTGTCTACCGACGGTGGCACCCACACCTCAACTTTGGATTATTACAAATCGCTGGCAGAAACAAATGCAGACGAGGCAAAGGACTATATCGATTCTGCCAAAGTACAGAAGTACATGCTGATACTTCAGCAAGTCGGACTGACCATCGCAAAAGCAATTCCGGCCGACGCACCAAAAATGGTCTTTGGTCTGGAAGACTGGCAAGAAATTGCGGACCTGAATTTCAAGTTTAATAAGCTTCTTCCCCCAAAATTTGACGTTTCTGGTGACTGCCGCTTCAAAGGGACCGTAAACAACATCGAATGCGGCGACTGCGTACTCGAAATTTCTCAAAAAAACAACGCGCCTGAATTGATCTGCGGTGGTGGTATCCCAATTCTCACTTCCTCTTCTGCGGGCGGCAAGATCGTCAAGGTTTCTGCCAACACGTCCTATTCGTTGAAAGACAGTGAAACATTGAGCCAGAACGACGAAGCTTTCAGGTCCCTTACCCATTCCCTGCAAGAGTTTGAAGGGCATGCAGCGGCATCAGGTCATGCAGTAGAAGCCATGTACGCAAAGAAGACTTTGCTGGAGAAAATGGCCCAAGGAAGCAAGAAAGTCACAGCGGCTATCCAAGCTGTTGAAAAGAAAGACAATCCTCATGGTGTCCTGTCGATGTTAGGTATCTCTGGGGCCAACTAATCCTGTTTTCTTCTTTGCCCCCGGCGGTTGGTAGAGCCGTCGGGGGATTTTTGGATGAAATAATCGTTTTAAAAAATCAAAGGAGTTCTTATGCCTCTGCCAAACGTGTCGTCAAAATTTAATAAAGCTGGTGCAAAACCAAAGGGACACGGGACGAGCCAGAAGACAGGAAAGAAGCGCCAGGCTGGGAAGATTAGCGAGAAGAGCAAGCTTGATCTCGCGGCGCAAACGAACACGAGAGTCCTTATCGTAAGAGCTCCCGAGACTCACGATCTCTTGAATATGGCGGCCGCAGCAGATAAAGCAGCACATAGGATCAGGTTTAACGGCAATCCGGGAGCGCTGGTTAATTTTTACAGTGCGCTGGAAGTCATGGAAGCGGCAGTGATTGAGTTGTGTAAAGCGGCGGATTTACCGTACGACGTAGTCAGAAGAGTTGGGGTGGGCACACGACGCAGTTAACCTTTAAACAATTTTCCCTCGGAGGAAACCATGAAGAAAATGATCTTAATGTTGGTATTGGTAGCAATGGCGATGGCAACGGTGGCAAATGCGCGGATGACAAAAGAAGAAAAAGAAGAAAGTGATAAGGCATATATTGCCACAACAGTGCCCCAGGCTGAGAAGGGAGATGTGGATAAGCAATTTAACCTTGGTATGTTTTACGAGTTAAAAGATCCCGCCAAGGCCCGCTTCTACTACGAGATGGCAGTAGCCCAGGGTGATCGAAGAGCAGCAAAATACCTGAACTCCTTCAATGCGATCCAGGACACCATTGACCGTGTGCAAAAACAGCAAAAAGAAGCGAAAAAATAGCCATACACCCCCCGCCTCCCGCGGGCAACTCGGATCTCCGGCAGGACCTTGTCTCTCTCTGACTTGGTCCTGCTTTTCTTTCGCTTTTCTTCTTCCGCTTGCCTGACGCCGGCTGAGCTTTTCTTCAGCTTGTCTGCCGCCTCCGGGGGCTTTTCTTTCGGCTTGATTCCGCTTTTTTCGCTCGCTCAAAATAAAAATCCAGCAACGCGCAAGTTTTGCCACGATATGACCTTCTAATACCAGAGATGCAAAATCACCAACAAATCACCGATCACCAGGAGCGAAATATGAGAAAAATATTGTTGATAACGGCCGCAATCATTGCCATGTGTTCTGCTACGAGTGCCTTTGCAGGGCATCATGAAGGGTGGGTTGCTTTGCAGGCAGGAGATTACGACACCGCTATGAGAGAATTCAAGGCCAATACAAGTAATGTTAATAACCCACTTTTCGGCGATTCTGCATTTATGCTCGGCGCCATGTACGACAAAGGGGAAGGCGTCGAGATTGACAAAAGTTGGAAACGAGCCTCGCGATCACAAGCGGGGCTTTTGTTTTCCAAGCCCTGATTAGCGCGCGCGTATCGAACAGTAACAAGGCAAAAAAGATTCTCATTCTGTCCTCTTTGCGCCCCCCGTGCTCCCCTGGTTCTCCTTCCCCCTCCCAAAACCACTCGCCAAGATAAAAACAGATAAAAAGCCAAAAAAAGTCAGACGATAGTCAAGTTTTCCCCTCCCCGCTCCTTCTCTTCTTGTAGGCGGCATATGCGCCTGTCCAAGGAGGCTATATGCAATTCATCTGCACGATTATCGCTACAGCAATTTTGCTCTCAATCTTTCCGTCCTCAAGCCATGCAAGTGAGCTCAGCGAATGGCTACGAGCAGCAGCTTACGTCTATATCTCGCATGAGGGTGGACATCAAGATCGTGCCACGGCCAAAGGGGTTTCTTACGAGTGGTCATACGCAGGTGGAGGCTTTGGCTTTATTCCCGATTGGCGAATTGGCTACAAGCCGATACCAAAAATGTCAAGCAAAGTTGAAAGCGAGTACCAAATCTTAAAATTTGTGTCGCTGAACAAAATCGCATCCAGTCCGCAAATAGAAGCGATGCGATCAGACCTCAATGAGTTTATACAAAAGCAAAATGATGCTGTTGCAGACGGCCTACGCACTCAAGCGTCGATCGCCGGCGGCGGTTATGCTGCACAGCAAAAAGCAGTTGAAGAATTGCCGGACGGAGAGTTTAAGCGAAAAACCATCATGCTTTCTGCTGCTTTGAAGGGTTTGTATGTACCGTGGTATTTTGCCCAACCTGGCACCGGAGACATCGCGCGACTGCTCCCCGTAGCCCCTTTTTCTCTTATTTCGTCGGCCCTACTCGCCTCCGCGACAACGGACGCCTGGCGCGCCTCGCAAGACGTTATTCCAAATTGGCGCATTGATTTTCTGTCTGATGAGAGATCTGGGGCAGTTGGCCTGGCTCTCGCCGGCAGATTCTAACGATCAGGAAAAAGCAGATCCCCCTTCAAGTTTCTCTGCTTTTCTCCTTTTCAGTACAAAGACAAAGATTATTGCATCAGAGAGGAATCACCATGAGAAATATAACGAAATTGAGAATTGCAGTATTGCTGTCACCGCTGGTCTTCATTTATTTCGTCACCAGCTTCTTCGGTATCGGGGTATTTTTTGCTGTAGTGACCGCCTGCCTTACTCCCGTCTTTTTGATCGCTTTTATATATTGGCTTTTTGATCCAAAGACCGGTGCTGAAACTCCAGCTGAGCAGGCCGCAAGAAAAAGCAAGGTGCAAAGATGCTACCGGGCTTGGTGGCTAACCAAATACTGGGGCAAATGATCTGCAACCGCCACTGAAGCAGGAGAAGAGCCTTTAACTCAACTCTTCGCGGCTTTTCTCTCACCTCCCCAAGAAAATGTCTTCCTCCGTCAAGTTTCTCTCTCTCCGCGCCTCTATTACCAAGAAGCCCAAAACGAGCCACCCGGGAGAGACAAATGTCCGCCACCATAGAAGCACCTCAAGGATCGTCAACTTTTATTACGCTCGAATCAGAAGCTGACCGCGACACGGCGATAGTTGATTTGTACATAGCTGAACCCGGCCACGGCTGTTTGTTTCTCGATGCCACGGACAAACATATGATCGCAAACCATCTTGCTCCGCATCTCGCCCTTGTTGCCGTCTCTCCTTACTCTCACTACGCCACACTTTTTATTCGGGAAGCCGGGGCTCTGCCAGTTGAAATTAAGCTGCAGCTTAACCATCTGCTTGCCCTGATCCGGGCCGGCCAGGCCAAAACAAAGTTGGTGATCTCCTGCCCCGCAAGCGACCTCACCGATGAAGGGATGCTGGTGGTGCCGGCGCAGGCGCACAACAGGCGCTCAACTGATCCAGGCTCTGCAAACTATCGGCCGCGGCCGGTGAAAGTCAGAACAAGTGAACCAGAACCCGTCCCTGCGCCAGTGCCGCCAGTGACCGAGGCCGTTCCCGCCGTTCCCTTCACTTTTTCTGACTTTTTTCGAGGACTGAAGATTGGCTTTCTTCAGCTTTTTTGATTCAGCTTCTTAAGCATGTTGCCAAGCAAAGCCCGCCAGTAGCCGGTTGCAATTTTTTTTTTGCCAGTTCGTCAAGAAATTAACTTGTTCGTCCTTTATTCAGTAGCAGAGAAGCTCGTCCAGCGAGACCGCAACTCGCCGACTCTCAAATAAGCGGAAAGGAGTAAAAAATGTCAACCCTCGCCACCACTTCAACCATCACAACCTCCGCCGCGCTCGCTCCGGACCAGGTCGCCAATCTAACTTTTTTCCGCTTTGTTGCAGGCATTCATACTTGGCTTTATTCCGCTTTTGTCGAAGTTTTTTCAAAGCTGAGCTCAGGCCCCGGATATTGCAGCAGGTCAAAAAATAATTCAGCAGTTCGTCAAGAAATTAACTTGTTTCGCCTTTATCCAGTAGCAGCAAAGAAGATCCAATTTTCCGCCCAGAAACTTTCGTCCACCATCAAAGAGCCCCGCACTCGTAAAAATGTGGAAAGGACAAATACCATGAAATCATTATTCAACGTCTCCGTATCCTCCAACCGCCTCCTGCTCAAGAACTTCCTCGAAAAACACCTGTCACAGTATGGCACGTACGTTGTTTATTTGAACGGCGCAACCATGTCCACAAAGCAGATAGCTGCCAGGCTCAAGGCTCTCGATGACCTGATCTGGGCCGAGATGCGCGCTCCCGTCAAAAACGACGCCGCTAAGGTTCTGGCCTGCTCAAATGTCGAGAAAATGAGCCCGGATTCCAGAGATGCCATCAACGATGTCATCAAAACGAGCCGCTCAACCGGCATCACCATCCTTCTCTCATGCAAAGAAACTGCGCTTATGCCTGCCACGAACTGTGCCCTTTTGCTCCACCTCGATGATGCGCCTGCCGCCGCTGGCGAGCCGATGTTCTTCAAGCTTCAGCGCGAATACAACGAAAGCCAGGCCCCTCTCACTTCTTCTCACTCTATTTTGACCGACTCTACAGAAACTGAATAAAGCTGAACAAAAGTAGCTGAATAAAAGCCAACCAAAGCCCCTCCCCCACGCTGGCAAATGCCGATTAAGCGGGGTTCTGGGGTCAATAAACTTTTCTTGGCTCGGTTCCAGCTTTTATCAGTCCCTATTCGCCACCCACTTAACAATCAACCGGCCGGGGGAGCTTGCGGCACCACATAAAGGACACCACCATGGCAACAAACTCAAATAGCTCCATCGCACCGCAAGAAGTTACCATCCCGGTAACCGTCTCTTTCCAGCTCTTCCCAAAGTTCAACCAACCGATCGGCGACAATAACTGGGTCTCGTTATCTGTCAAAGGCCCTGACGGGAAGGTATTTACTGCCTCTGGCAAAATTCCAGTCGAGTTCAAAAAAGTGAAATTAATGGGAAGAAAAATCCAGATCACCGGTAATTTTTCTACCTACAGTGGTAAGCAGGTTTTCAACTGGACGTCTGTTGAGATAATCCGGCCCAACGATAAGCTGGCCTACCTTGTTGATATTTTAAAGACCGGCAAAGGTGCGGCCACAGAGATGCTTAGTAAGTTTGGTGACGAAGTGTTTACCGTCATTGAAAAGCAGTCCCACCGGTTGCTTGAAATCAAGGGGATATCGCAAAAGAAGCTTGAGAAAATCCGTAAGGCTCACGAAATGTATCAAAAGACCGGGGCCCTGAGCCGGGCCTTGGCCAACCTCGACGTTTCCCAAAATTTAAAGCTCCGGATTGGAGAATGTCTGGGCGACGATGCAGCTGCGCTTATCGCAGAAAATCCCTACCGGATTGTAATGACGCCGCGCATAGCGTCTTCGATGTCGTTTGCTAAGTTGACCGATTTTTCTTGGTCATGCGAAGTGCCTGAAAAATTCAATGATTATGTCCAGCGCGCCCGCGCCGCCACCATCTGGGCTACTTCTGCTGTCGCAGACAGGACGCGGTCAACGGTGATCTCAGGGCAAGACATTATTGACGAATGCTTGGGCAGAGAAGCATACGAAAATGAAGATATCCAACAAGATGCTGTCGAGGGTCTGGTCCCAGACCTGAATCTTAATTACATCCAGGCGGCCATCAGAGCAGTCAAAAATGAGCAGATTGTAGAGATGAAAGCTGGATACGCTTCAGCATATAACTATTCACTCGAAAGTGAAATCTTTGACTATTTTACAGAGCGCAGAAACAACAGCAAATCTACTGTGATTAATGATGCAGAACTCGCTGAATACATAGAGATAAAATCAAGAGAGATGAACGTGGAATTCTCTGAAGAGCAGGCTTCAGCAGTCCGCTTGGTAGCCTCCGGAGAAACAACTATTTGCGTTGGTGGTTATGCCGGGACAGGCAAGTCAACCGTGGCAAGAGCGATGCTCGGGCTACTTGACGACCCAAAGAGGAAAAAAGCGGGCAATCCTACCAAAATCATCTGTCTCGCCTTCTCTGGGGTCGCAAGCGATAAGATCAATAAAGCTTCTGGATACCCTGCACAAACCATTCATTCTGCACTCGCATGGATTCCAGCAAGTGACGACGAAATTGGGGGATTCCTTCATAACCGCTTTAATCCTCTTGATTACGACGTTGTCCTTGTCGACGAAGCTTCCATGATCGATGCCCAGTTGTTTCACGATCTGCTTGCAGCGATCAGACCACAAACAAAACTGATCCTTCTTGGCGATGATGCACAGCTACCACCCATAGGGAACGGTTGCGTATTCTGCGATATTTTGAAGTCAAAGCTCATGCCGGTTATCCAGCTCAAAAAAATCTGGCGCCAAAGCGAAGAGTCCGTGTTGACGTTTTTTGCGGACAAAATCCGCCAGGGCCTTGTGCCAGATGGATATCTTAATGAAGGATGGTCTGACTTCGAATTCCGTCAAAAACAAGAACCATGGGAAATTATCGCGGAAGTCCTGAAGCTGGCAAGAGACGCAAAAGAGTCGATTGAAGATGTGGTATCAGATTTTCAGGTGCTCACCCCGATGAACAAAAATGAACTGGGAACGCGCGTCCTTAATTTAAAACTTCAAAACGTCTTAAATCCAGCTTTGACTGACGATGATCCGGAAATATATGGGTTCCGGAAGAACGATAAGATAATTCATAACGAAACAGCAGATATGGAAGCCATCTCGTTCCAGTCGTTTAAAAATCGAGTAAAAAACCAGAAATTCGAGGATATGTGCCCTACAAAATTCAGGATCAGAAACGGCGCTATCGGGGTAGTCGAGTTTGTAAACAAAATAGGCAATAAACTGTACGTTAAACACGTCGTTAACGGCATTAAAATGTTAGTGAAATACGAGAAAAAGCAAGTTGCAGAAAAGATGTCACTTGCTTATGCGCTAAATGTTCATAAATTTCAGGGTTCTGAAGCCGTGCGCATAGTGATCCCAATCCATATCGGTCAGAGACGCATGCTTGAACACCACTGGTTGTACACCGCCATCACGAGAGCTAAGGAAAAATGCACCATGGTGGGCCAGTCAGCTGCTTTCGACAAAGCTTGCCTTACGTCAGACCAGTCAAGGCGGATAACTGTCTTGCAAGAGCTTATTGCCTCTGATCTGGCTAACCTTGCGTATTTGGAGAAAGAAAAACTTGCAAAAGCAAAACCCAAAAAACATAACAACAAGCTCGGTTGGACGGTGCCTGATGCGGTTGGCGTTGCTGGAGGTGCAATATGAGTAATATAGAAATCCGTGAAGTAGTGGCCGAGGTTGTAGATACACCAAAGAAGTCGCAAAAAGTGCCTGGATATAAACCAGCTCCGGGCACATTGGTCACCCTGGATTACGAGCTTGGTCATTACCCTTTTTTCGTCTTTGGTAAATCGTCCGAGAATAAGAGAGTTCGTAAGTTTCCAGGCGGGCGGTGGGAGATAGAATCACCAGAGTTTCCTCATTTTGGGGATTTGGATGTACTGTTGGGAATACTTAAACTGGCAGAAAATGCTCGGCGCAAAGGCGTAAAGCCTGTTGTCACATTTGAAGCCGGCATAGCTGACGAAAGGGCTACCTTCCCGGTCGAAACATCAGTCCGCAAGCTGCTGAAGTACTGCAACAGAAAGAAAGGAGGCAACGCAGTAAGTGCAGTCAAGGCGGCCGTCCATAGACTCTCGTTGCTACAGGCAACAAGATATACCAACAAAGGCGGTGTCAGGTCGATCAGGATTCTGAACAGCTATGATTTTGGTGACGAAGATAGGACAGATGCTCGTTTCGAGTTGAATAATTCTTTTCTTGAGTACTGCAACATAATCAATAAGATGCAGGTCTTTTACCGTGAGCTCCAATTATTAAAAACGCAGCTTGAAAAAGGACTTTTCCTGTTTCTCTCCCTCAACAAAAAACCTTACGTCAGCGAGACCAAACTGCTGCGTTTCTTCGGTATAGCACGTCCGGCTGCGCTTCCACAGTATCCTTCAAAAGCACAGAGAGAAATTTTCGAAATAAACCGTCTGAGCTATCTTAATCGAAAGCGTAAAGTGACCTCGGAATTGGTCAAGGAAACTATCCCAAGTCTTGTTAGAATTGGATTCCTTGAAGGTTTTGACGAAGAAACTCAATACAAGATTTGCGAATCTCGCGGGAGAAAGTTCAAATATTTCCTGCTGTTTAAAAACAGAATTTTTGGGCATATCCCGATTTTGCCGGGCGAATCAGACGAATATGACTCAGAAGACAATTTTTAAGGGTGGGTACATCGGGGGATGATTTCTGCAAATTGGTGTCGGTGAGCAAGGGCCCTGACCGGGGTGGGTACATGGGGAGATGAAATAGTGGGTACATGGGGGGATGATCCGGATTGCTGAACCTCAATGCCAGCAAGGGTTTCGGGCACTTTCCGCTAAAAGACTTTAGTATTATATATAAAGAGTAAAGACGGGGTCGATTTTCCGGTGAAGCAAAACCAAAGTCAAAAGCGAAAAACTTAACCAGTACATTGGCAAGTATGCTGCCACGCTTGCGTGTGCAGATGAATTGCCAGGTTCTGATTGTAGTATGCAGATCCATTCAGGTACAAACAATAATTATCACCAGGTAGCAGAATTAT
>Ga0073936_10010285_pt1 | contig 11503 bp, 8 predicted proteins | sample AliMusrvi5mmetaG_FD_87041 | JGI IMG/M metagenome (GOLD analysis project Ga0073936, IMG submission 87041) | Freshwater lake bacterial and archeal communities from Alinen Mustajarvi, Finland, to study Microbial Dark Matter (Phase II) - Alinen... | ecosystem: Environmental > Aquatic > Freshwater >... | reverse complement strand
TGTTGAATGCGCTAAGGCGCAGCGGGAGGGCGGGCTTAGAGACGTGCGAGTCGTAGCCGAATCCGATGCGTGTATCCATGGTCCCCGTCGGTCTTCGTGCGATTGTTCAGCGGGCGCGCTGGCGCAGGTAGAATTCGGCCAACTCCAGGTCGCCTGGCTGGGTAATCTTCAGATTAACCTGAGAGCCGTGCACAACGGCTACCGGCAAGCCGGCGCGCTCCACCACCGAGGCCTCGTCGGTGCCCACAAAGCCGTCCTCGTTGGCCTCGGCAAAGGCCTTTTGCAGCAGCCCGTAGCGGAAGCCCTGCGGGGTCTGCGCCAGCACCACGAACTCGCGGGGAATGGTCGAAGTGACCAGCGCCCCGTGGGCGGTCCGCTCCACCTGCTTGATGGTATCCACGGCCGGCAGGCCCACAATGGCCGCGCCGTGCTGTTCGACGGCGTCAATGGTGCGCTCGATGGTGGCGGCGTCAATCAGGGGCCGCACCGCGTCGTGAACCAGCACAATGTCGTCCGGTTCGGCGGGCAAGGCCGCAAGAGCGTGGCTGACGGATTCCTGGCGATTGTCGCCGCCTTCCACGACCCTTACCTTTTCGGTAAAGCCGTACTCGGCTACCTGGGCCTGGACGCGCTCCATCTCGGTTTTGCGCACGGCTACGTAAATGGCTGTTACCCGCTCCACGGCCGCGAAGGCGCGCAGCGAATGGACGAGGATCGGGATGCCGGCAAGGGCCAAAAACTGCTTGGGCTGAGGGCCGGCCATCCTGGTGCCGAGCCCCGCTGCAGGAAGAATCGCAAATACTTGCATACCGGGTGGAGTATACAACGGTTGACGCTTTGTTTGGCACCATTGCGGGAGAGTGGCTGGCTGGCGAGCCAGAGGAGGGTGGGGTCCGTGGTCTCCCAGGTTTCAAAAACTAGACCTGGGGCACCCGGCGTTTCCCTTGTCCGGCTTATCATTTTGAGATGCGCCCCGCCCGTCCCATCCCGCTGCCCATCGACACTTCGCTGTTGAAGCCGGGGTTGCGCCTGGCCGTGGGTCTTTCAGGGGGCGCGGACTCGGTTGCCCTGCTGGGCGCCCTGCATGAGCGAAGCGGAGAATTGGGCCTGGTGCTCCATGCCGCCCACCTGCATCATGGCCTGCGCGGCGAGGAGGCGGATGCAGACCGGACTTTTGCCCGACACCTGGCAAGCGAACTGGGGATTCCCTTTCACCAAGCGCAGGTTGACACCGCGGCTGAAGCGGAACAGAAAAGGGAGACAATCGAAGAGGCGGCGCGGCGGCTTCGCTACGGCTGGTTCCGGCAACTGATGGCCGAGGGCGAATTGGACGCGGTGGCTACCGCCCATACCCGGGACGATCAGGCGGAAACCGTGCTGGCCAAGTTCCTGCGCGGCGCGTGGACTGAAGGGCTGTCTGGCATCCACCCGGTTGTGGATTTTGCCGAGGGGCGGATTTTGCGTCCTCTACTGCAAGCCACCCGGCCCGAGATTGAGGCCTATCTCAAAGCTTTGGGGCAGCGGTGGCGCGAGGATTCATCCAACCTGCACCTAACCTATACGCGCAACCGGATTCGCCAGGAATTGCTGCCGCTTTTGGAAGGTTGGAACCCCCAATTGCGCGAGCACCTGGCCCAGATGGCCGAGCTGGCGCGGGAAGAGGAAGCATGGTGGCAGGTTGAAATCGCCCGGCTGGCCCCGCAACTTCTACTGACTGGTCGTCCGGTACGGGGTGGAGGACGCGCTTCGGGCGAAGTTTTGGCTGTGGATGTTACCCGGCTGGCGGTGTTGGCTCCGGCCGTGCAGCGCAGGCTGTTGCGTTATGCGGCCGGTCAACTGGGCGCCGCGCCCGACTTTGCCGCCACGGAGGCGTTGCACTCCCTGGCGCTCAAGGGCAAGGCGGGGCAGAAGCGCGAGCTTGCCCAGGGCCTGGTGGGTGAGCGAACTTCGCGGGAACTTCGGCTGACTGTGTTACCGGTTGCCACAGATCAGGGGGAACCCCGCGAAAACGGGGAGGCAAAACGGGGGCGCGAGACCGTTCCCGAGTACACGTTCATGATCCCCGGAGCGATGGAGGCTCCTGTTTTTGATTTGCGGCTCCAAGTCGAAACTTCGTCAGACTGGAAAGCTGGCAGCCAGAAGGCTACCCTGCGTAATTGGAGGCCGGGAGACCGGGTGAGGCTGCGCTACTCAAGCGGGCCGAGAAAAGTGAAGGAAGTGCTTGAGCGAATGCGAGTTACCGGGACCGAACGCAGGGTGTGGCCGGTGCTTGAACTGGACGACCGCATCCTGTGGATGCGGGGCGTGGTTCTGGAGCCGGAACCCGGAATCAGCGTGACAGCCAGGAACTTGGCGACTGCCCGCAACGGTGAAGGTTTCGGCGCGCAGTAAGGGCAAGTCCAAGGCAGTGTTGGCAAAGCGGATGCCAGGCTGGGAGTGGGGTTTGGATTGCTGCACCTTCAGCCGGCTTGAGAGTACAATTCTACTTACTGCTCACTTCTGGCGGCAGGATAGCTATGCCTGCCGAACGGGCGTTGTGTACTTTCTGTAACTTCGAGGAAGGCGCGAACGTCTAAGAAGCGATGTAGGCGGTGTTGAAACTCCCTTGTGCGGATTCTCCCCCGCCGGGAAAGAGGAATCCTGGTGAATTCGACCGTAAAAACGATCATGTTCTGGGTCTTTATCCTCATAAGCCTCTTGCTTCTCTGGGGCGTGGTGAAAAACAGCACCGGTGGAGGCAAAGACGTTGAGGTGGGCTACTCGGATCTGCTGGACAAGATCGAGGCGGGTGCGGTGCAGGATGTAGCCATTCAGGGCACCGAGCTGCACGGCCATATGAAGGGGTCGAAGGACCAGTTTCATACCACGATCCCGGCCAACCCGGACAGCCTGACCAAGGACCTGCACACTTACAAGGTCTCCTTCACCATTAAGGACCCGCAGAACAACATCCTGCTGCCGATTCTGTTTAACGTGGGGCCGTTTGTGCTGCTGGGCGCCATCTGGTTCTTCATGTTGCGGCAAATGCAGAGTGGCGGCAACAAGGCGCTTTCGTTCGGCAAGAGCCGCGCGCGGCTGCTCTCGATGCAGCAGAAGAAGGTTACGTTCAAAGACGTGGCCGGCGTGGATGAGGCCAAGGAAGAGCTGAAGGAAATCATCGAGTATCTGCGCGAGCCGCAGAAGTTCCAGAAGCTCGGCGGGCGCATCCCCAAGGGCGTGCTGCTGGTGGGACCTCCGGGAACGGGCAAGACGCTGCTGGCGCGCGCGGTTGCCGGCGAAGCGAACGTGCCGTTCTTCTCGATCTCCGGTTCTGACTTTGTTGAGATGTTCGTCGGCGTGGGCGCAAGCCGCGTACGCGACCTCTTTGAACAGGGCAAGAAGAATGCGCCGTGCATCATCTTTATTGACGAAATTGACGCCGTTGGCCGCCATCGCGGCGCTGGTCTGGGCGGCGGGCACGACGAGCGCGAGCAGACTCTGAACCAACTGCTTGTGGAGATGGACGGATTTGAATCGAACGACGGCGTGATCCTGGTGGCGGCGACGAATCGGCCCGACGTGCTTGATCCCGCGCTGCTGCGGCCCGGGCGTTTCGATCGCCGGGTTGTTGTGGGCCTGCCGGACGTTCGCGGCCGCGAAGAAATTCTCCGCGTGCACGTGAAGAAAGTTCCGGTTTCAGACGACACGAATTTGAATATTCTGGCGCGCGGCACGCCGGGCTTCAGCGGCGCCGACCTGGCCAACATGGTTAACGAGGCTGCGCTGAACGCCGCGCGCGTCAATCGCAAGCAAGTGACCATGTATGACTTTGAACTGGCCAAGGACAAGGTACTGATGGGCGCCGAGCGCAAGTCAATGCTGCTGACCGACGAAGAGAAGCGGGTGACCGCCTATCACGAAGCCGGCCACGCGCTGGTTTCGTTCCGTCGCGAGCACTCCGACCCCATTCACAAGGTCACGATTATTCCGCGCGGCATGGCGCTGGGCGTAACCATTTTCCTGCCTGGGGACCGGCACAATTACACGCGCGAATATCTTGAGGCCAACCTGGCCATCTCGTACGGCGGGCGCGTGGCGGAGGAGATATTCCTCAACCAGATGTCGACCGGCGCGGGCAGCGATATTGAAAGCGCTACCGACCTGGCACGGCGCATGGTTTGCGAGTACGGCATGAGCAGGCTGGGTCCGCTGACATTCGGCAAGAAGGAAGAGCAGATATTCCTTGGGCGCGAGATCGCACAGCATCGCGATTTCAGTGAAGAGACAGCCCGGCAGATCGACCTTGAAGTGCGCCGCCTGATCGACGAGGCCTATCAATCGGCCCACTCAATTGTGGAGTCGCATGCCGATGCAATGCACCGCATCGCGGCGGCGCTGCTGGAGCGGGAGACGATCGACGCCGAGGAAGTGCGCATGCTGATCGAAGGCTTGGAACTGCCACCGATGCGCTCAAACCTGGCAACGCCCAGCGACACCGGCGGCAGCGTGCAGCAGGTGCTGAAACCGGAAGGCACGCGGAGTGGCCCGAACTATCCCGAGGGTTCGCCTTCGCCGGCTTAACTGCCCGAAGCAATAATCAACAAAAGACCATCCCCGCGGGGATGGTCTTTTGCTTCTACTTCATTGCCGGCTTTGGAGCAATCCCGCATACGGTGAAGGCCTATCCAGCGATCCTGGTGCAAACGTCCTTTGACGACTCGCAGGTCATGTACTGGGAGCCGTCAAAGCACGTTGCCAAGCTCTGGGCGCTCAAGACCGACAACAACCCGCTTGGGGGGCACGGCGGTTCAAGTGGGCGCTATGATCGATTCCGCGAGCAGGAAAGGCGATACGCCTTCCTGCCGACCCAGTTTGGGATCACGCACTAACGGGGGACGCGCTTCGGTTAAATGGAAGTTCGTCGATTGAAGTCGAATGGCGGTTCGCGAGCCGCGTTCTCAGAAGATTTTGTATCCGATGCCCATGCTGATGCCGTAGGGAGACAACGAGGTGTTTCCCCATTTGGGCCAGTATTGGTACTCGGCGTCGATGGCGCGGAAGCTGAACCGCCTAGTGAGCTTGATGTCTGCACCGCCGCCGAAGGCGACATCGGTAAAACGACCGGACGCGATGCAGTTCGAAGCGCATAGGCCAGGGTAGTAGCCCAGATTCATCTTGCCGTATCCTACCAGTGCTTTGCCATAAACATTCGCTTTCCAGAACCGGCGAATGGGCACCCTTGGACCCACAAGGTAGTTGTCCTGGTAGATGCCGCCGTTCGTAATCCCATATTGATTGTATTGGTTAAATCGCGACCAGCGGCCTTCCGCCTCAAGCTGAATCCAGCGGGTGAATTTTACGTCGACATACGCGCCAACGCCGAAAAGCCAAAAGGGGCTTGGATTAGAAACGGGCTGGCAATTTACAAGAGGAGTGCAGATCGAAACCGGATTGGTCTCGGCAACCCAGTCGCCCTGGTAGTTGGGCTGGAAAGCAGAGGCCATGCCGCCGGCGGTGATGGAGATGCGCTTTGCCGTTGCGGCGGGCACTGCTTGCGCATGAATTGAGATTGCGCCGACGAAAAACAAAATGCAGAACAAACCAAGAGGTCGTCTCATGAAGGCGAGCTACTTCCTGTCCGAGGGAGTTTAAACCAAGTCGAAGCAAAAGTGGAACGGCACCAGTATAGACGTTTCAGCCGGGATGCGCCGATGTGCGCATCCCGGCTGAAAACCGGCGAAGGAAAGGCAGTTATTGCTGCGGTGGATTCGAAGTGCCCGTAGTGGGCTGAGACGAGTCGCTTGGGGTTGCTTGAGCAGCAGGGGGAGTAGCAGGTTGGTCGACAGTCGTAGACGGCGGAGCCGTAGTTGCCGGCTGGTCTGCCGGAGCAGGAGGCGGTGCGGTGGTTCCCGGCGCGGGCGGCGCGGCGAGTTTCGAAGTGTCGTAGCGCTGCAGCTTGAAGAAGAGCGGAGCCACCTCAAGAGGCATCTTGTCGCGGGCATTCATGGGCGCGTACCGCTTGGCGGTCAGCATGTGCACCTTGTCGTCCCAGGGATCTGTTTTGAGCCAGCTGCCCAGTGGAAGGGCCGGAATCTGGGCGAGGTCGTCCCAGCTCAGCTTGGGCGCGCTGTGAGCAAGCTCTCCCATCCATGGAGTTCCGTCGGACCTGAGCAGCGAATCGCCGAGTTTGGGAGTGTTCAACGACTTCATGACCCTGCCGCGCTCAGCCAGTTGCGCCCAGTACAAGCCCGCACTGGGCATCTTGTCCTTGTACATTGAGGCCTGCAGATACTCCTGCCCCTTCTTGGCGGCTTCAGCATTGTCACTATCGGAGTGATACATGTTGATGCGCTGGAAGGTGGACTCGTCGGGGAACAGCAACCGGTCGTTAAAGGCGTAGCGGGTGTCAATGTGGTGGCCCAACGCAATGTGCGCCAGTTCCATGGCAACCACGGATGCGATCGACTCTTCGTTGGGCAGCGTGTCGATGAGGCCCTTGCTGATGAGGATGGTGTTGCCCACCGTGGTGGCTTCAATGGTTGTGGTGAGCAGAACGCGGCAGTGCACCGGGTCGGTAAACGCCAGGTTGTTGGGCACCGCGAGGTTGATAACAATCTGGTCAAGGACCGTGGTCTCGTAGCCGCCTGCATTTGCAGGGGCTACCAAGCCGGCCTCGACGAGGCGATCGATGACGTTATTCTCAGCCTGTGTAATCCAGGCGCGCGTGGCCTGCAGCGGACCCATGTCCTGCGAGTCATCGCTACGGTCGACCGCGTCATCCACCTTTACGCTCACGTTTTCGCTTTCGCGCGTAGGCAGTTTGAGAGCGTATCCCCAGAAGTGAGTTTGGGCTTTGAGGCCCACCGACTTCTCGCCTTCGATGCGCTCGGTCTCTTCAACGTAAACGCCGACCGGTAGCCAAATGCCTGGCTGCACGTTCATGCGCCAACTGTCGAAGTGGAAGTAGTAGCGCGAGTCATCCTCAGAGCGCGGAGCAGTGAAGGTGCCGTTGAACCGCACCACGTTTCCGTCCTGATCCTCGATCCAGACACGGCCATAGAAACGGCCCATGCCGTTGACCTTGGGATGCACATCGTAGACCCAGGTGCGAACCGAACCGAGAAACTCCCGTCTTACGAAGCTGAACTCGTAATGCTGGGTGTCAAAGCTGGAGGGGTCGAGGAACATCATCTCGGTAAAGCCGAGCGGGTTATAGGCGAAATGCGTGTCCAGTTTCAGCAGTTTGGTGAGATTGGTGATCGCGGAAAACGAGCCCTTGAATATGCCATGCTTGGCTTCCGAACGGGGCAGATACGCCTTGTCGAAGAAGCCCTTGCCGAAGTCGATGCGGCTCAGCATGTACTCGTCTTCAACCGGTACCTGGTAGAGCTTCACGTCCGGTCTTGTGTTCTGGATATAGGTTTCAACCAGGGGCGTGCGCTGCTGAATGTTTTTGATCAGCACCTTTTCGCGCCCAATGGCCTTTTGCACCAGAGCCGCCTGTTCGGGAGTGAGTTGGTGAGCCTGTTCGTACTTGGGTTGTTTCTTTGCGTACGCGCAGGAAACCACCAGGGTAATCATAAGGAAGGTGAGGGATATCTTCCGAAACATCATGGCATGCTCCTAGTGTGTGTCTTCCAAGTCTTCAATGGGCCGCTTGCAGCGCGAAGTCCGTTAGCGGCTGAATGCAGTCGATAATCCTTTGTACATTCTCGATGCTACGCCAATTGAAAGCTGATGGTGATATTGGTGGTTAAGTCGACTGCCTGCCCATTTCGGGTAGCCGGCCGGAAACGAATCTGCTGCGCCACCCGGCGCGCTTCTTCATCCAGGCCGTGGCCCAGACCGTGCACAATGCCCTGCACGACAACCTGGCCCGCGGCCGTGAACGTGACGCGCAAGATAACATCACCCTGAACTTTCAACTCTTTGGCTTCGGAGGTGTACTGCGGGGGTGGTTTTGAAATCACTTCGAGGTTGGTCGAGGCTGGCGTTCCGGTCATCCTGGGGACCGCAACAGCAGTGGTCATGCCGGGAATTCCCGTTGAGGCCACTCTGCCGATGTTCCCGCCTGACGAGGCGGTTGCGCCGGGAATGCCGGCGGAGGCTACCTTCCCGACAACTCCACCGTTCGAGCCGCCCGGCTTGATGCCGTTGCCGATTCCTGTGCCGCCGACCACTCCGTGCGGTGCAATGGCCGCGCCATTCATTCCGCCGTAGGGATTGCCGATGGCGGCGACAGTTGCCGGCCGTGTGGCGTTGGGATTGGGGGTAACGCCGAATGTCTGGCCCAGATGCACAGGAGCCGTCGAGACCCTTGTCTGGGGCACTTGCGCCGGCATGGGCGAGGCAAGGACCGCCTTTGGCTGCGGAGCCTCAACCACCGACAGCTTGGGCGATTTGATGACCGGAAGGTTGACCTTGGCCTCGATCTCGATTGGTTTGAGGTCCGGCTTGGGCTCCGGCTTGGGCATGTTGATCTTGGGAGCGTCCAGTTTCACGTCCGGCAGTTTGGGCGGCTCAACCTTTGGTGGCTCGGGCAGTTTGACCTTGGGCGGCGGCGGCGGTTCGTCCGCAGCCGGGACGATCAGCACCGTCTGCTCATATTGCCGCTGCTCAATGACTTGCCTGGCGGTTGTTCCGATATAAAGCAACAGGGCCAGGATCAATCCATTGATCACGATGCTGGAGATAAATGACCCCGGGCTGCGCTCGGGTTCGGGGAGCAAGCCGAAAGTTGCATTTTGAGAGTAGCGGTTCACCGGCATGTTCTCAGTCCTCGCTTGCTGGCTTCGGACACCGCATTGTGTCCTGCCTTCAGGGCTGTAATGTGCGACGGAACCGATCGGCGAGCGAGTTTGAGCTTCGAAGCGCCCAATTCTCCACCGGGATTCCGCTCGACCCTGAAGTTGGCTTGCTGTCTCCAAGGTGACGCTTCTTCGCGACCGCTTGCAGTGATCCATATCACTTGCTGGGGGTTAGTACCAGTATGCCTGCCCCGGCCGCGATACTCAACCAAAGCCCTCTCACCCGCCAACCAGACGGAACTTAAGGTCATTTTCCGGTTCACCTTCTGTGCGGATGGCTCCATGAAAAAGACAACGCTTCGAACGAGATCCCGATTACGGCGACCTTTGCCGCGCGAATCATCGGTTCCCCACAGTCCAGGCATTTTGAAGAACTCTCCAATCGTCCGCCAGGGCATCGATTCAAGAGGCCTGGCCCTTTTGCTGGTGGTACTAGGTTATCTCATGTGCCATGAGCAACAAAGAGCAAGACGGACCACTCCGTTCTTCTGGTGCGACCGGCCGGAATACAATGATGCTTATGGCATGCCGTCTGACGGACGGTCTGTAAAGCGGTTGCAGGTGCTTTGCCGTTGTGTTGTCCTGAGTTTAGACCAAAGTACCAAAGAAAGGTTTCCTTTTCGTGAAAGTACTGGTTACTGGTGGTGCGGGCTATATCGGCGGAACGGTGGCAGGCTTGCTTGCTGAAAAAGGGCATCAGGCCGTTGCATTTGACAACCTCAGCCACGGACGGCGCGATCTGCTGTCGCCCGGAGTTGAATTTGTCCATGGAGAGCTCGCCGACCGAGCTGCGATTGAGAGCCTCTTTATTGCCGCGAAGAACCAGGGTCAACCCTTCGAAGGCGTGCTCCACTTTGCCGCGCTGATCGAGGCGGGGGAGTCGATGGTTCACCCCGAAGCCTTCTTTCGCAACAACACCGCGTCTACCCTGTCTCTGCTTGAGGCTATTCTTGCCCACGGACCGAGGCGTATGGTTTTCTCCTCCACCGCCGCCGTATACGGCGAGCCGGAGACGGTTCCCATCAAGGAAGATGCGCGCCTGCTGCCCACCAACGCTTATGGCGAGTCGAAGCTGCTGGTGGAGCACATGCTGGGCTGGATGAACCGGATTCATGGCCTGCGCTATGCCTCGCTGCGCTACTTCAACGTTGCCGGAGCCCCCGAGGGCCCCGCCGGCATCATCCGCGGTGAAGCGCACGACCCGGAATCGCACCTGATTCCGCTGGTGCTGGATGTTGCGCTGGGCCGCCGCAAATCGATCCGCATCTATGGCGACGACTATCCCTCTCCGGATGGAACCTGCGTTCGCGACTACATTCACGTCTCCGACCTTGCCGACGCACACTTGCTGGCTCTGGACGCACTGGAGAATCACGAGCGGCTGATTCTGAACCTGGGCAACGGGCAGGGCTTCAGCGTGCAACAGGTGATTGAATCGGCGCGGCGGGTTACAGGGCACCCGATTCCGGTGGAGATGCATCCGCGACGTGCCGGCGATCCGGCAGTGCTGGTTGCCAGTTCGAAGCTGGCGATGAGCGAATTGGGCTGGGCGCCGCACTATACCAAGTTGGATGAGATTATTCGGACAGCGTGGGTATGGCACCAGAAAAGATATGCCCAATAGGTGGCAGAGCCAGGATTCAGGAACTGAAGCAAACTTCAGCCAGGGTGTCCGGCGAAGAGTCGCACATGCACTTCGCATAAGTCATAGTTCCCTGGATGATGCGGAGAGTGCGCGGCTCCATGCGATCATTCCGAGGCGCGGCATCGGAACGATTGGCCCATGGCAACGACAGAAATTAGCTTGACATTTATGGTTCGTCAAAGCAACGTAAGTTGTTGAAACGCCTATTCCTGCCTGCGCAGCGCTTCTTCCCCTTTGCTAAGAGCAGCGCGGCAAACCATGAGGTCGAACTCAAAATGGCATCGAATCCTGCCTTGCGCCCCGAAGCGGAGGCCGCTGACAGCCTTACCAAGGTTATTCTCGGCTCCTCGCTGGGAACCTTGATTGAGTGGTACGACTTTTACATTTTTGGGTCGCTCACCACGGTGCTTTCCTTGAAGTTCTACCCGACCGGCAACGACACCTTTGCCCTCATCGCCTACCTGGCCACCTTTGCGGTTGGTTTCCTGGTGCGGCCGTTTGGCGCGCTTTTCTTTGGGCGACTGGGCGACCTGGTGGGGCGCAGAATCGCTTTTATTCTCACGCTGTCGATCATGGGCGTTTCCACTGCCTCGATTGGTCTGCTGCCCACTTACCGCACGGCCGGATGGTTCTCGCCGATTGCGTTGATTCTGATCCGCGTGCTGCAAGGTTTGGCCCTGGGCGGCGAATACGGTGGTGCCGCAGTGTTTGTGGCCGAGCACGTGCCCGACAACCGGCGCGGCTTCTACACCAGCTTCATTCAGATTACTGCGACCTTTGGTTTGTTCATTTCGCTGGCGGTGATCGTGGCCACGCAGCAAAGCATGAGCCCAGCCGCCTTCCAGGCCTGGGGTTGGCGACTGCCCTTCCTGCTTTCCATCGTGCTGGTGAGCATCTCGCTCTGCATCCGGCTCAAGATGAAAGAGTCGCCCATCTTCGCGAAGATCAAAGCTGCCGGCATGAGCTCAACCAAGCCGCTGACAGACGCATTCACGCAGTGGGTCAACCTGAAGCGGGTGCTGGTCTCGCTGCTGGGCGCGACCATGGGACAGGGCGTGGTGTGGTACACCGG
>Ga0073936_10010280_pt1 | contig 11506 bp, 11 predicted proteins | sample AliMusrvi5mmetaG_FD_87041 | JGI IMG/M metagenome (GOLD analysis project Ga0073936, IMG submission 87041) | Freshwater lake bacterial and archeal communities from Alinen Mustajarvi, Finland, to study Microbial Dark Matter (Phase II) - Alinen... | ecosystem: Environmental > Aquatic > Freshwater >... | reverse complement strand
TTGTTAGGTTAAGTCGTGTTTAGGACAAATTCATTCTTTTCCTCTCGATGTTTTCAAGCAGCGCCTCGATCCTTAGAAACGTGCCTGCCTCGCTGTATTTTCTGTCGTCAGCGTGGTCGAAGTCGATCATCACCGCAGGAATGCCGAGCTCTTCCGAGATACGCTTTTGCTGGTCCATCTGCAGCACCGAGTATACCTTGCAGCTCCTGTTGCTTGCAAAAATGGCACCGTCTATAGCGTTCCGCCTGATAGATTCCCTCATTGCCCTGCTTCGCAGATCTATCCCCATGGGGCACACGGAAAAATTCTGGAGCCTTGCCAGATATCGCAGCGGATCGACTCCGTCGTAGTCGTACGGATCAATATTTCCTTCGAGAGACCCCATGCAGTAAGTATAGCTGGCGGAGATGATGTTTGCTTTAAGTTCGGCCAGGCGCTGCGACATTTTGCGAAGCTGGTGCCATGGAGCGATATTGTCCCAGAGTAGCCGGTATTTTTCATCGGGCACGGGGAAGATGCCGGACGCCATCTTCTCCGCGGTTTCATCGGCAAGGAGCCGGTAGTGCTCCGCAAGCTCCGGTGTGCCGCGTGACGTGAGAAATGGTGCCATCTGCACGAAGGTGTCGAAGGCGGTAATCCCTGAAGGGCGGTGCGCCGCGAAGCTGATGAAACGTTTCCACTGCTTTACCGCCTCAACGGTATGCGCGACCCCATCTCGCACCCTGCCGATATCGAATTTCTGACCGCTCATCTTCTCGATTAATTGAATAAGGTCTCCGAACTGGGACATAATGTAGCCGAGGTCCTTCTCCTTCTGCGGTTTGTAACAGAACGGGACATCCATGATGAAATGCGGGATTCCCCATTCACGGTGATACACGTCGAACCATTTCACCAGGAGCGAACAGTTGTTGTTATTGGATATGAGCAGGTGCGGTCTGGGCAAACCGAAGGTAGGAGAATCCTTGCCTCCATCAAAGGCGGTACCGATATCTATCCGTGCATAGGAACAGAGGTCCATCGAATATCCCATTCCTTCCGCTTTTGCACTCTGGAGGGAACCCACCCCTTTCCCGGCGCTCAGCGCGGCGTGGCTTTCAGGTACCGCATAAATCACATTCTCAAATCCCAGAAATATTTCCGCTGGCACTATGATGGCGATCCAAACAACAAAGGCGTCCTCATTTGCCTTCTGGTGTAGATTCATATAGGAGCTGGCAAGCATCCTGCTCATGCGCTTCCCCGAATCAGATTTTTTCATTCCTGGGTGTTCCTGTTGCTGCATAATATATCTCCCGGATATCGCCGCTTATCCACTCATCACTTCGGCAAAGGATTCTATCCTGGTCCCAAACCCTTCGATATTTTCGTTATCATCAATCGAAAATTCCAGAAGAAGGGTATTAATCCCCTCATTTCTAAGCATCTTGTCGATAAATGGAATCTCAAAATATTCATACTCGCAGAATTTTTCTCCGATAAAAATAAATCCGCGGGCGTTTCTTTCCCTGATCAGATCCATAATCGCTTCTGCGCGTTTATCGGATGTGGATAATAATGTGGTGCACGGAAAATGGTTTTGATAGAAGTCGATATAAAATTTCCCCGCGTCTCCGGTGATTTCGGGATGACTGAAATACGATCTGTACAGTGACGCGATATCGTTCCCCGCGATGGTAAAACCTGCTTTTTCGATGATGTCGCATACGGCAGGGGGTGGAGGTAAAATACCGCTCACCACCACCCTGTGTTTATCTTCCGGGATTTTTTTCCCCGTAGGGGAGTTGCATTTTTTTATCCACGATTTAAGCGATTCAATCTGCACCTCTACCGGCATTGCATATCCCTCATGGATGATCCGGCAAAAATCGCCGAAACCGATCATGCCTGAAGAAGCTAATGCGTCGAGCTCAAGCGACAGGCTTCTCATCTCTCTGTACAGGTCAGCGCTTTCCCGGAATCTTTTTTCGGAATAGACAACGCCATATTCCTGCTCAAGCTTGTTCACGAGGCCGGTTATTTCATCCCGGAGATATTTATTGCTGTCTGCATGGCCTGAGTACATCGCGGGGATGTGAATATTAAAGAGGGGGAGCTTGATATTCTTTTCACCTAATCCGCATGCCAATATTTCCGGAAGGTTGCGGAGTGTGTCACAGGCGTTATACATGAACAAACCGTCCAGCAGAAAGCCTCCGTCGGTCAGCACAAACTCAGTCAGACGCCTCGCGACCGAACATACGTAATTCTGAAGGTGCTTGTCGCTTTCACTTACACCGGCAGGAACAACGTCACTACCCCACAGCACGACAGGAATAATGTCCATGGAGTGAAAAAGTTCGAGCGGGGGATAGAGGGGAAAGCAGCCGATAACTTTTCCCCCTGAATCTTTTATTTTCTGAATTTTATTAATTATCGAATTCACATGATTCTTCTTTTTTACATTGATTTTAACTGATCATCTGCATACAGCTTGCGAAGCTCGCGTTTGTTGAATTTGCCCACGCTTGTTTTGGGCATCTCTTTTAAGAAGATGATTTCGTCGGGTATCCAAAAAGCGGCTTTGACCTTATCCTTGAGGAAGTCCTTGAGCTCGTCGGCGGATAAGCTCTGCCCCGGTGTGACAACGACACAGGCCAGAGGCCTCTCCTGCCATTTTGGATGTGGCACGCCGATAATGGCCGCCTCCATAACCTTGGGGTGCGCCATGATCAGGTTCTCCAGGTCCACTGAGGAGATCCATTCGCCCGCGCTCTTGAGCAGGTCCTTTTTACGATCCACAAGTCTTACGTAACCTTCTTCATCGATGGTGCCAATATCGCCAGTGTGGTACCATCCATCGATAAAGGTCTCTTTAGATCGCACCGGATCTTTGTAGTACTCGTCGGCGATCCAGGGACCCCGCAAGCAGACCTCTCCCCACTCCTTGCCGTCCATCTTGACCTCGGCTCGGAATCGCCCACGATCTTCATCTCCAGACCCAGGGCGATAATACCAATGCTCATCTTGACGTCATAGAGTTTCTCAGCCGGCCAATCCGCCATGTAGCTTTTTGGGATGGCCGCGGTTGCGAGCGGTGTGGTCTCGGTGGCGCCGTAAGCCTGCTTGATAGGGAAGTTGTATTTCTCGTTGAGGTCGATCAGGAGTTGTCTCGGGATCGCTGCTCCGCCACTTGCTATGGTTTTCAATGACGAGAAGTCATGCCATCCGCCTTTTTCAAGATAGTCATACAGGAGCATCCAGATCGTGGGTACTCCGGCGGTGAAGGTGACCTTTTCTTCCGCAATTGTGTGACAGAGCTTCTCCATGTTTATTACCTCGCGGCCCGGCAGCACTTGCTTGCAGCCTGCCCCCACAGCGGCGAATGGGCCGCACCAGGCATTGGCATGGAACATGGGAACGATATGCAAGATGCAGTCAGCTTCGCTGGCGCCGAAAGTAACCGCCACAGCATAGGTGTGGAGGAGAATGGCCCGGTGAGAATACACAACGCCCTTGGGGTCGCCTGTCGTGGCCGATGTATAGCAGATCATGGCAGGATCGCGTTCGGAGAGATCCTCAGGGAAGTCATACGCTTCAGGAAACTGGGCGATAAGCTCATCGTACATGATGAGGTTCTCTATGCCCGATACCGGTTTCTTTCCGGTGTGGGAGAGCACCACGATATGCTTGACGGTCTTGAGCTGGTCTTTGATCATCTCGACGAATATGAGAAGATCCTCATCCACGAAGATGACCTGGTCTTCTGCATGGTTTATGATGTGGACAAGATGATTCATGGGCAGCCTGAAGTTAACCGTGTGAAGGACTGCCCCGGAGCAAGGAACTCCGAAGTAGAGCTCCAGGTGCCGGTGGTCGTTGAGGGCAACACTTGCCACCCTGTCGCCGCGTTTGATACCCAAAGATTTCAGCGCATGGGCGAGCTGGCATACCCTCTTATAGTAGTCCGCGTAGGTATATCGGTGGACACATTCGGGAAACACAGAGACGATTTCTTTTTTGGGAAAGTATTTTGCAGACCTCAATAGAAACGTTCTCAGAAGCAAGGGATAATCCATCATGGCGAAAACCTCCTTTTGTATTATTTGATTTCAATTTTAACATATCTAAGCAAAACTCTCCGTAGCAATATCCACCATGGAAAGGTCTTCACTCTTTATGGCCTTCGCGGCGGCATCAACCTCCGGCAGGATATTCTTGATGAAGAACCTTGCTCCGGCGATCTTACCGGCATAGAATGCGGCATCACGGTTGTTTTTGATAAATTCTTTCCAGGCAACGGCATCCGAAAGCGCTACACCTGTTTCCTTGCTCAGGACAGCCAACTTCTCACGGGCGATACCGGCCTGCCAGAGAAGTAGCCAGCCGGAAACAACCTTTCCCATCATCATCAGGAAGGGATAGGCGTGACTCACCGGCACCAGGAATTTACCCTCCCGGGCACAGGTGGAAAAGAAGATGCCCATCTCAGCCAGCGTGTTTACCGCCCCCTGAACGTCGGCGGCCAACCCAGTCAGCTCTGGTTGTTCCTTATAGTTGGTGATGGTGGCGTTCATTTCTCCTAAAAGGCTCATGAAGTTGGCGCCTTTCTTCATCCCCAGCTTACGTCCTATCAGATCCAGAGCCTGGACGCCGTTGGCGCCCTCATAGAGGGAAGCGATCTTTACGTCGCGCATGAACTGCTCCACGGGATAGTCGGCACAGTAACCATAGCCGCCATAGACCTGGATGGCAAGCTCCGTAACCTTAAAGCCAACATCGGAACAGTAGGCCTTGATTATCGGTGTGAGGACCTCCAGCAGGCCGTGCCATTTCTCTTTTTCGGCATCATCATCCACCGTCATTTCCTTATCGATGGCAAATGAGGCAAAATAAATCAGCGCCCGCATACTTTCCACGTTTGATTTCATCCATAAAAGCATCCTTCTTACGTCGGGATGCTCGATGATGGCGACCTTGGGAGCGGCGTCATTGCCGAAATCGGCGATGGTCGTGCCCTGGATGCGTTCCTTGGCATACTGGAGGGCGTGGAGATAGGCTATGGAACCGCTGCCCACCCCTTGGAGGCCGGTGCCGATCCGGGCCTCGTTCATCATCTGGAACATGACCTTGATACCCTTTCGTTCTTCCCCCAGAAGCTCTCCGTAACACTGGCCGTTGTCACCGAAGTTGATAGTGCCGGTAGGGCTCCCGTGGAAACCCATCTTTTCTTCGATTTTAGCTATTTCGTAGTCGTTTCTCCGGCCCAGGGAGCCGTCGTCGTTAACGATGTATTTGGGGACAATGAATATGGAAATGCCTCTGGTACCGGCGGGATCGCCTTCGATTCGGGCTAGAACGGGATGAATTATGTTTGCGGTGAGGTCTTGATCCAAACCAGTGATAAAAGATTTGGTTCCCTGAATTAGAAAGGTCCCGTCAGACTGACGAATCGCCTTTGTGCTGAGGTTGCCTACGTCGGTCCCGGCGTTTGGTTCGGTAAGGCACATGGTCCCGCCCCACTCACCGGAGATCATCTTTGGTAAATATTTTTTCTTCTGAGCTTCCGATCCATAGGTCCCGACGAGGTGCGATGCCCCATCAGCCAGAAAAGGCAGAACCAGAAAGCCAAGGTTATGGATGAACCACTCCTTGGCGGCTACAGTTATGCAATAGGGAAGGCCCTGGCCGCCGATTTCCTGGGATTTGCCCATGGCGCCCCAGCCGCCTTCGCTCTAGAGTTTATACAGTCGGTGGAAGGTCTTGGGAACACTGATCCTACCGTTTTCCAACTTGCACCCTTCACGGTCGGATTCCACCAGAGTTGGAAATATCTCTTCCACGGCAAACTTTTGCGCCTCCGTCAGAATCATGTCAAATACATCTCGAGAGAAGTCTGTGTAGGGAGCCTTCTCGCAAAGCTTATCCGTCCCCAGCATTTCATAGAGAACAAACTTCTGATCCCGTTCGTCTATAATCAAATTCGCCATATCACTTCTCCTTAAATATTTTTGAATCAGTTTTGACGACATCCTTATTTTGTCACTGCGGCATACGTTGCTTATGCGAAGGCAGATATATCGAGACCTTTGCATAACTACATAAAACCACCAATTTTGTCATTCCGGTGAAAACCGGAATCCAGTATTATCAATGGTTTCCTGGATACCGGCCTTCGCCGGTATGACGATTAGAGTGGTTGTGCAAAGCTCTCATATCTGCCTTCGCCCTGCGCAATGATCAGGTTAACGAGTCTTGGCAACTGTAACGTTTTATAAAAATATCTTATTTAGAAGGAAGAGCGGCGATGAAGCTGCCGGTCAACTTTACGCCCCCCAAGGCATCGACAGCCTGGATGTCGCACTGGATGCGGTTCTCCCCACCTTCCGCGAACTTTTTCACGACATTGCCGGTGACGGTAATTGTAGCGCGGGCTTTCGTCTTTTCAAGATCTACAAGATCGGCCGGTTCAGTCATTCCGGAGAAACGAACTTTGAAATTTTTTAAGCATTTGTTATCGATCCATTCCGTGATGGCACGGCTTGTTATCCCCATGATCAGCATTCCGTGGGCGATAACCCGTGGCATACCGAACATGGCCACGAAGGTCTCATCGTGATGTAGGGGGTTGAAATCTCCGGAGGCGCCGGCATAACGGACCAGGTGAGTTCTCGTGAGAGGGTCCGACGTGAAGGCGGGCATAGCGTCGCCGATATTGATATCTTCGTAGTAGATTTCTTTAGCCATGGCGTCCTCCTTATCTTTCCACTAAGGTAGAGCGGGATTTGATGACGAGCTCTCCCCGTTGATTGCGGATTTCTGTTTCAATGACGGTGAATTCCATAAATTTACCAGGTTTGTCTTTCTTTTCCTTTTCGTACATTTCGACGACTTTAGCTTTGCCCGTCATAATATCACCGGGATGGATGGCGCCCAGGTAATGGTATTCCTCCTCACCGTGGAGGAGCTTGAATATGTTGATACCCAGGGTCTGAATAATAGGCATGAGCCCTCCTCCTGCCCAGGTAGGGAAACAGGTCTGGAATGTGAGTGGCGCAATGATGTCCCGGTAGCCGGCTTTTTGCGCCGCTTCCCGGTTTACATAGAGGGGATTTACCTGATCCTTGTCTTCTTTCTGAGAGATGGCCATTGCAAATTCGGCTATCTTTCCCTTTTCCACTTCAAAGGTGTAGGGGGAAAACTCCATCCCTAATTTTGATTTATCCGCCATTTTGCCCTCCTTTTTTAATGTAATGAAAACTTATTAATTAAGGATGTAACTAAATATCAATCAAAAACTCCTTCCTTTTTGTAGCGATCAATCTGTTCTTCCGTATAGCCAATCTCGAGAAGAGCTTCCCTGGTGTGAGTGCCGGCAAGGCAGCCGAGCGAGCGATATTCCTGTTTTGTGGCAGAAAACTTGATGGGATTAGCAATCTGCTTCAATTTTTCTCCAGAGGGGAGAGTGAATTCTACAATCATTTCCCGCGCCCGGGTATTATCATCGGCAATAGCTTCAGCAAGAGAAAGGACTGGTTCCACACAGGCGTCCACCTGTGAAAAAATTTCAGTCCACTGATCCCGCGTCTTTTGTAGAATAATTTCCCGGATTTCTTTTTTTACTTTGTCTATATTGGGCGTGATGATACCGAAGGGGATCAAATCCTCCCGGCCGATTATCCGGCAAAAGTTTGCAAAAAACTGTATTTCCAGTCCGCCGAAGCATATGTATAATCCATCGTTTGTTTCATAAAAATCATAAAGAGAGCCACCGTTTAAAAGTTCCTGTTCTCTTTGTGGTTCTGCTGCCCCGGCTAGATAGGTTGTGGCCATCATGGAGTTGAAAGCCATAACACCATCGGTCATAGAGATATCAATATACTGTCCTTCTCCCGTATCTTTTCGGTGGATCACCGCAGCCAGAATACCGATGACAGCGTTGTTGGAACCGGAAGCCACATCGGCAATCTGCATACCCGTAAGCGAAGGCCCTTTATCTTTTGTTCCGGAGTAGTTCATGAGTCCTGAGCGGGCCAGAAAATTAATGTCATGACCTGCCCGGTTTTTGAGTGGCCCCGTCTGTCCGTAACCGGTAAGAGAACAGTAGATCAGTGAAGGGTTTACGGCTCTCAGATCTTCATAACCTAAACCCAGCCTGGCCATTATGCCGGGACGGAACTGCTCAATAATGATATCGTATTTCTTTATAAGTCTGTGAACTATCTCAACGGCACTGGTCATCTTAAGGTTAAGGTTCAGGCAGCGTTTTCCTCTTCCCAGGTAAGCAAGGTTGCATGATAAATCGCTGTCGGGAAGGAAAGGAGGCAAGAATGAAGCCATATCGGGATAGGAGCCGGAGAGTACACGAAGCACATCGGCACCCAGATCGGCGAGTATCATCGTCGCGAAAGGACCGGGCAGGAGTGTCGTAAAATCCAGTATTTTTAAACCCTGTAGTGGTCCGGGCATCGATAGTCTCCTTTAGAGACCCATGAAGCGGGCGGCGATCATCTTCATAATCTCGTTAGTTCCGGCAAAAATCCTGGTCACCCGGATGTCCCGCCAGTAGCGAGAAATGGGATATTCGTCGCAATAACCATAGCCGCCGTAGAGCTGGAGGCATCGATCGGCGACTTTGAAGGCCATGTCGGTTGTCCAGAACTTGGCCATGGAGACTTCCACAACCACGTTTTTACCTTCAACATGATCCATAATGAGCTTATCCAGGAAAGTTCGCCCCAGCTTTGCTTCGGTTGACATTTCGACGAGCTCGAACTGGGTGTGCTGGAATTTGGAAAGAGGTTTGCCGAAGGCAGTTCTTTCTTTGCAATACTGGATCGTCATTGCCACCATCACCTCTGCCGCCGCCACGGCGCCAATGGCACAAACGAGTCTTTCCTGCTGAAGTTTCTGCATGAGCTTCAAGAATCCCGTTCCCTTCTCCCCCATCCTGTTTTCCTTGGGAATCCGGCAGTCGGTAAAGTACATCTCCGCTGTGTCCTGGCTGTGCCAGCCGATCTTTTTTATCTGCTTTCCTTTCTCGAAACCGGGAGTAGTGGCATCGACGAGGAAAAGATCTACGGCGGAATGGGGATCGTTACTCGAAGGGTCTCTGGCGGCCACAATGATGAGGTCGCAGTTGATGCCGTTGCTGATGAAGGTCTTCTGGCCGTTTAAGACGATATGATCGCCGTCTTCGGTGGCGGTGGTCTTCATAGCGGCTAAATCGCTCCCCGCATTGGGTTCCGTCATGGCCACGGCGGTGATGATATCGCCGGAGATACAGCCGGGGAGATATTTATGTTTCTGTTCCTCGGAAGCGAAGGAGGTGATATAGGGGACAACAATATCGCTGTGCAGGGATGCTGTCAGACCGGAGAAACCACTTTTCGTCGTCTCTTCAGTGATGATGACCGAATAGAGGAAATCCGCTGCCAGTCCGCCGTACTCTTCCGGTACGCTCGTGCAGAGGAAACCCTGCTCGCCCATCTTCTTCCAGACGCTTCTGGGAACGATACCCGCCTCTTCCCACTCTTCAATGTGGGGCACGACTTCCTTATCAAGAAACTTCTTTAATGAATCTCTGAATATCTTGTGCTCTTCCGAATAGTTGATAATCTCCATTTCACGTCTCTCCTTTTTGAAGTATTTATATATAGCAACCAGAGGTGAGACCACTTTTCCTTAAAAGCAAAATATGAAACATTGTTTTAAATGTCAAGACAAAAATGAAACATTGTTTTAATATAATTCAAGTGTCCGGAATAAAAAAATTTTTCGCCGCTCTTGAATGGCGGGTATAAAAATGGCAAGAAAAGAAAAAAGGCAGGCTATTTTATCAGCCTGCCTTTTTAGCACTTCAGAAAAATCAATATTTCTATTCTATATGCAATCCGACAAAGAAATTGGATTTGCCTCGCTTGACTAAAAGTATCACGCTTTTCTTTTCGGCTGCTTTACTCATTTCGGTGGTATATTGTTTCATTGATGGAACCTTTACTTTGTTTACTTGCACAATTATATCATGTGTTTGAATGCCGACATCATCAGCAGGACTGCCCTCTTCCACATCAGTTACTATTACACCGGCATCGTGAGAAATTCCCATCTGCCTAGCGAGGTCTTTAGTTATTTCCTGAGCGCTAATACCAAAGTATCCGCCAGATTTTTTCGTTAGAGCTATTTCAGGTTTATCTTTACGCTCTGCCACAACAACCTGGAACGATATTTCCTTGCCGTCGCGCAATCCTTTAATTAATACCTTTTCGCCAACATGTAATGAGGCAATTGTCAGGAGTAATTCATGGGTGTCTTTAATGGACTTGCCGTTAATTTCTACAATGATATCACCAACTTTAATCCCGGCTTTGTCTGCCGGATCATCTTTAAAAACCTCAGATACTAAAGCGCCGTTCTTATTTTTATTATTCAGATTTTTCGCTATATCTTCCGAAATGTCCTGTACGGAAATACCTAACCATCCTCGAGTTACTTTGCCTTTTGTTTTCAGGTCTGACAAAATACTTTTCGCCATATTCATCGGGATGGCAAAACCGATGCCCTGTCCTTGGGCAACGATTGCCGTATTGATGCCAATAACTTTTCCGGCCATGTTGAATAGAGGTCCACCGCTATTGCCCGGATTAATAGATGCATCGGTCTGAATAAAATTATCATAAGCGCCTGCTCCAATTACTCGACCTTTAGCGCTGACGATGCCGGCGGTAACTGTTTGCTCCAAGCCAAACGGATTGCCAATCGCAATGACCCACTCACCTACTCTTACTGCATCAGAATCGCCAATATCCACAAACGGCAAGTTATTATCAGGTTTGATTTTTATTAACGCAATATCGGTTTTAGCGTCGGTGCCAATAATTTTCGCTTCATATTCCTTGCCATCGGAAACTTTAACCAGAATTTTATCTGTCTGTTCGACAACATGATTATTAGTGAATATGTATCCGTCGTTGCTGATAATAAAACCGGACCCAAGACTTCGTTGCTTAAATTCACGCTGAGGAACATCGCCAAAAAAGCGTTCAAAGAAATCATCTCCGAAATGTCCGCTAAAAGGAGATCGGCCAAAGGGTGTACCCAAACCATTTCGTCCTTTAAATGTTTTTGTTGTGCTGATGTTTACTACCGCAGGTTTGACACGTTCGGCCAGATCGGAAAAAGAACCCGGTGTGGATTCTGAGGAAGAAACTGCCGCTGCTGCTGGAATTTCCGGTGCTCCTGAAGGGAAAAAAGAAGATCGCAGAACCTCTACAAAAGAAACAATAAAAAATGCGATCAAAAAAGCCATTAAAAACATGAAAAATGTTTTACGATTTTTACTTTCCATATGATCCTCCGTTACGTTGTTTAAAAATTATGGCTACTTTGCCAAGTTGTCTAAAATTAATTTACTTAATAATCTGTAATAATATAATGATAGCCTTGTTTTTGTCAATTACATATTATTGAATATTAGCAGTTTGAAGTCTTAGCGATCATGTATTAAAATTAAGAAGCTGATAATTTG
>Ga0073936_10010271_pt1 | contig 11511 bp, 8 predicted proteins | sample AliMusrvi5mmetaG_FD_87041 | JGI IMG/M metagenome (GOLD analysis project Ga0073936, IMG submission 87041) | Freshwater lake bacterial and archeal communities from Alinen Mustajarvi, Finland, to study Microbial Dark Matter (Phase II) - Alinen... | ecosystem: Environmental > Aquatic > Freshwater >... | reverse complement strand
TCACGATGCCGTCGTATTTCACTTCGACCAGCGCATCCATGATTTTTGACATGTCGTAGTATCCGTTGTCCATGAAAGTCTCAATGAAGTGCGGCAGCGGCGCGCTGACGTTGCGGAAGTGGATCTTCCATATTTTCTCCGCGCCGAAATAGCGGATCATTTCTGCCGGGTCTTTATGCGTGAGTTCCCGGCCACCTTCAAGCCAGGTTCCGCAACAGAGGCAGATACCCACGTTGGGGCTGTTGGCAATCTCCATGGCCCGCTTGTAGCCTTCAAAATTGGAAAAGATGCAGCGCGGAACTCCGGCCAACTCAGGCACCGGCGGGTCGTCGGGATGAATGCCGATGCGCACATTGTTCTCTTCCGCGACGGGCGCCACCTGCTTGATGAAATACGTGTAGTTGTCCCAGATTTCTTCCTTCGAAAACTTGCGGCCGTGGGAGAGCGGCTCATGGAACCGTTCATCAATCCAGTAGCCCATCTTGTTTGGGCTGGCCATATCGAATTCGCGGGCCTTGGAGCCGCGCACCACGGCCGTGCCGCTTGACCAGATGCCGTTGCCCATGTGTGCGTAGGTGGTGTAATAAATTCCCGCCTTGCCGAGGTTGCGGAGATATTGCTTGTACTCTTCAATCTTCTGGTCGCGGCCAGGAAGATTCAGTGTCACCTCAGGCATGTTGTGGACGCTGTAATTGCCGATGTTCCACACGGTGACGCCTGCGTCCGCGTAGCGCTTCTTGATTTCGATGAAGCCCTCCGCGGTGCACAAATCCGGTGTTGACCCCACGCTGACATACTCTGCGCCGATCTGTTTCCAGAAGAGAAGCTCTTCATCGGCCGGCTTGGCGGACCCTTGCCCGCAAAGCTTGATCCCCGGAGCGTTCTTGTGGACGGAGGCCGATGCCGGTGTCTCGGAAGATAGAAACGCGGATGCGCCAAGAGCGCCTCCGAATACAAGCTTCACGAACTCGCGACGGTCGGGAGCAAACGACGAACGATTTCGGTTTTCAACTTCCGGTGTGGAGCTTGCCACAGCGCGACTCCTTTGCGGCATCAATATGTTGCCCTTCACGCGACGAGCCAGTATATCGCCTGCGCCTACTGCTTGATCACCGTGCCGTCGCGCGTCCTCAGTTCACCCCAGCCGCCATTCAATGGGCTAGCGACAAACGGGGCCTTGGCCGCCTCCTTCTCGTCGATCTCGATGCCCCACCCCGGCTTCTCGCTGACCCACAGGTAGCCGTCTTTCATCTCGGGGCAGCCCTGGAAGATGGCTTTCGTCTGCTCATTGAAAGCCGAATATTCCTGGATGCCGAAGTTGTAACTTACTAAATCAAGTGTCGCGTTGGCCGCGTGGCCGATGGGCGAAACGTCGCCCGGGCCGTGCCATGCGGTCTTCACACCATACTGCTCGGCGAGGATGGCAATCTTGCGCGCCGGACTGAATCCGCCTACCTGCGAGACGTGAACACGGATGTAGTCAATCAATTGTTCCTGGATAAGCGGCTGCCACTCATGCGGACTGTTGAACAGCTCGCCCATGGCGATCGGGGTTGCGCAATTCTGGCGAATCTGGCGGAAGTAACCAAGATCCTCAGGCGACAGCGGATCTTCAAGAAAGAACATCCGGTATTGCTCGGCCTCCTTGCAAAACTGCACTGCCTGGTTGGGCGTAAGGCGCTCGTGCATGTCGTGGAGCAATTCGACCTCCTCGCCCAGTTCGCGGCGGCAGACCTCAAGCAGCTGGAGCGCGCGGCGCATCTGGTAGGCGGGCTCAAACAGCGGCCGATCGTGCAGCGCCTTCATGCGGGTGCCCCCGCCATGCGCCGCGCCATAGCCTGCCATTCCAGGCAACTCAACCTGCACGCGCACCTTGCGGAATCCCTGCGCCATGAATTTCCGTGCGTTCTCGACGACGTCTTCAAATTCCGCGCCAGCGGCGTGGGTGTAGCAATCGACAGCCTCGCGGCATTTCCCCCCGGTCAGTTGATACACGGGCATGCCGGCCTGGCGCCCCTTGATATCCCACAGGGCCTGATCAATGCCGCTTAGAGCGTTGTTCAAAACCGGGCCGTTTTTCCAGTAGGAACTGTCGTAGCAGGACTGCCAGATGTCTTCAATCCGGTCGGTGGTCTTGCCCAACAGGAACGGCTTGAGATACTTCTCCACCGCGGGCTTCACCAGGTCGGCCCGCTGGGTGAATGTTGCACAACCATAACCGTAGAGGCCCGGCTGATCGGTGGTGATTTTGACCACCGTCAGGCGAACGCCGGCGGGCTGGCACTCAATCACGCTGATGTCCTTGATCCGCGGCGCGGGCGTTCCACGTGTGGCGCGGGCAACCTGCTCGTCTGCTTCGACATAGCGGGGCGCAAGGGCCAACATTCCCGACCCGGCAATGGTTTTCAACAAATCGCGGCGCTGAATAGTCATCCACTCATCCTCTTCTGCTTACCCTCGAAGTTTGCGAGACCTGCGGCTGAGAAAGCCGCATTCTATGGGACTTGTAAATTGCTTTCCGAAGACGAGCAAGTATACCGCCGGCAGGCACCGCCATCGGCGCAAGCATTTGCCGCACAGCAAACTTCCGCAGGACTGGGGCCGACCGATGAAGACCGGGGCGGAGAAGAATCGAAATTGGTGCCTTTCTTGCTTGCCAGCGAACACAGCATTGGCTTACCATCGGGGCCAAGGATAGGCCCCAAAAAAAGGGCAGGAGGCAGCATGAAGAGGGACGTCAACCGTAGAGAATTTCTCCAGGGCGTGAGCGCCGCGGCTCTGGGATTGTACCTCCCTTCAGCCCGCCTCATGGCCTCGCCCGCCGCTCCCACGGCGCCGGTGGCAGTGGCAAAGTGCGACGCATACGGCCCTGAAATGGTGGCCTCTCTCGACAAGATGTTTGACCAGATCGGCGGCCTCAAAAAGCTGGTTTACGGCAAGACCGTGGCCATAAAGGTGAACGTAACCGGCGGCACTTCGGATCGCTACAAGGGCATGACGCAGGGACAGACCTACTGGGTGCATCCCGACATGGTGAGTGCAACCGCTCACCTGCTCGACAAAGCAGGAGCGAAGCGCATACGTATCCTGGAGAGCCCTACCGGATCCAAGCTGCCGACACTGGAAGCTTTCCTCACCGAAGCCGGCTGGTCGATTCCCGATCTCATGCGGTCCTCAAACCGACTGGAGTTTGAGAATACGAATTTCGCCGGCCCCTCCAAGAAGTACGTGCGCTACTTTGTGCCGGGCGGCGGATTGGCATTCAAGGCGTACGACATGAACAGCTCCTATCAGGATTGCGACGTGTTTGTCTCCCTGGCCAAGCTGAAAGAGCACAGCACCGCCGGAATGACGGGCGCAATCAAGAACCTGTTTGGCATTACGCCGACGACAATTTACGGACAAAAAGCCGGAATTGACGAGCCCAGCGCGGAGCCGGGTGGCGGCCGTTCGATGCTGCACATTGGCGAACGCCAGCCCTCGAAGAGCGCGCTTCCTGAGCTTCACCCGGATTCGTCCCGCGATCCGGGCTACCGCGTCCCGCGAGTCACTGCGGATCTGGTCGCAGCTCGCCCCATTCACCTCAGCATTATCGACGGCATTGACACTGTGGCCGGCGGCGAAGGCCCCTGGGTCAAGAACATGCGTGCGGTTCACGCTGGTGTGTTGATTGCCGGCATGAATCCGGTTACTACCGACTCCGTCTGCACTGCGCTGATGGGCTTCGATCCCATGGCCGACAAGGGCTCGGCGCCGTTCGAGACATGCGACAGCACCCTCAAGCTGGCTGAGCAATTGGGGATCGGCACCCGCGACCTGAAGCGCATTGAAGTAATTGGGCTTCCCATCGCCAAGGGCAGAATCGAGTTCCGCAAAGTATAGAACTCACAGATGATTCTGGAACCGCTCTAAGGCTGCGCAGACCGACGCGCAGCCTTTTTTATGCCACAGCGTTTTCGAGCGTGCCGATCGGGTCGATCGTAATGCGAATCCGGTCACCGCCGGCAAGCGTAAAGGTATCCGGCGGAACAACTCCGGTCCCAGTCATCAGGAAAGTCCCGAACGGAAACGTGTTGTCGCGGAACAGGTATTCGACAAGGCTGGTTGGGGCGCGCTTCAGTTCCGCGAGAGTTGTTGCGCCTGAGAATGCAATTGCGCTGTTGCGCACAATCTCAATGCGGATGGGTGTGGAGGAAGGCAGCGGCTCGGGGCTGATCAAAACGCCCGGCCCCAACGCGCAACTGCCCTGGTAAACCTTGGCTTGCGGCAGATACAGCGGATTCTCACCCTCGATGTCGCGCGAGCTCATGTCGTTTCCAACGGTATGGCCGATAATCTGGCCGCGATTGTTGATGAGCAGAGTCAATTCCGGCTCAGGGACATTCCACTTGGAGTCGCGCCGGATACGGACGTTCTCTCCGGTTCCAACAACGCGGCTGGCCGTGGCTTTAAAAAACAACTCAGGCCGTTCAGCCGAATAAACGCGATCGTAAAAATCGCCGCCGCCGACCGACTTGGATTCTTCCATGCGCGCGCTGCGACTGCGATAGTAGGTGACACCAGCTGCCCACACTTCCTGGCTTGCGATGGGCGCCAGGATCTTCGCCGAAGAAATATCGACCGCCCTCTCGCGCTTCTTGACCTCGAAAAGAAGATACCCATGCAGGTCCTGGTGGGTAACCAGCGCATCCCAAGAGAACAATGAGATGCGATAGAAGTTGCCTTCGTGTTCGGCGTAGGGCCCATAGCTGGTACGGTAGAGCTTCATCGTTTCCGCTCCAAAAGCGAGATGATTTTATCTGCGTCGTAAACACAGCCGCCCCAGACTCCCCCGCTAGCCTGCACCAGCGCAGCCCATAGGCGCGTGTCTTCAGGCAACTGGGGATGCGGGCGAAGGTCCGGTCGCGGTTTGCGCTCCGCCAAGCAGCCGACTCCCTGCTCCGTGCCGAAGACGGCATTCGTGTCGCCGACAAGATTCACTGAGCCGCTGAGCGTTCCGCGGTCAATGACGATTTCGATCTGGTCGCCCTCAAGAATTTTTCCGATGGGACCGCCAGCCAGCGCCTCGGGTGAAATGTGGCCGATGCAGGCCCCCGTTGACACGCCGCTAAAGCGCGCATCGGTCAAAACCGCCACGTGCTTGCAGTGAGGCAGCTGCTTCAGCGCCGCTGTGATCTGATAAATCTCCTGCATGCCCGCCCCCGCAGGTCCGCCGCAGACCAGAACAACCACATCGCCCTGTGCAACCTCTCCGATTTTGATGGCCTTGATAGCCGACTCTTCCGAGATGAAGACCCGCGCCGGACCGATATGCCGGTACACGTTGCTCTCATCCACAAGCGAGGAATCGATCGCCGTGGCCTTAATAACCGAACCTTCCGGCGCGATGTTGCCCACGGGAAAACAAATAGTCGAAGTCAGCCCTCTTGCTCGCGCGCGCGTGGGCGACATGATCACATCGTCAGCGTCGATGCCGTCTTTGTCCTGCAAACCGCGGCGCAGCTTCTGGCGCCTCTCGCTCTGCTGCCACCAATCCAGACTGGCATCAATGGATTCGCCGGAGACGGTCCTGGCGCTGGTGTCGAGCAGGCCGGCTGCGCGCAAATGCAGCATCACTTCAGGCACGCCACCGGCAAGAAACACCTGCACGGTTGCAAAACTGCCAGGCCCATTGGGCAGCGCATCCACCAGGCGCGGTACCTGGCGGTTGACTTCGGTCCAGTCTGCAACCATCGGCCGCTGCAACCGGGCCGCGTGTGCGATGGCGGGAATGTGAAGCAGGAGATTTGTTGACCCGCCGAACGCCGCGTGGACAACCATGGCGTTGCGGATGGCCGCCGTGGTGAGCACATCCTGTGCCCCCATGTGCATCTGGTACATGCGCAGGACGGCGCGTGCCGAGCGGCGCGCGGCATCAAGCCACACGGGCTGCCCCGAGGGTGCAAGAGCGGTGTGCGGTAGCGCGAGTCCCAGGGCCTCTGCAACCACTTGTGAAGTAGCCGCCGTGCCCAGGAACTGGCAGCCGCCGCCGGGAGAGGCGCAAGCCCGGCAGCCCACTTCGGCGGCATACTCCAGCGTGATCTGGTTTTGAGAAAAACGTGCGCCAATGGTCTGGACTTTGCCGGCGTCCTCGCCCGCCTCAGGCAAGAGCGTGACGCCTCCGGGCACCAGGACTGCCGGATTCTTTCCCGAAGATGCCAGCGCCATCATCATGGCGGGCAGCCCCTTGTCGCAGGTGGCAATGCCGATGACTCCCTTGCCGGTGGGCAGTGAGCGCATCAGGCGGCGAAGAACGATGGCGGCGTCGTTCCGAAAAGGCAACGAGTCGAGCATGCCGGCGGTTCCCTGCGTGCGGCCGTCGCATGGGTCGGTGCAGGCTCCGGCAAAGGGGACAGCGTGCTGGGCCTTCAACTCGCGCGCGGCCTCGGCCACCAGCAGGCCCACTTCCCAGTGGCCGGTGTGGAACCCGAGCGCAATCGCTTCGCCGTTTTCCGCGCGAAGTCCGCCGTGCGTGCTGAGAATGATAAACTCGGGGTCGAGAAGTCGGGCAGTATCCCAGCCCATGCCGGCATTTTGCGTTAGGCCGAACAAATTTCCCGACGGTTCCGTGAGCAGCATCTCGGCCGAGAGCGGCAAAGCCCCCTCGGGACCGCGCGCATGCGTGGCAACCTCAAGCAGATCCGGGTCCGCAGTTTCCAATACAGATGCCAGAGAAATGTTAGGGATGGAAAGGTCCTTTCTGCGATACGAGACCTGCGCAGCAAAGAGCGCCTGCTCGTAGAGATGCTATAACGCTTGTGTGCGGAATGAACAGGCCAAAGATGTAGAGCAGCAGGGCGCGGCAGCGCGCCGGCGCGGCTTGCGCCGACGCTGGACCTACCTCATGCCGGCGGTCTTTATTACCTACAGCCTTGCCTATCTTGACCGCGCCAACTACGGATTCGGCGCGGCGGCAGGCCTCGCGCCGACGCTCAATATTAGCAACGCGCGGTCCGCGTTTCTGGGGTCTCTCTTCTTCCTGGGCTACTTCCTGTTCCAGATACCCGCCGCAAACTATGCGCGGCGCAAGAGCGCAACGTGGCTGGTGTTTTATTCGCTGATCGGATTTGGCTCGCTGGCGGCCTTGACCGGGGTCATCCGCGTCTTCTGGCTGCTGGCGCTTTGCCGGATGCTGCTGGGCGTGGCTCAGAGCGCGGTCTTTCCGGGGATGCTGATCCTGCTGACCCACTGGTTTACGCGCGCCGAGCGGTCGCGGGCCAATGCGATTCTGATTCTCGGGAACCCGGTTACCGTGTTGTGGATGTCAGCGGTCACCGGCTTCCTCATCAAAGCCGTCGGCTGGCAGATGATGTTCATCCTTGAAGGCCTCCCGGCCGTCCTGTGGGCAGTTGCGTGGGTGCTGGTGGCGCGCGACCGGCCTTCGCAGGCTCCCTGGCTGAGCAAGGATTGCTGCGACCAGCTTACCCGCGAACTCGAACTGGAGCAGACGACAATTCCCGCGCGGGCAGATCTTTCGGCCGCTCTCCGTGCGCCGGGAGTTGTCCTGCTCTGCGTGCAGTTTTTCTTCTGGAGCGTCGGGGTTTACGGATTCGTGATCTGGCTGCCGACGATGATTCGCGCCGGATCGTCGCGCGGCATCGGCGCGGTGGGCCTGCTCAGCGCCGTTCCGTTTCTGCTGGCGGTTATTCTGATGCTTTGCGTGGCGCACTTCTCTGACCGCGCCCTCAACCGCAAACGCTACGTTGGCCCGTTCCTGGTGGCTTCAGGAATTGCACTGTTCACTTCGTATGCCACCGCAGGCCACAGCTTCTGGTTGGCGTACGCCTTCTTGATCGTTGCGGGCGGCGCGATGTATGCACCCTACGGCCCCTTCTTCTCAATTGTGCCGGAGATTCTGCCCAGCAATGTCTCCGGCCAAGTCTTCGCGCTGATCAATAGTTGCGGCGCCTTGGGTGGCTTCGTTGGCACGTGGTTAGTGGGCATGCTTCAGGCGCTCACCGGCAATTCACGCGCCGGATTTCTCTTCATGTCCATGTCGCTCACGGTGGCCGGCGCGATCATCTTCTTCCTGCGGACGGCGAAGCCGGAAAAGCCGCTCATGAAACCGCTTCGCGCGTGAACGAACCGTTGACCAGGCGCATGATGCTGAGCGGATTCCCATCCTTCAATTCATCGGGCAATGCGGCCTGCGGAAAGTCCTGGTAACAAACAGGACGGGCGAAGCGATAAATGGCCTGGGTGCCAACCGAAGTATGGCGGCTGTCGGTGGTGGCGGGATAAGGGCCGCCGTGCACCATGGCATGACAGACCTCGACGCCAGTGGGATAGCCATTGACAATCAGCCTTCCTGCCTTGCGTTCCAGGATTGCAACCAGATCGGCAAAGGCGGCAATGTCGGCATCCGTTGCATGCAGCGTAGCAGTAAGCTGGCCTTCGAGCGCATAGGCCAGTTGGATCAGTTCTTGCCGGTCGGCATAACGAACAACAAGCGTGCTGGGGCCGAAGACTTCTTTCGCCAGCTCTGGTTTGCGAAGCAAGTCGCTCCCCTTCACTTCGAAGAGTGCCGGAGAAGCATGGATAGCACTACCCGCCTCTGCCGAAGGCCGGGCGAGCAACTCAACCCCGTGCTGGCCTTCTAAATCAGCGACTCCGGATTTGTAGTTCCTGTAGATTCCCGCGGTCAGCATGGGAGATTGCGCGGCTTGACTCACTTGAGCCACGAGTTTGTTCACCAGCGAGTCGGCGTCTTCACCGCCCGGCAGGAAAACCAATCCAGGCTTGGTGCAGAACTGGCCCACGCCCATGGTGAACGATCCGAAGAGCCCGGTCGCAATTTCAGCACCGCGCGTGGCTAGAGCCTCGGGGAGAATAAATAGCGGGTTGGTGCTGCTCATCTCCATGAAGCAGGGGATGGGCTCCGGACGCTCGGCGGCAAGCTGCATCAAAGCTTTCCCGGCGGCGAGCGATCCGGTGAAGCCAACCGCCTTCACCGCCGGATGCTGCACCAGCGCCGAGCCCACCTGCGCGCCCGAGCCGAAGATCAAGGCAAACGTGCCCGCAGGCAGTCCGCATTCTTTCACGCTTTGGCAGATTACCTGCCCAGCCAATTCGCTCGTGCCCGGATGCGCGGAGTGCGCCTTCACAATAACCGGATTACCTGCCGCGAGCGCCGATGCGGTGTCTCCGCCGGCCACGGAAAATGCGAGTGGAAAATTGCTGGCGCCGAACACGACGACTGGGCCGATTGGGCGCAGCATGGAGCGGATATCGGCGCGTGGAAGCGGCTTGCGGTCGGGCTCGGCGGGATCGATGCGCGCCATGCACCAGGAGCCTTCTTCGACCACGCCAGCAAACAGCCGCAACTGATTGGCGGTACGCGCCAACTCGCCTTGCAGGCGCTTTTCAGGCAGCGCCGTTTCTATGTGTGCCCGGTCAACGAGCTCAGTTCCAACCGCTTCGAGACCGGCAGCGATGTGGCGAAGAAAATGCCCCTTCTTCTCGCCGGACATTTTGTTGTATGTCGCGAATGCGTCTTCGGCAAGATTGGCGGCCAAATCCACATTTTCTGCCGAAGCAGAACGATAGATCGGTTCGAGCGCCGCCGCACTGGCAGGGTTGAAACCCGAAAACCCGGCTCCACTTCCCTGCCGCGATTCGCCATTAATAATCGATTGTCCGCGTAGTGTCATCGAGGCAATCTTAACAAAGTACCGCGTGCGGTGAGTGGCCCCTCGAGTTCAGGATTCCTTTCGCTCCGGCTTCCACTCATCTTCGCGGTCGCGGTTTAGCCGGTCTTCGCGATTTTCCCGCTCTTCCTGCTCGCGCCGCTTCTCGCGCTCCTCGCGCTCTTCTTTGCCGTCGCTCATGGTTACCTTCCTTCTGCTCAATGCACCAAATGAACGAAATCCCTGGGTTGCATGAGCCGCGCAAGGTAGCGGGACTTCATTTGCTCGCTCGCCATCACCTGCTTGATTGGCGGCAGCTTGAGAATCACTCCCAGGATGGCGGCCATGGCGCGGTGATTCCAATGCGCCTGGTTGTCGAAGATGAGGTTTTGCAGTTGGCCGCGCTCAATGGCCATGATGACGGAGCGATGTGCCGTGGTCACGGGGGTAATCACACGCTGCTTGCGCGCTTTGAGCGAGATGCCGCCGTTGGGGCAGGCGCGGACGCAGACTCCGCAACCCAGGCACAAGTCCTCGTCGAGGCGCGCCTTCTTGTGCTTCGGCTTGTGCGGATCGCCTGCCGAAACCAGCGCCATGGCTTCTACCGGGCAGGCCTCAACGCACCTGCCGCAGCCGTTGCAGGATTCCGCATGCAATTCCGCCAGATAGTTGGTGGTGGCAATGGGGTTGAGGACAGCAAAACGCTTGGCGGCCAGCATGGCCTCGCAGCAGCATCCGCAGCAGTTGCAGATGAAAGCCACTTTGGATTGCACGTTTTCTCCAAACTGGACCAGATTGTGCTCGATGGCCTTGTCGAGCAGATCCATGCCTTCTTTTGCATCAACCCTGCGCGCAATACCATGCTTGATGAGCGACTGGGCCGTGCCGCTGAAAGTCATACAGATGTCCATGGGCGCGTTGCAGGACTTGCCGAGGTGCTCCATCTTGTGGCGGCAGTAACAGGCCCCGATTCCCATGTGCTCGGCCGTCTGGATCACTTCGCTCGCCCGCTCGTAATCCATCACGGTTACGGTGTTGTCTGCGGCAAGAGATTTCTCGTTCACAAAAACGCGTCCTAGCTGCGTCTCGCCGCCCGCGAAGAGGTTCTTCACAAAGTCCTCTTCCACGTTGAGATATTGGTAGTAGAGCTCGGCCAGAAGCTTCTGATCGTAGCCGTTGCCCAGGCGCATCATTGAGAACTCAAAGAAACCTGCCATGGGCGGCGGCAATACAAAAATCTGCTCGCCGTGCATCTCCATGTCCAGAAGCATTCCCCTGGATGCGAGCGTCTCAAGGATTTTGCGGGATTCGGCAGCAGGCTTTTTCCACACCTTTGCCGCGGCAGCCACATTGAACGGCTTGATGGGAAGCAGCGCAACCAGCGCCGCTTCATCCTTGGTAAACAAAACCTCCAATATTTGAAAAAGAAGCTCGGAAGGCGGCGCGCCTTGCGGAAAAAGGTTGAGCCGCTCAGACAGCGTCTTGTAGCTGTTCTTCAGGGTCACATGGGACATCGCTGGCCTCGAACTTGGAAGGATGATGACGGTTCGGACCATTATATTTGGGGAGCATGGCGGGCGCCAGAGTTGCCGTGGGCAATCTTCCACTCATACGGCAATCACTTCAATGCCGTGGGCTTTGAAACCCTCAAGTGCCTCTGCTGTGATGCCGGAATCGGTAACCAGGACGTCGATCTCGGTTACTGGGCATATCAGCGCGGGACTGACCATGGCCATCTTGCTCGAATCCGCCACCACCACCACCCGCTTGGCCTGCCTGGCCATGGCGCGAAACACGGCGGCTTCGTCGGGCTCAATGGTCGTGGCGCCGCACCGCACATCCACCC
>Ga0073936_10010269_pt1 | contig 11513 bp, 13 predicted proteins | sample AliMusrvi5mmetaG_FD_87041 | JGI IMG/M metagenome (GOLD analysis project Ga0073936, IMG submission 87041) | Freshwater lake bacterial and archeal communities from Alinen Mustajarvi, Finland, to study Microbial Dark Matter (Phase II) - Alinen... | ecosystem: Environmental > Aquatic > Freshwater >... | reverse complement strand
TGATTTAAACAATGTCAATTCTCTTTATATAAAAAATCGGTATAAAAAATAACCAAATATCGCAAAAAAACTTAAGTTAAGAAAATAACATAAAGCAGGGCAAGAATTACAAACAATGAAAAGATATAAAAATCATTAAAATAAAAGAAATCTTTGGCTTTGTCGGCGAAAGTATACTCCAACGGAGCCTGTTCACTTTCTACCTGGCCACTTGAACGTATTTGAACAACTTCATTGCGTTTAAGACGCAAAAATTGATCGGCAATACGATACGCTTGAAGCTGGCCCGCCTCAATAAGATCCATTACCTTTTTTTCAGAGACCCCTAGAATCTGTGAAGTTTCGCGAACTGTAATATATTGGCCACTCATAATTTAACCTTACCGGCCAGCGCCCATTGGTCAATCTTAATACGCTCAAACTTCCAACCATGCTCATCTTTAATAGCTGGGATTTTACCCGTTGCGGCCAGCTCTTCAATGGAGGCAATATCAATTTCTAAATATTGAGACAAATCCTCCGCATTTAAGAATTCATCAAGCATTTGGCAATGACCTTGAAAAATAGCCCCTTCGACAATATTAAGTTTTGGGGTAGTAAGATCTCCAGTTAAAAAAGCAGTTGGCATAAGAACAAGCATTTTCTTAGCTATGACATTTCCTTTTACCTTACCTGCGACAATAATATTTTCCCCTTGAATATTCGCCTCGACAGTCGCCGTTTGCCCAATAGTTAACGTCCCTTTAGTATCCAATTTACCAGAAAACCGTCCCGTAATCTTTAAGTTCACTGGATCTGCAAAAACTAATGTTCCTTCCATTTGGGCATTAATTTCAATGACTTTTTCCTCTGGTGATTCCTTAACTTCTCGACGGTTAAAAGCCATAAGTTCTCCTTTTTTAACAAAAACAATTCTTAACTTCTTTTCTTACTTATATTTTATATCAAATTACCTATACTTCGTCAATTGTCCTGAGTTAAGCTTAGGCCTAGAGCTTACTTAAAGTTTCACCTTAACCAATACCCCAAACCGGCTATCATAGCCGCATTGTCTAAACAAAACGCCATAGGTGGGAAATACACGCTTATTCCCTCTTTTTCTCCAGCCTGTAGAAGACTTTCTCTTAAGGCAGAATTCGCCGCCACTCCACCCCCAATGAGCAAGGTCTTAACCTTCTTACGCAGACACACGGCAATGGCTTTATCCGTAAGAACTCCAACGACGCTTTTTTGAAAAGAATAGGCCACTTGCTCAACTTTAAAATTCTTATTACTACGAGTAAAATACAAAACCGATGTCTTTAGTCCGCTGAAACTAAAATCATAACTACCCGACATTTCAGCACGAGGAAATCGAATTTCCTGATTAACCCCCTCTTTCGCTAAACGATCAATCACCGGCCCTCCTGGATAACCCAAGTTTAAAAGCCTAGCCACCTTATCAAAGGCTTCTCCAGCAGCATCGTCTCTGGTCTGCCCCAATAATTTCACTCGATTGTAATCTTTGATAAAAAAAAGACTCGTATGACCACCAGACACAACCAGCCCTACTGCAGGTAACTCCGGTATGGGTCTTTGATCATCTTTAAGGCGTAAAAAGTTCGCATACCAATGCGCTTGGATATGGTCTACTTCAATTAAAGGCTTACGAGCCGCATATGCTAACGCCCTAGCAAAAGAAATCCCTACAAGCAATGAACCAAGGAGTCCGGGTTTAACAGTGACGGCAACAGCATCCACATCCTTTAATGTTTTGCCCCCTTGGACTAACGCTTGAGATACAACACTATTAATGGATTCGATTTGCCGACGAGAGGCGATTTCAGGTATAATCCCACCAAATGCTGCATGTTCTTTAAGGCTGCTGGCAACCACATTAGAATGCACCCTAACGCCATCACTGACAATGGCAGCCGCAGTTTCATCACAAGAGGTTTCAATGCCTAATATATTCATTAATTTGTATTACGTAAGAGTTCTTTGACGTGAACAATTTTAAATCCTTGTTTTTCAAGAATCGGAATTTCATCTTCCAATATTTGCATGGTCAATTGGCGGTCGTGACCAATAGCAATCGCATAACCTTTACGACGGGCTTTTTGAGCAAGGTCTACCAATTGCTTTTCAATAGCCTCTTTTGTATTAATGTTATCCAAAAAAACGTCCCTTTGTCCAAAAGGGACCTTCATTTCATCCGCTAATTGCCCGCAAATAGAATGATGCGGGGCTGTCATACTGTCAACAAAGAACAATCCCTTTTTCTTGATTTTCTTAAGAATAATTCTCATTAAAGGCCTATCCTCCGTGGCCTTGGATCCCATATGGTTATTGACCCCTAAAATCAAGGGCATTTTCTTGAAAGTACTGTCTATAAGACTCTCTACCTTTACCGAGGACATTTTAGTAGAAATTAAATAATTATCCGGATAAAGGTCAGGATTATGATAGGGCTCTAAAGGCAAATGCAACATGATGTCCTTATCATAGATACTGGCACATTTCATAATATCATTGCTGTGGCGTAAATTTGGCAAAATAGAAATCGCCAAGGGGGCTTTTATCTCTTTTAAGTAATGACAATTACTCATGCGATATCCCCAGTCATCAAGGATAAAAGCAATCCTCACACCTGTTACTGAAGGCACTTTATCAAGAAATACTTTTTTGGATTTTATCGCGGCAACCAAGACTTTATTGGTACGCACAGCTTTTGGAGTGGTGACTATACGTTGAGGCTCTTTTTCTTTATGGAGGAATAAAAAAACACCCGCTCCTAAGATAAAAAACAACAGAATGACAAATGTTGTTTTAAACGCCTTCTTATCGTCAGATGAAATTTTACCTTTTTTGGCCATAATCACTTTGAATTACTAAAACTACTGTAAATCTTAATCCCCTTGATAACATCAATTGCTGTTTGCAATTGATTATCCGTATCATCTTTCTTTTTTTGTTCTACTTCTTTCTTCTTATTACCCGTCAGATTTTCTGGTGCTTTCTGGTCTTTATTTTTCACATCTTCAAAAATTTCATCTAAGTCTTTTTTATCTTCTTTTTCTTGCTTGCCCTTACTATCTAAATCTTTAGTTTCTTTAGAATTAGTTTTAGCAACAACTATGTCAGGGGTAATGCCTATACCATGAATACAGACCCCAGAGGGTGTAAAATACTTAGCCGTTGTCAAACGCAAACCTGAACCATCCGGCAAAGGAATCACTGACTGTACAGAACCTTTACCAAAAGATTTAGCCCCCACTGTTACCGCACGCTTATTATCTTTCAAGGCTCCAGCGAGAATTTCACTAGCTGATGCGCTTCCTTCGTTAATAAGTACAACCATAGGCCAAGATAAAAAATCACCATTTGAATTGTTAGATTTAGCTATAGTATCACTATTCATATGCCGCCCCTTGGTAGAGACAATAGTTTTACCCGCAGGTAAGAAATCCTCGCTGATTTTAATGGCCACATTAAGCAAACCGCCGGGATTATTACGTAAATCCACAATTAAACTATCCGCGCCTTTTTCTTTTAGTTTCTTTAGACCTTCATGAAAATCTCTATAACTATCTTCTCTAAATTCTGTCAAACGAATATAACCAATGTGACCTTCAATTAAATGCACATCCTTAACATCTTGAACATGGATTAACTCTCTGGTCATTGTGAAATCTTTAATAAGCCCTTCATTTTCACGCAAGACAGTAATGTGAATGACTGTTCCTGGGTCTCCTCTTAAAAGTTTGACCGCGTCATCCAAGGTCATATCACGGGTCAATGATTTTTCAATCTTAACTATACGATCTCCCGCTTTAATCCCCACCTTCCACGCGGGAGTATCTTCAACGGGAGTGATGATGGTTAATAAACTATCTTTAATCGTAATTTCAACACCGATTCCACCAAATTTACCTTCTGTTTCTGTCTTTAAATCTTTATAGTCATCGGGGTCTAAGAATTGGCTGTGCGGGTCAAGTGAAGATAGCAATCCTTTAAGTGATCCATAAATCAAATCTTTTGGGGTTTTCTCATCAACATATTCAGATTGGATGGTCGTCAAAGCATAGCTAAAAATTTCAACCTTAGAATATAAATCATCCTTATTTTCTTTTGAATACTCTTTAATTTCTGCTTTCTTACTTTCATCCGCCCAGACCTTAGCATTAAATGTTAACAATCCCAACGAAAAGAAAATCATTAAAATTACAGCAACAGTCAACTTATTTTTAAGCATTGGAAAGCCTCTTTGTAATTAACTCATTAAGTTTCTTAGGATTAGCCTTACCGCCACTCTTCTTCATTGCTTGTCCAACTAAAAATCCAGCGGCAGAAGGTTTACCTTGTCTAATCTGTTCAACAACGGTTGGATTCTGAATAATAATCTCTTCAATAATAGATATCAGTGCTGAATCATCGGAAACTTGCGCCAAACCTTTTTCCTTAATAATTTCTGATGGACTTTTACCGAAATCTAACATAGCTCCTAAAACTTCTTTACCCACGAGATTACTAACAACCCCATCTTCAACTGATTTTATTAATTCCACTAGATTAGTAGGCGTTAATTTAAGAGAATTAATATCAATTTTACGCTCATTCATCTCTTTTAAAACAGCCCCATTAAACCAATTAGCCACTTTTTTATATTGATTATACTGTTGGCAACACTGTTCAAAAAAGTAAGCTAACGCCTTGTCCATCACCAGAACTTTCGCATCATATTCACTCAAACCATACTGTTGAATAAAACGTTCAAGCTTAACCTGCGGCATTTCTGGTAATTGGGCCCGCACCTGATCAATGACCTTTAAATCAATAGTAAATGGCACAAGATCAGGATCTGGAAAATAGCGGTAGTCATGGGCCTGTTCTTTAGAACGCATGGCAATCGTTACACCTTTTTCATCATTCCAAAGCAAGGTTTCCTGTGTAATTTTCCCGCCTGACACAATGACTTGAGTATGTCGAGAAACTTCATATTCCAAAGCTGTTTTAACAGCCCTAAATGAATTCATATTTTTTAATTCTGTTTTTGTTCCTAATGCCTCTTGACCAACAGGCCTAATAGAAACATTAGCATCACAACGCAGGCTCCCCTTTTCCATATCACAATCAGAGACATCCAAATATTGCAAAGTTAACTTTAAAGTATTCAAATAATCATAAGCCTCTTGGGGTGAACGCAAATCTGGTTCCGTAACAATCTCAATCAGTGGCGTTCCCGTACGGTTATAATCAACTAAAGAACAGTTGCCTTGATTATCATGCATCAATTTTCCAGCGTCTTCTTCCAAATGAGCGCGTTTAATACCAATACGTTTCTCTATATTGTCTAACTTAATCATTAAAAAGCCGTCTCGAGCGACAGGTAAGTCATATTGAGAAATTTGATACCCTTTAGGTAAATCAGGATAATAATAATTCTTTCGGTCAAATTTAATAAAAGGATTGATCTGGGCGTTTAAAGCAAGCCCCACCTTAATGCCCGACAATAATGCCTGATGGTTTAAAACGGGCAATGTCCCAGGTAAACCTAAACATACCGGACAGACATTGGTGTTGGGCGCAGAACCAAATACATTGGCGCATCCACAAAATATTTTTGTTTTAGTCGACAATTGAAGATGAACTTCAAGACCTATAACTGTTTCAAATTGTTGGCTCATAAATTTGGTTTCTTGGTGTGCCACGGGGTGTTTTGTTCATAAGTAAAACAGACTCGCAGCAACATTTCTTCATCAAAAGCTTTTCCCATCAACTGCAATCCTATAGGAAGACCCTCTTTGGACAAACCGCATGGAATTGAAATGGATGGAATACCCGCTAAATTGGCAGGGATGGTATAAATATCAGAAAGATACATGCTTAAAGGATCCGAAATCTTCTCCCCCACCTTAAAGGCTGTCGTTGGAGCTGTTGGCGTTAAAATGACATCACAATCTTTAAAAGCTTCATCTAAATCCTGCTTTATAAGGGTGCGCACCTTCTGTCCCCGCAAATAATAAGCATCATAATAACCCGACGATAAAACATAGGTACCCAACATAATACGACGCTTGGCTTCATCACCAAATCCTTTTGACCTGGTTTCTTCATACATATCCATCAAGGCATTCTTGCGAACACTCGTTGGAGACTGACGAAGGCCATAGCGAACACCGTCGAAACGTGCCAAATTAGAACTAGCCTCGGCAGTTGCAACAATATAATAAGTAGCAACAGCATAAGGTGTATGCGGAAGCGATACTTCTTTAACTATGGCTCCCAATTTCTTAAGTTGCTCTATAGCCGCCTCTACTGACGAGCGAACTTGAGGATCTAAACCTTCGACAAAAGCCTCTTTAGGAACTCCAATTTTAATACCACGCACGTCATTGACTAAAGCCTTGGTGTAATCCGGGACTGGTTCATTAACCGAAGTTGAATCTCTTTGGTCATAGCCGGCAATTATGTTCATTAACAAAGCGCAATCCGTCACATCCTTGGTTAAGGGACCAATTTGATCCAAACTCGAAGCAAAGGCAATCAAGCCATAACGGGATACCCGGCCATAGGTGGGTTTTAAACCCACAATCCCGCAAAAAGAAGCTGGCTGACGAATGGATCCCCCTGTATCAGAACCCAAGGCCCAAATAGTTTCATCAGCGGCTACAGAAGCCGCGGAACCGCCACTGGAACCGCCTGGCACGCGTAACAAATCCCAAGGATTATATGTCGGACCGTAACAAGAGCTTTCCGTCGATGAACCAAAAGCAAACTCATCCATATTGGCAAAGCCCATGATCAAACCACCGCTTTGTTTTACCTTTTCAATAACACAGGCATCATAAGGAGGATGAAAACCTTTCAAAATTCTGGAAGAACAAGTTATTTCCTCACCTTGAGTACACATATTATCTTTAATGGCAATAGGAATAGATAGCAGCCCTTCACCTGCTGATGTTTGTGTACTTAAGCGGGCATAAGCTTTAACTTTAGAATCTACAGTTTTAATACGGGTCAAAACATCGTCGTAAACTTCCTTAGAAGAAGCCTGTTTAGTTTTATAAAGCTCTAGAATCTGATGGGCAGTTAGACTATGAAGTTTCATTCGATAACCAAAGGTACTTTAAAGAAGCCATCCTTGGCCTCAGGAGCAATCGATAAGGCTTGTTCATTCGATAGCGAGGGTTTAACAATATCTTCGCGCAAAGCATTCGTTAAAGGTACAGCATGGCTGGTAGGTTTAACATTTTCTAAATCTAACTTTTGCAATTGCTCAACATAGCCAACAATATCTGTTAGATTCTTAGTTAAGTCTTCCAATTTTTCTTCTGCCACATGGATTCTAGCCAAAGCGGCGATATATTTGACATCATCTTTTGTAATCATAAGAGGTAAATACTAACATTCCAGAGCATTAAAAACAAGATTTTGTTAATTCTTTGATATCCCAGCTGTATCATGTTGATCTTGGCGCATCCCCAATTCAATGGACAAGTTGAAAAACCAAATTACCCATCCCTACCCGATGCTCTCTTTAATTTCTCCAAAAATTCAGGATCAAGAAATCCATTCAACGATTCTACTTTATGCACATCAATCCAAGCTTTATCAAAATCTTTTATAATAAAATAAATCATGGCTCGCGTAAAATAATTGATAAATTCTTTAGGATTTCGTTCAATAGTCCTGTTTGCATATAATAAAGCATTATTGTAATCTTTCTTTACCATAAAAACGGCTACAAGAGTTCCGTAAACCACAGAATTAGAAGGATCAATTTCAATCGATTTATTGTAATCCTTAATCGCAGCATCATCATTGTGTTCTACTGCATACATCAATCCACGTCTGAAATAAGCGTCTGCATTTTTAGGATTAATTTCTATAACTTTGCTATAATCAGAAATAGCATTAACATAATTCTTCTCCCTCGCATATGCCTGTGCACGATATCGGTAGGGGTTTTCATCTTTAGGATCGATTTCTATCGATTTGGTACAGTCGACGATGGTTTTATCATTTTGCTTTTCTAATAAATAAATGTAACCCCTTAATGAAAGCGAAAACGAACAATTCGGCATAAGAGCAATACTTTGATTTATATCCGATAAAGCTTGATCAAGATTCCCGTTTTTAACATAAACATAGGCACGATCATAATAAGTCTTCCAATCCTCCTTATTAACCTGCGCTTGACAATTTAAAACAGACAATAATATTACCGATAAACTTAAAAAAAAGACACTGATAAACTTTTGATATTTAGCCATAAGCCTTCTTCTTTAAATTATTTGCTTCCGTCTTCGTATTCAAACGAACTAAAATATCTTAGCTTCAAATACTTTTCTAAACTTTAGTCTCTTCTCAAACTGCCGGTATCTATCGATACCGCCTTCTTTCATACCCTTAAAAATGAAATCCCCTGATGTTAAAGTATAAAAAATGATAGTCGGAGATCCACCAGTAGTTCATAACGTACTATCCCTAAAAAAACAAAGCGACAACTATTTATAAAGTTACCGCTTTTGAAAAAACTCAATAAAAATTAAAAACTTAACGCTTCAGCGTATATTTCTTCTTCCTTAAAAGGTGGGCTAAGCCAGCCAGCGGCCGCAAGCTTGTCCATAGCCTCCAATATTTGTAATTCAGTAAACTTTTCAAATTTCCATTCTTTAATATAACGGACAACTTCATCTCCTGAACCCGGCTGACCGCTAGCCACAAGATGAATCCAAGCCCATAGAGTCGAAGCCATTAATTCAGTTTGAGGAACACTAAACTGTTTGAGAAAATCAATCGCCCGTTGAATCTTATCTCTGGCGTCAGTTAAATCCAAACCGCTTTCCTCTAAGACCTGAAGCCACTTCTGCTCATCCAACATCACTAAATTTGAACGTTGAAACGACGGTGACAAATCTCGTATGTAAAGGCCGTCAAGCTTATCGACATTAAACCTAAATTTAAAATCAAATGGACCATAGTAATATTTCTCGAAATTCAGCTTTATGGGAAGCCCTGCCATTTGTGAAAAAAAAGCAATCTTTTGAATCAACAATCTGCCGATTGGCATATCCGCAGGATAATGATTTCGAGCAAGGCGTATAATCTCGCCAGTGTAAATGGTATCAGGAGTTAAGCTAATTTTAGTGGAATACTTAAACTGGTTCTCCCTGACGATCCTGTCCGCAGATACCAAAGGTTCATACACTTCGATCTCGATGGGCAAATCCTTCATGTATTTAATAATTAAATCTTTAACCTTCTTCCAATCCAGCCCGCCAAGGCCGCTACCTAAAGGCGGGATAGCAATAGAGGCAATCCCCCACTTAGAATAATTTTCCTGTAAATTCTTTAACCCGGCTTCAATAAACTCATATTTAGAGGGCCCCTTCCAATTATCTTTGGTAGGGAAACACAAAATCTTCTTGTCCAGCTCATCATGGATAAACAAAACACCCTGACGCAACTCGCCTCTCTTGCAAACACGGACATATTCCTTGAACATCTCAGGAAAACGGTCCTTGAACTCTTTAGCGAGTCCCTTGCCCATGACCCCGACACAATTTACAGTCGCAACCAGCGTCTGAGCTTTTGATTCAAATATATCGCCTTGAATAAATTTCATCATGAATAATACCACTCGGGAATCACAATTATTTTTCTTGCAACTCCCTGAGCGTCCAAAATTTTCTGTAACTGCGCTTGAGCTTTATCATTATAAACCGCAAAACCTATGATTTCATCTAATAAAACCTTTTTTAATTTAAGCACTTCAGCCTGTTTTTTTCGTTTAAATTCCAAAGTTTTGCCCTGACCGCCCCAGTTATAAGCTCCTGCCGCCGCAAAGTCAACCTGGTCCAAATGTTTTAGATCGCCATAAAACTTTGAATCAGAATCACGAGCGTTACCATCCGTAAACCAAACATTTTCCTGACTTAAGATTTGCCAGTTGACCACAACATAAATTACATCTTCCTGCGGAATCCCTTTGCCTCTTACAGCCAGAAGCATCGGCGGCCTTGCACCAAAGAACATAGGAACGCAGTCGTGCAAGGTATATGAAGAGCCTGGAATAATTATTTTTGCCCGCGCAGATTGAATCTTATCCTCCGATATATCATTAAATACAATCTTTTGAGCGATCAGCTCGTTCTTTGACAAAAGCCCCTTCTTTAAAACGGCTGAGATATTCTTTATATGCGTAATATGAAACAAATATTTATCTTTATGAACTAACAACATATGACACCAATCTTAAGACATTAGACCAATTGCTCTAACAACCTCCGAGTGGTGTCATTTATTTTTATTAAATGACCACGCTCGATAAGAAACCCTAAAATCAAACAACTTACTTTTATATTAACTAGGCTTAATTAACCTAGCTTCAAATACTTATCTAACCGTTAGCATATTTATTATCGAATCGGCTCGATAAGTACTGCCGTTCCATAACAAAGCACTTCGGTCACACCTTCCATGACCTCTGTGGCATCATAACTAACGGCAATAACGCCATTAGCTCCTTTTTCTTGAGCATGGGCCAGCATTAAATCATAAGCTTCTTCCCTGGCCTTTTCGCATAATTCTGAAAGTAGGGTGATGTTCCCGCCAAAAATTGTTTGCAAAGAAGCTCCAATTGAACCTATAACGGAACGAGAGCGAACTGTAAGCCCCCGTACAATCCCTAAAGACTTAACCACTCGATATCCATCTAATTGTATAGACGTAGTTGCCATTTCATGTTGCATACATCCTCCACTATTTTTTCTTTCGGTCAGTTCTGCTTAAAGCCTTGACCATACGCGCAAGAGCCTGTTGTTGGGTTGTACCTTCTGTTAAATGATCTTCACAAATAGCCGCATAGCCGCTTCGATTCTTAATCTTAAAAATTTTTGCCGTTCTTTTGCCGATTTTCATAGCGTTGTTCCCCTTTCTGTTTAACCCGTTATTCTCTCTCTTAGGTCATCAGGAATACTGGTTGGTTTAAATTCTGAATTTAAACACACCAACGAAACTTCAGCTTCAACGATTAAACGGCCATCCTTTTTATCATGGATGGTCTGATCAAAAACAAGAGTAGCGGCTGTGGTTTTTTTAAGCTTGGCTAGACAAACAAGAGTATCTCCATATCGGGCAGGGCTCCTATAATGTACATGACATTCCCTGACAGCATAAGCCAAACCTCTTTCTTTAAAAAGAGCTACACTCATATTCTTTTGTTCTAAAAATTCTGTTCGAGCTTCCTCTAGATAACATAAGTATTGGCCGTAATAAACAATGCCGCCTGCGTCAGTGTCGTGATAATAAATTCGTTTATCCACTTTATTTTCCTTTCAGTATAACTACTTCAGTGTCACTGCGAACCCCCGAAGGGGGTGAAGCAGTCTTTCTTGGATCTTAAAAGGATTGCTTCGCCCTTCGGGCTCGCAATGACACAACCTTACGAAATCGAAGCAATAGGGCCTTTTTTTGACACAAGAGAAAATTATGTCGAACTGACATTTAATAATTATAATTAATAGAAT
>Ga0073936_10010267_pt1 | contig 11514 bp, 5 predicted proteins | sample AliMusrvi5mmetaG_FD_87041 | JGI IMG/M metagenome (GOLD analysis project Ga0073936, IMG submission 87041) | Freshwater lake bacterial and archeal communities from Alinen Mustajarvi, Finland, to study Microbial Dark Matter (Phase II) - Alinen... | ecosystem: Environmental > Aquatic > Freshwater >... | reverse complement strand
TTGACCGGCAACAGCACGATCGGCAGCACGGGCACCGGCAACACGTTCACCGTGAGCGGCAACGTGACCAGCACCGGCACACAAAACCTGACGATCAACGCGGGCGGCACCCAGTCGATCACCCTCACCAACGTTAACAACACAGGAACGGTCACCAACTCCGGTGCCGGTGCCGGCACGACGACCATCACGACCCTCGGCAGCAACGTCACCGGCCTCACCGAGGCGGGAGCATCGCCTTTCACCGTCACCAACGGGGTCGGCCTGACAACGGGCCTGAACACATTCACCTCCACCGGCTCCGGGCTCCTCACTCTCAGCGGCCAGGTCACTGGCTCGCAAAACTTGGCAATCAACGCCAACAGCACCGGCGGCATCACGCTCGCCGGCGGGGCGAACAACAGTGGCACGATCACCAACTCGGGAAGCAGCTCCGGCACCACGACCATCAGTGGCACCATCGGCGCCAACGTCACCAACATCATCCAGAACAGTTCCACTTCGAAGCTGGTCTTCACAACAAGCCAGGCCTCATGGTCCGGAGGGATCCAGATCCTTGCGGGAACTCTCGAGAATGGTGTCGCTACCACAACCAACCCGCTTGGAACCGGGGCTATCACTCTCGGCAGCAGCGGGCAAAATGCGGTGCTTTTGTGGTCGACCACTGGCGGCACCATAACCAACGGAATCACGCTTGCTGCGGGGTCGGGAAACAGGACCATCCAGACAAACACAGCCAGTGGCTCGCTTTACCTAAGCAGCACGATTGATGCCACGAATCACGATCTGATTTTTGATACCGCTAACTCGACAGGATTAACTATTGGTAGCGCTACTAACACTGGGGGCGCAATCACAGGAAGCGGTAATATCACCTTCACAAACTCGGGCGGCAACGCCGGAGCAGGGACATCGGTGAATGTCAGCGAGTTGGGCTTCACGGGCACTTATATAATTAACGACAAGGCGACGCTTTACCTGGCAACAAACGGCCAGGTTGCTGGAACAGTGAACGTGCTCAGCGGCGGAAACCTGAAAATAACGCAAGGGCCAACCATCGCGGGATTGAATGGCCAGGCGGGATCGTTCACCAGTGTGACAAGTGGGAAATCTCTCACAATCAACGGCGCAGGAACCTATACTTACGCCGGCGTTATCCAGGACTCAGGTGGTGCAGCCGGCTTGGTCATGAGCGGTTCGGGCACGCAAACCCTGAGCGGCAACAATACCTAAACCGGCACCACGACAGTATCCACCGGCACCTTGGCTCTATCAGGGACGAACACAACGTCCGGTCTAATTACGATTAATGCTGCCGGTACCTTGGTGGCCCAGAATGTGCAAGCGTTTGGCACCTCCTCGATTTATTTTGGTAGCAGCACTGGCAGTGGCACACTGGATCTGGCCACCGACAGCAGCGTCAATGCCGTCAACATTACCACGCAGAATCTAAATGGAGGAGCGATTACGATCATTGCGGACCGCGCGACTTCCGGTGCTGGTGTCACTCACAACTTGGGGACTTTGGGCATCAATAACGGCACGCTCAACATCACCAAAGGAACCAATGTGACGAGTGGCACGCCTTCGGTCAGCTTCGGGGCTGTGACGCTCACCAATACGGGAGGCGTGACCGTCACCTTAAACCCCACGACAGCCAACCTATCGCTGACAAGCGTCAATCTGGCCGCAGCCGCCGCAAACAACCAAACGCTGGTTCTGGGTGGAACGGCCGCAGGCAACAGCGTTACGGGACTCATAAGCGATGGTACAGTTAGCTATAAATTGGGTCTCACCAAGAGCAACACCAGCACTTGGACCCTTTCCGGGGCGAACACCTACACCGGAGCGACGCTCGTCAGTGCCGGCACGCTGGCCATCGGTTCCGGCGGAACGCTGGGCAACACGGCGGTGACAGTGGGAGGAGGCACGCTGCAACTGAACAATACATCCGCGATCAGCCAGAACACGCTGACGGTGAACAACGCGGCGTCCGTGGTAACGGAAAACACGACCAACGCCTTGAGCGGAACGGCCGCTCTCACCATCAGCAATGGTGCGGTCACTCTTTCCAGTGCGAACAACTTCAGCGGAGCCACGGCCCTCAGCGGCGGCTCGCTGCAACTCCAGAATGCCGGTTCGATGGCCTCCTCGGCACTGACCTTGAGCGGCGGCACGCTGCAGCTCCGCAACGACACGACGAACACCACCTTCACGACCGCCAGCACGACCGTCACCGGCAACACGGCCATCAATGTCGATCAGTCCACCACCGGCAACACCGGCAACACGCTCAAACTCGGCAATGTCGCCACCGGAGCCAACACCATCACCGTCACCAACGGCGACAGCTACAACCTCACGCTCGGCACGGTCACTTCTTCCGCCGGCCCGACCTTCACCAACAACATGACCGCTGGCACCCTGACCATTGGTGCCTTGACCCTGACCCCCGCCAGCGCGCAAACCGCCACCTTCAACGGCACCACGGGGACCACCAGCGTCGGCGCAATCACCCAAAACGGGGCAAACGCCTTGGCTGTCACCCAGTCCGGCACTGGCACGCTGACACTCACCGGGACCAACACATACACCGGCGCGACAACGGTCAATGCTGGGAAGCTGACCATTAACAGCGGAGCATCGGTCGGCACCACGGCAATCAATGTCAACGGCGGCCTGATAACCGTCAACGGCTCGACTGGGGCATCGGCAGTGACCGTTGCCGGCGGAGCCATCGGCGGCACCGGCACGATCGGCGGGGCAGTCAGCCTCACTACCGCAGGCGGCATCGATTTGCGGGATGGCGCGGTCGGCACGCTGAATCTCAGCAGCACCCTCGCTATCAACGGGGCTATAGGAGCCAACAGGCTGACCTTCGACTTGGGCTCGACGGCTGGCACTTCCGACAAGATCGCAGTCACGGGTGCCTTTAGTATGACCAACAGCGGTGCGGGCGTGGTCGCTCTCAACCAAATCGGCGGCGCTCCAGCCATCGGCACATCCACCCTGATTACGGCGGCGTCGGGTATGGCTGCGGGTGGGACCAATTTCAGCCTCCTGACCAGCAAAGCCTTCGGAGAAACATTCACGCTCGGCGGCACAACCACCACCCTCACGGTCACGACTGCCGCAGGCACCGCCGGCCCGGCGGCGGCATACTGGGCCGGCACCACGGATGCCAACTGGACTGCGGCGGGCAACTGGAATACTGATGCCGCGTCGAATGTGGCCGCCGGTGCTGCCCCCGGCTACCAGACCAACGTCCACTTCTACACCACTACTCCGGCGGCGGGGAACCTCACCACCACGCTGAATGCTTCCGACTTCGACATCAACAGCCTGACCTTCGACGCGGCGGCGACCAGCCCCGCCACCATCGGCGGCACGAATATGCTGACGATTGAAGCGGCCGCCGTCAACGGCATCACCGTCAACACACCCAGTTCGGGAACACCGACGCAGACAATTTCCGCGTCTGTCGGCCTCGCGGCCAGCCAGACCTGGACGGTAAACACTGGAGCGGCCTTGGCAGTCAGCGGAGCCATTTCCGACTTCGGCGGGGGCTACTCGCTTACCAAGGCGGGCGCAGGCACGCTGACGCTCTCGGGCGCGAACACCTACTCCGGCGCAACGACGATATCCTCTGGAACGCTGCAGATCGGTGCCGGCAGCACCACGGGTTCGCTCTCCACCAGCAGCGCGATCACCGACAATGGCACGCTGATTTTTAACCGCACGAACACCATCACGCAGGGCACAGACTTTTACGGTGGCCTAAATGGAATCGGTGGCACCGGCTCGGTCACCCAGGCCGGCAGCGGCACCTTGAGGCTTCTCGGCGTGAACACCTTCACCGGCGGAGTGCTCGTGAACGCGGGCACGCTCCAGATTGACAACGGGGCGGCACTCGGAGCTCTTCCGGGCTCGCCGACCGTCCAGTTGACCTTCGGCGGCAATAGCACCCTGCAGTTCTTTAACACGACCGCCGCACTCGCTGTGGCTGCAAATCGTCAGATGCAGATCAATTCGGGCGTTACGGCGACATTCGATACTTCCACCGCCACGAATCCTGTATCGGTCGCGGGAATTGTCAGCGGCAGCGGTGGGTCGCTCACCAAAACCGGCGCGGGCACGCTGGCGCTCACCGCCGCGAACACCTACTCGGGAGTGACTTCGATCAACGGCGGCACACTTCAAATCTCCGCCGCAAACAACCTCGGCGATTCCTCGGCGACGAACACGATTGCCTTAAACACCGGCACGCTGGACTCGACGGCCAACACTTACGATTTGGGCGCCAACCGCGCTATCGCGCTCAACGGGGCCGGGACTATCCAGAGCGATGCTGGCACGATCACGGTCAGCGGGAATATCACCAATGGGGCAAACCTCCTGACGGTGACCGGCGCGGGCAACACGACCATCAGCGGGGGGATCGGCAGCGGCACCGGCGGGGTGACCAAGACGGGCACGGGCACGCTGAGGCTTTCAGGCACAAATAGCTTCACCGGGACACTGTCGCTCAACGGGGGAACGCTCGAATTGAATACCAGTTCCTTCAGCTCCAGCGCGACTCTCGCGATCCAAAACTCGACTAACTTTTCTGCGATCGGGCAAGCCAGAACGTGGGGAGGCAAATTTGGCGGGCTCTCCAATGCAGCAACCACTGTGAACTTTAATGGCACACAGGACCTCACATTTAGTTCGCTCAGCGCGGGAACAAGCCAGTTTCAGAACGGTGCGGGAGCCAAAATTATTAATAGCGGCAGTGGAGTGCTGACCTTTGCCGGCACTGACATCGGGATATCGAACGGTAATAGTACTACGACTTTTGAGCTGTCAGGCGGTAGCAACTGGATCGTCGTTTCTGCAGCTATTACAGATGGGACCGGCCAGACCGGGAATGGTCTCGTCGTTTCGGGCAATACTGGTGCCACGCTCTCAGGAGCGAACACCTTTACCGGAAGTCTTCAACTCAACTACGGCACTCTAAACGTTGCGACGCTGAACAATAACGGCGTCGCCGGGGTGTTCGGAAACTCGTCGAATCCGCTCCTGCTCTCCGGTGCCAACAATGGCAACGCGACGCTGAATTTTACCGGTAACATCGATCAAAGCAGCAACAAAGGGATCACGTTTTTCCAGGCGGGGACTTCTACTCTAGCCCTCTACATCCAAGCGAGCGGCACCGGCCTCATGACGCTCTCCGGTGGCATTACCGCAGGTACCGCCGCGGCAGGGAGAACTCTTTACATCGGCGGCGACGGAAAAGGCGGCGTGATTTCAGGGGCCATCAGCGACCCATCTTCCACGGCTTTTACTGTCAATAAATATGGCATCTCCACATGGACGTTCTCGGTCGCGAACACATACACCGGCATTACGACCCTCACGGCAGGAACATTGAGGGCCGGAAACGCCCAGGCATTCGGGACGAACTCCACCGCAGCCGCGCTCACGCTGAATGGAGGAACCCTCGACCTGCATACCGACACCTCCGTCAACGCCTACAACGCGACCGTCGGCGGCAACGTGACAATCGAGAACGACCGGGCGACCGCCGGCGCGGGCATCGTCACGACGCTCGGTACCCTGAGCATCGGGGCGAAGACCTTGAGCATCACCACGAATACCGCCGATGGCGTTACCGCCAACACCCCCTACGGCGTGACGTTCGGCGCGACCACGCTCACCGGCAACGCGACCTTTGACGTCGCGAATAACGGCACCGGCACCGGCACGCTGACCCTCGGTGCGACGGGCGGAGCCACGTTTAGCCTCACCAAGCAGAATGCGGGAACCCTCGTCCTGAACGCGGCGAACACCTACACCGGCGCGACGACGATCAGCGGCGGCACGCTTCAGATCGGTGCCGGAGGCACCACGGGCTCGCTTGCCACCAGCAGCGCGATCACCGACAACGGCACGCTGATTTTCAACCGCACTAATACGGTCACGCAGGGCACGGATTTCATCACCTCCGGGATCAGCGGCAGCGGTTCGCTTGTTCAGAATGGCAGCGGCACACTGAAGTTGAACCAAAATAACACCTATACCGGCGGCACGACGATCAATGCCGGTACGATCCAGATCGATGGCGGGTCAGCCTTGGGCGCTGCCACGGGCACTTGGCTCACCTTCGGCGGCAATAGCACCCTGCAGTTCTTCGGGAGTGCAGGGTTGCTGAGCACACGGACCATCGCTATTAATTCTAGCGTGACCGCGACGTTCGATTCGGCCGGGTTCAGCCCTTCGGAAGCTGCTGTCATCAGCGGTTCCGGTAATCTGACCAAGGTCGGCTTGGGCACCCTGACTCTCACCGGCGCGAACAGCTACACAGGCCTGACAACGGTGAGCGCGGGCGAACTCGACCTGAACACGCCCGGGAGCCAATCGGTTGTGGGCAACCTGACGGTGAGCGGCGGCACGGCGAAGCTTCTGCAGGCGAGCCAGATCGCCAGCGGCAAGAACCTGGTGGTGAGCGGCGGCACATTTGACATCCAAACCTTCAATCAATCCTTGGCCAACGTGCAACTCGCAAGCGGCAACATCAACGGCACCACCGGCATCCTGACCAGTGCAAATGCCTTCGACATGCAGTCCGGTTCGGTGAGCGCGATCCTCGCCGGCAGCAGCGTTGCGTTGAACAAGACGACAGCCGGCACAGTCACCCTCAGCGGCACGAACACCTACACGGGCCTGACGACGGTGAGCAACGGCATCCTGCAGGTGAACGTTGACCAGGCGCTTGGCACCACGGCTGCTGGCACCACGGTTTCCTCTGGGGCAGCCCTCAAGTTGAACAACGTCAACTACGCGACGGCCGAGGCGCTCACCATCAACGGCACGGGCGTGAGCAACGGCGGCGCTTTGGTCAACTCCGGCACAAGCACCTACGCGGGCGCGGTCACTGCGGCGACCAACTCCACCATCAATACCGGCGGCGGCACCATCACCTTCACCGGCGGCCTGGCTAAGAACGGCACGGTGCTCACGCTCACTGGCGGAGGCACTGTCAACGTGAACACCGTCGGCATCAGTGGCAGCAGCGCCAACTCCGACCTCGTGGTGGACGGCACGACCGCCAACCTGAATGTGGCGAACACCTACAACGGGCCGACCTCGATCACCAACGGGGCGACCCTCAACGCGAACGCGGCCGGTGCCCTGCCCACGGCGACCCGCTCGGCGGTGAGCATCGACCCGTCCGGAAGCTCCGGCACCTCGACGCTGGCGCTCGGCGCAAACCAGTCGGTCGCCTCCCTCACCGGAGCCTCGACCTCGAAGGTCACCCTCGGCGCGAACCCCTTGACCGTCGGCACAACCGGCGGATCGACAACGTTCGCGGGCGTCATCTCCGGGACGCTCGGCAATGTGACCAAGGACGGCACCTCGACGCAGGTCTTCTCCGGCAACAACACCTACACCGGCACGACGACGGTATCGAGCGGCACCCTCCTCATTAACGGCAACTCCTCCGCCGCGACCGGCGCGGTTGCGGTGAACGGAGGCACCTTGGGCGGCAGCGGCACAATCGGCGGGGCAGTCACCGTCAACGCGAGCGGTTTCCTCGCGCCTGGCAACAGCAGCGCCGGCATCCTCACGGTCTCCTCGCTCGCGCTCAATTCGACGAGCACGGTGCAATTCGAAGTCAACGGGACCGCAACCGCCGGAACCGACTACGACCGGATCGTGGTGAGCGGCAGCGGAGCGCTCGCCCTCGATGGCGCGTTCACGATCGCCTTCGGAAACATCTCCGCCTTGGCCAACACCACGGACATTAACCTGATCAGCTATTCAAGCAGCCACACCGGCGACTTCACCTCGCTGGTTTCCACCGGCTACTACGGTGGCTCCGGATGGACCCATGTGGGTGAGACATTCAGCATGAGCAGCGGTGGGCAAACCCTGACATTCAGCGAGCTGACCGGCAACCTGACCGTCGTCCCCGAGCCCGCGACATGGGCGCTCCTGGCCTTCAGCCTGACAACGGTCATGATCTTCCGCCGCCGCCGGAATCCCTAATTCATATTCCTCCGTTGACCGCCAGCCATTGAGCAAAGGAGGCAGGGCACTCTTGCCCTGCTTGTCGTCGGGAGAAGGCGGCCAGGAGTGACCGCCCTCCATTGACCGCGCTCCGTTGACCGCCAGCCATTGACGACGATTGCAGCGGCCCTACAGCCCGGCAAAGGGATTTTCTATTCGAAGGGGCCCGATGGTGCGACCGTGCTGGAGATCCTCCGAATACAGGATTGTTGCTCCCCCAGCCAAGGCCGCAGAGACCATCAGGCTGTCGTAAAAACGGTAATGGAGATCATGGTGGATTTCCAAAGCTTTGGCGTGAATGGCCGGGGATGGCAAAACCTTGCACCGCGGCCAAAGAACCAGATCGAGGTAATCGGCAAGGTCTTCGGGCCTCATCGGCACGGCGAACCGATGCAGCGCGACATTTGCAAACTCCTGAACCACCTGCCAGCTGGCAATCCAATGTTTCCCTCCGATCAGGCTTCGAGCGCGATCTCGTTTCAGCGGGGCTGAAGCGTCGAAGGCATACACAAAAACATTCGTGTCCAGAAACGCTTCAACGGGCATTCATTTCCTCCCGGGAAAATTTTCGTCCCGCCCGGGCATATCCCAGCCGCAAATCCAATTCATGGAGTCTTGTCTCGCGATCTTGCTGGCCAGCAAGCCCGGCCAGCCATTCACGAAAAAGCTGGTTCAGCGTTGCTTTGCGCGAACGGGCAACATCCCGTGCCCGTTCGATCAGTTCGCCATCGGCGCTCAGCGTAATATTTTTCATCTAACACGATAATAGTGCGCACTGTTATCGTGTCAAATGATAAATGCCCTCAGAAAGCGACCGTCGCGCCCGGCGGGATTTCGCGAAGCGCGTTATTGCGGAGCAGCCAGACGGGTGTGGAGGACGGGTTCTGGACGACGTCGAGGTCGAGCGTCCAGATCAGCCCGCGCCAGGCCTGCACGTAGTCGTAAATTTCGCGGTTCGTCGCATGCCAGACGTCCGGCCCCGCGACTTTTGCGGCGATTTCATCCAGCAATCCCCATCCGAGTCTATGTTCAAACTCGTGGCTGTGACCCCACCAGAAGAACAGCTTGTCATGCACGCGCATGTCCTGGAATGTTTTCCACTGGTCGTCGAAGCCGTCGGCGCAGTGGCAGGCGACGCCCCAGCGCAGCCAGTTTGTCGGCGGGGCGAAGTGGCCTTTGATGTTCGACGCGCGGGCGGTGCGGATCCCGGCCCGCCGCGCGATCGCCGTCAGCCGGTCTTCGTCCCCGCCGCACCCGCAGGGAAACGCGAGCCCGGTCACCGGATACCCGGCAAGCTGTTCCAACCTCCGCCGGTCCTCGGCGAGCTCGTAGAAAACCAGGTCGTCGGAGAGCGTCCAGAGGTTCGGGTGCGTCAGCGAATGCGCGGCGATTTCCTGTCCGGCGTAGAGCCGCGCGACATCTTTCTCTTCCAGAAAAAATGGATCCTCGCGGCCGGGGCCGCGCAGGAGCCCGCTGTTGATGTGGAACGTGCCGCGCAGGCCGTGGGCGCGGAAGACATCGAGCAGCCTGGGGTCATGGATGCAGCCGTCGTCCCAGCTCGACGTGACCGCGCCGGGCTTGCCGCCGGGCCAGGTGAAATACGTGCGCGGGATCACTGCTTCTCCACCGTCCACTCGACAGTCCCGCTGGCTGGCAGGGTTTCATTTGTGGGGGTCAAAAACGTGCGCACATGGATATTATCCCCTATAAGCACGGCCTCCACCAGCGAGCTTTCCGGCAGGGTGAAATGGAAAGTTGCGCCCTCGACTGGTCCCAGAGTGAATTCCGAGGCGCCGGACACAACATTTCCCGTCGGTTCCCTGTCGATCATTTTCTCGAAAACAACGCCCCCTTTTCCCGAGGTTATCGTCGCCTCTTTGAGCTGATCCGTTGTGAAAAGGTAGTGGGCGGCAATGAAGAGCAGCGGGGTCTCGGACTCGCCTTCCCACTTGATCGAACACTCCCACTTCGCCCCGGTTTTTTTATAGTGGCCCTCGATTTTGATTTCCTTGCCTTCGGGAGTTGTCAGCGTGCCTTGAAATCCGTCTTCTGTCTTTTGCAGGCTTTCTTTCAGGGGCTTCCATGTCCCATCAGCCGAACTGGTAATCGAAACCACCCCGGTGAGCTCTGGGCCGGAATCCATCGGAAACAAAAGACCCAACGGAGACTCGGCCGCCCGGGCGGTTCCAAGCAACGCGGTGGCCAGAAGAACAAGACGGGATATTTTCATGGCGTGAGTTTTGCACGAATTCGTCTCTCCCGCAAGCACGCTGAGCGTATGAGAGCTCATCAAAAAACCCCTCGACCTCGCCGGCAGCCAATGGAGGCAGGGCACTCCTGCCCTGCTTGCGACCATGGTCGCCCTCCCGAAGGCGGCCAGGAGTGACCGCCCTCCTTTCGCAAGCGTGTGAGCGAGGCCGCTCATCGCAAAAAACCCTCGACTTCGCCGGCAGCCAATGGAGGCAGGGCACTCCTGCCCTGCTTGCGACCATGGTCGCCCCCCCGAAGGCGGCCAGGAGTGACCGCCCTCATTTAGCAAATCCAGACGATTTATGCGTGAATGCGCATTGCGTGAAACGGACAAACGCATTTAATTAGCGACATTATTCGAGGCGAAAGCTTCCGCTTCGATATCTCCCTATGAAAATTCGACTCCTGGCAGTTTCCGCCCTTCTGTGCGTCCCCGTCTTTGCGTCGGAAAGCAAGTCTTCCGACGCGGACCATTTCAAGGTGACCGACGAGGTCCTCCAGAAAGCGCCCCCGCATTTTTCGACGAATATAGGGTTCGGCGGATTTGCGCCATGGAACCCGGACGTGAGGGTGAATGTTTGGAACACGCCGTTCACCTCCGGCCCGATCCAGTTCCAGCATCACGGGCGGGCGGATGCCGGAGGGGAAGACTGGCTGCAGCAAAACACCGGGGCGAGGCTTTCGTTCTGGGACTGCGCGAGATCGGGGTTCTGGGATGGTGCGGACGTTTATATCTACCGGATTGAAAACGGGGTGTTGAAGTTCCTTCGCCAGACGAAGATCGTGAAAAGCGTGATCGGCAACGATCCGGGCACCCAGCAGCCGACGGAGGAAAAAATCTGGTTTGCCGACAAAGGCCCGGCCGTGATGAACGGCGATTTTTTCGTGTTGAGGATGCAGAGCAACAAGATGCCCCTGCAGGTCCGCCCGGAGTTGCTCAAGCCTTCCGATACCCCGCTTCTCACCTACGCTCCGCTTTCGGGCAAGGCGGACTGGAGCTTTGATCCGGAAAACCCTGTGCCCGATGGAGGCAGCAAGGTAAGCCTCAGGCTGGATGTGAAGGAAGCCTCGCCGGACACTCCCGCAGGCCCCTGGCACTGGTATGTCGCCCCCAACGACAAGGACTCAAAGCTCCGTTTCAACCCCGGAAAATCCTACAAGGCGCAAGTTTGGCTCAAGCAGAACGGCATGGCGGACCCGCGGGTTCGGATCCAG
>Ga0073936_10010266_pt1 | contig 11515 bp, 4 predicted proteins | sample AliMusrvi5mmetaG_FD_87041 | JGI IMG/M metagenome (GOLD analysis project Ga0073936, IMG submission 87041) | Freshwater lake bacterial and archeal communities from Alinen Mustajarvi, Finland, to study Microbial Dark Matter (Phase II) - Alinen... | ecosystem: Environmental > Aquatic > Freshwater >... | reverse complement strand
GCGTGAAGGCGATTCGTGAGGTCTTGGGCGAGAAAACGCGCCCAACGCCATTAATCACAAGGGGATGTAGTCACGCTGGATGGGTAATTGAAAAAAGGCCTTTATCCGCGGGCTGCTAGCCCCTAACACCTGACACCTGACACCCGTTATTTCGTAAACTTCTGCGCCTTCAGCCAGAAGAGCAGATCGTTGGCCCAGGGGTGCGTATGGGCGAAGGGGGGCTTGTCGGCCAGGCCCATGCCGTGCCCGCCTTTTTGATAGATATGCAGATCGAACGGCACGTGATGGGCGCGCAGCGCGGCGGCGAATTGCAGGGTGTTTTCGACCGGCACCGCGCCGTCTTCCCAGGTGTGCCAGAGGAAGCACGGCGGGGTTTGCGCGGTGACTTGCAACTCGTTGGAGAGCAAGGTGATCAACTCCGGCGCGGGGTGCAGACCAAGGAGATTGTCGCGGCTGCCGGTATGCGTATACTGGCCCATGGTGATCACGGCATAGCAGAGCACGCCCAGGTTGGGGCGGGAACTTTGCCGGTCAATCGGATCGGCGGCGTTCGGGTCGCCGGCATCGAAGTGGGTGAGCAGCGTCGAGGCCAGATGCCCGCCGGCGGAGGAGCCCATGATGCCGATGCGCTGCGGATCGATCTTCCACTGCGCCGCGCCGGCGCGCACCATCCGCACCGCGCGCGCGGCGTCCTGCAACTCGATCGGATGGTGATAACCGTGCGAGCCCAACCGGTATTTCAGCACAAAACAGGTGATCCCGTGATCGGCCAGGAAAAGCGCGTAATCCTGCCCTTCATGAGAGGCAAGCCCGCCATAGCCGCCGCCGGGACAGATCACCATCACGGCGCCGGTCACGGTATCCGCGGCGGGCAGATACGGCGTCAGCGTGGGGATGTCTGCTTCTTTCGTCCCCAACGCCCCCGGCGCCCCCTGTGGCCACAACGGCAGCGCCTCCGTTGCCAATACCTCCACCGCCAGCATCAGCAGGCAGGCGAGGCAAATCAACAGGGGTTTCAACGTCAGTAAGAACATCAGCGTTTCCTTTGAAAGTCAGCGTTCGGTAATGTGAGATCATTCGACCGGAATGCCGGCCATTCCTGCCGGAAAGCGCACGCGAGCCCGGCGTGGCCGCCGGGCTCGCATTTACGGTGCAATCACGATGACACTGTGCTATTTCGTCGCCGTGTTCGGTTTGGTCGTCACCGCTTTGACGGCATCCTGTTTCGTCGGGTCGCCGGCCGATGTCGCGGTGAAGAGCAGCGGGCAGGGCACACTCGCCACGGCATCGACAGCCGGGGTGATCGTTACCGTGTAGAGCGCGGTCGCACCGGGCAAGAGGAGCGCGCTGCGGTTGCCGGCACCGATAACCGCCGGGGTGAGGTCGTTGCCGGTGGCTTGTTCGATCACCTGCACCGTCCAGCCGGACAGTGCGGGCAGCGGGCAGCACAGCGTGAAGCTGTCCATCGTATTGCCGGTATTGGTCAGTTGGAGATCATACGTCACCGTCGTGCCGGTCGTCGCCGTCTGGTTCTTCGTCTGTCCCGCGCCGGTAGTATTGAGCGTACCGAGTCCGGTATATGCCTTCTCGCCGGCGTTGCGGATCGCCAGATCGGGTTGATAGCGCGCGGCAACCGGCAAGGCCGGCGGCCCGGGCTGCGCTGTGTGCACTCGACCGCCGCCGATGGCATAGATGCAGGCGTCCTCACAGCCAAAGTAGAGCGTGCCGTCCGCGCTGATCGCCGGCGAAGTACGGATCGAGCCGCCGGCGGAAAACGACCACTTCAGCGACCCGTCCGGGTTGACGGCATACATATTGTAATCATAGGAACCGAAATAGATCGTTCCCCTGGCATCAATCGCCGGGGAGGAATCCGTTCCATAAGCGAGGTAATAGCGCCATTTCTGGGTGCCATCCGGGTTGATGGCATGGAGCCCATCCCCAGCGCCAATATAAATGGTCCCGTCTGCCCCAATCCCGGCGGAAGATTCAATGATTTCCGCATTGCAGCGGAAGACCCATTTTTGCGTGCCGTCCGGGTTGAGCGCGTAGAGTAAACCGTTCCATGTCCCGCTTTCCGTATCGCCGAAATAGATGGTGCCATCGCCGCCGATGGTCGGAGCGGAATACAAGCCATAGTCGTTTCTGCTCGCCTGGTAGACCCATTTTTGTGTGCCATTCGGATTGATGGCATAGAGTTTACCATCGAATGTTCCGCAGTAGATGGTGCCGTCTGTGCCGATAGCCGGCGCCGCGGTAATGCGGTCGCTGGCGACAAAGGGATGCGCCCATTTCGTCGTCCCGTCAGGATTGAATGCCTGGAGCTTGTGATCACTGTCGCCGACATAGACCGTCCCATCCAGACCTATCGTCGCCGGCGTGGTCATACCCAATACAGTGCTTTGATAGCTCCATAGCAGCGAGCCGTTGTGACCGAGCGCATAAAAGGTGCCACCTGCTGTTCCGACATAGATCTTCCCGTCCGACCCGACGGCAGCCGATGAGCTTGCCGTGATAGCATTGCTAGTACGGTATTGCCATAAAAACGATTTATTCGCGGAGACGGCATAGAGATTGTGATCATCCGCGCCGAGGTATATCGTGCCATCCGCCCCAATGACCGGTGAGCAGTCGATCGAGTTATCGGACGGTAGACGTACTGACCAGCGCAGACTCGCCGTGGCAGGTCCGGTGAACGGACTGCGTCCGGTGTGTTGCCGGTCATGATGGTACATCCACCAGTCACCACGCAAGTCCTGGGCCGTATCGAAGGTGACGCGCACGGCATGGTTGGCGGTAATGTTGTTGAGCTGGAATTGCCCACCGCCGGATTGTACCGGGTTATTATCGAGCCACCAGGTCGCCACCACATAGCCGGTATTGCCAATCGCGGTGAAAGTCACGGAGCCACCCGCTTCGATGACTTGTACGGTATTCGGTGAAATGCTGCCGTAGGGTCCGGCGGATGGGGTCACGGTATAGGTATAATCGGCCACAAAGGTCGCGGTGTTGCTCACCACCGGCACCGGTATTTCGGCGCAGGCGATCGTCGCGTTATTGCTGATGCTGGCATGCAAACTCACCGAATCATTCACCCTGGCTCGGAAGCTCATCTGGACATTGGCTCCCATATTGAGCGATCCGAGCGGCCAGGTGAGCGAGCCGGCGTTCATGGCGCCACCGCCGGTCACAGAGCCATCCACATAGGTGAGCGTCTGCGGAAGGATATCGACGAGGGTAACGTTGGTCCCCGATGCGTTGCCGGTGTTGGTGCAGGACAGGGTATAGGTCACCTGGCTCCCCGGGGGCGTGATGGCCGGGGCGACGGATTTCGTCACCGACAACACCGGAGACAGCAAGACGAAAGTCGCGTGCCGCGTCACGGGTACGGGGATTTCAGCACAGGAGACCGCCGCCACATCATCGATGCTGGGATTCGCCGGCACGGTGGTGTTGACAGTTGCCTGGAAGGTCACCCGAATGCGTACCCCGGCATTCACCGTCCCGAGTATCCAGGTGAGCGTTTTGGTCGCGGTATTGAAGGCGCCATTGTTGCCGGCGCTGCCAGGCAGATAACTGATCTGGGAGGGAAGCGTGTCGGTGAGCGTTACGTTCGTCGCCGGCTTGCTGCCGTTATTCACCACCGTCAGCGTATACGTCACGGTACTGCCCGCCACGACGTAGGACGGCGTCACCGTCGCTGCCAGCGACAACGCGGGAGCCGGCACACCCACGGCATACAACTTATTATCCGTCGAACCGACGTAGACGGTGCCGTCCGCGCCGATCGCCGGAGAAGATTTGATCGCATTGCCGGTCAGTAGCGTCCATTTCGCACTGGCGTTACAGCCGCTCGCCGTGAGGGCATAGAGTTTGTGATCGCACGAGCCGACATAGACGGTGCCGTCCGCGCCGATCGCCGGGGAGGAACCGATCACATCGCCGGTGTCATACGTCCACTGTAATTGCCCGTATGCATTCATGGCATAGATCTTCTGGGCGTCACCCACATAGAGAAAGCCGTCCGCGCCGATCGCCGGCGACGATAATTTGGTACTATCACTTATATGGTATGACCATCTCAGCGTGCCGTCCGGATAGAAGGCATTCACGAATGCCGGCCCAAATGGCCTCGTCATGAAGGAAACTGCCCCGATCGCCACATAGATGGTGCCGTCCGCGCCGATCGCCGGAGAAGAATCGATAGCGGCGTTTGAACAAACGCTCCACTTTTGTGTGCCATTCGCATTGATGGCATATAGATTCTTATCGAAGGAGCTAACATAAATGGTACCGTCCGGGCCGATCGCTGGAGACGACTCGATTTTATCACCAGTAGCAAACATCCATTTGCATGATCCGTCCGGATTGACCGCGTGGAGATAATGATCGTCGCAGCCGACATAGATCGTCCCGTCATTCCCGACGACCGGCGAGCCGATGATGGCATTGCCGGTGGCATACACCCAGCGTTGCGAACCAGACAAATTTATCGCGTAGAGCTTGGCATCCGTGGTCGCCGCATAAATCGTGCCATCGGCCGCGATCGCCGGCGCGCCGCGTAGCTGCCCGCTGAGGCGAGGCCCAAATTGTTTCGTGCCATCCGGCCTGATGGCATAGAGAAGGCTGTCATTGGAGCCAATGTAGATGGTGCCGTCCGCCGCCACCACCGGGCTGGACCAGATCTGGTCGCCGGTGACAAACGGCGTCCACTTTGACGTCGCGGCGGCGGGACCGATGAAGGGACTGCGCCCGGTACGTTGCGCGTCGTGGTGGAACATCCACCAATCGCCGCGGCCATTCGAAGATGGCATCACGGACAGGACGCAACTGGCGGCCGTGGTCAGCTGCTCCGCACTGGTGATCGAGGCCGTATTGACAATCTGCGTCCAAAGCGGCACGCTGGCATTCACGATCGCCTGGTAGGTAACCGTGTTGGTGATGCCATAATTGCCGCTGCTCAGGGCGCCGAGTGACCAGGACAGCGCGCCGTTGCTAAACGTGCCTCCGCCGTTCACGGACCCCGGCACATAGGACAAAGTGGCCGGCAGGGGATCGGTGAGCGTAACGCCGTTGAGCCGGCCATTGACGGCCAGGCTATAGGTCAGGGAATAGGTCACCGTATCGCCGGGAGTTGCCAGCGGTTTATCGACGGTTTTGACCAGCATCAGCACCGGATCGGCAATGGCATATAAGTTGACGTTGGATTGGAAGTAGAGCGTGCCATCCGCCCCAATCGTTGGCGAAGAATACACTCCGGTGCCGGTAGGCAACTTCCATAGCAGCGAGCCATTCGGATTGAGCGCGTAGAAATACTGATCCAAAGATCCGAAATAAATCGTGCCGTCCGCGCCGATCGCCGGAGATGATCTGATCTTGTCCCCCGTGGCGAAGGTCCACCGCACGGAGCCGTTCGGGTTGAGGGCATAGAGTTTATGATCATCCGACCCCACATAGATGGCGCCGTCCGCGCCGATGGCCGGCGTTGACCTGACCACATCGCCCGTATGATAGGTCCATTTCAATGTCAGGTTCGGAGAGAAGGCGTAAACCTGGTTATTTTCCGACCCCATATACACGGTTCCGTCTGCGCCAATGGCCGGCGAAGAAAGCGATCCCGCGCCAATCGGTGACCAGTGTCCTTGTCCATCCGGTGTACAACCATAAATACCGTTATTCGCCGTGGTGACCCCTGCTGCCCCATAATAGGGTCCCGTTGGTGTATAAATCCAACCGTTTTGTCCGATCGCCGGGGAACCCTGGATGGACATCCCGGTATTTTTTGCCCACTTTTGCGTCCCGTTCGGATTGAGCGCAAAAAAGTTATTGCCTCCGCCTTCGATATCGCCGACATAAATCGTGCCGTCTGCTCCCAGTACCGGAGAGGTGTGCGCCCAAGTTGAGATGGGAAATTCCCATTGTCCGGTACCGCTCGCCGCAGCCGCTGAAAGATGTTGATAGCCCCCGGTATACAGCGTGCCGTCCGTCCCGATCGCCGGGCTGGAATATCCCAGTTCGTAGGATGGCTGATAATTCCATCTTTGCGTGCCGTTCGGATTTATGGCGAATAAATCAATATCACTGAGATAGATCGTGCCATCCCCGCCGATCACCGGATTGGTGCCCATATCAGCGTATACTTTGCAGATCCACTTCACATTGGATGAGTGAGGGCCGTTATAGGCACTGCGCCCGGTATGTTGCGGATCGTGGTGGAACATCCACCAGTCGCCGCGGGCGACCGAACTCACCGTGACGACCACGGCATTGCTGATGACCCTCCACGACATGCTGTCGTTATTCGAGTTGACATAGGAGAGCGATGCAGTATTCGTGATTTGCGTGCCCGGCGGCACCAACGGATTGACCCTGGCCTGGAACGTCATCGCGTGCGTCAGGCCGAAGGCGCCGCCATTGAGTGTGCCTAAAAACCAGGTGACGATGCCATTACTATAGCTTCCGCCGTCGGTCGCCGATCCGGGTATATACGACAGATTCGCCGGGAGGGTATCGGTCAGGATGGCATTCTTCACCTGGACAGCGGCGGCTACATTATAGCTGAGCGTATAGGTGACAGTCCCGGTGGCGGATATCTGCGCGGTGTTGACGGCTTTTGCCAGGGTGACCGGTACCCGGAAGGTCACGGAGACGGTATGATTCGCCGTAATCGATGACAGGGTGAATTGATCACCGCCATGTTGCGCAACGGTGTTATCCACCGACCAGGCGTCGATCGTGTATCCCTCGCTGGGCTTGGCGCACAGGGTGAGGTTGCTGTTTGGCAGACATATCTGTGGCGTATTCGGGATGATCGCACCGTTCGCTCCCGCGGTGGGCGTGACGGTATACGTCGACGTAATCGCATACAGGTTGTGATCGCCGCAGAAGGCATAGAGGGTGCCATCCGCTCCCAGCGCGGGAGACGAGGTAAAGCCGCTGGCGGTGGAGACCGCCCATTGTTGCGTGCCGTTGGGGGTAATGGCATAGCACTGATTATTGGATGAACCGAAATACAGCGTCCCGTTCGCGCCCAGCAGCGGCGCGGCGTTATTTACCGCGCCGCCGGTGATAAACGCCCATTTTTGCGTGCCGTTGGGATTCACGGCATAGAGTTTGGTATCATACGAACCGATATAAATGGTGCCATCCGCCGCGATCGCCGGTGGGCTATTAATCTGATCGCCGGTGAGAAATTTCCATTTCACTGTACCGCTGGGAGTGAAGGCATACAGGTAGTGATCGGCAGAGCCAACATAGACCGTGCCATCCGTCCCAACGGCCGGCGATGCGTAAATCCGTCCCGAGGAGGAGATGGCGGCTGACCACTTCTTCGTGCCATCGGCATTGAGGGCATAGAGATTTTGGTTTCCCCAGGAGACGCCATAGATGGTCCCGTCCGCTCCAAGCGCCGGTGAGGAGAAAAAGCCGCTGTTGGCGAGAAAGGCCCACTTTTGCGTGCCATTCGGATTGATGGCATAAAGATGATTATCGGAGGAGCCGATATAGATCGTTCCATCGGCAGCGACAACAGGCGACGAGTTATTCCACGCCCCGGTGGTGGTAAAGACCCATTTTTGTGTGCCATCGGGGTTGATGGCATAGAGCTTGGTATCATACGAACCGATATAAATGGTGCCATCCGCGGCGATCGCCGGCGTGCTATTGATTCTATCCTCGGTGGAAAACGTCCATTGCAGGATGCCGTTGGGATTGACCGCATAGAGATGATGATCGTCTGAGCCAACGTAGAGCATGCCATTCGCCGCGATGACCGGCGATGACATGGAGGAGGAGGTGCCGACTGCCGTCTTCCATTTTATCCCCGGCATCGTGGGACCGTTCACGGCACTGCGGCCGGTATGCTGCGGGTCGTGCTGGTACATCCACCAATCGCCGCGGCCGGCAGTCATGCCGATCGCCGTCGCGGCATACAGCAGCGCCAGCGTGAGCAGCAGCGGCGCATGAGTAGCACTGAATCGGCGTAACGAGGAGGTAACGCTGGTTAACAGACGCAAGGGATAGCTCCTTTACCAAGAGGGGAAAGTTGATACCTGGATAGACCGGTAATATTGCCTATCTACCTCTCTATTAGTATACCGATCAGCAACTATTGTCAACAGGTACTATATTTTTTTATGTTTAATTAGTATTCAGGAAGCGTCATGGTCGCAACATCCGAAGACAGTCAGCGGATTGCGGGGATGGTCTGTCAATACTGCGATATTTCTTTCAGCACCCCCGCCAACGCCGGATACAGCCGCCGGTACAGCGCGTGCTTCTCCTGATAGCGCGCATGCCGGGTCGGGTCGGGGGCGAAGGTGCGGTCTTTGTGGACGAAGGTGTGCGCGGCTTCGTGGGGAGAGGCATAAATGCCGGTGGCGAGGCCGGCGAGCATGGCGGCGCCGGCAAGGCCGCCTTCGGTGATGCGGGTGCGAACGACGGGGAGGCCGAAGATGTCGGCTTTGATCTGCAGCCAGGCGTCGGAACGCGCGCCGCCGCCGGCAGCGATGCACTCGGTGAGGTCGATGCCGATGTCGCGCAGGCCGTGGAGACCGTCAACGAAATAGAGCGTGGCACATTCCATGATCGCCTTGAGAATCTCCCCGCGCGTGGTGCTGGTGTGCAGGCCGACGATGGCACCGGCGGTGTCCGGCAGGTAGCGCGGCCATTGCGGCGGGTCGAAGTGCGGAAGCACCAGCAACCCGGTGGGGTCGGCGGGCATCTCGGCATTGAGGGCGGCGTAGAGATCGGTATCGCCGCGCGCCACCTCGGCGCCGGCGAAGGTATCGCGGAACCACTTCACCAGCGAGCCGGATTGATTGAAGAGGAAGGAGACATAGAGATCGGGCAACAGCGAATGCTCGATATTCAGCCCGTGCGCCAGCATCGCCAACGGCTCGCGCACCGGGCCGAAGGTAGGAGTGATGCACTCATAAGTGCCGATGCCGCACACCGCCGTGCCGGCGGTGATGGCGCCGCAGCCCAGCGCGTTGCAGCATTGATCGTGCCCGCCGGCGACGATCTGCACGCCGTGCGGCAAGCCCAACCGTTCCGCCATCGCATCGCTGACGGCGCCAACTACCGTGCCCCCCGGCACCACCCGTCCCAGCACGTCGCGGTCGATCCCACTCCAGGCGAGCAAGCGTTCCGACCAGTCGTTCCGGTTGAGATCGAAGAGCAGCGTGCGGTTGGCCAGCGAGTTATTGGTCACCGGGTCGGCGCCCAGCAGATAGCCGATGCAATCGCCCCAGAGCAGGAAATATCCCGCGCGGGTGAACAGATCCGGCTGGTGGTCGCGCAGCCAGAGCAGCTTGGGCAGCGAGTATTGCGGGCCGAGCATATTGGGGTTGATCCGGTAAAATGCCTCCTGGCCGATCTCCGCTTCCAGCGCCTGCGCGTATTCCGCGCCGCGCGCGTCGGCGCAAAGGATGCTATCGCCGAGGATCTCGCGCGCCCGCGACACCGGCACCACCGCTTCCCCGAAGGAGCTGACGCACAGCGCGGTGATCGGATCCTGCCGCGCGCCGGCGGCGACCTCGGCAATCACCGCCTGGATATCCTGCCAGACCGCCCGGCTGTCCAACTCCGCCTGCCCGGGTTGCGACTGCCGCGTGCGATATTCCCGCGCCGCCTGCGCGAGGCAATGCCCCTCCACGCTGAAAGCGGCCGCCTTGCAAACCGAACTGCCGAGATCGATGCCGAGAATGCTCATAGCGCAATACCGTATTACATGTCAAATGAATTCACCGGATAAGCAGGATAGTTAGGATATGATTGCCTTCGCCGAATCACCAAAGTCGACTTATCCTTACTATCCTGCTCATCCGGTGAATTCATCAGTTATTCGTTTATTCTCCCCTGGTCTCCGTATATCCCAAATACCGGGTCAGCGCCTCGCGCACCGGCACGGCGACTTGCTCGGAGGTGACGCCGACGTGATGGCGATAGCCTTGATGGCCGATCATCTGCAGGATTTGTTGCAAGTGGGGAATTTCGGCGACGCCGGCGCAGCCGAAGAAGTCGTCGGCGATGGGATCGTTGGTAAAAGCGCCTTCGCCCAGATAATAGGACAGCACGCCGTCCTGGGTTTTCAGACTGGCGAAGGTGAGCGGGGTGGGGGCGATGCGGCCGACGTTGCAGCCGATGCCGCAGCCGGGCCCGAGCACCTTCGCGAACATCGGGTGATCGACGATCTGACCGGGGCCGGTCATCAGCGATTGCGGCACCGGGCCGCAGTGGAAGAGAATGCACTTGTCATCCGCGTCGCCGTAGTTATTGTTCCAGTCCAGGCAGGTAGACGCTTTGCCGGAAGCTTCATGCAGCGCGACCATGGCGACGGCATTGCAGATATCCAGCTCGCAGGCCGCGGGGATGCCGCGATCGTTCAATTCGCTCAGCAGCACGCACGGCGCCACGCCCAGTTCCTGCTCCATCTCCAGCCAGCAGCGCAGCGCGATGGCTTCCAGGCCGTATTCCGCAATCATATCGTCCAGCGCCACCGAAACCCGTGTCAATTGCAGAAACGATTCCTCCGGCACGCCGTCCCAGCGGGTATAGGCGCGCAAGCGCGCGGCTTTGGCAGTGAAGGCGTCGGAGCGCGGTTCGATGGCGCGCACGCGGCGAAAGAGCTCGGACAGATCGAAAGTTTCGGTGGTGATGCCGTAACGCTGCAGCGCCAATTCATCGAAGCGGATGGTCTTGAACGCCGTGGTGCGCGCGCCGATGGCCCCCACCGTCAGCCGGCGCAGCTTCCGCGTCACCCGGCAAGTGGCGGCGAACCAGTGGAGATGCTGCGCGAATCGCGCGTCGGACGGATGGACGGTATGCGGCGGAAAGGTGGTGAATGGCACGCCGTATTGGCAGAAGACATCCATCACAGAGAACTTGCCGCAGAAGGCGTCCCGTCGCTCGTGGAAACCCATGTGATCCAATTCGTCCGGATAGGCCTGCACGAGGATCGGCACGCCGGCGTCCTGCAGCGCGGCCACCGCGCCGGTCTCATCGCCGAAATTCGGCAGGCAGAGGATCACCCCGTCATACTTCCCGCGCTGTTCGGCGAGGAAGCGGGCATAGCGGCGTCCTTCTTCCGGCGTTTCCACCGCGCCATTCCGCGTGGCGCCGGCATCCAGCAGGATCGCGCCATACCCGGCGCATTCCACCGCGCGCCGCAACTCTTCGCGCGCGCCGGCGATCAGAGATTCTGGGAAGAATCCGCGATTGCCGAAATAGAGGGCAAAAGTGATGGGTTGCATATAAACCTCCGGTTGGCTGTAGGCTGTTAGCTGTTGGCTTTTGGCTTTTTTTGTCTGAACTGTGATTCGTGTGATTAACTGATTACCCTGATTTTTTGTTTCGCCGATAGCATGGTCATCATACGGATTGTGTGATCTGCAGCGAGTGTCGGAACTAAGGCTATGGACCGCCGGCATCCTGCCCAATGCAATTAAAATAAGCTTCCTTCACCGGGGAGAGTGAAGTATACCATACGTTGTTCATATGAGTGCCACCCTCCGCG
>Ga0073936_10010265_pt1 | contig 11516 bp, 6 predicted proteins | sample AliMusrvi5mmetaG_FD_87041 | JGI IMG/M metagenome (GOLD analysis project Ga0073936, IMG submission 87041) | Freshwater lake bacterial and archeal communities from Alinen Mustajarvi, Finland, to study Microbial Dark Matter (Phase II) - Alinen... | ecosystem: Environmental > Aquatic > Freshwater >... | reverse complement strand
GTGCCGTAGGCGGAACTCGGGATGTTGCCGCCATTGGGCCATGTCACCTTGCCATTCACAACACCCGGCAGGGTGGCGACGCCGGTCGCGCCCATGAAGTAGGCGATGCCGTTTTGCACCCCGTCATTGTTGTAGTCCTTCTCAGCGGTCTGGCCGCCGGCGTACTGGGTCGCCCAACTGGCGTAGCTCGGCGTCGCATTGGGGTTGGATGCCTGGAAGTAAGGTCCGGCGCCGATGACGTTTTGCATGGAACCCCAAGCCACCCCGGTGCCCTTCGCGAAGCGGGCCTCCATCGATTGGCCGCCTTCACTTTCAAAATATCCGATGAGAACATGCACCGAATTCATGTTCAGCGTGACCGTGCCCGTCTTGACGGTGGTGGCCTGGACGTTGTTATTGCTCACGACCAGCTCGGTCGCGGGGTCGAAAACGCCGTCATTGTTCAGATCGGCGTACACCACGCTGCCGTCGTCGCTGGCCGTTCCAAACGTGTAGAAGCCGTGCCCGGCCTTGGTCACATCGAGCCAGCCGTCCCAGATGACCGAAAACGTATCGTCAGACGTAATCCCCGGCAGCACTCCCGCAAAGGTGCCGTAGTTGATGTTAGTGGTTTGAAGACCAGTCCCGCTGGGGGTAACCGCCAGCAGGTTGGCGATGGGATTCAGGAAGGATGTCCCCGCGGTGGAGTCATAGGTTCTAACATTCATCACGCCTTTTGGCTGTCCAGAGCCGAACAACGTGACCGTCACGGTATAGACATTGGTGATCAGCGAATCCGAGGACGTGACCGTGAATTGCACCGGGTTGGCAAGGTTGAGCGCGTCACCGGAATTCACCGTGCTGCCGCCCACCTTGCAGGTGGCGCCACTGGAAAGCGTGAACACGGGAGCCAGCGTCGTCACATCCGTTCCGTACGGCAGGGTCCAGGCGATGTCTGCGGCGTTGCCAACAAGCTGACCGACGACGGCACCGGGCCCGAAATCGAGAATCCTGGCATCGGGCCCGACCGAGACGGCAAACCACTTGCTCATCAGGTATTGCTCGACCTGCACGCGCTCCAGTTCGGTAAGCACGCGGTCATAGATGATCACCTCGGCTTGGTACTGATTGCCTGCATGGATATTGCCGCGGTCCTTGTTGAAGGAATCGGCTTGCACCGTGCCGGTGGTGAGAACTTCCACCAGGTTGAAACCGTTATGGAGGTTCGTGGGCATGGAATTGGTCGAATCGATCAATGCCGGATAGTTCTGAAGCACCCCATTGACGTAGGTGTGTCCGCTTGTGATATAGCCGCTGGCGTCATGTCCCCACAATCCATAGGCGGGATCACTATTCATGCCGTCGCCACCCTCGGACCGATGGAATTGGTACCCACTTTGATCGGTCAACAGGAAGCTGGCGCCCTTGAACACGGAGAAGACCGTGCGGATGGCGCCGTCCCTGGCGAACAGCAAGGCGCCGCTGCCGGCGGCACCGCCATTCCTGGCGAAATAGATCGCGCCAAGACTGGTTCCCGTGCCCGCGTTGGCAACGTAGGTGGGAGTGGCATTGCCGCCCGGCACCGTGGCGTTGGCGCTATTGCCGCTGTTGTCATTCCACTGCGCGACGGGGGCATTGTCTTCCAGGCCGAGCGTCGAGGCGTCGAACCAACGGGTGAAGCCGGCGACGGGCGGACCGGGCGGGACGGGCGGCAAGACGTGGACCGTCACGGTATAGGTGTTGGTGATGGCCAGATCCGAGGAGGTGACCACGTATGCCACCGGGTTGGTGAAGTTGCGCGTTTCACCGGAAACAGCCGCGACCCCGCCCACCTTGCAGGTGGCTCCGGTGGAAAGGGTGAAGGTCGGAGCAAGCGTCGTCACATCCGTCCCGTGCGGCACCAACCATGTGATTGCGGCGACATTGCCCAATAGCGCGCCGATCGAGGCGCCGGGACCGAAGCTGGTGATTTCCGCTTGCGGCACACTGACATAAGCCGTGTCCAACCCGTACTTGACCGCCAGGTAGGAACCAACCGCGGCTTTCTCGTCGGAGGTCAGTTCGCGGTTGTAACAGATGAACTCGGCGATCCGCCCATTGAAGTACCGGCTGTAGGCTTGCTGTCCAAGTTGATACGTGAATGAGGGCGAGGACGCCGACACCTCCATAAGCACGTGCCACAGGCCGTTATGCACGTGGCCGCTGGTTCCGTTCACATAGACCTGGCCATTGTCCGGGAAATCATTACCGTCGGCTTGGTAGCCCGTCTGATTCCAATTGCTGGCATTGCCACGAATGTTCTGGCTGTCCGCATTGTGGCTTTGACAGAACATGCCATCCAGCGGAGTCGCGCCGGCATCCTTCTTACAAACCGCGAAAATCGTTTTGATCGTCGTGTTCGACGGCCCCTCCAGGAACTTGCCGGTTCCATCCCATTTCACGGTTGGCAACCCGTTGAGATCACCGGGCAGGTATTGCGGCTGGGTCCCGGTGTCCGCGTTTGCGGCATTCTGACCGTTGCCGCTTTGGTCATTCCACAGCTTGACGTAAACATTGCCGCCGGCCGTCCGCACCTGGCTCGAATCGCCTGTGTTGATGGCGTCGGCCGCCAGCGACACGACCAAACCATTGGTGACTGGCGGTAATGCGTTCGCGGAGGGTCCTGCGCCGAAGAACGCCGCGCCCACCGCCGAAGCGAGGGCGAGGTGATTCAGATTGGCTCTGAAATTATGGATTGGATTTGGTGTTGTCACGGTGTTTTGGTTCTACGGTTTTGCGGGTTTGAACGCATGCGCGTCCCAGGTTGGCATGCGGGTTGTCAGTTGTTAGCTCAATGTGGTTTGATTGTGGGTGGCCGAGGTCCCATCCAGAAGTCCCGCGGAACCGACACAGGCTCCGCAGAATCGCTGTGGTGAAATTGGCATTCCCGACCAAGTGATGAGTGGACTAAAAGGTGCGGGATGTAGGGTGTCGAGCACTATTATGAGCCCATTATTTCTAACTATTTTGGGGGAGGAAACGATTGACTGCTGTCGAGAATCGACCGGGCCCCCTCCGCCAGGCAAGCCCCAGCCCCCCGCTGGCTTCCCCAAAGAACATCCGCCGCACACCGACCCCGCTGCAACGAGGCAAGCAGCACGCCCCAGCAGGTCATTCTGCCAGCGCCCGCAATCCCGGCTGCCGCGCTGGCGGTCGGACGGGGCCCGGGTCCGGTCACGCTTCAAGCACCAGGTCCCGGTCCCTGGCGACCGCGAGGAGGCCGGATCTCGCAAGCTGCCACTTGCCCTTGCTGTGGGTCACCCTGCCGCCACCCTCCGATCCGCAACCGGAAAAGACAATCCGCTGAGAAATAGCAAAGCATCCTCAAGCCGGGATTCCACTTCCCATCTTCCTCGCCGCAGGGTAGTCTTTGGCGCATTCCATGGCCGTCGAATCCAAAGCAGTGTGCCACCCGGAGGTCAGCCGCCGAGATCCATCTCTCGCCGAAATCTCACTTCGGTCAGACACTATCCCACCCCCCATGCCAAGCCTCAAACCAGAGTCATGAGTTGGGTCACGGTCATCTGGTCGATGGTTGGGTCGGCGTGCCTCACGCTGGCGGTGATGCATGGGGTGGTCTGGTTCAAGCACCGCATCGCCCGGGCCAACCTGCTGTTCGCCTTGGCGGCGCTGGGGAGTGCCGGGGCCGCGTTTGGCGAGTTGTGGATGATGCGGGCGGCAACCACCGCCGAGTTTGGCAGCGCCGTGCGGTGGCTCCATCTGCCGGCCTGGGTCATGATCCTGGCGCTCGTCGGGTTCGTGCGCCTCCATCTGAGGGCGGGTCGGGCGTGGCTTGCCTGGTCGGTCTGCGGGTTGCGGACCCTGTCGCTGGGTCTGGATTTCCTGTTCTCGCCAAACCTGAACTACCGCGAGATCACCGGTTTGCGACCGCTGCCGTTTCTCGGCGAAACCGTCGCCACTGGCGTGGGAGTGCCGAATCCGTGGATGCTGATTGGCCAGGCGAGTTTGCTGTTGTTTGTTTGCTTTGTTGTGGATGTCGCGGTGACCGTCTGGCGGCGCGGCGATCCTCGGCAGAAACGGTTGCTGGCTGGCATGATCGTGTTTCTGGCGGTGGCGGGTAGCATCCAAACCGTGTTGGTGATGTGGCAAATCGTTCAGACTCCGATCACGGCCAGCCTGTTCTTCAGCGGCGTCATCATCGTGATGGCCATGGAACTGAGTGACGGACTGATCCGCGCGGCGCGGCTCGCTGCCGATCTGCGCGAAAGCGAGCAGCGGCTAAGTTTGGCTGCGGCTGCCACGCGTCTGGGCCTGTGGGTCTGGGACATCGGCCGGGATGAACTCTGGGCCAATACGGCGGGACGCGCGTTGTTTGGTTTCACAGCAACCGAACGGCTGAATCGTGACCGATTTTTCGAGGCGGTGCATCCGGCGGAGCGCGAAGGCATGAGCCGGGCGTTGGCAAAATCGCTGTTGGAGGACGACGAATACGAGCGGGAATACCGGGTTCTCCTGCCCGACGGCCAGATTCGTTGGATCGCCGTGCGCGGGCGGGTGGAACGGGACGGAGCGCAGCGTGCGATCCGGGTTCGCGGCGTCGCCATGGACCTCACCGCACGCATGGACGCGGAACAGAAGCAGGCGCAGTTACGCAACGAACTCGCCCACCTATCGCGCGTGAACACCCTGGGCGAGTTGGCTGGAACCCTTGCCCACGAGCTGAACCAACCGCTCGCAGCCATGCTCAGCAATGCCCAGGTTGGCCGACGCAGCCTCCATACCGGGACGCCCGATCTGACGGAAATGGCCGAGATTTTCGACGACATCGCTGCCGATGCAAAACGGGCTGGTGGCATCATCCACGGCATGCGGGCCATGTTGAAGAAGGACGCGCCGGCGGAACCCCAGTGCCTGAGCCTGAACGATTCCGTCACCCAAGTGCTGTCGCTGCTGCACGGCGAAATCATCGGTCGCCGACAGGAAGTGGCTGTCCAACTCGATACCACACTGCCCACCGTGCGGGCGAAACGGGTGGAAATCCAGCAGGTGCTGATTAATCTGGTCATCAACGGCCTCGATGCGATGAGCGAGGGGGCGCGGCGAGGGACCCTGCAGGTCTCCACTGTCCGGCACGCGGACGCGGTGGTTGTCTCCGTGCATGATGCCGGCCCCGGCATTCCTCCGGCAGTCATGTCCCGCCTGTTCGACCCGTTCTTCTCCACCAAACCGGGCGGGCTGGGCCTCGGATTATCAATCAGTCAGAGCATCATGGAGCGCTTCGGCGGGGAATTGCAGGCGGCAAACCATCCGGGGGGTGGTGCGGTTTTCCGCATGATCCTGCCAGTGGCGACCCCGTGAATTGGGGCTTGCGATTGGCTTCCGGGATGGCTCTACTCCGCTCGGAGAAATCATGGCCGCCATCCCATCCGTCTTCATTGTGGACGACGACGCCTCTGTCTTGCGGAGCCTCGCCCGTATGGTGCGGCAAGCCGGTTATGAAGCACGCACCTTTGCTTCAGCCGAGGAGTTTCTGTGTTCCCAACCGATGCCGCCGCAGCCCGCCTGTCTCGTGCTGGACTTGACCATGCCGGGCCTCAGTGGCTTGGAATTGCAGCAAGAACTTGCGGCCCGATCCGCCACCTGCCCCGTCATTTTCATCAGCGGAAATGGCACCATCCCGGACACCGTCCAAGCAATGAAACAAGGCGCGGTTACGTTTCTCTCCAAACCCTTCGACGATGAGGACCTGCTGCAAGCCATCGCGGAGGCCGTGGCGCAACACCGGAAACCGTTGGTGGACGGAGCGCAGGTGGCAGCCATGCACGAACGCCTCGGACTCCTAACGGAACGGGAACGCGAAGTCATGGCCTGGGTCATCACCGGCGCCTTGAACAAACAGATCGCCGGCCATCTGGGCATCGTTGAGAAAACGGTGAAAGTCCATCGCGCGCGGGCTTTGGAGAAACTGCGCGTGACTTCCGTCGCGGAGTTGGTTCGGCTTTGTGATGCGGCGGGCTTCGCGCCGGCCAAGGCGTGAGGTGGGCGGCAGGAGCGACGGTAGTGCCCCTTGCGGCATTGGCCCAAGGTCCAATAGCGCGACCCTCGCCATCGTGCCATCTTGGTAGATCGCAATGTCTCCCGCCCATCCCACCATCTTCATCGTTGATGACGACGCCAGCCTCCGCCGTGCCTTGGGCCGCGTGATGACTTCCGCCGGGTTGACGTGCGAGGCGTATGCATCCGCCGATGAATTCCTCGCCACCGCCGACCTGGCAAAACCCGGTTGCATCGTGGCGGACATGACTCTGCTCGGCACCAGCGGGCTCGACCTGAAGATCCGGCTCAACGCCATCCACCACGATTTACCGCTGATATTCCTCACTGCCAACGACAGCGAGGAAATGCGGGCCGCCGCCCGCGACGCCGGGGCTGCCGGTCTCTTCCGAAAGCCCGTGGACACCCAGGCCCTGCTGGACGCCATCGATTGGGCGCTCCATGATACGATGGATCCCCCTTCCGGCACGCGGCCGAATGGCGGCGCTGCCACCTGACATGCAATTGAACGACTTCCAGCCAAAATACGACCCAAACTACAACCATGAAATACAGAACCACCAACTATTGCCTGTCCCTGATGACGGCCGGAGCCGCCCTGCTAGCTGCGATTCCTGCCGCCCAATCCGCGGAAAAGAAACCCAATATCGTCGTCATCTTCGGTGACGACATCGGCATGTGGAACATCAGTGCCTACAGTCACGGCATGATGGGCTTCAAGACGCCAAATATCGACCGCATCGCCAAGGAGGGCGCGATCTTCAGCGACCTCTACGGCCAGCAATCCTGCACCGCCGGCCGCGCCGCGTTCATCACCGGGCAGAGTTGCTTCCGCACCGGACTGCTTAAGGTCGGCTTGCCGGGCGCGAAGGAAGGACTCTCGGAAAAGGATCCGACCATCGCCGAATTGCTCAAGCCGCAAGGCTACGCCACCGGCCAGTTCGGCAAGAACCATGTGGGTGACCGCAATGAATTCCTGCCGACGGTTCATGGCTTCGATGAGTTCTTCGGCAATCTCTATCACCTCAATGCCGAAGAGGAACCGGAGAATCCCGACTACCCGAAGCTGCCCGGTTTCAAGGAGAAATTCGGCCCGCGCGGGGTGATGAAGTGCAAGGCCAGCGACAAGGACGACCCGACCGAAGACCCGCGCTTTGGCCGGGTGGGCAGGCAAACCATCGAGGATACCGGCCCGCTCACCAAGAAACGGATGGAAACAGTGGACGTGGAATTCCTCGGCGCCGCGAAGGAGTTTATCACACGCAATGCGCAAGCCAAGAAACCGTTCTTCTGCTGGTTCAACTCGACCCGCATGCACATTCACACCCACCTCAAAGCCGAATCGGCGGGCAAAACCGGCCTGGGCGTCGCGGCTGACGGCATGGTCGAACACGACGCGATGGTCGGCGAGATCCTCAAACAACTTGACGATCTCGGCATCGCCGACAACACAATCGTGCTCTATACCACCGACAACGGCGCCGAGGAATTTTCCTGGCCCGATGGCGGCACCACACCGTTCCATGGTGAAAAGAACTCAAGTTGGGAAGGCGGCTACCGCGTTCCGGGAATGATGCGCTGGCCGGGCGTCATCAAGCCGGGCACCGAAATCAACGCCATCGTGTCCCACGAAGACTGGCTGCCCACTTTGATGGCCGCCGCCGGCGAACCAAACATCAAGGACAAGCTGCTAACCGGTTACGAGGCCGCCGGCAAGTCCTTCAAGGTCCACCTCGACGGCTATGACCAGGGCCCGTTCCTGGCAGGCAAAGCTGAGGACCCCCGCAAGGAGTTCTTCTATTGGACCGACGACGGCAATCTCGCCGCCGTGCGTTACGAGCGCTGGAAACTGCTGTTTCTGGAACAACGGGCCCAAGGCTTCAAGGTGTGGTCCGAACCCTTGGTGGCGCTGCGCGTGCCCTTGATCGAGGACCTCCGCGCTGATCCCTTCGAACGCGCCGTGGATAGCGCCGAAGGTTATGGCAACTATATCCTCAATCACGCGTTCCTCGCCGTCCCGTGCCAGGCCTTCGTCGGCCAACACCTGCAATCCTACCTGGCCTATCCGCCACGTCAGAAAGCGGGCAGCTTCTCCCTCGACCAGGTCCTGCAAAAACTCCAGGAATCCGGCAGCAGCGGCAAACATTGAGATCCCTCTCCCAATATACCAACATCACAACAGAAAACAACACCATGAAACTAAAACCATGTCTCAACGGCCTGTCGCTGCTCACTGCGGTCGGGGCGCTGCTTGGCGCAGCCGCTCCCGCCCACGCGGCGGACAAGAAACCCAACATCATCACCATCATCTCCGACGACTTCGGCTACGGCGACGCCGGATGCTATGGCGGCGGCGAAGGTCGCGGCATGCCCACGCCCGGTATCGACCGCATCGCGAAGGATGGCAAGACCTTCTTCTCCTTCTATGCCCAGCCGAGTTGCACGCCCGGCCGAGCCGCCATGCTCACCGGGCGCTTCCCCTGCCGCAGCGGCATGACGACCGTGGCCTTCCAAGGCCAGGGCGGCGGTCTGCCAGCCGCGGAGTGGACAACCGCATCAGTACTCAAGACCGCCGGTTACAAGACATTCTTCACTGGCAAATGGCACCTCGGCGAAGCCGACTATGCATTACCCAACGCCCAGGGCTTCGATGAGATGAAGTATTGCGGACTCTATCACCTCAATGCCTACACCTACGCCGACCCGGAATGGTTCCCGGACATGCCCGAGGATCTGCGCGCCATGTTCACCAAGGTGACCCGGGGCATGCTCTCAGGCAATGCCGGCGAGAAGGCTCACGAGGAATTCAAAGTCAACGGCGAGTATGTCGACACGCCGGACAAAGGTGTCGTCGGAATCCCTTACCTCGATGCCTACATCGAAAAGGCCGCGCTCGAATATCTCGACCGCAACGCGAAATCCGAAACGCCGTTCTTCATGTCCATCAACTTCATGAAGGTCCACCAGCCGAACATGCCGCACCCCGACTTCAAGAACAAATCCATCTCGAAGAGCAAGTATGCCGACTCGGTGGTCGAGAATGACACGCGCATCGGCCACATCATGGACAAAATCCGCGCGCTCGGTCTGGACGATGGCAATACGCTTGTCATTTGGACGACGGACAATGGCGCCTGGCAGGATGTCTATCCGGACTGCGGTTACACGCCATTCCGGGGCACCAAGGGCACCGACCGCGAAGGCGGCAACCGCGTTCCCGCCCTGGCATGGATGCCCGGCAAAATCAAAGCCGGCACGAAAAGCCACGACATCATCGGCGGTCTCGATTTCATGGCCACGTTCGCGGCGCTCGCCGGGGCGAAACTCCCGGAAAAGGATCGCGAAGGCCAGCCGATCATCTTCGATAGCTACGACATGACGCCGGTTCTCTTCGACACCGGCAAATGCCCGCGTAGCACCTGGGATTACTTTACCGAAAACGAACTTGCTCCCGGAGCCATCCGCCTGCACCAATACAAGTTTGTGTTCAACCTGCGCGGTGATGGCGGCCAGCAGACCGGCGGCTTGGCCGTGGACAGCAATCTCGGCTGGAAGGGACCGGACAAGTATGTTGCAGTGGCACCGCAGATTTTCGACCTCCTCGCCGATCCGCAGGAACGCTACGACATCCTGATGAACGGCTTCACCGAGCATACCTGGATGGCCCCGATCATGGGACAGGAGATCGAGCGGGTGATGAAAACCTTCATCCAATATCCGCCGCGCAAGATGCAGAGCGACACCTACAGCGGCCCGATCACCATCTCGGCTTGGGAGAAGTTCGCCTGGTTGCGCGAACAGCTCAAGAAAGACGGCCTCAAACTGTCATTGCCAACCGGCAACTAACACCAGCTTGTGAAACGCGCGGGCCGTCTCCTCACCAAGGCGACCCGCGCGAATCCGAAATCCAAAAGTTGAAATCCCAATTCCGAAATCTCGAATCAGTAGTCGGTTACGGCTCGTTCGAGATCTCCCCTACCCTGCGGCGCGCCAACACCCAGCCGCGACCTCATGGCCGCCGCGTTTGATATGTGCTTGCTTTAACCTTTCCACCCTCAGATGAGCAGTATCGTCATCAGTTCGATCACCCTCCTGTGCCTGACCGGCGGCTTTTTCCTAGGCCTGTGGCTGCAACACCGGCTGCCGGACCATCATCTCTCCAGCGAATCGCAAAACACCGTCAAGCTGGGTGCCGGCATGGTGGCCACGATGTCCGCGCTGGTCCTCGGTCTGCTGGTCAGCTCGGCGAAAAGCTCATTTGACAGCGTCAACGTCGCCATCGCCCAGAACGGCGCCCGCATCATTCAGCTCGACCATTTGCTGGCCCAATATGGCCCGGAGACCCGCGCCATGCGTGACCAGCTCAAAGCCTCCGTGGTCGCACGGGTGGCAAAAGTCTGGGATCAGGCAGCGCCGGGCGCGTCGGGTTTGCAGGCCGTGGAAAAGTCCACCGCCATGGTGGATCTGCAATCAGGCCTCGGCACGCTGACCCCGCAGAACGATGTGCAGAAATCCGTGCTCAACCAAGCCCGCCAGGTCAGCGAGGAGATTTGGCAGAGCCGTCTGTTGCTCATCGAGGAACAGCAGGAACCGGTGCCGACGGTGTTTCTTGTGCTGCTGGTCTTCTGGCTGGCCATGCTGTTCCTGAGCTTCGGCCTGTTCGCGCCGAACAATCCCACAGTATTTGCGGTATTGCTGGTCTGCGCGTTTTCGGTGTCGTCCGCGGTGTTTCTGATTCTTGAGATGAGCCACCCGCTCGACGGCTTCATCAAGGTGTCCAGCGCGCCTCTGCTCAAGGCCATTCAATTGATCGGCCATTGAACGCAATATGATAAACCATGCGAAGTTATTCCCAGCCATGAAACCAACCACCAACAAACTGAGGGACTTTCTGCTTCAGGGCGCGATGCTCTGTGCCCTGGGGCTACCCGGGACCAACGCACGGGCCGAGGAGGCGGTGGCCACCGCCGACAAACCCGCTGTTACCGCCATTGACATCCTACTGGAGCCGGATGCCACCATGATTGAGCGTGCGGAAGCCGTGAACGCCCGTTTGCGCGCGTCCTTTCCGGAGGGCTACGCGCTGGATGCAGCGCACCGCCCCCACATCTCGATGTTCCAGTGTTTCGTGCCCACGGCGGATCTAGACAAGGTCTATGCTGCGGCCAACAAGGTGCTCGCCAACGCAAAGGTCACCGACTTGAAGTTGAAGGCGTTTAAATACTACTATCTCCCGAGCGAAAACATCGGTCTATCGGGCATTGTCGTCGCGCCGACGCCGGAATTGATCAAGTTGCAAGCGGAGTTGATCGCCGCCGTAACACCGTTCACGAAGAAAACCGCCACCGCCGCCGCGTTCGTCACCACGCCCGAACATCCCGAGATCCACCCGGCGCTGATCTCCTACGTCGAGGTGTTCGCCACCGAACATGCCGGCAAGCATTTCCTGCCGCACGTCTCCACCGGCATCGCCACCAAGGAAT
>Ga0073936_10010261_pt1 | contig 11518 bp, 5 predicted proteins | sample AliMusrvi5mmetaG_FD_87041 | JGI IMG/M metagenome (GOLD analysis project Ga0073936, IMG submission 87041) | Freshwater lake bacterial and archeal communities from Alinen Mustajarvi, Finland, to study Microbial Dark Matter (Phase II) - Alinen... | ecosystem: Environmental > Aquatic > Freshwater >... | reverse complement strand
TCAAGCGGTAATGGGTCCCCGTGATCTTGCCCTTCGGTTTTAGATACAGATGGCCGCTGGCATAGCGGAAACATTCGATGGTACCGCCGGTGCGATTATATAAATCGCTTCGGCTGAGCTCGAGCCGCAACCAATCGGGATTATCCTTATCGTGATACATGTAAGCCCCGATAAAGCCATTGCCGAGGAAGGGCCCCTCGTCCCACGCCTTCGGAGGAGCGGTCCAGGTCAGGTCGTTGCGACCCAGGAAGGCTGCCCAGTCCACCACGTCAGGGGTCGCGGGAAAAACAGGAATTCCCGTGAACAGGACCAGGGCCGCCAACCCTGCCCACTTTGAATGTTTTCTCACTTTCCGGGACTCCTTATTACTTGTCTTTTTTCAGCAATGGCAAAACGCGTTTGGCGACTTCCTGGCTGATGATCTCGTAGGCGGGCTTCTGCCAGTGAAAATTATCGCCATTCGCAAGCTCCAACTTGGATGCCAGGATGGAATAAACATCAATCCACCCGATGTTTTCCTCTTTCATAACCTGCGCGGAAAGGGTGTTAAGCCGGATCACCACGTTGTTTCTGTCGCCCAGTTTCGTGACGGGCGAGGGCGTCGCGTCACGTGATCCGGTGGTATAGGGAGTCGTTGATAGATAGAAGATTTTGGCCTGCGTCGCACCCTTCTTGAAACTCCGGGCCATCTTGTGCATGCGATCTATTACCACCTCGTCGGATACGGCGTCCTTGGTCCAGTGTAGCGCATGCAAGCCGTTGTTGAAAACGATCACATCGAACTTAAAACTGGCGGCCGCATCGGTGATTGCCTGTTCGGGCACGTCTCCCCCAACGAATCCTCCAAAATAGAAAAGGTAGATATTGCGTTTCGAGAGTTCGCGTTCAAGGATGGGTCCGTATCCACCTGAAATCGAGTCGCCATAGATCACGACTTTGGGCCATTCGGGATGCTCCATTTTCGGGGCATTAATCGCCCAGCCTTGCCCGCCCACGATTCGCCGTTTGCTGTTCTCCTCGCTTTTGGAAACGAATTTGTAATCCGGGCCGTAAACCTTCACGTCGTGGATAGTCACCGGCAGGAATTTTGCCTGGGGATCGGTGTTACGACCAATCCACATGGGCTCCGAATTGGGCATCATTTCCATGAGACAGGTCTTGATCGGCCTTTCACTGAAGTAAAAGGTCGCATAGCCGTTGCGCACCGCGAGGGTGAAGGTGGACGGAACGTTGATTTCAGGCCACATACGGCCACAGGGCACCCATGATTCCATCAGGATCTTGTTCACGGATGAATGAATATAGTAATTCCCTGGAGCGGTCCGGAGATTCAGGACCGAGAAATCAAAGCCGTCATCCTTTGCGGTTTGCTTGTTCATGAACGTAAATAGCGCTTTGCCAGGCAGCTCGTTGACCGAAAGCGTCACCTGGACGGTAAAGCTCTTCTGGTCGGGGAACGCCTCGGCAGGAATCGCAAAGGCGGCTCCGTTTCGCAGCGACACCTTCCCATCCACTTTATCCACCTTGCCAGAGCAGAGGCTGGGAGAAATAGCGTTCTTGGATAATTCCCAAAGGGGTTCAGTGCCTGCAAGGACGAATCCAGGCACGCATAAAAGCAATATATGGTTTATCCAAAGCATGATGACTCATGATCCCGCATTCCGCTTCTGAAAGGCAACAGGGAAAAAGAAACATTCTGTTGTACTTTTGGAACAGGGGGAAATTGGCGTTTTGGACCGCGCACACAAGCTCCCCTTATAGAAGGGCGGGCTTCCCCGTAGGGGAGCCTGCGTCTACGAGGAAAGCGGAAAGAAGGCTTTTATCGTACGCCAGATATGGTAAGTTGAGTAAATGATTACACGAGTCATCAACAAAACAGGATTGAAGACTGTGTCTCCATACCAGGACTTATCCTATTGGCTTGGCAAATCACGGGATGAACGCGTGAGCACGGTTGAAGTGTTACGGCGGCAATACCATGGAAATTCAGCCAGACTTCAGAGATTTTCTCAAGTTGTTCAACGATCACGGGGTTGAATTTATCATCGTCGGTGGATATGCATTGGCATTTCATGGCGCCCCGCGTTTCACTGGCGACTTGGATTTATTCATTCAGCCATCTCCTGGTAATGCCAGGAATGTACTCAAAGCGCTCGCTGAATTTGGCTTTGACTTCCCCAATCTAACGCTCGACGACTTCCAAAAACCGGATACTGTCGTCCAACTTGGACTCCCCCCCATCCGGATTGACCTGATTACGTCCATTTCCGGCGTTTCATGGGAGGATGCTGACGCCCACAAGGAACCCGGCTCGTACGGCGAAATCCCTGTCTGCTATCTTGGTCGCAATGAATTCATAAGGAATAAAACTGCTTCCGGACGCAAGAAAGACCTCGCGGATTTGGAAGCGCTTGGCGAAGGTTGACAGCGAAGAAGTGCGGCGGTTTCCACGGGCGGGAAACTCATCCTGTAATGTGAAAGCTCCTCCAACGACCAGCGTTTCCACCTTGAAGGGCGGACTTCCCTGCGGCAGCAGGGAGCCTGCGTGTTCTCCGGACGGAGGAAGGCTGATCCCCTCTCTTAGTTCTGTCTGACTTGAATGGAGGGCCAGGAACCGCCAATTCGCCCCTCATGGAACATGAGACGGTTATCGTTCAGCATCACTCTTAAGTCCTCAGCCCCACCACGAAACAAATGGTGCGAGGGGGTTCCGACACACTTGCCGACTTCCTCCCGGGGGAGAATCCCGATCAAGTCTTCCGCCAGATGGAGGATTTCGTGCCAGCGTGTGCCGAGCGCCTGCGCATTGGGGCGTGGCCCCTCGAAGTCGAGGGAGTCAATCTCGGCCTGACTATAATGAGAGCGAGAGGCCGCGGCCAGCATGGACTTGGGGTTGAACCCCGGATCCTTCCCGCAGGCAGCCCAGACCATAAGTCCAAACGGCTGGATACGCTCATCGCAGTGAAGGACATCAATCCAGTCCCGTGGCTCCAGGCGGCCCACCAACGCCAGAATCTTGTTTGTGGCCAGGTCAAAGGGATGCAAGGTCAACCCCATGATATCGTCGGTGAGGAGCGGAAAGAAGCGGAACGCACTATCACGAGCCCATTGCATAAGGGTATGGTCACCATCACGGAGCACTCGTGCTTCCACGAACGACAGGGCTTCGCGAAGGACTTGCACCTCATACCCCTGTGCGGTCAACAGCGCGCGATCCCCGGCCCAGGAGGCTGACAGTGACTCCGTCGTGTCGTGGAAGAGATCGATATCATGGGATTTTCGGGGAGCTTGCAGCAACTGGTTGAGTGCCACGCCCCCCGCGACATAACTGTCCCCCATAGCCCTTCGCCGGGCCGCTAAAAGTCTTAGGATGCCGCTTTGAAATGGAGTAATAGCCATTGGCGTAATCTTTCCACGCGCTGATAAGCGGCCCGGTCGCCGTAGCGTTCGATGAGGTCAAGCGCCCGCAACGCCTCGCCGGGGGTGCGGGGAGAGAAATCAGGTCTCAGGAACCAGAGACACCGATCCCTGTATTCCTCCACCAAGGCATTGATCTCATCGAATGAAGAACAATTCATGGTCTTCTGATCCCCGATTGCAACCGCTGTTTTGTAACTGTTTCAATATTACCCACGCCCCTCATGAGGAAGCAACAGGATTCCACCTGTACTCCCCCTCGGTGCTTACCTCCACAGGCTCCCCGTCTACGGGGAAGCCTGTCCTACAATGTGGAAGCGCCTCCCACATCGTTTCCCCCTAGAAGGGCAGGCTTCCCCGCAGGGAAGCCTGCGTCTGCGCTTCCTCCCCCCCCCTGGTTACTTGACTTTTAGCTCCATACTGGCGGGCTGCAACGAATTGGCGCTGACGGTTACGCCAATCGTCCCGGACGCCTTGCCAGCCTTGATGATACCGAGGGCAAGTCCATGGAACGCCTTGCGCTGGGTTGCCTGGAAATCGTCATGGTCAATCGGGTTCCCGTTACCAACGGCGATGAGTTTACCGGCGCCTGCCACCTTGAATTGGATGAGGGTATCGGCCTCGGGGCAGAGCCGGCCTTTGGCATCGAGGATGCTGACGGTAACGTAGGCGAGGTCCTGGCCATCGGCGGCGATCTCATGCCGATCAACCTTCACGGCCAGTTTGGCTGGCACACCGGTGGTGGCGACTTCCTCGGTAGCGACAACCTGGCCGCCACGTTTGGCGACGGCCTTGAGCGTGCCGGGCGTGTAAGGGACAAGCCATTCCTGATGGTACCAACCGCTTTCGATATCAATGCGACTCTTCTTCTTAGTCTTTGGGTCTTCACGTTCTTCAATGGTGTATTTCTTGCGGGCGCCAACGCTCATGGTCTTTTCGCCAAGCGATTTTCCATTGAGGAAAAGCTCGACGGTGTCGGCGTTGCTATAGCACCAGACGGGAATCTCCTTGCCGACAAACTGCGGCCAGTTCCAGTGCGGCAGCAGATGCACCATCGGAGCATCGGTCCACCGGCTTTGATACACGTAGAACCGGTCTTTCGGGAAACCGGCAAGATCCACGATGCCGAAATAGGAACTGACCGCCGGCCAAGGAAACGGAGTGGGTTCACCGATGTAGTCGAAGCCGGTCCAGACGAATTCGCCCGCGACCCAGGGCCTGTCGGCAAGTGTCTTGAGCTGAAGCTCGGCGTTGACAGCCCAGCCGGGACGGTAGACATCGTAGGCGGTACAGTGGGTGTTCAGGCGCGGATCAATGGCGACAGCGCCTTCCTTCAGAACGAGATTGTACTCGCCACGGGAACTGACCGCGGAGGAGGTTTCGGACGCGATGAGCGCATTTGTTCCTTTGTATTCAGTGTAATTGCTGATGTTGTAGTTGATGCCGAGAACATCGAGCGCCGCCGCATAACCGCTCTTCATGGCGCGAGCGACCTGATGGCAGGCGGACGTCACGGGCCGGGTCGGATCCTCATCGCGAACGAAATCGGCGAGGCGCTTGGCCATCTCCCCGCCGTGCGGGGAACCCTGCTCACTGATTTCATTGCCAATGCTCCAAAGAATAACTGACGGATGATTGCGGTCACGGCGTACCATGTCACGGATGTCACGCTCACTCCAGGCATCGAAGAATCGCCCATACCCCATCTTAGTCTTGGACCATTTCCATTCGTCGAACGCCTCATCCATGACAAGAAAGCCCATGCGATCGCAGAGTTCGAGGAGTTTCGGCGCAGGCGGGTTGTGACTGGTGCGGATCGCGTTGCAGCCCATTGTCTTCAGGATCTCCAACTGCCGTTCGATGGCCCGGTCGTAGGCCGCCGCACCGAGATAACCCTGGTCGTGGTGATTGCAGACACCGTAAATCTGGACAGGCTCCCCATTGAGGAAGAAGCCGCGATCTTTCGTGAACTCGATGGTGCGAATCCCGAACGGGGTCTCTACCCGGTCAATCACACTCCCCCCGTCGAGTAATTCGATCCTTGCCGTGTACAGCACGGGAGCCTTGAGCGACCACAGCTTTGGCGAGGTCACATTCAGCGTCACATCCGCCGTTGCGAGTTTCCCCGCCTCAACACCAACCTTCGGGTTGGCGGAAGCGAGCTCGCGCCCGGTTGGATCAACAATCGAAATCCGCGCGGCCACTGATTTTGGCGCATCGGTTTGGTTGAGCAATGCGGCGCGCACCCGGACCTCGGCGGATTCCTTCGCGATCTTCGGCGTGGTGACAACCGTTCCCCATTGCGCCAGATGGACCGGCGCCGTCGTCGTCAACCACACATGACGGTAGATGCCGGCCCCGCTGAACCACCGTGAGCAGGGCTGCTCGACTTTTGCCCGCACGAGCAACTCGTTCGGCGCGTCCCACTTCACATGCGGCGTGAGATCGTACTCGAACCCGATGTAACCGTACGGCCGGTTGCCCAGGTGCTGGCCGTTGAGCCAGACATCCGAGTCCATATACACGCCCTCGAACTCAACAATGACCCGTTGCCCTTTGGCGCTGGCCGGCAGGGTGAAGGTTTTTCGGTACCAGCCGGTGCCGCCCGGCAGACAGCCGCTGCATTGCGCATTGTTCGTCGCGAACAAGCTTGCCGTGCCCGCCACCCGTTCAATGCTCCAGTCGTGAGGCAACTCCACGGAACTCCACGCCGAAGTCTCCGCCCCCCGGCAGAACTGCCAGTCGAAATCCCACAGCACACGCTCACGCGCCTGAACCGTAACCGCGACAAACAACCCGATGACGATGGCCAACTTTTTCATGATCTTCTCCCGTTAAATTCACTCTGGGTGAATATGATCCATCCGGCTCTCCAGCGGCAATAGGAATAAACGAACCTTTGTTGCACTTTGGGAACAACTGCTGCCACACACAAGCTCCCGCTTCGCGGGAAGCTCGTCCTACAATGTGGAAGCGCTTTCGACGACCTCCCACCCCTTGTAGGGCGGGCTTCCCCGCAGGGGAGCCTGCGTCTTCTGCCTCTCACACAAGCTCCCGCTTCGCGGGAAGCTCGTCCTACAATGTGGAAGCGCTTTCGACGACTTCCCACCCCTTGTAGGGCGGGCTTCCCCGGCGAAGACGGGGAGCCTGCGTCTTCCAACTCCCACTCCTTCCCGAGAGAACTTCGCGTAGCGCTCTACTTTCCACCCACTTCCAGAGTTTTGCGGAGCTTAGGCTTAAGGATTTCACGTCCCTTTACAGTGGCATCATATCCATTCAGCGGCAACACGGTTGACTTGCTTTTTTTACCACTGGCAAAATGCGTTTGGCGATTTCCTGGCTGATTATCTCCAATGCCGGTTTCTGCCAGTGGTAATTGTCGCCCAACGCAAGCTCCAGCTTGGAGGCCAGAATAGAATAAACATCAATCCACTCGATTTTCTCCTCCTTCATGACCTGCGAGGAAAGGGTGTTAAGCCGTATCACCACCACGTTTTTGTCACCCAGCCTCGTAACCGGGGAGGGCGTCGCGTCACGTGTGCCGGTCGTGTAGGGAGTCGTGGACAAGTAGAATATCCTGGCCTGCGGCGCACCCTTTTTGAAGCTCCGGGCTATCTTGCGCATGCGATCGATTACCACCGCGTCGGAAACCGCCTCCTTGGTCCAGCTTAGCGAATGCAAGCCGTTGTTGAAAACGATCACATCGAACTTATAGCTAGCGGCCGCATCGGTAATTGCCTGTTCGGGAACGTCACCTCCTACGAATCCGCCATAATGGAAGAGGTGGGCATTGTGTTTCGAGAGTTCAGATTCAAGGAGGGGACGGTACCCGCCTGAAATCGAATCTCCATAGATCAGTACTTTCGGCCATTCGGGATGCTCGTTCATTTTCGGGGCGTCAATGGACCAGCCTCTCCCGGCCACGATTCGCCGTTTGCTGCCCTCCTCGCCTTTGGAAACGAACTTGTAGTCCGGGCCATAAACCTTCACGGCGTGTATGGTTACAGGCAAGACTTTTGCCTGGGGATCGATGTTACGACCAATCCACATGGGCTCCGAGTTGGGGATCATTTCCATGAGGCATGTCTTGATCGGCCGTTCACCGAGGTAAAAGGTCGCATAGCCGTTGCGCACTGCCAGGGTGAAGTTGTACGGAGCGTTGATTTCAGGCCACTTATTGCCCCACGCCAACCATGAAGTCATCAGGATTTTGTTTATAGAGGAATCTATTTCGTAATTTCCAGGGCTGTTCCCGAGATTCAAAACCGAATAATCAAAGCCATCATCTTTTGCACTCTGTTTACTCATAAAAGTACAAAGTGATTTGCCAGGCAACTCGTTGATAGAAAGCGTCACCTGGACTGTAAAGTTCTTCTGGTCGGGGAACACCCCGGCGGGAATCGCAAAAGCGGCTCCGTCCCGCAACGACACCTTTCCCTCCACCTTTTCCACCTTGCCGGAGCAGAGGCTCGGAGAGATGGCGTTCTTGGATAAGTCCCAAAGGGGTTTGGTCCAAGTCAGATCATTACGCCCGAGGAAGGCGGCCCAATCCACCGTGTCAGCAGTGGAGGAATAAACGTCAAGTCCGGCGCAGGCCAGAACCATGCTGAGGACAAGTAATTTAGAGGGTTTCATATGGGTGGAAGGGTAGAGAATGCCAGGGGAAGGCTACAATAAGAAAAAAGAAACCCTTATTGCACTATTGGAACACACTCAAGTGGCCACACCATCCCCCTACCCGCCACAAGCTCCCTCCCGCTGGTCGGGAAGCTCGTCCTACAATGCAGAAGCACGTTCGACAACTTCCCACCCCTTTGTAGGGCGGGCTTCCCCGACTCGTCCGCCGTAACCTTGGCGCAGGCGGAAGGGGAGCCTGCGTCCTGCCTATGTCTCATAAGTGCAATAATGGTTTCTTTTTCCCTGTTGCCGTCCGCTTCGCCCTTCGGCAGCATCTATGACCCATGAAGGCAACACAGACAGCAGCTTTGGCCCTGGCGACCCTCCTCGCGGTCTGTTTGACAGGAAGCAGCGCGCCCTGTTTCTACGTGGACCCCGCCGGCAACAACACCAACAGTGGCCTGTCCGTGGCCATGCCCTTTCAAACGCTGGAGCGGGCGCGGCAGGCGGTGGCCGCAATCAACACCGGCATGACCAGCGACATAACCGTGTATCTCCGCGGTGGCGTGCATCGCCTGCCGTCAACACTGGCATTGGGCCCTTCCGACTCCGGCACCAACGGTTGCTACGTTGTCTACCGGAACTACTCCAACGAGGTCCCGCTCCTGAGCGGGGGAACCAATCTAGCGGGGGGATGGAGCCTCTTCAACCCGGCGCGGAACCTCTATCGCAAGACGGGAGTCGCGCTGGCGTTCCGCCAGCTTTATGTGAATGGTGTCGCCGGAATCCGGGCCCGGACTCCTAACCGGACCGATGACGACACCTTAGGACCGTTCCGCACCATGATCGGCATCTCCTCCGCCACCAAGGAGGCCATCATCCCCCAGACCGAGATCGCCAATTGGGCGGGCCTCTCCAACGTGGAGATGGTCATGAATCCGCACTGGTATCATTACAGGGGCCGGATCGCCTCGTATGCCAACGTCTCGGGTCAGGTCCGTGTGTCGTTTCGATCACCCGAGAACAATTCCATTTTCGCGAAAGGGGACTCCTTCTGGTCCAGCACTCCCTATTATCTCGAAAACAGCCTCGATTTTGTCGATGCCGCGGGAGAGTGGTTCCTCGATACGGATGGCGCCGCGCTGTACTACATCCCAAGGGCGGGCGAGGATATGGCCACCGCACGGGTCGAAGTGCCGGTTCTGGATAAACTGGTCGACCTCGTCGGCACTTCATCAACCCTCAAAGTCCGCAACATACGCTTTTCGGGGATAACCTTCGCCCATTCCGGCTGGTACGGCCCGTCCACCAACGGTGTTGCCATGACCCAGGGCGCCAGGGATATCGTGGCATGCCCGGTCATGGGAGCACTGACAGCGACCTACGTGGCTAGCTTGGATATCACGAACTGCGCCTTCCAGTCCATCGGCTGGAACGCCATCTCGCTCGTGAAAGGGGTGACCGGCAGTGTCGTCCAGAACTGCACCTTGCGCGGGATCTCCGGGAACGGTATCGTGATCGGTGATCAGCAATATATAAACCGGACCGAAGGTGATGCCTGCCAGGACATCAAGATCGTCAACAACGCCATCGCGCGCGTTGGCCAGCAGTACGACAACGCCATCGGCATCCTCAGCTACTTCGTCAAGCGGATCCTCATTGCCGACAACGACATCTGTTTCTGCCCGTATATGGGTACGCAAACCGGGGGACAGACGGGAGCGCCCGTTGACGCGGACATGAAGGACAACATCCTGAGGAACAATTACGTCCACCACGTGATGCAGTTCCACGATGACGGCGGGGCCTTCTATACGCTGGGCCGCCAACAGGGTACCCATATCGTGGACAACACCGCACAGACCCTTCCGGCCTCCGGCCTGACCGGCACCTATGCCGTGTCCGGTTTGGACGCCGACAACTATTCGGAGTTCATCACCTTTGAACGCAATGCCACCGTAGCCTGCTCCGTTCCGATCAATGAAAACACTGCTAGTGGCGCCACAAACAACTTCTGGATCAGCAACACCACCACCGCCGACCCGGCCATCACCACGTACGCCGGACGCAAGGCCAATTGCATCGTGCCCGTGAAACTCGAAACCACCAGCCTGACCCTCTCGAACTTCACCACCGATGCCGGATCCGCTTATTCCGACGCCGCCGGCGCGAGCTGCGCCTCGGGCACCGGGACAGCCGGCACCGTGTTCAGCGGCCCGGACGGCAGCTACAACATCCATGTTGCCTATCTCGCCCAAACCAACGCTTCGGCAAGTTACCGCATTCTGACCAATGGAGTGCAGGCGGACGCCTGGACGGCCCCGGTCATCACAACCACCAGCACCGTCGTACAGATCCGGCACCGCATTGCCCGTGGCCTGCCCCTCGCGGGCGGCGATTCGATCACCGTCGAAGGCACGGCGGCCGTGGGCGCGCCAGCCAGGCTGGACTATCTGGAAATCTATCCCAGGCAACTCCAAGCCCCCCCTGTCACGCCGGGCGATCTTTGTTTGCAGGCGGTTTCCGATACCCGGATTGAACTATCCTGGGAACTTTCAACCGGGGCGGGCACTTATATTATCCGCCGCGCCACATCGCCGGGAGGTCCCTACACGACCATCGCCACCGGGATCACGACCCCGACCTACCTCGACTCAGGCCTGACCAGCGGGCTAACCTATTATTACACCGTGACGGCCACCAATACCGGCGGATCAAGCCTGACCAGCGATGCCGCCCGCGTCACGCCCTTGCCCACAACCAGCAGCATCCAGATTGAAGCGGAGGCCGACACCTTCATCGACCGGGGCAACCCGAACTCGAACAACGGCACGGTCACAACCCTCAACGTCAAGAACGCGACCTCGACCACCATCCAGCGCAAGGCTTACATCCGCTTCAACCTGTCAGGGCAGACAATTGCCACCCTGCCCCACGCCACCCTGCAACTTGTCGTGACAACCTGGAACCAAAGCGCCACCTGGCAGGTCTTGGGATTGAAGGACGGCGATGCGGACGAGACCTGGAGCGAAACCGGCATCACCTGGAACAATGCTCCCGCGAACTACACGACCTCCGGCGACCTGGTGGATCTGAGCCGAACCGTATCCCTCGGCTTCCTGTCAGTCGCCGGTACGCCAGCCGTAGGCACGGTGGCCGAATTCAGTTCCCCGGCCCTGGACAGCTTCCTGCGGGCCGACACAAATCACTCGGTTACCTTCATCCTGGCCCGGTCGACCCTCAGCGACAGCGCCAACACCTCCATCGCGTCCCGGGAAAACACGAGCTATGCAGGCCCCACGCTGGTGTTCGACCCCATGCCCGTCACCGTTGAGTCCTGCTGGTTCAACGGTTCCGCGTTCACGTTGAACGTGATCGGAATGACCCCCTCCAAGACTTACCTGCTTAAACGATCCGCAAACTTCAGGGATGGTTTTCCAACCCTGATCAACCCGCCCGTCACAAACGCCTCAAACGCCACAAC
>Ga0073936_10010255_pt1 | contig 11521 bp, 7 predicted proteins | sample AliMusrvi5mmetaG_FD_87041 | JGI IMG/M metagenome (GOLD analysis project Ga0073936, IMG submission 87041) | Freshwater lake bacterial and archeal communities from Alinen Mustajarvi, Finland, to study Microbial Dark Matter (Phase II) - Alinen... | ecosystem: Environmental > Aquatic > Freshwater >... | reverse complement strand
TTCTACGTAGGCGCGGCGTACGCCTATCTGCAGCGGCACGCGCACAGCAGTTCTTCAGGCAAGGGGTGGCAAGCGCTTTGTTGGGAGGCGTTTGCGCTGGCGCTCCTGTCGAGGTCAATGGCGGTCACCTTGCCCGCGGCTCTCATCATCCTGGACATCTACCCTTTGCGCAGATTACCGGGGCAGGCCAGGCAATGGTTTGCCGGCGCTTATCGGCGGGTCTGGCTGGAGAAGCTTGTGTTCTTGGTCCTCGTCCTGCCCATCACGGCGGCAGGATATCTGGGCCAGCGGCAAGCGGGAGCCGTCTTCTCTGAAGGCTTCGCCGCGCATTGCGCCAAGGCGCTCTTCCGGCTCGCCTTCTATGTCTGGAAGACTCTGTGGCCATGGAACCTGTGCCCGTACGAATCCCCGATTTCATTCGACCCTTATGCCTGGCCGTGCCTGCTCAGCGCCGCGGCGGTCGCGGCCATCACCTTGGCCGCGTTCCTATCCCGCCGCCGCTGGCCGGCGGGGCTGGCGGCCTGGTCCTTCTACGCCGTGACCTTGGCCCCGGTCCTGGGCTTCATCTCTTTCGGCGCCCAATTGGTCGCGGACCGTTACAGCTATCTCGCCTGCCTGCCCTGGCCGCTCCTGGCGGCGGCAGGCGGGCTCGGGCTCTGGCGCAGCGCCGGCCCCCGTAGCCGGAAAGCTCTCGGCCTTGGGGCCGGCCTTCTGATCGCCGACCTCATGGCCTTGACCTTGCGTCAGACTGCGGTCTGGCGCGATTCCGAAACCTTGTGGAGACATGTCCTCTCGATAAGGCCGCGGACCGGGTTCGCCCATAACGACCTGGGACTGGTCCTGGCCCAGCAGGGCAGATATGAAGAAGCCCTGGCGCATTACCGCGAGGCCGTCACAATAAATCCCGCCGACGCCTACGCGCACACCAACTGGGCCAACGCCCTGCGCGGAGTGGGCCGGCCGCAAGAGGCGCTCGATCATTACCGTCTGGCCCTGGCCATCGACCCTGGGTTCGCTCCGGCCCATTACAATCTAGGCAGCCTCCTGGCACAGTCCGGCCGGCTCGACGCCGGCATCCCGGAACTGCGCCGGGCCGTCGAGCTGGCGCCCGACCTGGCCGAAGCCTGGAACAGCCTGGGAGTGGCCTTGGCCGACGCAGGCCGGCTGGATGAAGCGGTCGCGGCCTACGGCCAGGCCACGCGCCTCGACGCCTCGGCCCCGGATGCCTGGAACAACCAATGCAACGCCATGCAGCGCCTGGGCCGTTGGGAGGAGTCCGAGGAATTCTGCCGGCAGGCCCTGCGGATCAAGCCCGGCTTCGCCCAGGCTCATTATAACCTCGGAAACACCCTCTACATGCAGGGCCGCCTTGCCGAAGCCGCATCGCATTTCTCGCAGGCCATCGCCCTTCTGCCCGGCTTTTCCGAAGCCTACAACAGCCTGGGGGCGGTATTGAGCCGGGCCGGCCGCTGGCCGGAGGCCGCGGAACAATATCGCAAGGCGGTCGCGGCCGATCCCAAAAACGCCCAGGCGCGCCGCAACCTGGACCAGGCGCGCCGCAACCTGGACCAGGCGCGCTCCGTGTTGGGCCGGAGCCGCGCTCCGCGCTGACGCCCAAAACAGTATAGTATGGCCATGCCCCGCGACCCCATGCCGAGCCGGGCCGCTCTCCTGGCCGCCATGAAAGCCTCGCCCCTCTTCTTCGCGCTCAAGCCCGGCGCCCTGGACTTCGTCCTGCGCCGCGGCTCGCTGCGGCGCTGCGCGGCCGGCGAGACCGTGGTCCAGGCCGGCGAGCCCGCCGACTGCTTCTTCCTCATCGTCTCCGGCCGGGTCAAGGTCTTCAAGATCTCCGCCCGCGGCGGCGAGCAGGTCCTCCACGCCTTCGGCCCGGGCGAGACCTTCGGCGAGGCCGCCATGTGGGCGGGCGGCCGCTACCCCGCCTATGCCGAAGCCGTCACTCCGGCCGCCCTCTTCGCCCTGTCGCGCCGCGCTCTGCGCGATGCCTTCGCCGCGGACCCGGAGCTGGCCATCGGGATGATGGCCGGTTTGTCGCAGAAGCTGCGCGAGTTCGTGCGCCTGATCGAGGACCTGACGCTCAGGGAGGTGCCGGCCCGCCTGGCCGGGGCCCTGCTCGACGAAACGCGGCGGGCCGGCGCGCCGAGGTTCCGCATGCGGCAGTCCAAGGCGGAGCTCGCCGCGCAGCTCGGCACCATCCCGGAGACCTTGAGCCGCGCCTTGCGCAAGCTCAAAGACGCGGGCCTCATCGCGGTGCGCGGCCCGGAGATCACCGTGCTCAAGCCCGCGGAACTGCGCAAGCTCGCGGATGACGCTTAGCCCATTTTCCCGCTTGACCTAAGTCAATGCCTTTCCGCACGCGCCGTTCCATAATATAGGAGAAGGACCAAGATCATGAAAACGGATATCCAAGGAGAAATCACCATGAACATGTTCTGCTATCAGTGCGAGCAAACCGCGGGGAGCAAGGGCTGCGAGAAGATGGGAGTCTGCGGCAAGGACCCTGTCGCGGCCGGGCATATGGACGAACTCGTCCAGGAGTGCCTCGCCGTGTCCCAGTACGCGCACCGTGCGCGCCGGCTCGGAGCCGCGGACCGCGAGATAGACGCCTTCGTCGTCGAAGCCCTCTTCACCACGGTCACCAACGTCAATTTCGATTCCAGTCGGCTCGCGGAATGGACCGGCCGCGCCCAAGCCATGAAGAAGCGCGCGCAGAAGCTTTACGAAGACGCCTGCCGCAAGGCGGGACGGCCTGTCGAACAGGTGCCGGCGCCGGCCTGCGCGGCCTCGGTGGCGGGCAAGCTCGAAAAGCTCGGCGGCGACGTGGGCGGCCTGCAGGAGCTCATCAAGTACGGGGTCAAGGGCGTGGCGGCCTACGCCGACCATGCGCGCGTCCTCGGCGTGGAAGACCCCGCGGTCTATGCTTTCTTCCATGAGGCCCTGGATTTCCTGGCTTCCAACCCCGCCGAAGTGGACAAGCTGGTGGGGATGTCCTTGAAAGTCGGCGAGGTCAACCTCAAGGTCATGGAGATGCTGGACCGCGCCAACACCGGCGCCTACGGCCATCCGGAGCCGACCCAGGCGCGGATCACGCCGGTCAAGGGCAAGTGCATATTGGTCTCCGGCCACGACCTCAAGGACCTCCACGATCTGCTCCAGCAGACCGAGGGCAAGGGGATCAACGTCTACACCCACGGCGAGATGCTGCCTTGCCTGGCCTACCCGGGGCTCAAGAAGTTCAAGCACCTGGTGGGCAACTACGGCGGCGCCTGGCAGGACCAGCAGAAGGAGTTCGACGCCTTCCCGGGCGCCGTGCTCATGACCACCAACTGCATCCAGAGGCCGAAGGAGACCTATAAGGCCCGCATCTTCACCACGGGCCTGGTCGGGTGGCCGGGGGTCGCGCATGTACCCAACGGCGACTTCTCGGAAGTGATCAAGGCCGCTCTGGCCGCGCCGGGATTCACCGAGGACGCTCCGGCCAAGTTCATCACCGTGGGATTCGCGCGCAACGCGGTGCTGGGCGTGGCGGGCAAAGTGGTGGCAGCGGTCAAGGCCGGCAAGCTGAAGCATTTCTTCCTCATCGGCGGCTGCGACGGCGCCAAGCCGGGCCGCAACTACTACACGGACTTCGCCCAGGCCGTGCCCAAGGACTGCGTCATCCTGACCCTGGCCTGCGGCAAGTACCGCTTCAACAAGATGGAGTTCGGCGACATCGGCGGCATCCCGCGTCTGCTGGACGTGGGGCAGTGCAACGACGCTTACTCCGCGATCCAGATCGCCTTGGCCCTGGCCAAGGCCTTCGATTGCGGGGTCAACGACCTGCCGCTGTCCTTCATCCTGAGCTGGTACGAACAGAAAGCGGTCTGCATCCTGCTGACCCTCCTGCACCTGGGCATCAAGAACATGCGGCTGGGGCCGTCCCTGCCCGCCTTCGTGGGGCCCGGCGTGCTGAAGGTCTTGGTGGACAACTTCGGGCTCAAGCCCATCACCACGGCCCAGCAGGACCTGGACGCCATACTGGGCGCGCCCAGCAAGGCTTAGGCGATATCTCTCCGGGGCGGCCGTTGAACCGGCCGCCCCGGAGGGCGCAATGAACGGAGGATTTATGAATCAAGGCGAAACGAAGTCCGGACCCGAGGACCTGAGAGGCCAAGTTCTGAATGCCGCAGGCCTGGTGGATTATCAGGCCGGAGCGGTGGTAAGCCGGACCGTGATCAAGAAGGAGACCGGCACGGTGACGATCTTCGCCTTCGACCAAGGCCAGGGGCTCAGCGAGCACACCGCGCCTTTCGACGCGTTGGTCTTCATCCTGGAGGGGGAAGCGGAAATACGCATCGCCGGGGCGCCGCACCGCGTCAAGGCCGGAGAGATGATCATCTTGCCGGCCAGCCAGAGGCACGCCCTGCAGGCCGTGGCGCGCTTCAAGATGGCGCTCGTCATGATACGCTCCTGAAAACCAGGCAGCCGATCCGCTAGCGCGAGTTCGGCAGGTGGCCCTGCCTCGCCAGAGCGGCGGCAAGGTTGTCGCGTGCTTCGGGATAGTCCGGCCGGATACGCAGGGCCTCGCGGTAATGCGCGATGGCTTCTTCGACCTTGCCTTGTCCCGCCAAGACCAGGCCCAGGTTGCCGTGCACCTCCGCGGAGTCCGGCTTGATCCTGAGAGACTCGCGGTAATGCCAAACGGCTTCTTCCAACCGGCCGCTCCTCAGCAGGGCATAGGCCCAACAATCGTGGGCGTAGTCATAGTCCGGCCTGAGCCTTAAAGCCTCGCGAAGCTGCGCGATGGCCTCATCCAATTTTCCTTGCCCGGCCAACACCGCTCCCAAGTTGCAGTGCGCATCCGCATAGTCCGGCCGGACCCGGAGCGCCTCAAGGTAATGCGCGATCGCTTCCTCCGCTTTGCCTTCCGCCGCCAATGCCACGCCCAGGTTGTTGTGAGCCACGCTGGTCCCGGGCCGCAATGCGATGACATATCTCCACAAGGACTCGGAATCGCGCCAGACCTGGACCTGTTGCCAAGTCAAACCGGCCAACCCGACGACCACAAGGACCGCCCCCAGGCTTAGTAGTCTCCGGCCCCAAGCGTTTGCGCGGCGCCAAGCCCAGCCGAAACCCGATGCGGCCAGCAGCGCCCAAGGCGGACAAGAGAGATAGCTGTAGCGATCGGCCACGAGTTGAATCCCGAATGAGACGAAGCCAAGGACCGGAGCTAATGTGACGGCATAGCAGGCCCAGGCCGCCGCTATCGCGGGCCAGCGCCGATAAGTCAGGAGCAAACCTGCAATCATGCACACCACAACCGCGGCGCTGACCAGGAACGGCCAAGCGAATGCGTCGAACGGGACGGGCAGCTCATACAGAGGGCAGAGGTGAACCGGCCATATCGTTTTCCAGAGATAGAAGGCCAGTCCAAAGGACGCTCGGGCGCAATGGGCGAAGATATTCTCCACGAATATCGCTCCCTGCTTTTGCTCGCCGGCGTATTCGGCCAGCGCGACAAGGAAGGCGGGTATCAGGAACGGGAGCTTCTCCAGCCAAATCCGGCGATAGCCGACGCCGAACCAGCGCCTGGCCTCCGCGGGCAGGCGCCGCAATGGGTAGAAATCGAGGATGATGAACACCGCGGGCAGGGTCATGACCATGCTCTTGGAGAGCAGGGCCATGGTGAAAGCTGACCAGCAAACCACCGGCCATTTCTTTCCGGACGGTCCTTCGTCCCCGTGCCGCCTGAGATAGGCATAGACGGCCCACAAGCAGAAGAAGCCGGAGAGCACGTCCTTGCGCTCGGTGACCCAAGCCACGGACTCAGCGCGCAGGGGGTGGACAGCGAATAGCAGAGCCGCCAGACCGGCCAAAAGGCGGGGGGAGATACTGCTCGGAACAGCCGAGCGGCGCATGAACCATGCCGCCAGCGCATAGAACAGCGCGGCATTGGCGGCGTGGAGAAGGATATTGGTGAGATGATAGCCGAAGGGATTCATGCCCCAGACCAGATAGTCTACGGCGCAAGTCAGCCAGACCAAGGGCTGATAGTGGCCGACCATCGTGGCGGTGAACATCCAACGCAGATTGGCCCAGCCCAAGCCGCGGTAATGCGGATTGGTCAGGAAGTTCACGTCATCGTCCCAGGTCAGGAAGCCGTTGCTCAGGGAGCCGGAGAATACAAGGAAGGTCGCCAGGGCGATCAGGATATACGCAAGTATATCAGCGCGACGCTCAGCGCTAGACCCCCTGTGCTCAGGACAATTTAAGGCCATCATCATGCAAGGCTTGGACAGCGCCGATATTCTAGCTCTATCCGCTGTTCGAATCCAACGGACCAGAACAAAATAAAAACATGACGAAAATATTTTCCCAGACATGACCGCCGTCATATACAGAACGGACATCCGGTGGTATACTAACTTTGAATCCGCAAATACAGAAAGTTTTAATCATGAAACCAACCATTTCCAACTTGGAAGTCGCGGCCTACCTGAGCATCTGGAAGCAGTACCAAATGACAAAGAGAATTTTCTGCTCTTAACTGCGAAGGGCCCTCAAAAAACGGGCCACGCGCACAGCGGCAATGTCCTTCTTAGCAAAGCATACGCACCCTTCCTGGCGCTCTCACTGTTTTGGGCGATTGCGTGGCCGTTGACGGCTCAGGCGCTTTCGTTCGGCTACTCGAAGCTCTCCATCCAGAACCAAATCCTTTATAGCGACAACCGGATCACAGGCAGCAATCCCTCCGGTTCCTTCCTGACTCCCGGAAGCCATGCCACCGACGACCTCGGGCTTCTCTACAGCGCGAAATCCGGGTCCACCACCTGGGAGGGAGCGCTCGACGGCCGCTTTTCGAACGACCCCCGTATCGAGGTCAAGCACTTCAACCTCAAGCGCTTCTACCTCAAAGAGGAGAACGCGCGCCAATCGGCGGTCGCCGGCGACTATTTCGCTTCCTTCAGCCAGTATTCGCTTAACACGGCCCTCAAGGGAGGCCGCTACACACTCAAACTCGGCAATAAGTTCGACCTGACCGCCCTGGCTGGGATGCCCAAATCCAACTGGGACGACCTCTGGAATCACAATCTATCAGAGACCCTGGACCGCAAGTTCTACGGCCTGCGCGCCTCCAAGAGCTTCCAGAACGACGCCTTCATTGGGGCGAGCTTTGTAGGTTCCAAGGACAGCCGGGCCGCGTTCAACACCACCGCCATAGCGCAGGACCAGCGCCTCGCTTCGCTCGAATGGAACCTGCCCACTTTCCACAGGCTGCGCCTCTATGGGGAGTCGGCCTTCTCCAAGACCGATAACGATAACCCGACCTCGCCCGACACCAGCCAGAAGGGCTGGGCGCACCTGGTCAAGGCCGACTACGCCTACAAGCGCTTCAAGACCCAGAACGATTTCGAGCAGGTGAGCCCCGAGTTCGCCACGACCGGCGGGGCGGCCGCGCCCGATCTTATCCGGGCGCGGACCCAGAACAGGCTGTCCTTCGCCGGGGCGTGGCAGTGGGTCATCAATTACACGTGGTTCCACAACAACCTTGACCGCGCCGCCGGCGCCTCGACCTCGGTCACCCGGATGCCCGAGACCGGCCTGCGCTACCAAGGGCCGGATTGGAGGCCCGCGCTCTCGGTCGAGGCCAAGCTGCGCGACCGCGAGGTGACCGCATCCTCAACCGGCCTGCGCTCCCGCACCCGCAGCGTGATCACGAGCGCCGCCGACCGCCTGGGCCCGGTCAATCTCAACCTGGACTACGAATTCCAGAACGAGGATCACTCGGATGGGACCGTGAGCGCCCGCCATCATATCTTCGGGGCCGGGGCAAGCTCCCTGCACCAGTTCATGCCGGGCTGGAAGCTGATGCCGAGCCTGCGCTACAACCTTCAGCGCGACCGGGACAACCTGCTCGCCAATACCGGCCAGGCGGGGCTGGTCACGGCGAGCCTGACCTGCGTGTCCCCCTGGGGGCTCGACGCCGGCGCCGGCTATTCGCGCAACCTGGTCCTGAATCCCGTCAGCCCCGGCTCGGACCGCCGCTCGCTGTCCGCCTCCTTGGGGTACAATATCCTTAAGAAGCCGGAGCATCGCCTCACTCTGCGCTACAGTCAGAACGACAACCGATTCAGCACGGCCGGACAGAATTTCACGGAGACGGTGTGGGCGGCGGGGCTGACGAACCGCTTTTAAAGGTTCATCCGTGGCAGAGCATCAGTTTTAGAAGCAGACTGGAGGGGAATGAAAAAGATAATTTCGTTGACGTTTTTTCTTGCCGCGATAATGGCCGTTATGCCGTCAAGGGCGCGCGCGGAGAGCGGCGGGGCGCAAGTCAACGATAGGCTGGAAGGATTTGCGGTGTCGTTCACTGGCACCATTACGGTCAAATCCGCAGGTGCCAGGACCCCCTCCAAATTCCCGCCAGGATCGTCCGGGGCGATCATGCCGGGCGACGAAGTCGCCGTCATTTCCGGCGAAGCATCGTTTGCGGGCAACGGCGTTAAGATCATCGCCGGCCCCGGCGCAGCGTTTAAGATCGCCGACAACGAGTCACCCCTCCCTCAAGATCGGGCCTTCGGGATCGTCTCCACCGGTGGCGCTCCGCTCACTGTCACAACGAAGGACGGCTCTACGCCGCTGGCGCCCGGCCGCATCTATCGGATCACCAACGTCCGCGTCAACGCCAGCAGCGCAGGTCTGTCGATTCTATCGAGCACCAACACCTGGACAGGGACGATCGTGCTGGTGAGCGCCCCCAAAGATGGCGACCCGGTTTCTTACAAAGGCCATAAAGGCACTCTTAAAAATATAAAAGGCTTTACGGCGACAATCGATTGGGGAGACGGCTCGACCTCGCAGGGCGCGATCGCCGTCAGCCCTGAAAAGGGTGGGGATGGGAAACCGCTCAGCTACACAATAACCTTCCAAGGAAGTCTCAGCGGGGGTGCTGCACCGGGCATCTTTGACCGTTGGGGGAATGAAATAACCGAGGATGAAAAACGGGGCAAGTGGCTGCCGCCCTCCCCGATACCGCCCGATCTTGAAATGGCGGCGAAGAAGGCGTTGCGGGACCTCGCCGACGCCTATAGCGCCAAGAACCGGTCCGCCTTCATGCGGCTCTTATCCGAGGACTTTGCCGGCGACCTCTCGACCTTGGAAGACGCGCTGATCAAGGACTTCCGCAGTTACCGCTCCGTCAATCTTGATCTCATTCCGGACAGGGTCGACATCCAGGGCGCCTCGGCCTCCGTGGAGTTCCACTACAACCTCACGGTCGTCAGCGACCAGGGCGCCAACGACAAGTTCAGCGGACGCTCCAGTTACGTCTTCCACCAGGAGGACGGCAAGGCCAGACTATACAAGATGGAAAATCCGATCCTCTTCGGGAACTCCCTGCCGGCCTCGGAGAATCCCATAGCCAAGGGCCAGAACTCTGTGTTGGCGGCCGCGAGCACGGCCCCCGGGACGCAGAATGTGATCCGCGGCTCGGCGACCATTACGCCTGGCAGACCCGGCGGCGCCGGCGGTCCCGGCACCCCCGGCAGCGGATTCAAGTTCAGCACCCAATCCAACGTCCCGGACTCTTCGGCGGACATCTTCAAGCAGGGAGGCAATATCGCGGCGAACCCGGAAGGCGCGATCGTCTCGATCGGGTCCTGCAATCTCGACTCCGTCACGACTGTGTCCGCATCGATCACCGGAAGCTCCGCGGCGGCCAACGCGGGAGAATGCTATGCCGTCAGGACCGCCGCGGACAAGTACGCCGTCCTTCGCGTCACCTCGACCGGCAGCGCCCTCGGCGGCGCGTCGCCCACGAACTTCGACTACAAGTTCCAGCCGAGCGGCTCCACCTCATTCTGATGACAAGAGCGGCCGCCGCCGTCCTGGCCGTCCTCGCCCTGGCCGGCTGCGGGGCCGCAGGACTGCGCGGCGGCGGCGATCCCGTCGCAACGGACGCCAGGAACGCTCTCGCCGCGATGGCCGCCGAGTACCAGGGCGGGCAGACCGAGGATTTCTTCGGGCGGTTCGACCACCGTGACTTCCCGAATTACGAGGCTTTCCGGGAAAAAACAAACGATTTCCTTCTGCGCAACCGGCAGCTGACCGTGGACATCATCGTGGACAGCGTCGTCCAGGAGGATGGGAAAATGGCCGTCCAAGCGCACTGGAACCGCAGCTTCGTTGATGAGCAGGGAGCGCGCAAACTTGAAGAGGGCCGCTGCGAGTTCGTCTTGCGCAGGCGCGCCTCCGGAGGCCTGGCCTTGCTGTCCATCCATGGAGACTCGCCGTTCTGATTCCATTAAAACCTGCGCAGACACCTTATACTCATGACTTCTGTAGAGAGGAGACATTATGACATTCGAAGCAAAATTCCAGTGGCGTAATTTACGGGCTCGCATTGCGGGGTTTCTTTGGACGATCCTTGCGACCGTTGCGGTCACGACGACAGGGGGCTCAACCGCCCTGGCGGCGATGGTCAGCGCGCCGACTGGCGCCACCCTGCCCTGGGGAGCGCCAGTCTTGGTCCTATGGACGCCGTCGTACTGGCCGTCAACAACGGTCGATATCGGCCTCTACCGGGTATCGCCGAGTCCCGTGTGGCTCGGCCCCTTGGCCGCGAATGTCAACAACAACGGTGGGGCCTACGTCAATCTGCCGCAGTCGCTCGTATGCGAACCGACCTACGTTTACCGCATGCTTGTCCGCTATCCCTTTGGGACGCCGGACAACGTGGGATACAACCAATACAGCGCGGATTTCAAGCTCTCCTGCGGAGGCTCCATCACGGTCGTCAAGACGGTGATCAACGATAGCGGCGGGCCCATTCCCAACGGGTCGTTCCCGGTTGACGTGACCTGCGGGCACAACGGCCCGAACACGACGCTCGCTTTGTCCAGCGCCAATGGTTTTCAAAACTCGATGATGAACATCCCGCTGGGCAGCCACTGCACGGTCAGCGAACAGGCTCCGAAGGCGCCCAAGGGCTGCCGGTGGTCGACCACCTATCCCCAGGGCCAGAGCGTCGTCATCGGCAATGCCGGCTATCGGCGCGAGGTCCGCAATCGGCTGACCTGCGACAGCGTCCCCTCCGGCACCCTGACCGTCAGCAAACAGGTCATCAACGGGTCCTCCTCCGTTCCTCCGCCGAACATACCGTTCCAGGTCCAGGTGACCTGCTCGTTGGGCGGGCCCAACGTCCCGGTCACGCTCTCCGCGGCGAACAACTTCACGCAGGTCGTCGGCAACATCCCGGCCAACAGCGTCTGCACGATCTCCGAACATGCCCCGGCCGTCCCGCCGGACCTGGCCAAACTCGGCTGCAGCTGGGAGACGAGTTATCCTGCCGGCAATAAAGCAACCATCGACAACGCCGCGATTTCGCGGCGCGCGCCGGCGCTGCAGCGCACGGTCGTCAACCGCTGGACCTGCAAGGAGACCGCCGCGGCCTGCTGCACGCCGGACTGGAACAGCGTGCCCGCATCGTCCTACAACAATCCCGCGGTCATCGCCGCCTGCTCCG
>Ga0073936_10010250_pt1 | contig 11524 bp, 10 predicted proteins | sample AliMusrvi5mmetaG_FD_87041 | JGI IMG/M metagenome (GOLD analysis project Ga0073936, IMG submission 87041) | Freshwater lake bacterial and archeal communities from Alinen Mustajarvi, Finland, to study Microbial Dark Matter (Phase II) - Alinen... | ecosystem: Environmental > Aquatic > Freshwater >... | reverse complement strand
ATTCAGGCCAACCGGACAACGGTGCTTACAGCGCGCAGCCTTCAGCCTCGCAGCCGTTCTCAGTTCAGCCAAGCACAACGCAGCTTGCGGCTACCGAGCCGCCGCCGGCCAAAGGTTCAAAAAAGTCAAAGAAGTCGAAAAAGCTCTCGAATTATGAGGGCAGCATGAATCTGCCCGCCGCCACCCAGCCTTTGTCGGCTCAGTCCGGCCTTGCGCAGACGATGGCCCCCAGCCAGGCCTCTGACCAGAGCGCTCAGAACGCCCAAATCGCACAGAACGCCCAGCCGGCGCAGGCCGCCGCCCCCGTTGTCCATTCCGCGGCCGGCGATGCGTGGAAGGGGCTGATCTTCTCGTTGCAGGCAAACAACCGGACGGCAGAGGCCCTTCAGGAAGTTGCCCAGATTCCGCCCGACCTGCGCCAGCAGCTTGAGGGCGATGTTGAATTCATGCAGGCCATGTCGAGCCTCTACGTGGCCAGCGGCGACATTCCCCACGCCACGGAATATCTGAACCGGGTGCAAAACTACTACATGATGCACCGGCTCGCTGCACCTGCAGGCGTTGAGGTGCAAAGCGCGTGGCTGCTGCTGAACACCGGCAACGATCATGACCTGTATCCGGCCCTCAGGGGCCTGGACCGTCGATCGGATCTAACCGCACCACAACGCCTGGAAGTGCAGACCATCTGGGCAAATTGGAGTCTGCGCCGCGCCAGCGCGGAGATGGATGCCGGAAACACGCAGAAGGCCGTTGAAATCCTGGAGGCCGCTTCACGGGACTATCCAGACAATCTGAATGTGCGCCGTGCCCTTGCCGGCGGTTATGTGAAGGCAGGGCAGGGTGTCGAGTCCCTGGCGATCTTCAAGTCAATCTCGATGCAGGACGCGAACGCCGGCGATTTCCAGGCGGCCGTTGGGGCTGCGCTGATTGCTAAAGACATGGCCCAGGCTGAGAAATGGCTGCGCCAGGCGCTTGACCGTTTCCCCGCCGACCCTGGAATTCTTGCCACTGCTGCCCGCTTTGAGCAGGCGCGCGGCAACGATGAGCGGGCCAGCGACTTCTGGCGTGCCGCTCTGGCTGCCATGCCTCCGGGAACGTCAGCCCAGGATCTGAATAAGGCAGGCGTCTATCCCCAACAGGCGACCGGGGTCCGGCACGCATTCCAGCCCGGCGATCTGAAGCAGATGCTCGATCCGTCGAAGGAGACCACACCCACTTCGCCGCGGCAGTCGCAGTTGCCCACCTATCACTCCAGTCCATATGGCGCGATTTCCCCTGGCACGCAATCGCAGCCGCTTCCGGTCCCGCAGCAGAACCAGCCGCAGACCCCGTGGACGCCCGGACCCTCGACGAATCTGCTTCCGCTGCCCAGCCCAAGTCCGGCCTCCCGGCAAGTGCCCGGAACGCAGGCATCGGCCTCAAATAACGCGCCGGTCTACATTCCGCGCACGGGGAACCCGGGCGCGCCGACTCAACCCACATTCATTGAGCAGAGCGCTAGGCAGGCTGCCAACATCAAGCCGGCCAACAGTAAATCCAAGGGCGGCAAGCAAGCCGGCAACGGACAAAGAAGCAGCAACTCTTCGACTGGAAACACTTACTCGGGACAGGTGCAGTTGCCGCCCTCTGAAGAGAACATCCAGTCAACGGAGCCGGTGCCTTCAAGCGCACAGAATCTGGGACAGGGTTCTCTTCCCGGCGCGCACACGTGGCAAGTTCAAACCGGCATCGTTGGGCATGATTCCAATCCCGGCGCCGGCTTGAGAATCACTTCGCAGCCCATGGACACCGTTGCCGCTCGCGCGCAGGGTCTGTTCGCGGAGCAGACTGACAGCCAGCTCACGCAGGGCTCGGCAACCGCCGTTCGCGCTTTGCCCACTGCCTCGGCCAGTGCTTCGGTCGCGCAAAACTCGGCGCCGCAGGGCGCAACCCAGTACCGGACAGCCCAGTACACGCCTTCGGCCCAGGATGCGGCCACCGGCGCCTACTCCGCGCCCCGGCAACAGACCACGCCGCAACTGGCTCCCACGCCTCAGCCGCAGCAGCCCCAGCAGCCCGCTCCGCAATTGACGCCCAAAACCAAGACCAGCAAGAAGGTCAGAAAGGCGGCTGACAGGCAGACCGCGCCGACCTTGTCCAATGCCCCCCCCACGCCTTATCCGGATCAGACGCAGATAACCGATGCGCCGGCGGCCACGCAGTCAACCACTGGCACCGGCCTGAGCGACCAGGAACTGGAACAGCGCAACCTGCCGCCGCTGCGCGGGCCATGGGTGCGCATCCAGCGCGAACAGCGAACCACCAGCCCCCGCGACGAAGCGGAGATGCAGTTGCGCTCTATCGAGAGCGGATACAGCGGCTGGATCGGCGGCTCAGGGCTTATCAACTATCGCTCGGGCGATCTGGGATACGACCATCTCTCCGCGCTCGAGGCGCCGTTTGAGGCTTCGTTCCCGCTGGGCTTCAAGACCCGCTTTACCGTGGTGGCCAAGCCGGTTTTTCTCGACTCCGGACAAGCCGACGGCAACAGTGTTATCCAGGTCACCACTCTGGGCCAGACCCAGCTAACCCAGATTCCTAACCCATTGGGCACCCTGTTGGCCACCGACACCACCCCGCCTCCGCAACAGAGCGCAGCCGGGCTCGGCGGCGAACTGCAGTTGACCTTCCCGCATTTGGCGATCGCAGGCGGATATACGCCCGCGGGCTTCCTGGTGGCTACCTTCACTGCGCGGGCCTCGTGGAAGCCGGGCAACGGGCCCTTCACCTTTTCCGCGGCTCGTGACTCGGTAAAAGACACTCAACTCTCCTACGGCGGGTTGCGCGATCCGGGCTCGGCCAGTCTGAGCTTCCCTGGAAATATCTGGGGCGGCGTGGTTGCCAACCAATTCAACGGCCAGTATTCACGAGGCGACGCGGAGTCGGGCTTCTACGTGGGTGGAGGCGGCCAGTACCTTACCGGCTACAACGTGCAGACCAACATCCGCTTTGACGGTTCAGGCGGCGCTTACTGGCGCCTGATCACGTCACCGGAGCATGGCAACCTCTCCATCGGCGTGAACTTCTTCGCCATGCACTATGCCCACAACCAGCAGGCCTTCACCTACGGCATGGGAGGCTACTTCAGCCCCTCGGCGTACTTCCTGGCCAACGTGCCGTTTACCTGGGCCGGACACTCCGGAACGCGCTGGCATTACAACGTCCTGGGTAGCCTGGGCGTGCAGGCCTTCCAGGAGGACCTTGCCGCGCTCTTCCCGCTTTCAGGGCAAAAGTCGCTTGAAGTCAGTTCCGGCAATCTGGCACTACCGGCCATGACCAGCGTAGGTCCCAACTACGATTTGCGGGCCAACGGTTCCTACCAGATCGGCCCCCACTGGTTTGCGGGCGGATTCTTCAGCGCCAATAACTCCCGCAACTACTCCAGCGTCTCGGCCGGCTTCTACGTGCGTTATCTTTTCCGGTCGCAGCCCTCCACGGTCACCACGCCGACCGGGCTGTTCCCAACCGATGGCTTGCGGCCTTTCACGGTTCCATAACCTGCTATTTTCGTTGAACGTAAGGGAGGAGATGCCTGCATCTTCTCCCTTTTTTACGTCGGCTTCCCCTCGACGAGGCGCCCAAATCTCTCAGCCCGAATTCAATTCGCCTGAACGGCGCCGGCGTATGCGGTAGGTTGTCCAAAGGTTGAGCTCAAATTCCTGCTTTCGAGTAATCTCAATGGCGTTCGAGTCATTAATCAAGAAAATCAATAAACAGTATTGACAATATTAATAAACTTTACTACTCTCGTTTCTGTACTCAAGAAACGAGGTTCGCCTGCAATGCCGTTACCCTCAAAACCCGCTTCTGACTGGCAAGATTTGCTGCGCATCGCCCAGGGCTGTTCGCTGATTGTCGAGCGGGTCCGCCTGCCCGAAAAGCAAATTGCCATCGAAGGGGAGTTCATGTTGCCCGAACTGGCCCGGCTCTCCTTTGACGACCAGGTCTTCATCACCGCGTTTCTGCGGTCGCACGGTTCCATCAAGGAGATGGAGCAGGTCTTCGGTGTCAGCTACCCCACAATCAAGGCAAGGCTCAACCGGATTGCCGGACAGTTGGAATATGTGGACAACAACCCGTCCCCATCCCGTGCGGAGGTTCTGGAGCGGCTGAAGAACGGCGAAATTGACGCTGCAGAGGCCATCCGCGCATTGGAGGCACTGAAATGACTCCGAACATAGCCATCGTTCACGTCGCGATCCCCCACTGGGGAACGATCAAGGCGTGGCTTCCGCTTTTCCTTCTTTGGATCCCCGCGATCCTGCTGTCGCCGCTGATTTTTCTGGTAATTCTTGCGGTTTGCCTGGCGGGCCGCATCAGCCCCTGGCGCACCATCGCTTCCTTCTGGGCGCTCTCATGCGCGCTGCCGGGAACCGATGTCCGCGTAAGCACCGAAGGGAACAAGGTCCTGGTTCGCATTTTGTAGAGGTCGCTATGAACAATCATCGCCGGATCATCCTGCAACTCCTGGCTTTGGGCCGCGTCACCGCCGCCGAGGCTGACCGCTTGTTGATTGCCTCGGACCATGTGCAAGAGACCCTTTGGGCGCTCATTGCCTGTGTCGCCCTTGCGTGCTTGGCGGGCCCCCATCTTCACCAGTTGCTGTCCGGGCTGTTGCACATCGCCCATTCCCTCAAGCTTGAGAGTTTCATCTCTCTGCATCACGCACTTTCACTCATCACCCGAATCCTGTGAGGAATGCCATGAACGAAAATCGCCGCCAAATTCTTGAAATGCTCGCCGCCGGAAAGATCACCGCGGACGAAGCCGAGCGGCTCATCGCCGCGCTTGAAGACCAGCCAAAGCCCGGCAACGGTTCCGCCGGCCAGGAGATCCAGCCCAAGGGCAAGCCCAAATATCTCCGCGTGCTGGTTGAGGCCGACGAATCCATGACGGGGAACAAGGGCCTGACCACGGTGAACGTCCGCGTGCCCATGCAACTGCTGCGGGCTGGGGTCCGCCTGGCCAGCCTCATCCCCGCCCAGGCTCATCAGCAATTGGACGATGCACTCAACCGCCACGGTGTCCCGTTGACGCTCTCGCAGATCAAACCGGAGAACCTTGAGGAACTGATCGACCACCTCGAGGACCTGACTGTAGACGTTGACGGCAAAAGACGGCAACGCCACCAAGGTGAGGGTCTTCTGCGAATAAGCCCGTGTGCCACATGGCGCAAAGCGCACCCTCAACAAACCGGAGGACACAATGACAACAATTGCTATGCCTACGCCCCATCGCGACCGCGGCATCGAAGGCCGCCAGGCCAAGTGGTACGCAAAAAACACAGGCGAGATGATGAAGGAATTCACCGAGCTCGCGCACCGCGTATCGGGCGAAATCCAGCAGGGAAGTTCTGTGCTCGAAGTTGCGCCGGGCCCTGGCTATTTCTGCATCGAGTTGGCCAAGCTCGGCTCTCACACCATCACCGGACTCGACATCAGCCGCACCATGGTCGAGATTGCAACGCAAAAGGCCGCCGAAGCAGGCGTCAAGGTGGACTTCAAGCAAGGCTCCGCCTCCAGCCTGCCTTTTCCGAAAGACAGCTTCGATTTCCTGCTTTGCCGCGCGGCCTTCAAGAACTTTGCCCAGCCGGTGCTAGCGTTGCAGGAAATGTGCCGCGTGCTTAAGCCCGGACGAAAGGCAGTGATCATCGATCTCAGCCGAAATGCGTCACCAGCCAATGCCAGCCGTTACGTGGATGGATTGGGCCTGTCCCGGATCAGCCGGATGATGACCAAGCTTGTTTTTCGATACTTCCTGATCAAGAGCGCCTACACCCGGGAGCAGTTCCAGCAGATGCTGGCGCAAGCCAACTTCAGCCGGGTGCACATCCTGGAGGAAGATCTCGGCTTTGAGATCAGCATGACCAAGTAGTCGCGACACTTGAGATTCTCACGCCTTGCGCAACGGCTTAGCCATCGGCACAATCTGCACCGATACGTCTCGAACTTCGGAGAGGAAGCGGTTGAGCACCGAGCCGCGCAGCAGAATGTCCCAGCGCGAGCGGGCCGACTGGCCGAAGATCACGTGGGAGATGTTCTCCTGCTGGGCAAAGCGGATCAGGGCGTCGGAGACGTTGCGGTCGGTGAGCATGACCACCTTCGCTCCCAGGTCCCGCGCCATGCGCTGGTACTCTTCCAGCCGGTGAAATGCTTCCGGATCGCCGTGGCCTTTATCGTCGTCGGGCCGGGTCACGTAGACGGCGTACCAGTTGGTGGCCAGACGGCCGGCTACACGGGCACCGATGCGCAGCAGGCGCTCCGTGCCAGGCCGGGTGCTGAGGCACACCATCACCTTTTCTGGAATCGGCGCCTGCTCAAGGCCCTGGGTGCGGCGATATTCCGAGGCTCTGCTGCTTACCTGCTCGGCCGTGGTGCGCAGCGCCAGTTCGCGCAGCATGTTCAGGTTGCCCTTGCGGAAGAAGTTGGCCAGTGACTGCTCAACCTTCTCGGCGGCGTAGATTTTTCCCGCCCGCAGCCGCGTGCGCAACTCATCGACCGTGATGTCGATATTGAGCACTTCGTCGGCGCGCTTGAAGAAGTTGTCGGGGACGGTTTCGCGGATGACGGTATTGGCCGAGCGGTTTACGGCGTCGTTCAGCGTTTCAAGATGCTGAATGTTGACGGCGGTCATCACGTTAATGCCGGCGTCGAGCAGCTCAAGCACGTCTTCGTAGCGCTTCTTGTTCTTGCTGCCGGGAACATTGGTGTGGGCCAGTTCGTCCACCACCACGGTATGCGGGTGCCGGGCCAAAATGGCGTCGACATCCATCTCTTTCAACGTGACGCCCTTGTAGGGGATTTCGCGCAGAGGCACAACCTCCAGGTCGCGAATGCGCGCTTCAGTATCCTTGCGCCCGTGCGGCTCAACCAGGCCGATGACCACATCCACGCCCTGCTGATGTTTCATCATGTAGGCGTCGTTGAGCATGTGGTAGGTTTTGCCCACACCCGGCGCCGCCCCGATGTAGATTCGCAGCTTGGCCAGTTCCGGCTTCTTCTCCAATACGATCTCTGCCATGGCTTAGCCCGCCTCTACGGGATGACGCACTTGCTCTACAGCTGCAACCGGCAAGGTGAAGCGGAACGCGGATCCATTTCCCAGCCTGCTCTCAACCGCGATTTGCCCGCCCAGGGACTCCACCAGTCGCCGTACCAGTGCCAGGCCAAGGCCAGAGCCGCTCTCTGAGAATGGGTTGAAGCGGTCGAAGATGGTGCTCAAACGCTCGGCCTCAATGCCCCGGCCGGTATCCCGCACCGTGAACTGGACAAAGTCCTTGATTTCCTCGGCGGCCATCAGGATCTCTCCATCGTCGGGGGTGTACCGGATGGCATTGGCCAGCAGGTTATCCAGGATGGAGCGCAAGGCACGGCGGTCTGCCTGCACAACAGAGAGATCGGCGTAAGCCTGCACGTCGACACGAATGTGTTTTTGCGCTGCCGCGTCGCAGTAGCGGTCCCGCGCCTCGCCCAGTGCCTGCAGCGGGCGCAGCCGCTCCTGCTTGAATTCGCGCTTGCCGGTATCCAACTCCGCCACTTCAATCAGGTCGGCCATCAAGTCGTCGAGCTTTTCCGATTCCTGGCTGGCCTCGGCCACCAGTTCGCTCTGCAACGGGCGCAACTCTCCGCCAAAGCCCTGGCCCAGCGCATACAGGCCGCGGCGCAGTTGCATGAGCGGGTCGCGCAGTTTACGGCTGGCTACGGCGATGAACTGGGTCTTGAAGCGGTCAATGTCCTGCAGGCTGGTTACATCTTCAAGCGTCGTCACCGTGCCAAGCAGGCGGCCCTCTGAGTCGCGCATGGGCGTGGTGCGCAGCCGGTAACTGCGTTCCTTCTTGCCAATGCGCAAGGGCAGCATGGCCGCTTCGTCTTCTGCGGCAACGGCCTTCTGCATCGAAACGGCGTCGCGGATGGCGCTGAGTATCTTGTCGCCCCCCGGCGTATTGGCCAGCGCCATGCGGTCGGTGGCGGCTTCTCCCAACAGTTCCACGGCAGCCTGATTCACCTTGAGCAGATGGCCTTTGGCGTCGGTCACAATGATGGGCTCAAAGATGGACTGCAGAACGGCATCGGAGAGTTGATACTCCATCTGGCGGCGACCCGCTTCCGAGTCCCGCAACTCGCGCAACCGAACCACGATGCGGTTCATCTCCGCGGCGATTTGTCCAAAGGCGTCGCGGCTGCTCCACTCCACCCGGTGTTCCAGGTTTCCCTGGGCGATCAACCGGGCATCGCGGGCAAGCCTGCGGATGGGCCTTAGAACCATCGCAATGGTCGCCACCTCGACAAGCACCGCGGCTCCCACGAACAAGGCAGCGAGCGTCAACTGGCCGGCTGCGGCCAGGGCACTATGGGTGGCCAGAACCAGGCCTACGGTCAGGCCGGCGAGCAGCACGCAGCCGAGAATCAATCGCTGGGTAAGATTGAGCATGGCCCGGTCTCCATACCGGAAAAGGGTGGTACTTCCATTTTGCGGGAAACGGCCCCCAAGACGCAAAAAACAGCGATGAGGGGATAGGGATTAGGGGTAAGGGCCTTCGCCGGGTTCACCTTGGCGCCGCGGCACTGACAGACGGGATCAATCGCTTGGTTTGGGCAATCCCGAGGCTCGGATTCCACATAGGTTCAAACCTGTCGCCTCATTCCTAACCCTTACCCCTAACCCCTTCCTTCACGGCACCTGGCATACAGAAATGCCTGCGTTGTGCCATCGGCAAGTGAGGCCATCCGGCGGGGGATAGGAGACCACCACCCAGTTGACGCCAAACTCCGCTTTCAGGCGATTGAAGTCGGCAAGCTGAAAATGCGGCCAGCCTTTCTGTGCCTCTACCTGCTGGTCCCATGCGGGAGCCAGCGCGGGAAAGAGCCCCACCACAGCGGTGTCTTTCACGGCGTCGGCCAACTGGCTGCGTTCCGCCAGCGCGCGGAAGCCGTGATAGTCCTCGCCCGGCGCCGCCAGGTAATAAGGATCCAGTGCAAAGTACGCGTCCTTGGGCGTGTTCATGCGAATCCAGGAGAATGCCTGCAGCCAGGGATTCGTGGGCGACCTTCCCGGCAGTTCGAGATGTTGGCTGCCGCTGAACTGATACCGCTGCGCGGCAAACATGCCGGCGTTGAACACGAGCAGGAAGGCAGCCCAGCGCCAGACGCTGGCACGCAATAGATACTTGCCGATCAGGCAGCCGCCGATCAGAGCCATGAAGAGGTAGACCAGGTGAAGAAAACGCATGGGCTGCATGGGAGCGAAGCGGACCAGGGCAGGCATGCCCCAGACAACGATGGCAAGTACCTCATGGAACAATCCGAAGAGGAAGACGGCAAGGGCAAACCGGGCAAGCGGGGTCTCGCCGCGTTTGCCGGCCATGCGCCACAGCAGCCAAAACAGCAGCAGTGGCGCCACCGCCCCCAGCCACTCATACCAGGCCCATCGGTCGAGGAAGAGATAGCCGCGCGTACCCACAGCCTTGTGCCAGATGGCTGAAGGCGGATCGAAAAGCCACCCCAGCGGAATAAACGCCGCCGTGCCCATGCCGAGTCGCGCGCGGCCCCGCGTCCGCAGCCAATCGTGAATCGGGTCCGCACTGGCAACCGCAAGGAAGACGCAAAAAGAAGCGCCAAACAGAGTCATGATGGGATGCAGCAGGAGCGAAACCAAAAGGACTGGCACAGCCGCCAGACGCCTGCCTGCCAGAACGAGCCACACTGCAAGCAAGACCAACGCCGTTGCCAGCGTGCGGGGATGAAGATGCTGATCGACGAGGAATAGCGCAGTTCCCGCCACCGGGAGGGTGAACAGGGCGCCGACCATTGCCACACCGGCCCATTGCGCCCGCTCTCCGTTGAAGAGTTTCGCTGCGATTCCCCGGCAGCAGGCCAGGATCGCCACAATCGAAGCGAACTGCCAAAGCAACTCCGCGTAATCGACCCGGATGCCGGTAAGGCGCACAAAGGCTGCCATCCAGTTGTCAAAGAAAGTGGCCTGCATCTGTATGCGAAAAAAGATGCTGTTATGTGGGTAAAGCGCGGGGTTCAGCCGGTACTTGACGGCGGCAAGATATACTCCGTCATCTTCCAAACCTGGGTGGTACCCCATCACAAAAAACGAAAGAAAAGAAAATAGCAAGACCAACAAGGTATTGCGTTTACGGGAGTCTTTCACGTCGCTCAGCCCTTGCACCTCGTCGGTCGCCTGCCTGGATTTTTTCGAGCTTCAACATGGATTGTAGTGGACCCGAGCACGCCGCGTCAGCCCTGGGCAATGCTCTGAAGTCCTTGGGCTCAGGCGGCAGCCGTGCAGGTCCCATATACTTATTTGTAGCGTCCCCATTAGAGATGCCCTCAACAATGACTGCCATAGCTGATATTTCTGTGGACTCCACTCCTGCAGCCTCGTCCCAGCCGGAAGAGGCGGGCCAGGGCTCCAGGCAGAAGCTTGCCCTGGTCATTCCCACGCTTCGCGAAGCGGAGAACATTCACGGGTTGCTTGACCACGTTCGCGCAGTGCTCGATCCGCTCAATGTCCCCTACGAAATTCTTGTGGTTGACGACGACAGCCGCGACGGCACCGACGCTATCGTTTCCGCGGTTGCGGCACAGGATCCGCGCGTGCGTTTGCTGGTTCGCAAGGGCGAGAAAGGTCTATCCGGCGCCATTCTCTATGGATGGCAGCGCACGGACGCCCCTATTCTGGGAGTGATGGACGGCGACCTGCAGCACCCGCCTGAACTGTTGCCGCAGTTGCTTGCGGCTGTTCAGGACGGCTGCGATCTGGCCATCGGCAGCCGCTACACCGAGGGCGGCCAGCTGGGCGAATGGAGCCCGGTTCGCAAATTTCTCTCGGCTGCCGCAGTCTGGGTCACATGGCCGTTGCAAACCAGGCAGGCCCACGCCCAGGATCCGATGTCGGGCTATTTCATGGTGCGCAGCAGTTGCCTGCGCCAGGGCATTTTCCAAAGGACGGGCTTCAAACTGCTGCTTGAAGTGCTGGTGCGCGGCGAAATCGGATCGGTCGCGGAGATACCGTTTGCCTTCGGCCTGCGCAGCCGGGGTTCAAGCAAGGCGAACTTCAAGGTCGCATGGGACTACGCCCTGCTCCTGGCCAGGCTCTACGCTGCGAAATACGCATTTTGGGGCCGGGGCTGAAGTTCTGTATCGCCAGGGCAGTCAATAAGTCCCTACAGCGCCGGCAGCATCGTCCGCAGCAGCAGGAACCCCGCCACGCCGGCGAAAAACACCAGCGCCATGCGAATGCCCGGTTCGCGGTTGACCTCGGGAACGAGGTCGGTTGCGCCCACATAAAGAGCCACGCCTGCTGAAACAGGAAGCCCGTACAGAACCAGAGTTGGCGCAAGCCCGATCACCAGCACGCCGGCCAGGGTTGCCGCCGCCAGCGCCACGGCCGAGAAGAGTGCGGCTGTACGGCTGCGTCCGCTGGCCAGCATTACGCTGGCCATGGTAAAGCCCTCCGGCGCCTTGTGGAGCAGGAT
>Ga0073936_10010249_pt1 | contig 11524 bp, 10 predicted proteins | sample AliMusrvi5mmetaG_FD_87041 | JGI IMG/M metagenome (GOLD analysis project Ga0073936, IMG submission 87041) | Freshwater lake bacterial and archeal communities from Alinen Mustajarvi, Finland, to study Microbial Dark Matter (Phase II) - Alinen... | ecosystem: Environmental > Aquatic > Freshwater >... | reverse complement strand
CGAACCGCGCATTGGCGGCCCGTCCGTTACGTCCCCGAGGCCGGGGTGCTTTTGCAAAACACATGGCCCGAGCCTAGCAGGCCGCGCCGCCCTGGCTAGGGGGTGAAATTTAAGACCCTTACGACTGACTCTCGACGAGGCGATCCAGTTGGCGCGCCACCATGTCAGATCCCACGAGAACAACTGGGCTCGAAGTCGCGGCCCCTGTCCGCACGAGAAGCTGATGTTTGATCTGCGCAACATCCTCGTCCGCTACGGCATCCAAGGCTGGGGCGAGCCCGCCGACATCGCAGGTATCGTGATCTTCGCGACTGACCGACTCCGCGTCAAGGAAGTGGTTCTTACCATGCCCACCGAGGATGCTTGGTACGGCTGCCGCAACCTGGCCAACAATTCGGAATGCCTGACGTCCCTCACCGCCTTGGTCACCTCCACCCGCGCCGCCCGCAATCGCGGAGCCCCCAGCACGCTGGCATGGGTGAACGCATCGAACGCGGCGATTCAGGGCGCTCGGTGCCGTTAGCATGGAATTCAGCACTTCTTTGCCGCGTGTATTCCCTGTCTGCGCTTGTCCTCGATAGCGGCTTGGGCGGCGGCGAGGCGGGCGATTGGGACACGATAGGGTGGGCAACTCACGTAGTCCAGGCCGAGCTTGTGGCAGAACTTGATCGAGTCGGGGTCGCCACCATGTTCGCCGCAAATGCCGAGTTCGAGGTCGGGGCGGGTCTGGCGGCCTTTGGCCACGGCAATCTCCATGAGCTGGCCCACTCCGGTGGTGTCGAGCGAGTCGAACGGGTTCTTCTTGAAGACCTCATTCTCGATGTAGGGCATCAGGAACGAGCCCATGTCGTCACGGCTGATGCCCAGCGCGGTCTGGGTCAGGTCATTGGTGTCAAAACTGAAAAACTCGGCGGTCTGCGCGATTTCATCGGCGGTAAGGGCGCTGCGCGGCACTTCGATCAAGGCACCGACATGATAAGCAATCTTGAGATTTTTCTCGGCCATGACTTCCCTGGCCACCCGGTGGACGATTTCGACCTGGAGGTCGAACTCCCTCTTGAAGCCTACCATCGGGATCAGCACTTGAGGCAAAACCTTGATCTTGAGCTTGGAGACTTCGGCAGCGGCCTCGAAGATGGCGCGGGCTTGCATCTCAATGATCTCGGGATAGACAATGCCGAGGCGGCAACCGCGGTGACCCAACATCGGGTTGAACTCATGGAGTTGGGCGACTTGTTGTTGAATGGTCTCAACTTTGATGCCGAGTTTCTCGGATAGGTCGAGTTGTTGTTCCTTGGCGTGGGGCAGGAATTCATGCAGCGGCGGATCGAGCAAGCGTACGACAACCGGGAGGCCATTGAGCGTCTTGAAGATGTCGACAAAGTCGGCGCGCTGATAGGGCATCAGCTTGGCCAGCGCCTTGCGGCGGTCGGCTTCATTGGTCGCCAGAATCATCTCGCGCATCGACTCGATGCGGTCACCCTCGAAGAACATGTTTTCGGTGCGGGTGAGACCAATTCCGGTGGCACCAAAGGCCATGGCGTAGGCGACTTGCTCCGCTGTGTCGGCGCTGGTGCGCACCCGCATCCGGGTGGCCTTGGCACACCAGGTCATGAGCTGGAGGAAGTTCTTGTACTTCTCGGTCTTCTGGGCGGCCTTGTCGCCGTGGAGGAGTCCGGTGACGATTTCCGACGGGGCAACCAAATCTCCCGCATAGACAATGCCGCTGGTGCCATCAATGCTGAGGAGATCACCTTCGTGGAAGGTTTCTCCGGAGAGCGTAACGGTGCGCTTGTCATAATCGATGGCCACGGCGCTGGCACCGCAGACGCAGGCCTTGCCCAGTTGGCGGGCCATGAGCGCGGCTATGGAGGCAATTCCGCCCCTGGTGGTCAGGATGCCTTCGACGCGGTCCATGCCGCAAAGGTCATTATATGAAACTTCTTTGCAAACGAGCAGGACTTTCTCGCCATTTTCCGCAGCAGCGACGGCACGTTCGATATTCAGATAGATCTTGCCGGAAGCGGCACCAGGGCAGGCGGGCACACCCTTGGCGAGTCCTCTGGACTTCTTGGCTTTGATAATCGGGGCGAGGAGCTGGTCGAGTTGATCGGCGGGCACCCGCAAAACGGCGGTTTCCCAGTCAATGAGCCCTTCCTTCACCATGTCCATGGGTATCTTGAGGGCGGCAGTAGCGGTGCGCCTGGCATTGCGGGTTTGCAACAAGAAGACTTTCCCATCCTGAATGGTGAACTCGATGTCCTGCATATCCTTGAAGTGCTTTTCAAGGGTTTGGCGGACTTTGAGCAGTTCCGCATACGACTTGGGCATTCTCTTTTTCAAGTTGTTAACCGGCTCAGGGGGTCGGACGCCAGCAACTACATCTTCGCCTTGGGCGTTGGTTAGGAATTCGCCATAAAACTCGTCGGTGCCGCTGGCCGGGTTGCGGGTGAAGGCAACACCGGAGCCTGAGGTTTCTCCGGTGTTGCCATAGACCATGGCTTGCACGCTGACGGCGGTGCCCCACTCATCGGAAATGTTGCGCTTACGGCGATAGGCAATGGCGCGGTCGTTCATCCATAAACGGAACGCGGCCCCGACTGCACCCATGAGCTGCTCCCATGGGTCGGTTGGAAAAGTCTTGCCGGTGAACTGCCTGACGAGATCCTTGAAACGCTTGACGAGTTCCTTGTTGTCTGCTGCGGATAGATCGCTGTCGATGATGCTCTCGCCGCGATGCTCGTGCTTGTAGCCATCGATGACGGTTTCAAACGGCTCGTGCTCTTCACCATCCCGCTTCTGCACGCCCATAACCACATCGCCATACATTTGAATGAAACGGCGGTAACAATCCCAGGCGAAGCGCTCGTTGTTGGTGGCGGCTGCCAGGGCCTGCACCGTGTCATCGTTGAGACCGAGGTTGAGGATGGTGTCCATCATGCCCGGCATCCGATCACGGGAACCGGAGCGTACGGCCACCAACAGCGGGAAGCCCTTGGCGTCGCCAAACTCGCAGCCCATGATCTTTTCAATGTTGGCAAGGCCGGCCTTGACCTGGGCCTCGAGCACAACCGGGCAACTGCCCCTGTGGGCATGGTAGTAGGCGCATGCCTCTGTGGTGATGGTCAAACCGGGGGGCACGGGTAAACCCACAAGGGCCATTTCTGCAAGACTGGCGCCCTTGCGGCCGAGCAACGGCTTCATGTCACCAATGCCGTCAGATTTGTCGGCTCCCCAGATATAAACGTAGTTGGCCGATTTGGGAGCGGCGGCGGTTTTGGTCGCCGCGCGTTTATGATCTGCGGGCTCGGCTGTGATTTTGAGCGTTTGTTTTTTGCCTGTCATGGTGTTGTTGGGTCAAATTGTGAGAAATGTTGTCGGCATCAATGAAGAGTAATCAACACCTACCGGATGTAGTCCTCCTCCCTGCTCCTCAAGAACGCCCATTGATCTGGCGTATCCGGGGCAGATCCTGCTTGGCGAATGATTCCCGCAGCCTCTTCAAGCCGCAACCCCATGCGCATGAGCAAGAGTATGGCCACCATCCCCGTTCGTCCGTGTCCGGCCGCGCAGTGGATGACCACCGACTCGCCCGCGTCCAAACGCTCCCGAATGCGATCCAACATCAGTTCCAGAGCTTGAATGTTGCCGGGCATCCCGTAGTCGGGAATATTAGATCGCCAAAGCGTGGCTGGAAAGCCGTTCCCTTGTATCGTCGCAAGGTAGCCTGGAGATTTTTTGGCAATCTCCTCATCGGAGACCAGGCAAACGACGTGGGTCACGCCGGCGTCTTTGATCTCCCTGAAAAAGACCTCCAGGAGCTCAAAGCGCCCCGGCATGGAGGATAGAAACAATTTCCCTTTGGCGGCGAGGCCCACGGGCCATGTGACTTTTCTAAGCATCGGTTCTTCTCTCGGGTTGGTGGTCGTTGTACTTGCAGATGGGTCGGTCATGGTATTCTCCGGCCAGCAGAAAGCTGTAGTTGTATTGGGCAGACATGATGGTTGGTTTGGGTGGGGCCTAGTGATGAATCGACCACGACCTGCGGCTCGCCGTCGTGGATGTCGATGAGGCCGGTGAGCGCAAGCAGAAGAGGGTGGTATTGGTGGGTTGTTTTTGTCTATCATCAGCCGATCCTCACCGATTTGGGTGTGAGCCGCTAGCCATGTGTGGATGCTCACGCGTCGTCGTGATCGTCGGATTCGAAAAACCCATGCCTGCTCCTCGGCTACCTGCGACACGCCAAGTGCCGTCTGTCTTTCCCGCCACCACATCTCCGTCCGGTCCGATGATTGCGTTCTCGTCGTCATCGAAACGCAGCCACTCATAGGGACCGAAACGCATCCAGCCCTCGCAACAAAGCCAGAGATAGACGCCCTGTGACGGCGGTCTATGACTGTCGCACTCTTCGCCCGACGCAGAGATGGTGGAGCTTGCGCTAGGAAGCAACTTCCCGCCGTCGCTCGGAGCCACATGTGCTTCTTGGATTTCCTCGTCGCTGGCTGGTTTGGAATCATCATTCATAGTTTCAGTTTTTCAGGTTTCACCTCATCGTCACCGTTGTCACCGGGCAGCGTCGGGGATGGGTCAAGTTCCTCATGGCTTTGGTTTCTTGTTCTTCTCTTGTGTCTTGCGTCTTCAAGTCTTGTGTCTTCTCTTACCTCCCTATCACCGTCAGCAAATGCCTTGCCCGGGAGCAGGCGACGTAGAGATGCTCCTTGCGGAAATTCGCATCGCTCAGCCGTTTGGCGTGACAAAATAAAGTTCGGCAGCCTCATATTCCTGGCCATAGTCTTCCACCATAGTCACTAGACTCGTTTCTCATAATACCAATTCTCCGCCGATCTACCGCTTCTTGATCATACCCTTCAGCTTTCTGTTGCCTGGATCTAAATTTATTTCAATCACGTTTTCATCAAATCTGCTGTAATTGTTCATCTGTAGAACTAGATCGTCTTTTGAAATTAGTTTTTTAGTCAAGGCGTAGGCGATCAATTCTTTAACAATGACTTTAATTTTATTTGAATCGTGTGTGAGTTTCTTCCCAACCTTAGCATTGCGGACCTCAGATGAAAGTCTATGTTCGATGATTCGGTAAATGTAATCACAGACGTATACACCTATTGAGCTTGCGCCATCTGCATTGTACTCACTCAGAGTGTATTTCCTAAGTTCGCCATAGGCATCATTTATTTCTTTGTCTATCGCTTTAAACAGTTCGGGATTTCTCGCCATATTTGTATTTGTTTGTCTTTTGATCGGTTCAAAACTTGGAAGTGCTTATTTCACTGATGGGGCACGCTTGAGAATCGCATCCGGGATCTTGGAAGCGAGAACAACGCACACCGTGCCTTTCCTCAGCTCGTGATTTGTCATCCTTAAATCCCGTTTGCCATCGGAGAACCAGACTTCGTGACCGTCGGTTCGATCACTATAAATCGGAACTGCATTGACCTTGAGAATCTTGCCAAACCCAAGCGCTTCGTGCTGAATCCAATCTCCGGCGCTAACCACCATGTCGGCCCTAATCTGGAAATTATTCGGCACATCGTTTTTGCCTGGTGGAGCAGGGGAAGAGCACCCCCCTTTGTTCTGCTTAATGCGCTCTTGCCGAGCTGCGATCACCTGGAGTGGAATGGCGAACAGGGGCGGGGATTTGGAAATCATTGTGTCATCGTCGGTCCCGGCGTGTGGATCCTGTGGTTCGGGTTCCTTGCCGATGATCGCTTTTCTCGTGAACTGAGGCACTACCGGCTTGCTTTTCTCCTGCTGGCGAGCAAGCCACTTGCGACCTTTTTCAGAGATTTCCAATTCCCTGTTTGAACCGTTATTCTTCGTCCACCCTTTGTCCGCCATTATCTCTCTTGCTTGTTTGAACTGGGGATATTGCATCTTGACGTTCTTGTTTACGGCGACTATGAGGTCTTGGTTTTGTGCGTTTCCGCCTCTATTTGCAAGCGCTTCGAGGATGTGGTAGCAGTGGATAATGGATTGGGATTTGACTTCAATCTTGCTCCTTCGGATCCGCGAAGCCGTGACCGGGGCTTTGCCAGAAAAATTGCCGCCACCGAAAATCTTCCGGACTTGTGGCATAGCCGTATCGAGGATGTCTTCTAGCTCCTTCCACTTCTCCACCAAGCATCCGACTTCTTCCCGGAACACCAGAAGGCGTTGGGCAAATTGGATTACAGCAGTGGCAGTATCGTATTCGCCATTATTTATCGCGTTGGTTCCTTCATCTTTGAGACGCTTCTCTTCCTCCCCAAGAGTATCAATGAGCAAGGTGAGAGCTGTAGAGACGTCGTCTTTGTCAGGAGATGGAGGCATGATAATGAAGGTTGTGGATATTTCTCGAAATAAAGAACGTGCTACAAGGTGCCGCGGAAGGTTAAGTGTTGAAAAAGTTGATGAACTATCCAATTTTACGAAGACGAGTGGGGTGGCGCATCTTGCGCAACGTCTTGGCTTCGATCTGGCGGATCCGCTCGGGTGTGACACTGAATTGGCGGCCGACTTCTTCGCGCGTGCGGGGTTGGCCGTCCTTGAGGCCGAAGCGTAGTTCGAGCATCTCGCGTTCGCGTTCGGTGAGCGTGTCCAACACATTCTTAATCTTATCCTTGAGCATGGTGAAACCGGCATCCTCCGGCGGTTTGTCGGCGGTTATGTTCGCGATGAAGTCGCCGAACGAGAGGTCGTCGGAATCACCGCCGTGTGCTTGCTGCGAGATGGACTCCTGCGCCATCTTGAACACGCGCGCCTTGATACAATTCTCGATAGGACGATAGACCCAGTTGTACAAATTCAGACTGCGGCGGTATTCAAACTTTGCGATGGCGTCGTTCAAGCCTAGGTTGCCTGCTTCGATAAGTTCCTCCAATTTCACCCCACTATTCTCGTACTTCTTAGCTATGGAAGATACACGCTCTTGGCAGGATCTGAAAATAACGCCTTTCGTGTTGATGGCCACCTTGAGCCAGTCACGGAGGAGTTTGTAGGCCTCGTTGAAGGATTCGGTGGTGTGCCACGAGCGTTGTTGGAGGTCGCGCAGTTTGGTGACGAATTCCTTGTCATTGGGATCCGCCTCGACCCGGCGGTTGAATTTCCAGAACTTTTGCTGGTAGTCATCGACTTGCTCGCAGAAGTTCTCGATGACCCTATGTTTGTAATAGAAGCGGGAATAGTGGCGATTAAGAGCCTGGAGGTTTTGTCCGAACTCCTCTTCGAGTTCCTTCCTGTGGCACGGAGCGCTGGCGGAGAGTTGGCGGAAACATGCGTCGTTTTCCTGGTGGAGTTGTTTGAGGTGTTCGCAGAGCTTGGGCAGGCCATTCATGTAGCGCTCGCGCGACTCGATTTTCTTGTCGAGTATGACGAGGTCGAAGCGTTCCTTGCCTTTGATGAGTTTGTCGGCAAGCTCCATGTAGGAATCGGCCACGAAACCGAACAGATTGAGATGGCGCGCGATTTCGGTTTCGGCTTCCTCAATGTGCTTGAAAAGCGCTTCCAAGGCTTGAGGAGTCAGCCGTTCGGTCTGGCCAGTCTGGTTGAGATATTTCTGGATGATGGGTTCCTCAGGCATCTTTCGTAGAATGGTGTTGAAGAACTCGTAGGATTCAATGTCACCCCCAACCAAGCCCACGAGCTTGGCGGAGAGCGAGTCGCGGACATCGGCGGCGAGTTCGTCAAGACTCATGCGGTCGATGTTCGGTTTGATCAGGGCTTCCACGCGCTCGACGTCCGCAGAGGTGAGCCAGTTGGCTCAGATGGCGGTGAGAAGCGCGGATTCGGCGGTGGTCGTGGCCTTGTCGAACGAGGCATCGCGAGCGGCGAGTCGGCGTAGGAATAGCGTGATGCGGGCGAGTGTTTTCATGAAGGTACAAGTGGAAAAGGCCGGAAATCGGGATGTGCAAGCGGAAAGGGAGAGGTGGGTGCATGACCTTTGCGGCAGGCTATCGGGCTAAAAGAAAAGGGAAAGGAAAAAAGCTGGCCGGATCTGAAAACTGAAGAGCTGAGAAGTTGAATTGAAGAGGGGCGTAGGTCCGACTTCGCTAGGGGAACGCCGGGATGAATCGGAAATCATCCCGGTTGGGGCGCTTGAGCCAGGCCCGCAACTTCGCTTCATCGCCGCCACACCAGCCGAGGAGTTGGGCGATTTCTTCCAAGGGCTGGAGTTGCTGTCGGGGGCTTGACACGCCGAATACACTCTGCTTCCAGATGCACGACGACTCCGCCACCCATGCCTCCGCAACCCGTTCGGCTGAGGTGTTGGCAGATTTGGACAGCCGGGTGTTTTATCACGGGACCAGCAAACGGTCGGCCCGCAGGATCCTGACGGAGGGACTGCGCGATTATTCATGGGTGGAGGAAACTCCGCTGCTCAAGTATAAGGCGGAGAGCGGCCTTGTCCGCTTGATGCACGGCGGGTCCTATGGACGAGACACCTACATTTCCTGCAACTGGCGTGCCGCCGTGTTTTTCGGACCGGTGTTGTTTCGGCTGGAATTGCGGGCTGCCACCCGCATCGTCGCGTTGGACATACCGCCCGACGCCAAGGTGCTGGACTCCCTGAAACGCGAGTTCGGCAACCAGATCCTCACGGCCTCGCCATGGAAGGTGATGCCGAAGAACAAGCGACTCACCCTCAACGAGGCAATCCAACTGGCACGCTACCACTGCGCGATATTTGAGACCAACTGGTCGAGAAGCGGCAAACCGAATCCGCACGAGAGGCTGATGTTCGACCTCCGCAACATCCTCGTCCGTTATGGCATCCACGGCTGGGGCGAGGCGTCGGACATTGGCGGCATCGTGATTTTCGCCACCGACCGTCTCAAGGTGGCCGAGGTTATTTTCTCGCTGCCCACGGAGGCTCTGTGCTGTGAAGCCCGCGATCCCTCACGCTGCTTCCGACGTTTTGACTCCCTCGCCGCCCTGGTCACCGCCACCCGCGCCGCCCGCAACCGCGGTGCCGCAAACACGCTGGCATGGGTGGACGCATCGAATGCGGCGGTTCGCGCAGTCGCAAAACACTAGGGTCGAATTCACTGCACGCCACCAAAACCATGTCCACTCCATCATCGGCCCGCTCCATCAACTTCGACCGCCTCTGGAAAATCGTCCCGCAGGATTTTCCGCTCGGCACGCACTCAATTCACGGCCCTTCCCACTGGAGACGCGTTGAGTCCTTCGGGCTTCGCATCGCCGCAGCCATCTCTGAAGTCGATACTGGAGTTGTACGTTTGTTCGCCCTGTTCCACGACAGTCGCAGACAAAACGAGCATTCCGACCCCGGACATGGCGCACGCGGTGCGGCCCTCGCTTTCGATCTCTACGCCAGTGAGTATCCTCAGTTGGAAGCCGCAGCTTTTGAGAAGCTGATCACGGCCTGCTGTTGGCACACTCACCGCACGCATATCGATGATCCTACCATCGGAGCCTGCTTCGACGCCGACCGACTCGATCTGGTTCGCATCGGCGTCATACCTGATGCCCGGTTCCTCAACACCGCTGTCGCCAAGACCATGATCCTTGAACTTGCGTGACATCCCAGCACCTGCCAGAACAACCCGAAACCATCGCCTGTCAGTGCGTCATCAGGCGATGGGAAAAATTCCGCGGAGCCAAGGGGAAAGAGGATGACGTAGCCGCGACCAAGCCCCCATGCGCATCGCCTTCACCCACATTGCGGATGCTGGGGTGGAGGGGGATTGATTCCCGGCGATCTGTATCACCAAGGGCGAAGTGAGAGGCAGCGAGGTTCATGTAAAGCTCGGCTTTTGACGGTGGGAAAGTTTCGGCGTGGACTGCGCAGGTCCTTTTTTCTCGCATCCCGCGCCCGGTATGGATACACTTTGGCCGTCCTTAGAAAAATGAAATCCTCCCGAATGACTCTTACCGCCGTGCTTCCCTGTGTGGCGTTGACTCTGACGGCTTGCGCGAATTCCACGTTGGCCGCACCGGGGCGACCGGTACCACTGACCCGCGACCCGCACTCGCCCGGATTCGTCACAGCCACCGAGTTGCCTGACGGCGCGGTTCCGCCCGCGGATGCCAACGGTAATTTCATTCTTGGCCCGACGCATCATCCGGCACCGGAAATGGCCGCCAGCGCGCTCCAAGGCACCGTCGTTGAATTCACCATGAGTGCGGCAGACAGCAAGGGTTTTCCGGGCATCGCGCGCGAACCGCAAACCTTTGGCACGCCTGACACCAGCGACCCCGCCAGGCTCATCGTGACCACCAGCCATCCCGCGCCTTACACGCGCAAGGTGGCGGTTTACGTTCCCATTGGTTATGTCCCCGGCACGGATGCGCCGTTCATTGTCGGCGCGGACGGGCCGGACAAGCTTTTATTCACGGCCTTGGACCAGTTGATTGCGGAGAAAAAAATTCCCGCGCTGGTCGCCATCTCCATCGGCAACGGCGGCGGCGACGCGCAGGGCAGCGAACGCGGTCTGGAATACGACACCCTGTCCGGCCTCTACGCCGAGTTCGTCGAGACCGAGGTGCTGCCGCTGGTGGAAAAGAAATGTTCGGTGACGCTGACCAAGGATCCCGACTCCCGCGCGACGATGGGCACCAGTTCCGGTGGTTCCTGTGCATTGAGCATGGCGTGGTATCATCCCGAACTCTACCACCGCGTGCTCGCGTACTCCGGCACGTTTGTGAACCAGCAATGGCCGCCGAATCCCGCGACGCCGCACGGCGCGTGGGGATACTACGAGCATCTCATCCCTGACGCTCCCGCCATGCCGATCCGCATCTGGCTCGAAGTCGGCGACCGCGATTTGCTAAACCCCAATGTCATGCGCGACGGGATGCACGACTGGGTGCTCGCCAACGAGAACATGGCCAAGGTTCTCGCCGCCAAGGGCTATCACTATCAATTCGTCTTCGCCCGCAACGCCGGTCACGGCGACGGCGGCGTGAAACAACAAACCCTGCCCGAAGCCCTCGAATGGCTCTGGCACGATTACCAACCGGCAAGGAAGAGCGCGGGAAACCGCGGCTTTGATCCCTCAATGAACTGACCATGATGAAAGACAACGACGTGATCGTGGTGATCTTCAGCAAGGAGCAGGTCCGGCACTGAAAGCTGGCCCACTTCCTCAAGCAGTTCGGCAGGGACGCCCTGCCCGAGGGTCCGGCGCTGGCGGCGCTGATGAACCGGTTCCGCTTCCTCTTTTCCGCTTCCACGGCTACGACGACGACCCGCAGGAACTCTACGCCATCCCGGAGGTGCGCAAGTTCTACCAGCACTTCCACCGCGTCTGGCCGTACTTCGACGTTGCATCTAGCAATCCGACGACCTACTAACGGGCGTGCTCAACAAACTTTGGTTCCTCGTGGTTTGCCCCGGTCTTCCCCTTGCGGTGCTGACCGCATGGGTTCATTGGTTTGGTAGGAAACGCGAGAAGCAAGGCAGGCGTCCATTTCTCGACATGCCCCGCCCGGCAGGGTGGTCGCTACAGAACCGAACGGCCGACCTGATGGAGTCGTTGACTGAGGACTTCATGATGTGCCTGGT
>Ga0073936_10010248_pt1 | contig 11524 bp, 11 predicted proteins | sample AliMusrvi5mmetaG_FD_87041 | JGI IMG/M metagenome (GOLD analysis project Ga0073936, IMG submission 87041) | Freshwater lake bacterial and archeal communities from Alinen Mustajarvi, Finland, to study Microbial Dark Matter (Phase II) - Alinen... | ecosystem: Environmental > Aquatic > Freshwater >... | reverse complement strand
GCGTGAAACCGGAATTTCCCTTCCGGGTCGATGCGCCGGAGCCGACTGATGCACTCCTCCACCGGCAGCGGCGTGCTCGACCAACTCGCGGCCTCGGCATCGTAGGAGACCACAATGGTTTCCACCAGGGCGTAGTAGGATGCGATGCTCGCTTCAATCCACGCGGGGTCTGCGGCCAGGATGTAGGCGTTGATGTGCATATTTTTAAATAATATCGGAGAAGAGCCGCTCCAGTCGTTTGAAGGCGAACGCGCCGAGCGTCACCCCGGCGCACGAGAGGACGGCGGCGTAGAGCAACGCGCCGGGCGGCAACGTGCCGGAGCCCAGCAGCGACCAGCGGTAGCCTTCCAGGATCGGGCACAGCGGGTTGAGCCAGTAGACGCCCTGCAACCCGGCGGGCACCGCGCTCACGGCATAGGCAACGGGGCTCGCGTAGAGGAGTAATTGCACCGCCACCGGCAGGATATAGTTTACGTCGCGGTAGCTGACCGTCAGTGCGGCGGTGACGAGCCCCGCCCCCAACGCCATCATCAGCAGAAGGGCCGTCCAGACCGGTAGCAAGAGGATCTGCGGGCCAAACGGCACGTGGTAGACCACCATCAAGAGCATCATCATGCCGAACGAAACCCCGAAGTCGATGAGCGTGGAGTAGAGAGTGGAAAGCGGCAAGATCAGCCGGGGGAAGAAGACCTTAGAGATCAGGTGCGAGTTACCGAGCAGCGACGCGCTCACCTTGGTGATGGTATTACTGAAGACGTTCCACCCCAGCAGACCCACATAGGAGAAGAGAAAATAGGGGACGCCGTCGCTGGGCAGCTTGGCGACTTTCCCGAAGACAAAAGAAAATATACCCGCCGCCATCAACGGCTGCCCCACCACCCAGAACACTCCCAGAATTGTCTGTCTATAGCGCAACGTGAGGTCGCGCCGCCCGAGCGTGGAAAGCAGTTCCCGATATTGCCAGAGCTGGCGGAGATCCAGCGGATTCCAGCCTGAAGCGGGGCGGATGCGCACGAAAGGAAGGGTAGTCATTGGAAAGCGGCGGCGAAGGGTTGGATGCGCGGGGGAAGGAGGTCGCGCAAATGGAGTTCCACGAGGGTTGTCTGGCCCAGCATCTCCAACAGCACGGTCACGCGCTGTTGAGCGGGAAGGAAGCGGTGAACTACGCATTGAAGTCCTTGGAAAGCGCCGCCCACAATCGTCGCGGCGCTGCCGATTTCCAGCACCGGCGAGACCGTTTCAACCTCCCCGGGGCCCATGCACTCGCGCAATTGCGCAATCGTTGCCTCGGCGACGAGCGGGTATTTGTCGCCAAAGTGGACAATGCCGCGCACACCTCGCGCGGAGCGGACGAGGCAGAGCGAGGCGCGCGGTTCAAACCGGGCGAAAAAGTAGCCTGGGAAAAGCGCCTCCGTCATCCACGTCGTGCCGTTGCGGGTGGCCCGGCGGAAACGGATACGCGGGCAGAAAACCTCAATGCCCTCCCACTTCCGCAGACAGGTCGCCGCGATACGTTCCTGCTTTGGGCGGCTTTGGATACAAAACCAATGCGTGCATGCCTCGTCCATGAAATGCGTTCCCGTTTTTCTGTTGAAACAAGCTGCCGCCCTTGGCAGATTGGACTCTTTTCCCTGCCAATCGTGCGGTGGCCGCGTCGGATTTTCACTCCATCTCCGCTTTCCCTCAGATCCCTCTGTGGGTCCTGGAAAGACCGGCTCGGAGCGGTTCCCGCGAGTCGGTGTAAACCGGCTATTGGAGAACGCTGCCAAGCCTATGCGCAAGGAGGTCGCAGGTCTATAGGCGGCTCTCCGTTCCTGCCATAGGACGGGGGAACGTGAGCTGTAGGTGTTTGGCTGACAGCCCGAACTTTGCCGGGCGACGATGGGAATGCGGGGCAAGATTGCCCCCGTTTTTTTCATGGAACGTTTACGGCATACTTTGAAGGAAAGCAGCCGCTATTTGCTCCTGGGCAGCCTGGTCTATGCCCCGTGGGCCTATGGCTGCACGCTTCCATGGACGGCGGCGCTGCTGGACAGTCTGCTGGCCGTGGTCGTGCTGCTTTGGATGGCCGGTTGCGCCGTGGGGAGGAGCGCGCCGACGCTGCCGCCGGTTGCCTTGAGCTGTGCTTTGGTGCTGATCTGCCTGGGCTTGTTGATGGCCTGGAATGCCCATTTTCGGTACAACCCAGAGACGTATTGCTTCGTTCTCGTTCACGCTCCGGCGGACCATCTTCCGGGTGCGATTGACCGGAGTCGCGCCTTGACGGCGACAGGCCATGCGGCCGTCCTTTTGGGCGTCTTTTTGTGTGTATGCGACACGGCGCGCGGCAAGCTCTGGCGGCGGCGCTTCCTCGCCGTGATGGGCTTAAGCGGCGCGTCGATCATGCTCCTGGGGCTGCTCCAGCGGGCGAGCGGGGCCTCCATGATTTTCTGGCAGCCGGGTCCGGCGGACGGCGTGTTTTTCGGCACCTTCTATTACCACGGCAACGCCGGGGCGTTCATCAACGTCGTTCTGCCGTTGTGCGCCGCGTTTGGGGGGCGGGCGTTGTACCGGGCGGGTGCGCAAGGGGCGCGGGCGCTGTGGATTCCGGCGTTCCTGCTCTGCCTGGGAGCGGCAGCGGTCAATGTTTCCCGCGCGGGCTCCCTTCTCAGTGCGTTGCTTGCGGCGGCGATTGTCGTGTTTGAGCTGCGTGCGGCGCGGGGACGGCTCTTCTCGCGGCTCTCGGCGGTGGCGGCTGTCGTCGCGGTCTGCGGAGCGCTGGCGGCGCTCGCCCTATCGGCAGGGGAAGCGCAGGCTTGGGAAAAATGGGGCCAATTGAAAAGCCAGCTCAAGGATGAGGATAACCCGCGCTATCTCGTGAATGTCGTGAACTGGGAGATGGCGCAGGACGCGGGGACCTGCGGATTTGGCCCTGGTACGTTTGAAATGGCGTTTCCTCACTACACGGGCCCCTTGGGCTATGCGCTGCGCGGCATCTGGCGTTATGCCCATCAGGATTATTTGCAGGCGGTCATCGAATGGGGGTGGCTTGGGGCCGCTCTCTGGATGGTGCTGCTTTTTGGCGGCATGGCGCGGCTGTTGGGAAACCACCCTGAGCCGGATGCGCGCCTCCGCTTTGCGTGCGGTCTGGCATTGGGCTCGCTTGCCCTCCACGCGCTGGTGGATTTCCCCTTCCAGATCCCTTCCATCCAGCTCTACGCGGCAGTGCTGGCGGGCGTCGGGTGGGCGCGGGAAAGGGCTATCTTCCCTCGGAAAGACGTTCGGCGGAATACTGGGGCAGACCTGCCCGGGCAATTTTCAATTGCGTTTTCGTCAGATCGTAAGGAATCCGGCGAAATTGCACCCAGCGGGCTTCGGGGTGGAAGATGGCGTAGCAAGCGTCGGGATTGTGATCCCGGGGCTGGCCCACGGAACCGACATTGATCAGGATTTTGCCGGTTTCCGGGAGCTTGATACGGCCTTCGCCATGCCGGATGGAGAGTTGGTGGGGGCCGTTGGACTGCCAGACCATCGGGTCGTGGGTGTGTCCGCAAAAGCAAACGGGCTGTGTTTGCGACTCGAAGTGAATGGCTGCGTCTTCGGGGCTCAGCACGTACCACCATTCTTCCGGGGCGTCGAGGGAGCCGTGGACAAATTCGCAACCGTCTTCGGTCAGCGTCAGCGGCAGCTGCGCCAGCCACTCGCGCTGCTCGGGCGTCAGGTTCTTGCGAGAAAGTGCGATGCCCGCGACGGCGGAGGCGTTCATTTCCTCAAAATCGACTTCCTCGGCAGCGGCAGCGTCGTGGTTGCCCTGGAGCACGGGGCAGTTCAAGGCGCGAATTTTTTCCACACACCCAGCGGGGTCCGCGCCGTATCCGACGAGGTCGCCCAGGCAGACTCGGTGGCGAATCCGCAACCCATCCATGTCGGCAAGCACCGCTTTCAGCGCTTCCAGGTTCGAGTGTACGTCGCTAAAGACCGCCATCGCAGGTGATTCGGGCATAAGATCCGTTAAAAAGTAAGACTTCGCAGCGGTCGCGTCAATTCCGGGGGGAAAATGGGCAGTGAGGGATTCGAACCCCCGACCAACTCGGTGTAAACGAGCCGCTCTACCACTGAGCTAACTGCCCTTCGGGAAAACTGTGGCGCAAGGTCATATCCGGGGCTCCCGCGCGAGGCAAGCAAATCATGCAGGTTCGCCCGGTTCGCACGCTTTTTCGATCACCGCGTAGGCATTGTGGTTGTGGATGGACTCGAAGTTCTCGGCTTCCACGCGGTACCAGCGGATGTTGGGCTCCCGGTCGGAAAGGGCCGCGACGTTGCGCACGAGGTCTTCCACAAAGACGGGGTTCTCGTAAGCGCGCTCGGTGACGGCTTTTTCGTCCGGCCGCTTGAGCAGGGAATAGAGTTCGCAACTGGCGCACCCTTCCACGAGCTGGATGAGATCCTCGATCCAGATCGGCTTGTGGAAGCGGACGGAATAGGTGACCTGGCCGCGCTGGTTGTGCGCACCGTAGGCGCTGATGGCCTTGGAACACGGGCAAAGGGTGGTGACGGGGACGCTGACGGTGGCGACAAAGTCGAATTGATCGCCATCGGCCGTGGCGGCAAAATGGAAGGTGTAGTCCATCATGCCGACGCCTTGGGTCACGGGCGCTTTTTTTTCCAGGAAAAACGGGAACACGAAGGAGATGTGGGCTTTCTGCGAATGCAATTTCTGCCGCAGCCGCTCCAGGATCTCGCGCACGTTGTCGATGTGGATCGTTGGGCCGTGCTCGTTGAGCGCCTCGACGAAGCGGCTCATGTGCGTTCCCTTGTATTGGTGCGGGAGATCGACGGTAAGCTCGAACTGCGCGATGGTGCTCTGGACCGCCCGGGCTTTGTCGCGGATCTGGATCGGATAACGCAGGTTTTTGACGCCCACGCGGTCGATGGGTATCCGCCGGTGGTCGGGTTCGCTCTGCGTATCTTTGAGGTGCTGGATGGGCTGAAATTCCATGGCGTTAGAATATTATCACGATTTACCCGTGAAAGCTACACGGCGTATCGGGCGGCGATTGCGTCGGGGATTTTTGCGGCCCGGCCCGTGTGGATGTCGATCATCGTGTAGTGAAAGGAGCCGTCGCTTGCGAGTTTGCCGTTGGATTTTTTGCGAATCTCGAACCCGACGGTCACGCCGTCCGGGTGGATGCAATCGACCCAGGTGGTGACGAGCGCCACGTCGCCCATGACGAGCGGGCGCTTGTATTCCACGTGGGCGGTGCGGACGACCCAGCCGAAGCCCTCTTTCAGGAACTCCTCCATCGACATTCCGTAGCAGCGGGCCATCTGGTCGTAGCGGGCCGCCATCACGTAGTCGAAGTAGCGGCTGTTGTGGACATGGCTGTTCATGTCGATGTCGTCGGGCCGGACGGGCAGTTCGGTTTCAAACCGGGTGCGGCCCGGCGGGAGAGAAGAAGCACTCATGGAAGAGCTTCATGTTGCCTCGCGAAAGGCAGAGGCCCAAGCCGAAAATCCGGCTTTCCCCGGGTGGGTTGGCCCGGCTTGCCAAACGGAGCGTTTCCTGGTAAAAGGCTCTCAACCGAGAGTCGCGGGCTTGGCAAGCGAGTGCCCTGCAAAGCCTGTATTTCTGCCATGAACCGTTTTGCTTTTTTCCTATTGCTGGGCTGCTGTGCCTGGGCCGCTCCGGTGCGCGCCGCGGACGGGGCGGACGATCCCTTGCAAGGCTCTGTGTTGGCTCAACGCTTGCGGGAGCTTTTCGGCGTCCACGCGGAGGCTCAACGCTATGATCCCCGCATGGTCCGTGCGGCGGAGATTGCCGCCGAGCGCGCGGGCGCAGTCACCAGGCCAAGGTGGCATTGCTGGCGTTCCGTGAAGGACGCGCTGCTGGAGGCGGGCGTTGTTTCGACCCGCCCCGTCTCTCCCTGGGCCAAGCAGGCGGGCGACGAGCTTTGCACCCGGTACGGGTTTACGAAAATCTCGTTAAGAAACCCGTTTCTCGCTCCGGTGGGGGCGGTGATTGTGTACGGCGGGCCCGATGCGGGGCATGTGGAACTGCGCACGGCCTCCGGGTTTGTGAGCGATTTTTGCTCGCCCACGCCCTACCCGCGCCCGCTGATCGGGATCTATATCAAGCCCTCGTAGGGTGTGATTCCTACCGGATACGCCGGGCCAGGATCAGGTTGGCCGTCTTTGGGTCCCAGTGGTAGCCGACGCCGAAGGAGAGCGGGGCCGAGGGGAAGCGAGTGTAAAAATCAGCCAGGTCGTTCTGGGTGTATTTTTTGAAAATATCGAGCGGCGCGGTGTAGACGCCGAAGTTCACGAATTGCCAGCGGGCGGCGTCGAACGCCCGGAACGGCACGCCGGAGTCGTCCTGGAGAATCGCCGGGCATTGGGATAGAAGCGTGTCGCGGATGGTGGAGAACTCGGCCTCGTGGAGCAGGTAGGAGGCGCTTTTCAAATACCCCACGTCGGGCCGCGACTGGCTGACGAATCGCAAGAACGCCTGATTGCCGCGCAGGGCGTCGTTGCTCAGGTTGACGGAAAAATAGTGCAGCGTGCGCGTCCGCATTTCGCCCAGGGTGCGGAAGCGGATCTCGGCGTGCGTGGCGTCGGTCTTGACGGAAAGGATGCGGTCGCCGCTGCGGGCCATCATAAGGCAGATGACGGGAACGGTCCCCTGGAGCGGGCTCTGCTTGAGCTGAACGCGCATCTCCTTGGTCACAAAATACCCGGCTTCCAGGAACGTTTTCACGGACACCTGCGTCCACCCGAGCGTGGAGGAGAGGGGCTGGACGGTTTGCAGCGAGGGAATCGTTCCCGCGGGCTCCAGACCGGCGAGGATGTAGGTGGTGGCGTCGGGGAAAAGCGTGCGGGCGTAGATATAGTCCGGGCCGCTGAAGGGATAGAAGACGGTGGCGGGGCGGAAGTCCGGCAAGGCTTGCGGCAGCCATTCGCGGATCGGTTGCAGGCGGTATTTGTCAAAGGGCTGCCAGCAATCATCCAGTTTGTCGGCAAACGCTCTCCATTCCTCCGTGGCCGCGAGGTCGGCGAACGCGCCGGGGCTGGAGGGCTGGATGCCCGCGATGAACTGGGAGGCGGCGTCGATATCCGTCTGGTTCTCGTCGGTTACGGAGGCCAGCACAGGGGTGGCACGGCGCACTTCGTCGGAAGTTTGAGCGAGGGCGATGCCCACGGTGCAGAAAGAGGCAAGGAGCAGCAGAAAGACGTTTTTCATAAAAAGAAGCTTCCAAAAACTACCGGGGACGGCCGCTTTCCGCTGTTCGGGCGATTCCCAAGGGGGCAGAGCTTGAAGCGGCGCGGTAGCCGGGGTAGTTTCGGATCACTTTGCACCCTAACGAAGAAAACGCCGCCGCTCAACCTTCCATTTCTGTTGTCACCGCCACGGCGATTGTCGTCGCCAACATGGTGGGCACGGGCGTGTTCACCAGTCTCGGCTTCCAGGTCGCCGGGCTCCCCTCCGGGTTTGCCTTGCTGCTGCTTTGGGCCGTGGGCGGCGTGTGCGCCTTCTGCGGAGCGCAGGCGTATGCCGAACTGGCGGCCACGCTGCCCCGTTCGGGCGGCGAATACCATTTTCTTTCCGCCATCTTCCACCCCTCCGTCGGATTTGTAGCGGGCTGGGCTTCCGTTACCGCGGGGTTTGCCGCCCCTGTGGCCCTGGCGGCCATGGCGTTTGGCAGCTACTTCCAGGGCGTATGCCCCGGGGCGTCGGCCCTGGCGCTTTCCATCGCGCTGGTTTCCCTCGTGAGCGCCGTTCACTTGTGCAGCGTGCGGGTCGGGAGCGCTTTTCAGAACGTCTTTACGTGGGGCAAAGTGCTCCTCATTCTTGTGTTCATCGGGGCGGGCTGGGCGCTCTGCCCGGCGCAACCGCTCTCGTTCGCGCCGCAACCGGGGGATTGGGGGCGGATTGCGAGCGCCCCGTTCGCCGTGAGCTTGATTTACGTGATGTACGCCTATTCCGGCTGGAACGCCTCCGCCTACATCATCAACGAGGTCGGGGAGCCCGGGCGCAATGTTCCGCGTTCGCTCCTGGCCGGGACGCTCGTCGTCATGGCCTTGTATCTCGGCCTGAACTTCATCTTCCTGCGCACGACGCCCCTGGCCGCGCTGGCCGGGCAACTGCAAATTGGCAGCGTTGCGGGTGGGCGCATCTTCGGCCCGGAAGGGGGACGCTGGGTGAGCGGTCTGATATGCCTGGCCCTGGTCTCTTCGGTTAGTTCCATGACGTGGATCGGTCCGCGCGTGACGATGGCGATGGGCGAAGATCTTCATATTTTGCGCTTCCTGGGTCGGAAAACCCGGCGAGGCATTCCGGCCGTGGCGATCCTTTTTCAAGGGGCGCTGGTGGTGCTCCTGCTCTGCACGGCCACGTTCCAAACGGCGCTGGTCTATGTCCAGTTCACGCTGCTGCTCTGTTCGTTCCTGACGGTGCTGGGCATGATGATCCTGCGCCGCACGCATCCCGAGCTGCCCCGGCCCTACCGGGCGTGGGGCTACCCGTTCACCCCGCTGCTCTTTCTGGGCGTCAGCCTTTGGATGATGGGGTATGTGGTCTGCACGCAGCCGCTGGAATCGTTGGCGGGCCTGGGCACGCTGGCTCTGGGCTTGTTCCTCTACTGGGTCTCCCCGCGCAATCCGGCGGCAGAGACGTTATTAGCCCGCCTTGCCGAGCGCGAAGGATAGCAGGAGCAGCAAAAAGACGACCGTGGTGATGGCCGCAAAGATCCGGTCTTTCTCCAAGACAAACGCCACGATGGAGACGGCGACCCGCAACACCGGCGTGGCAATCAAGAGCAGCAGGCCGGGGAGGATGATCGCCTCGCCCTGAAGGTGGAGGATGCCGTGTAAGGTGGCATGGAAGGTGGCTGGCGGGGCGTGATGTTGCGCCAGTAGCCGGTGGAAATCGGCCGCGGTGCCGCCCGCCTGCCCGTAATCGCCGGAGCGCACGAAGCACAGGACGGTTCCCACGGTTAGCAGCACGAGGCTCACAAAAACGCCCCAGCGGAGCAGTTCGCTGATGATCCATTCCATGCGAAGCACGTGGGAGGTGGAGGTTGTGGAAGCGGGCGTGTTCATCGGAGGCCTTTTAAAAACATTTGCAGGGAACTAACCAACAGCACCAGGACGAACGCGATGCGAATCCAGTGGCTCTGCAGGTGGCCCAGCAGCCGCGAACCGAGTTTCGCCCCCAGCAGCACGCCCACCGCGACGGGCGCGGCAATAAACGGCTGCACGTCGCCGCGTGTGAAATAGACCGCGGCGCCGGTGGCCGCCGTCACGCCGATCATAAAATTGCTGGTCGCCGTGCAGACTTTGAGTGGGATGCCCATGGCCAGATTCATCACCGGCACCTTCAACACGCCGCCGCCGATGCCGAGCAGCCCGCTCAGCACGCCCGCCACGTAGCTCACCGCCAGGCCCAGCTTGGTGCGCGAGACGCGGTAGGCGATCTCCTGGTTGAGCGCTTTGTCGAAATACGAAGTGTGCAGCTTGAGCCTGTCGGCCCACGGGTCTTCCGGCAGCGTCCCGGCGGCGTGCGACGGTTTCCGGGACATCGACCATGCCGTGTAGATAAGCACCAGGCCGAAGAGCAGATAGAGCCAGCGGCCGGAAATCAGCGCCGCCAAAAACGCGCCGCAGAGAGCTCCCGCCGCCGTCGCTGTTTCCAGCAGCATGGCGAGCCGCAGATTGGTGAGCCGCTGGCGCACGTACCCGGAAGCCGCGCCACTGGAAGTGGCAATCACGGAGATGATCGAAGCCGCGATGGCGGTGCGAATATCCACCCCCATCAATAACGTGAGCGCGGGCACGACAATGATGCCGCCGCCGACGCCCACCAGAGAGCCGAGCAGCCCGGCGGAAACGGAAATGAGGGTGATGAGCAGCGTGAAAAGCAGCGGAGTCATGCGAGCCGGGCTCTAAAGTGCAGAAAGTGGATAGACATACTGGGCTTTATCATCGCGGAGGAATCGGCGGTGTCAAGGCGTACAGATAGCCCCATGGCCCCTCGGCCACGACGGAGAATCCAGCGGTGGCGGGTGTGTTCCAGGGAGACGCCGTTCCGTATTTTTCGCGCTCCATGCGGCCCCAGAAGAGATAGTTTGCGCCAAGCATGTTGGCCCGCGTTTCCCAGCCCGGCTCGCCCCGCAGCACACTTTCCAGAGCCGCGTACCGGGCCTGATAGGGGATGCCGTGGCTGTACAAATGCCCGTCGTAGCCCGCCACCACTTTGTGCCCCAGCAGGAGGAGGGGATGGTTGTACGTCGGCATGCAGGCATACGTGGCTGTGGCGGGGAGAGGGGCAAAAACGGCATTCAGGCCATCGAGTTCCGGCAACCGCGCCAGCGAGCAGCCGCGGCCGCCCAGGCCCCCCAGCAGCGACACCGCGCCGGAAAAGAAGAGGAGCACGCACGCGGCGGCGCGCAGCCAGAGCTTCTGTTCGCGCAGCATTGTCCAAAGGGCCGGGAGAATAGCCAGGTAGGCCCAGAGCATCAGCTTCGTGTTGTCCCAAGCCCATACGGCGAAGGCCACAAAACAGGTGATGCCAAAAAACACGAGCGAAGGGAGCACCACGGCGGCCAGGGCGCGCGTGCCGGGTGTGTTGCGCCGCCGCCACATCCATGCCAGCAAGGCCGCCACTGCCAGGGGGAGCGCCCCGAAGTTGTCCACCGCGCAGTTCAAGACGCCGTCTTTGGCCTGCATCCAGCCGCCGGTAAGGTGGATCATCCCGCCACTGTGGCCGCCGCCGGTCAGGAACCACACAAGCGCCGAGGCCGGGAGGAGCGCGCAGAGGCCAAGGCGCAGGATCGCGCGCCGGGGCGAGGGGATGCCCTGCGTTGCCGGGAGAAAAAACCAGCACCCGAGCAGCGCCGAGAGAAAGAGAAACGTGTGCAGGTGAAAGAGCGGCATCGTGGCGTAGAGCAACCACTCGATCCAGAACGGCAGGCCGCGCCGCCCCTCCAGCAGCCGCTCGCGCCAGCTCCAGAGCAGCGCCAACCCGGCAGGGAGGGCATAGAGCAGGCCGCGTTGCGTCACAAAGAGCGCGAGCGGGATGCTTTTCCAGTCGAGCTCCCGCTGGTAATCCTCCAAGTGCAGGGTGGTCAGGAAGGCGAACCCGGCGATGCCGCCATTAAAGAGGAACCCGGCCAGTGTGAAGGCACCGCCCCATCGCCAGAGAGCAACGCCGGTAGCCAGCGCCCCGAGCAGCCCCGTCCAAACGAGGCCGCGTTGCACATCCGCCCCGGCCAGCAGGAGGAGGGCGTTCCAGAGATCGACGCCAAAAGGGTAATGGAGCGGCTCGGAGGCGAAGATCGGGTTGGCGGGCCAAAACGGGGCGTGGGCCAGCCATTGGATGTAACTCAGGTGCAGGGAGAGATCGCCCAGGTTATTGGGCGAAAGAAAAAAGAGATCCCCGTCTTGCGTAAACAACAGCCAGCAGAACGCCCGCAAGGCAAAGAGCGCAAAGACCGTGACAACGCCCCACGCCGCCCAGCCGCGCGGCGGTTCCCCCTTGGGAAGACCGGAG
>Ga0073936_10010245_pt1 | contig 11525 bp, 8 predicted proteins | sample AliMusrvi5mmetaG_FD_87041 | JGI IMG/M metagenome (GOLD analysis project Ga0073936, IMG submission 87041) | Freshwater lake bacterial and archeal communities from Alinen Mustajarvi, Finland, to study Microbial Dark Matter (Phase II) - Alinen... | ecosystem: Environmental > Aquatic > Freshwater >... | reverse complement strand
CGACGTCCGTGGGCGCGCTGTCCACGTTCAAGATGGGCATCATGGGCGCAGTCGCGGTCGCGATCCTCGCCTTGTTCGTCGTCGTCCGCCACACGCGCTCCGAGGAGGAGACCGGCCGCCTGGAGCTGCTCGGGGCGACGGTCGTCGGCCGGCAGGCACCGTTGACCGCGGCGCTCCTCGTGGCCGGCGGCGCCAGCGTCGTGGCCGGCGCCGGCTCGGCGCTCGGGCTGATCGCCGTCGGGATGCCCCCCGCCGGAGCGCTCGTCATGGGCCTCGGCTTCGCCTGCCTCGGCCTCGTCATCGCGGCCGTGGCCGGCATCACCGCGCAGCTCGTCAAGAGCGCGCGCGCCGCCGCCGGCCTTGCCGGCGTCGCCCTCGGCGTCGCCTACCTGCTGCGCGCGATCGGCGACGCCTCGGCCGGGGACGGCCTCGGCTGGCTGTCGTGGCTCTCGCCGGTCGGCTGGTGGCAGCAGACGCGGCCGTTCGCCGGCGACCGCTGGTGGGTGCTCGCGCTCGCGCTCGCCGCCGCCGCCGCGCTCGCCGCGCTGGCCTACGGGCTCGCGGCGCGGCGCGACTTCGCCGCCGGCCTCCTGCCGGACCGGCCCGGTCCCGCCGTCGCCGCCGCGAGCCTGAGGAGTCCCTTTGCGCTGGCCTGGCGCCTGCAGCGCGGCGCCTTCTACGCCTGGGCGGCCGTGTTCGCCGTGATCGGCGTCGTCTTCGGCGGCCTCGCCTCCAACGTCGGCAGCTTTGTCACGAGCCCGCAGGCCAGAGACTTCATCACCAAGCTCGGCGGCGAACAGGGCCTCAGGGACGCCTTCCTCGCCACCGAGCTGGGCATGGCCGGGGTGATGGCGGCGGTGTACGGGGTGCAGGCCACGCTGCGCCTGCGGACCGAGGAGTCGGCGCTGCGCACAGAACCGCTGCTCGCCACGGCCGTGGGGCGCACCAAGTGGGCGTGGAGCCACCTCGTCGTCGCGCTGGCCGGGTCCGCGTCGCTGCTCGTCATCGTCGGCGTCACCGCGGGGCTGGTCGGCGCCCGGCAGGCCGGCGACGGCGGCCTGTTCGGCCGCGTGCTCGTGGCGGCGCTGGTGCAGATCCCGGCGGCGTGGCTGGTCATCGGCATCGTGGTGGCGGTGTTCGGCCTCGTCCCCCGGTGGGTCGTCCTCGGCTGGGCCGCGCTGGCAGGGTTCGTCCTGCTCGGTGAGTTCGGCGCGCTGTTCAACCTCAGCCGGGCCGTCATGGACGTCTCACCGTTCGCGCACGTGCCCCGGCTGCCCGGCGGCGCGTTCGCCGTCGCCCCGCTGCTGTGGCTTACGGTGATCGCCGCCGGCCTTGTCGGCGTGGGGCTGGCCGGCTTCCGCCGGCGCGACGTCGGCTGAGGCGCCTGCGGACCTGGGCTGAGGCGCCTGCGGGCGCGGACGCGCCTGCCGGGGCGCTACCGCTCGAGAGTGCCGAGGTACTCCGAGATCGCGGCCAGGCCGCCGACGAGCACGTCGCGGGCGCAGGCGTAGCCGAGGCGGAAGCAGCGCTCCTCGCCGAAGGCGGCGCCGGGCATCACAAAGGCGCCGTTGAGGTCGAACATCGCCTGGCAGAATTCGACCGACGGCACCTCGTTCTCATAGCGGATCAGGGCGGTGGTGCCGGCGCGCGGCCGCACGAAGCGGAGCCGCGGCTCTCGCGCCACCCACGCGTCGACGAGCGGCAGGTTCTCGCGCACGATCGCGAGGCTGCGCGCGAGGACCTTGTCGATGTGCTCGAGCGCGATGGTCGCGAGCGCGTCGTCGAGCACGCCGCAGGAGATCGTCGTGTAGTCGCGCACCTCGAGGCAGCGTTCGACGAGCTCCGGCGGCCCGGCGACCCAGCCGGCGCGCAGCCCGGCCAGCGAGTAGCTCTTGCTCATGCTGCCGCTGCTGACGCCCTTCTCGTAGAGGTCGGCCACCGACGGCGGCGTCGTGCCCGGTTCCTGCTCCAGCTTGCGGTAGACCTCGTCGCAGAGCAGCCAGGCGCCGGCTTCGCGGGCGACGCCGACGATCTCGCGCAGCAACGGCTCGTCGATCAGCGCGCCGGTCGGGTTGTTGGGATTGTTGAGCACGATGAGGCGGGTGCGGTCGTCGACGAGGGCCCGCAGGTCGTCGATGTCCGGCAGATAGCCGTCGCTCTCGCGCAGGCGCAAAGGCTTGACCGTCGCGCCGAGCGCCGCGGGCACGGAGAAGAGCTGCTGGTAGGTCGGCTGGACGCAGACCACCGTGTCGCCCGGCTCGACGAGCGCGAAGAGGGCGAGGAAGTTGGCGCCGATGGCGCCGTTGGCGACCAGCACGTTGCCGGCGCCGATGCGCTCGCCGTACAGCGCCGCGACAGCGGCGCGCAGCCCCGGCGAGCCGGTGATCTCGCCGTAGTCGAGCCGGGTGTGGCGCAGGCGACGCAGCACGCCGTCGGCGTCGCCGCTCAGCGCCAGCAGTTCCTCGAGGCGCAGCGAGTCGACGCAGGTCTCGGCGGTGTTCCACGTCGCGGTCGTCTCGTGGGCGTTCATCCACTGCTCGACCAGGAACGGTTCGATCTGCACGGGTGCCTCCTCGGAAAGCGAACGGAGCGCCGCGGCCGGGCGCGGGCGTTGCCGTCAATATACAGGTCGGCTCATCGGGCTTGGAGCTTCGCCCCTCCGAGATGGAGAATCGCGCGGAAGCGACAGCTACGGAAGAGGGTCGTCATGCGCCTGCGCTACTTCACCTGCGATGTGTTCACCGGCACCCGCTTCGGCGGCAACCAGCTGGCCGTGCTGCCGGAGGCGGAGGGTCTCAGCGACGAGCAGATGGGGCAGATCGCACGCGAGTTCGACTACTCGGAGACGACGTTCGTGCTGCCGCCGCGCGCCGGGCGCGACCGCCGCGTGCGCATCTTCACGCCCGGCGGCGAGGTGCCCTTCGCCGGGCACCCCAACATCGGCACGGCGTTCGTGCTGGCGACCATGGGCGCCTTCGGCCCACTCGAGGAGCCGTGCGAGGTCGTCTTCGAGGAGGCGGCCGGGCTCGTGCGGGTCGCCATCCACCGGCGTCCCGAAGGAGGGATCTGGTGCGAGCTCACGGTGCCGCAGGCGCTCACGCTCGGCGCGGCGGTGCCGGCGGCGTCGGCCGCCGCCGCGGCGTCCCTCGCGGAGGCCGACATCCTGACGACGGCGCACGCGCCCCTCGTGGCTTCCGTCGGCCTTCCGTTCGTGATGGCAGAGCTCACCGGCCGGGAGGCGCTGGCGCGCGCCCGGCCCGATCTCGCCGTCTTCGAGGCTCTCGTCGCCGAGGGCATGGAGGAGCCGATGCTGCACCTCTACGTGCGGAGCGGCGACGAGTTCGACGTCCGCGCGCGCATGTTCTCGCCGCTCGACGGCATCCCCGAGGACGCAGCGACGGGCAGCGCCAACTGCGCGCTCGCCGGGCTGCTGGCGCACCTCGACGAGGCGGCCGACGCCGATCTCAGCTGGCGCATCGCCCAGGGTGTCGAGATGGGGCGGCCGAGCGTCCTCGAGGCGCGCGCCGAGAAGCGGGCCGGCGCGGTCGAGCGCGTGAGGATCGGAGGGGAGAGCGTGCTGGTCTGCGAGGGTCTCGTCGAGGTCTGAGCGCGCCCCGCACGGTCTGAACCGGCGTGCTCCGCGGCGCCGGCAGCGGCCCCCCGGCGCACTCTGCGCGGAGCGCCGGCCTGCGGCCCTCTTCGCGCCGCAGGCCCAGGCTCGCTGCGCGTGCCCCACGAGCAGGATGAAGGGCCGGGTCGTGTTCGCCGGACCCCCGCAGGGGTCGTCCGGCCGTCCTTCTTGAGCCTCGCGGCCAGAGCGCGTCGTCGCTGAGGTAGAGTCAAGCGGTCAAGCCACCACCGGAGGTCCCCCGTGGACAGCGAGCCGTCCTTCTCAGCCCCGACCGTGACTTCCGAGGCTGCCGACTCCCGTGCGTCCGGCCCCGCCGCCGACCTCGGCCGCGCGATCGCGGAGCAGGTCGGGCGCGTCATCGTCGGCAAAGCCGACCAGACGCGCCTCCTCACCGTGGCCCTGCTGGCCGACGGCCACGTGCTCCTCGACGACGTGCCCGGCGTTGCCAAGACGCTGCTCGTGCGCACGCTTTCGGCCGCGCTCGGCCTGGACTTCTCGCGCATCCAATGCACCGCCGACCTGTTGCCGGCCGATGTGACGGGTTCGATGATCTACGACCAGAGGCGCGGCGAGTTCGAGTTCCGCCCGGGGCCGCTGTTCGCCAACATCGTGCTCGCCGACGAGATCAACCGCGCCACGCCGCGCACGCAGTCGGCGTTCCTCGAGGCGATGGAGGAGCGCGGCGTCACCGTGGACGGCACGACGCACGCGCTGCCGGGGCCGTTCATGGTCCTCGCCACGCAGAACCCGGTGGAGCTGAAAGGGACCTTCCCGCTGCCCGAGGCGCAGGTCGACCGCTTCCTGCTGTGCCTGCGCATGGGGTATCCGAGCCATGACGACGAGACGCTGATGCTGGAGCGGTTCCGCAGCGGCGATCCGCTCGCTGAAGTGAGCGCCGTGGCCGGCGCGGACGACCTGGCGGCGGTCCGCGCCGCGGTGCGCGCCGTGCACGTCGCCGGCGACGTCGCGCACTACATCGTGGCGCTCACGCGCGCCACGCGCGAGACGCCGCTCCTGCGCCTCGGCGCCAGCCCGCGCGCCTCGCTGGCTCTGCAGCACTCCGCACAGGCGGCGGCCGCGCTCGCCGGCCGTGACTTCGTCACGCCCGACGACGTGCAGGCGCTCGTCGAGCCGGTGCTGGCGCACCGCCTCCTGCTCGCCCGCGACGCCGCCATCGACGGCCGATCGGGCGCCGACGTGCTGCGCGAGGTCGTCGCGGTCGTGCCGGTGCCGGCCGAGAGCGGCGAGGACGGCGCCGGCCGCGCCGGTACCGTCGTCGAGCCCGCGGCCGGCGAGGGTACGCCCGCGGCCGTCTGACCCGGACGCCGCGGTGCGCCTGAGATCCATCCTCTGGGCCTGCCTCGCCGGGCTCGCGCTGGCGGCGCTGCTGCACTCCGGCGCGCTCGTCTTCGCCACGCTCGCGGCCTCGGCGCTGGCGGCGCTCGTCGTCGGCGCGCGCCGACGACTGTTCGTGGCCGTGACCTTCGAGCGCACACTCTCTCGCCGCGTCGTCGATTGGGGCGGCGAGCTCGAGATCGCTATGAGTATCACCAACGCCAAGCTGCTCCCGCTGGTGTGGATGCGCGTACACGACGAGTGGCCGCACGGCCTCGAGCCTCAAGGGTTCGCGCTCAGCCCGATGACCCATCTCGGGAGGCAGGCGTTCGTGCAGACCGTCTCCGTGCGCTGGTACGAGCGCCTGCGGCGGCGCTACCGGGTGCGCTGCACCGAGCGCGGGCTGCACCGGTTCGGACCCATCGAGCTGGAGGCCGGCGACCCCTTCGGCATCGCCGGCATGGACAGGGTGCTGGAGGCCCCGGCGGAGATCTCCGTGCTGCCCAAGGTGCTCCGCATCCCCGGGTTCCAGCAGTTCCTTGGTCACCCGCTCATGGAGGAGACGGTCACGCACTCGCTGGCGCACGACCCCACGGCCCTGCGCGGCATCCGCCCCTACCGTCCCGGCGACTCTATGCGCGCCATCAACTGGCGCGCCACGGCGCGGACCGGCGAGCTGCAGACCAACGAGTTCGACCCCACGTCGCTGGCGGCGGTGCGGCTGCTCCTCGACGTGCGCTCGCTGCAGAAGGCCTGGGAGGGGATCGACCCGGAGCTGATGGAGCTGCTGTGCGTGGTGACCGCCTCGCTGGCGTCCGCATTCGCGGAGCGCGGCTTCGGCGTCGGGCTGGCTTCCAACGCGATGCTCTCGCGCGACTGGGGCGCCGTGGACGTGCCGGCCGAGCAGGGCGCGCTGCCGGAGGTGCTCGAGACCCTGGCGCAGATGCGCTCGTTCTCGGCGCGCGACTTCGGCTACGTGCTCGCGGAGGAACTGGCCGACGCCGGCAGCCGGGCGGACTGCGTCGTCGTGACGGCGGCGCTGCGGCCGGGCGAGCGCGCCTACGTCGCACGGCTGCGGGCCGAGCGGCCGACGCGCGTCGTCCACGTGGGCGCGCCGCACGCGGAAGAGGCGCCGCTCGTCGATCTCGTGGTGCCGCGCGACTTTGATTGGAGGGCGAGCGATGCGCTCCCGTTCGTGGTCTGAGACCGCGACGCTCGTGCTGGGCGCCGTCGTCGACGGTGTCTGGTGCGGCGCCCTTGCGGCAGCCCTCGCGGGAGCCTCGTGGCCGCTGCTCGCGCTGTTTGCCGCCGGCGTCATCCTCTGCGGCGCGCTCGTGGCGCGAAGGCTCGACATGGGTGGCCGCGGCGCCGGGGACGGCGCCGGAGCTTCAGCCGGCGATCGCGGCGTCCTCGCCGCCCGCCTGCTCGCCGTGGGGCTCGTCGTCGGTGCGGCCGGCGTCCTGCTCCTCGCCGGCCGCGCTTGGGATCACCCGGCGCTGCTGTGGCAGGCGGCGGGCGACGCCGTCTTCGCCGCCGGCCTCGTCGCCGTCGGAGTCCACCTCGGCCGCGCCTCGCGAGCTCCCGACGTGGCCGTGCGGCGCGCGGTGCGCGCGTTCGCTCTGCTGTGCGCGATCCTCGTCGCGGCCGCGCTGGCCCGCACCGAGCCCGGCTGGGCCGCGCCCGCCGTCGTGGTCTCTCTGGCGGCGGGCGGGTTGCTCATCGCCATCGCCCGGTACGACGACCTCACCGGGCTCGTCGCTCCGTCCGAGCGGATGCCGGCTTGGCCGTGGCTGCTCGCCGTCGCCGGGGCGGTGCTGGCCGTCGTCGCCGTTGGCGCTCTGCTGAGCTTGGTCTTCCAGGTCGGCGGGGTGCTCTGGGTCCTGCACGGACTCGGAGCCGCTCTGCGCTACGCGCTCGACGCCGTCGGCTACGCGATCGCCTACGCGGGCATGCTGCTCGCGCGCGCCCTCTCCTGGGCGATCGGCCTTCTCCACATGCGCCCTTGGTACAAGTGGGCGCCCCCCATGAAGCTGAAGCCACCCACGATCTCGGGGAACGCGAGCAGCTACAAGTACCCCAGCGTGTCTAGACTGGCCGGCACGATCGTGGGCACCGTCCTGGCGATCGGCGGGCTGCTCGCGATCGTCGTGTTCTCGCTGCGTCGCATCCGTCGCACCTCGCCGGTGGAGCCGTCCGTTGTCGAAGAGCGCGAGGAGCTCTCGTCGCTCCGCTCGGCGGCCGGCCAGTTTGCCGGGCGGCTGGGCCGGCGGCTGCGCAGCAGGATCGGCGGCCTGTTCGGGCGCGAGCCGGACACGCCGGCCGAGCGCGTGCGGCGGCGCTACGCCGAGCTGGAGCGCCGCCTCACGAAGGCCGGCCGGCCGCGGCCGGCCGGCCTCACCGTGCGCGAGTACCTGGCGCAGGCGGCGGCGCCGGACGACGCGGACCTGCCCGTGACCTCGGCAGGTGCAGGCCCAGCCGCACAGCCGCCTGCGGCGTCCCAGCCGGCCGCCGATCTCGCCGCCATCTACGAGCTGGCGCGCTACTCGGAGCACGAGGTCGATGCCTGCCAGGCCGAGCGGTTCCAATCGCTCGCGCTTGCGATCGAGTCCTGACGCCCAGCGCGTCTGCTACGCTCCGCATCAGTCCTTACGGCGAGGACGCCGCGAGAACTTCCCGGCCCTCCGCGGGCAATACGTCGTGTCATCGTCATGACGGAAGCCAGCGGAAGAGGAGGCAGTCATCAGTCAGCCACTGCCGGACGACGTGAGGGGCGCGGACGCTCAGGCGATCGCGGAGTCGCTGCGGCGGCCGCCGGCGTTCGAGGCGGTCTTCACACGCCACTTCGCGGCGGTCCACAGGTACGCGCAGCAGCGCGTCGGGGTAGACGCCGCCGAAGAGATAGCCTCGGAGACGTTCCTCCAGGCGTTCGACAACCGTCGCCGGTTCGACCCATCCCAGCCGAGCGCCAGACCGTGGTTGCTCGGCATCGCCACCAACCTGATGCGGCGTCGCTGGCGGGACGAGAAGCGCCAGCTCGCCGCCTACGCCCGCACACTGGAGGGGGTGGCCGCCGGAAGCGCCGCCGCCTCAGACGCCGCGACCCCGAACGTTCCGTGGGTCGACCACGATCTCGCCGCCGCGCTGATGGCGCTGGCGGGAGACGACCGCGACGCGCTGCTCCTGCACGTCTGGGCCGATCTGAGCTACCAGGAGATCGGCGACGCGCTCGCCGTCCCCATCGGCACCGTGCGCTCACGGATCTCCCGTGCCCGCCGGCGCTTGCGCGAGCGGCTCACGTCCGAGCGCGAAGCACCGGAGGCAGGCCGCGAGTGCCGGCCGCTCAAAGCCATCTACGTCCCATCCGCCCTTGCCGAGGAGCCTGACCATGGATGACCTCGAATTCCTGAAGACGCATGTGCCCGAGAGCGAGAGCCCGGGCGACGAAGCTACGGCGCGGGCCCGCGCGGCGCTGCTCGCACGCATCGACGCCGATGCGGCTGCGGGCGCCGCGAGCACTCCGACCCGGGTCGCCGACCGGCGCATGCCCGGCCGGCCACGCCGCCGCGTGTGGCGCTGGGCCGGCGTCGCCGCGGCCTGCGCGGCCGCCGTGGCCATCGCCGGCGCGTTCCTGCTCGACGGTAGTCCGGCGCGACCCGACACGGCCGCCGCCTCGGCTCTGCACCAGGCGGCCGTTGTCGCGCTCAAGCAGCCGAGCCCGGCTCCGCTCGCGGCCGGCGAGTACGCCTACACGAAGTCGGAGGGCGTCTTTCTGACCAGCACGGCCGCCAAGGGCCAAGCGACGATGAGCACCCGCACGCCGTTTGTGCGCGAGACGTGGATGGGCGCCCGAAGCCGCCTGCGCGAGACCTACGGCAAGGCGGAGTTCGTCTCCGCGCAGGACCGCGCCAATTGGATCGCCGCGGGCAAGCCCGACTTCTTCGGCGACCCCGGCACCAGCATCGACCCGCTCGGCAAGTACGTCCCTCTCGACCTGCCGACCGATGCCGGGGCGCTGTTCACGGAACTCAAGACGAACGCGGCGGGGCACGGCACGAGTCTGTACAACGAGATGTTCGTCCTCGTCGGCGACGACCTGCGCGGGACGGCGACGTCTCCGGCGCAGCGCGCCGCCCTCTACGACGTCGCGGCGCGCATCCCCGGCGTCGAACTCGTCGGCAACGTGACCGACTCCACCGGTCGCCCCGGCGTCGCCGTGGCGATGACCGACGAGACGACCCACATCCGCCAGGTCCTGATCCTCGACCCGACGACCTCGCAGTTGCTCGCAGAAGAGCAACGTGTCGTGGCGGGCAACGAGTTCGGCTGGCCGTCCGGCACGCTCATGGGCAGCCAGACGTACCTCGTGCACGCCGTCGCCGGCTCCAACAGCGAGGTGCCGCCGGCGCAGCAGTAGCGCGGCGTGATTCACAGCGAGTCGGCGCGGGCGCGACGGAGACGTCGCGCCCGCGCCCGTCGTTTGGGCCGGCGCGGCCGCTACGGACTTCTGCGCGGCAGCCGCCGCGGCAGCAGCGCCCCGGCGCCGGCGCCGGCCAAGGCCGCGAGCGCGGCCACGAAGAACGGCCAGCGGAACGCCGCCGCCACGTCGTTCCAGAGCGTGCTCTCGAGGCGGTCCTTGAGCTGCAGCAGCACCAAGCCGTCCACGAAGCCGACGTTGCTCCCGATGCTCTCGGCGATCGGGTGAGCCACCTTGCGCAGCTCGCCGATGCCGGCGGTGGCGTTGATGGTCCGCGCCTGGTCGAGCGCCTTGACCACGGCGTCCTTGGTCGGCTGGCTGAGCCCGGTCTGGGCGCGGGTCAGGGCCTGCCCCTGGTCGGCGGCGTGGTTCACGGCGACGTGCATCGTATGCGCGAAGACGGCCACGAGGACGGCCACGCCGAGCAGGAAGCCGAGCTGCCGTGCCGTGTTGAGCATGCCGGCGCCGGCGCCGCGCACGCCGCCGGGCACGACGCTCATGCCGGAGGCGGTGAGCGCCGGCAGGCTGAGCCCGAGGCCGGCGCCGACGAGCGCCGAGCGCCAGAGCACCTGGCTGATCGGCGCCGAGCGCGAGAGGTAGCCGAGGGCGACGAGGCCGGCGGCGCTCAGCAGCGCGCCTGTGACGGCGAGCAGGCGCGGCCCCAGCCGGTCGACGAGCCAGCCGGAGACCGGCGTGAGCAGCAGTCCGGCTGCCGGCAGGGTGGTGATCGCCAGGCCGGCCTTGAGCTCGCTGTAGTCCATCATCGCGATCATGAAGATGACGAGCATGAACGTCGTGCCCATCATCGCGGTGTCGACGGTGACCATGGCGGCGCTCGCGGCGGCGAAGGTGCGGTTGCGGAAGAGGCGCAGGTCGAAGAGCGGGGAGGAGGTGCGCAGCTCCCACCAGACCCAGACGGCGAGGAACGCCGCGGCGCCGGCGAAGAGGCCCAGCACGGCGGCGGAGGTCCAGCCCCAGTCGTTGCCCTGGATCAGGGCGAGGGTGAGGCAGAAGAGCCCGGCGCTGAAGAGGCCGACGCCGGGCCAGTCGAGGGCTTCGCCGGCCACCGGCCGCGTGCGCCGGCCGCGCACAAGTGCCAGTGCGAGGGCGATCCCGATGAGGCCGGCCGGGATGTTGAACCAGAAGACGGCCGGCCAGCCCCACTTCTCGATGAGCACGCCGCCGAGCACCGGCCCGGCCGCGGCGGCGGCCGACGTGAGCGCGCCGAACAGGCCGGCCGCGAAGCCCTGACGGCCGGCCGGGAACGCCTGCAGGAGCAGAGCCAGGGCCGTAGGCACCACGGCCGCGGCCCCCACCGCCTGCAGCACGCGGAAGGCGATCAGCGCGTCGATGCTGGTGGCACGCGCGCAGAAGAGCGAAGCGCCGGTGAACACAGCGAGGCCGAGCACGAAGACCTGCTTGTGCCCGTAGCGGTCGGCAAGCCGGCCCATCGGCAGGAAGAGGACGGCGAGCACGAGGTTGTAGCCGTTCATCACCCACGAGACGGAGATCACTGAGGTCTCGAGGCGGCGGATGATCAGGGGCACGGCGACGCTCATCACGGTGGCGTCGGCGAGCGTGAGCACGATGCCCGGCGCCAGCGCCAAGACGACGAGCCACGGGTGGAGCGCCGGGCCGCTCGCTCGGGCGCCGGAACGCGCCGGATCTTCCATCAGGTGCGGCTGGTCTGTCGGGCGCGCCGGATCGTCCATGCGCCGAAGTGTACAGGCTGCCGGGGCGGCCGCGCCGTCCACCGGCGGCCGCGACGTGCGCGCCGTGCCCTCTCGCCTGCGCTACAATCGCGGGCATGTTCGTACGTGACCTCATCGCGGTCGTGGACCGCCTCGCGCCGTTCGACCTCGCCGAGTCGTGGGACCACGTCGGCCTGCAGGTCGGCGCGCCGGGTGACGCGGTGCACGGGGTGCTTGTCACCCTCGAGGTGGACGATGCCGCGCTGGACGAGGCGGCGAGCCGCGGCTGCGACCTGCTGCTCGTCCATCACCCGCTCATCTTCGATCCGCTCGCCCGGCTGTCCGACGACACCGAGGCCGGGCGCCTGGCGCTGCGCGCGGCGCGGGACGGCGT
>Ga0073936_10010242_pt1 | contig 11525 bp, 8 predicted proteins | sample AliMusrvi5mmetaG_FD_87041 | JGI IMG/M metagenome (GOLD analysis project Ga0073936, IMG submission 87041) | Freshwater lake bacterial and archeal communities from Alinen Mustajarvi, Finland, to study Microbial Dark Matter (Phase II) - Alinen... | ecosystem: Environmental > Aquatic > Freshwater >... | reverse complement strand
GCCGGAGGAGGTCTGCCTCGTGCCGGAGAAGCGCGCGGAGCTGACCACCGAGGGCGGGCTCGACGCGGCCGGACAGAAGCGCGAACTGGGCGCGACCTGTCGGGCGCTGCGCGAGCGCGGCATCGCGGTCAGCCTGTTCATCGACCCCGACCTGCGGCAAATCGAGGCCGCTGCGGAGCTGCAGGCGCCGTACATCGAGCTGCACACCGGCACCTACTGCGAGCGCACCGGCGCCGCGGCCGTGGTGGAATTGGAGCGCCTGCGCCAGGCTGCGGCGCACGCGCAGAAGCTCGGCATCCGGGTGAACGCCGGGCACGGCCTGACGCTGGATAACGTGGGTCCGATTTGCATGATTCCCGGACTCGATACGCTGAACATCGGTCACAGCATCGTCTGCCATGCGGTCTTTGTGGGGCTCGAAAACGCCACGCGGGCCATGGCGCAGAAACTGATCCATCCGGCATGAACTTTCTCTCCAGCGGGCAGATGCGGACGTGGGACCAGTGCTCCATTGCGCGCGGCATTCCCGGCCTGACGCTTATGAACCGCGCCGGCGCTGCCGTGGCAGGGGTCGTGGCGCGCGTGGCCGGGCTGCGCGGCGAGCGGTGCGTCCGGCTGCTAGCCGGCAGCGGCAACAACGGCGGCGACGCGTTTGTGGCTGCGCGATGTTTGCATGCGGACGGCTTCCGGACCGGGGTGCGGATGACCTGCGCGCCGGAGGCGCTGCGCGGCGACGCCCGTGCAGCCTGGGATCGGATGCGCGAGGCAGGCGTTCCCTTCCGTGTGCTTGCCGATGCCGCAGCTTGGCAGGCGGATGAGGCGGACGATCCGTTGCGCGGCGGCGTGCTGGTGGATGGCTTGCTCGGGACCGGCAGCGCCGGGGCGCCGCGCGGAACAGTGGCCGAAGCCATCCGCTGGATGCAACGTGCCGGCCGCCAGTGCCTTGTGGTGGCCATCGATCTTCCCTCCGGACTGAACGCCGACACGGGCGAGTCCTTTGATCCCGCGGTGCGCGCAGACATCACGGTTTCGCTGGGCGCGCCCAAGATCGGCTTTGCCAGCCCGCGCGCCTGGGAGTTTCTCGGGCATCTGGAAGTCGTGGATATCGGCCTGCCGGTGGATTTGTGTCCGGCTGCCGGCGCGACGCCGCTGCAGTTCATCGGCGCGCCGGATGTGGCTGGGATTCTGCCGCCGCGCGCGCGGTCAAGTCACAAGGGCGATTACGGGCATGTGCTAGTCATCGGCGGTTCGCGCGGCTTGAGCGGCGCGCCGGCGCTGGCTGCGCTGGGAGCGGTGCGCAGCGGCGCAGGGCTGGTTTCCGCGGCTGTCCCGGAAAACTGCCTGGCTGCGCTGGCCAGCCTGGCGCCGTCGGTCATGGCGCATCAGATTGCCGGCGAAGCCGGCGTGCTGACACCTGCCGCGCTGGCTGCCGGAATCCGGCCGCCAAAGGAGTTTACGGTCGTTCTGGCAGGCCCGGGGATGTCCGCCAACACCGCGACTGCGCAGATTGTGGAGAGCCTGCTGCAGGATCCTCCGCCGCGCGGCCTGGTGCTGGATGCGGATGCGCTCAACGTGCTGGCTGGCCGCGTGGAACTGGTGCGGCGCGCGCCGGCTGTGATCCTCACGCCGCATCCGGGCGAGGCGGCGCGGCTCTTGGGGGCGACCGTGGCGGATGTGCAGGCTGACCGCTTGTGTGCGGCGCGCCTGCTGGCGGAGCGCAGCGGCGCAATCGTGGTGCTGAAGGGCGCAGGCACGCTGGTGGCAACGCCGTCGGGCGAGGTGCATCTGAACCTGACCGGGAATCCGGGGATGGCCACCGGCGGCACGGGCGACGTGCTGGCTGGCATGATTGCCGGGCTGTGGGCGCAGGGCGTGTCGCCGCTGGATGCGGCGCGTCTCGGCGTCTACCTGCACGGTGTGGCAGGTGATCTGGCGGCCTGGCAGGGAAGCGAGGCCTCGCTGGCTGCCGGGGATCTGGGCTGTTTCGTCGGCCCGGCGTTTCGGTGGCTGGAGAGGCTGGCGGGTTGACGCTGCGCGCAGCGGCCAGTATCATCACCTGCCTACCACTGAACAGAACGGATCCCCGCGGTTATGCCCACCTACGAATACGAATGCACCAAGTGCGAGCACCGGTTCGAGACGTTCCAGAGCATGCGCGATGCGCCGCTGAAGAAGTGTCCGAAGTGCAGCGGCAAGGTCAAACGGCTGCTGGGAACTGGCGCGGGGATTATCTTCAAGGGGCAGGGGTTCTACCAGACCGACTACCGGAGTTCCTCCTACAAATCGGCGGCCAGTGCCGACAGCGCCTCTTCCTCCACGAAGTCGTCCCCGCCGGCCAACACGAAGCCGTCTCCGCCGGCCAAAAAGTAATCTTGGCCCTGCATGGAATTCGCTCCGAACCATGAACGCCAAAGCCTCCAGGCAGTTGCGGCTGGTTTCGTGGCAGGCGGCCATGGCCGCCCTCCTGCTGGCGGCTGGTGGTCTGGCCCAGGAGGAAGTGACATCCCCGGTGGACAAGCTGTTGCCGCAGGCACCGCTGGTCTCGAGCGACGGTGCATTTGAGGTCTTCGCGCCTCCTCCCCGGGCTGGATTTCGCTGGCCGGTGCTGCAGTTTGCCGACCGCTTCACCGACGAATTCTTCCGCGTCGCCCGGCTGGCGCGCGGACGCATTGCGCATCCGATCATCATCCGCATGGGGAGCGACACCAATGAGCTGCGCGTGCACAGCGGGACGGTGCCCGGACTGGTCGTCGGCGAGCGGGAATGGATTGAGATTCCAGACCCGGAGCACGCCGATCTCGACGAACTGCGGTTAGCCCTGCTGCGGGCGCTGATTCGCGACTGGCTGCGGGGCCAGATGCCTGCCGCCGCTCGCCGGCAGCTGCCGTTGCCGCCGGCTTGGCTGCTGACGGGGTTGGTGCGGCAGATCGGAGGGGGGCATCGGATCGAGGATTTGGATCTGGTGCACGTGCAGTGGCTGCGCGGCCAACAGCCGACTCTGACAGAGATCTTTTCCGCGGGTGAAGAGATTCCGGTTACCGCGCGGCAACCGGCGATGTTGGCTGTGCTGTCCGCCTGGCTCCTGCAACAGCCGGAGGAGTCGTTCGGTCCGCTGCTGCAACGTCTGGCCGCCGGGGCGTCATGGAGTCCGGCTCTGCTGGCAGCGGTGCTTCATAAACGCACGGTTGCCGAACTGGAAGAAGACTGGGACGCATGGCAGGCGTCCGCCCTGCGCGAGATTCGCCAACCGGGGCTGACGACGCCGGCGCTGGTTTCCGCATTTTGCGCCCAGCTGCCGTTTTATCCCGGCGACTGGGGGCTGCCCTTGCCAGATGGCTGGCGCGGCCGCGCGCCGGCGGAATGCCTGAACTGGCCGGCCACACCGGAGGTGCAGGCCGCGTTGCGCGGCAAGGCGGCCACGATCCGCCTCTTCGCCGTGGGGCGCGACGTCTCGCTGCAGCGTGTGGCAATGGCATACGGCAATTTCTTTGACGCCTTGGCGGCGGGCGAGGAGCGCGACCGCCTGCGCGCCATGCTGTCCCAGGCCGCCGAAGCCTGCTGTCAACTGGAAGGTCGCGCCGCGAAGGGCGAAATGTTGTACAATCCGGCCTCACAGACGGAGCCGCCCGCCACGGGCAGACCGCGGTCGCGGCATGCGGTGCCGTGATCGCAGGAGGGAGTTCTCATGGCCAAACGCGCGAAGACAACCCTGGTGGGGAAGATTCATCCCGACGTGCTGGCGTTTACGGTGGGGCAGGATCCCGTGCTTGACCTGGAACTGGCGGAGTGGGACTGCCTGGGCACGGCAGCGCATGTGGCCACGCTGGCGCGCCTGCGCGTGCGGCCGCCGGTCATCCGGCCGGCCGAGGCCCGCCGCGTGATCCGCGAGCTTGCGGTGCTGCGCGACGAAGCGCGCGCCGGCCGGCTGGTCATCACCGCTGCAGATCAGGACGTACACCTGGCAGTCGAGCGCCTGCTGACAACGCGGCTGGGCGATGTCGGCCGCCGCGTACACACCGGCCGCAGCCGCAACGACCAGGTGGCGGTGGACATCCGGCTGCACGCACGGGAAAATCTCTCCGCGCTGACGCTCGAAGCGGCCGCCCTGGCCACTGAACTGCTGCGCTTTGCCCGGCGCCACGCGCGCCTTCCCATGGTTGGTCGCACGCATCTGCAACCCGCCATGCCCAGTTCCGTGGGACTCTGGGCTGCGGGGTACGCCGAGGCGCTGCTGGATGATCTGCTGACCGTGGAGGCGGCGTACGCCTACGCTGACCGCTGTCCGCTCGGCTCGGCCGCCGGCTATGGCGTGCCGCTGCCGATCGACCGCGCCTTCACGGCGCGGGCACTGGCATTTGCCGCACCGCACCACAACGTGATCTACGCCAGCAATGCCCGCGGCAAGTGCGAGGCCATTGTCCTTGGCGCACTGGGGCAGGTGATGCTCACGCTTTCGCGATTCTCCGAGGATCTGATCCTCTATTCCATGCCCGAGTTCGGCTACTTTGCGCTACCGCCCGAGTTCTGCACCGGCAGCAGCATCATGCCGCAGAAGTACAATCCCGACGTGCTTGAGCTCATCCGTGCCAAGACCGCCGTCGTGCTGGGTCAGGGCGCGGCCGCCTGCGGCATTGTCAAGGGGCTGGCCGGCGGCTACAACCGCGACCTGCAGGACACCAAGGCGCTCTACCTCGACGGGTTGCGCACCACGCGTGCGTCGCTGCGCATCCTGCGTTTGCTGGTGGCGGCGCTCGACGTGCGGCGCGACCGGCTGCTGGCGGGCTTTACGCCCGGTGTGTTCGCCACGGACCGCGCGCTGGCACTGGTGGCCGGCGGGCGGCCTTTCCGCGACGCCTATCAATACGTGCGCGACCATCTCGACGAGCTCGATACCGTCGATCCACGCGCCGCTCTGGCAGCCAAGACCGGCCGTCGCGGCACGGTGAACCTCGACTTCGCGCCGCTGCGCCGGCGCGTGGCAGCAATGCAGCGCCAGACCCTGCGTCAACAGCGGGTCACCCACCGCGCGTTTACGCGGCTGCTGGGCACCCTTTAAGCGAGACGCAGTGGGCGAAAGACCCCAGGCATAGGTAACCCTCTGCGCGCGCGGATGCCACGGCTGATTTGTACGGCGAATTGGCCGATGGCGACATCATTGGCCAGACGCCTGTGAGATCGAACTCCTGCCGGCCGCTATTCTTCCATGCCGATTTCGGTTATGCTTTCCTGACGTTTTGTCATGCAGGAACCATTGAATACGGCGGAACTTGATGCACTGATCGACCGCGTGGGCGCGGAGCGGAGCAATCTCATTGCCCTGCTGCTGGCAATTCAGGACCGCTGCCGCTACCTCCCGTCGGCTGCGCTGCAGCACCTGGCTGCGCGGTTGGGGGTGAGCGAGGCCGAGGTGACCGGCACAGCTACCTTCTACGGCCAGTTCCGTCTGCGTCCTGCCGGACGTCACCGCATTCTGGTCTGCGACGGCACGGCCTGTCATGTGAAACGCGCGCCGGCCATTCAGGAGGCGCTGCTGCGTCATCTCAAGATCGAGGCGCCGAACGACACGGATGCGGACGGCGTGTTCACGGTTGAGACCGTGGCCTGCCTCGGCTGTTGCACGCTGGCGCCAGTGGTGCAGATCGATAACACCACCTACGGGCATCTGTCGCCTGAACGCGTGGGTGCGATGCTGGAGACGTTCTTGGCGGACGTAGCGGCGCGCCGGGAGACGGGCGCGGTTGCAGAACCTGTGGCAGCGGATAGCCTGCGTGAGATTCGCGTTGGGCTCGGCTCATGCTGCGTGGCCAAGGGGAGCCAGGAGCTGTTTGCGGCGCTGCGCGAGGCGATCCGCCGCACGGGTGGCGGCATCCGGCTCAAGCGCGTGGGGTGCATCGGCGCGTGCTATCAGGCGCCGGTGGTGGAGGTGCTGGCGCCGGGGCAGCATCCGGCGCGATACGTCGGACTGCAGCCGCAGGATGTGGCCGCTATGCTGCAGCGGCACTTTCCGCATCCGGTGATCAGCCAGCGCTTGCGATACTGGGGGAGCGAGTGGCTGGGGCGGTTGCTGACGGGAAAAGAACCCGCCACCGAGGGGTGCTGTGTGGACTCTGAAGCGCCGGCAACCGTGGATTTCCTGACGCGGCAGGTGCGCCTGGCGACCAGCGGCGCAGGCACGCTTGATCCGCTGGATCTCGACGAATACCTAGCGAGCGGCGGATTCCGGGCCTTACGGCAGGCGCGCACCGCGCAGCGGCCGGAGGAGATCATTGCTGTGATCGAACATAGCGGCCTGCGCGGCCGTGGCGGCGCGGGGTTTCTGACCGGACGCAAGTGGGGCGTTGTGCGCTGCGCAGCAGGTGAAAAAAAATATGTGGTTTGCAACGGCGACGAGGGCGATCCCGGCGCGTTCATGGATCGGATGATCCTTGAGTCGTACCCCTATCGCGTGATCGAAGGGATAGCCATTGCCGCCTGGGCCGTGGGCGCGCAGGAGGCGGTCTTCTACATCCGCCACGAATATCCGCTGGCCGTGAAGCGCGTGCACGAGGCATTGCGGCGCGTGCGGGAGACGGACCTGCTGGACGGTCTGGGCGCGGCGGGTGCTTCGCTGGCCATGCGCGTGGCCGAGGGGGCGGGCGCGTTCGTGTGCGGCGAGGAGACCGCGTTGCTGGCATCGCTGGAGGGGCGGCGCGGTACGCCGAAGCTGCGGCCGCCTTACCCCGGCGTGCGCGGGCTGCACGAGTGTCCGACGCTCGTGAACAACGTCGAGACGCTGGCGCTGGTGCCGTGGATTTTGGCGCACGGCGCGGACGAGTTCCGGAAATACGGCACGGAAGGGAGCCGCGGCACCAAGGTCTTTGCGCTGGCGGGGCGGGTGGAGCGCGGCGGGCTGATCGAAGTGCCGATGGGGCTGACTGTGCGCGAGATCGTGATGGATGTCGGCGGCGGCGTGCAGGGCGGTCGCGCGCTCAAGGCTGTGCAGATCGGCGGGCCTTCGGGTGGGTGCGTCCCCGCGACGCTGGCAGACACGCCGGTGGACTTCGAGGCGCTGGCCGGCGTGGGGAGCATGATGGGGTCCGGCGGGTTGGTGGTATTGGACGAGACCGACTGCATGGTCGAGATTGCACGGTATTTTCTCTCGTTCACGCAGCGCGAATCGTGCGGCAAGTGCACCTCCTGTCGCGTCGGCACGCGGCGCATGCTCGACATCCTGGAGCGCCTTTGCGCGGGACAGGGGAAGATGGAGGACCTGGCCTCGCTGGAGCAACTGGCCCTGCAGGTGCGCGCAGGCAGCCTCTGCGGGCTGGGGCGCACGGCGCCGAATCCAGTGCTCTCCACGCTGCGCTATTTCCGCGAGGAGTACGAAGCGCACGTTGCCGGTCGCTGTCCGACCGGCAAGTGCAAGGCGATGATCCGCTACGAGATTACCGACAAGTGCATCGGCTGCACGCTCTGCGCCCAGGCGTGTCCGGTGGATGCGATCCCCTTCCGTCCGCACGAGCGCCACGAGATCGACCAGCAGAAATGCACTCGCTGCGACACCTGCCGTGTGATCTGTCCCGAACAGGCGGTGGAGGTGGAGTAGGGAGCGGCTTTCGATTCTGGAAGAAGAATCCGGAATCGGAAAGCAGCGCAGTCCGGTCCGGAACTAAAAAACCAGGAAAGCGGCCCGCCCGGGCCACTTTTGCATGAAACAATTCCACCCAACCGAAATCCTTTTTGTTCCCACCACCCAATGTAACCTGCGCTGCGGGCATTGCGGGGTGAGGCAAGGCCGTGCGCGGTTGTCGCCGACAGTGGCGATTCGGTTTCTACGCGCATGCAGGGGAAAGGGCGTGGAGCGGATCGGGTTTACAGGTGGCGAACCGTTTCTGGCACCGGGGTTTCTGAACCGGGTGACACGGGCTGCCGTGCGACAGGGATTCCTGTTTGGCCGCCTGATGACGAACGGCGTCTGGTTCGCGAACCGGAAAATTCTGGAGTCACGGCTGCAGGCATTGCACACGGCGGGGTTCGACGGCGGATTGTGCGTGAGCGTGGATGCCTTTCATCGGCAGGAGCTGCGCAAGGTGGCGGCGTTTGTGCGGACCGCGGTACAAATCTGGAACCGGTCCGACGTGGTGTCGATAGCCGCGGCTTTCGGCGCGCGGGATGCAGAAACCCAGCGGAAGCTGGCACGGTTGGCGCAACTATTGCGGGCGCGGTTGGTGCGGCTGGGGAGAGGCGGATTTCTGATCCGGAGCGAGACAGCCTGGATCCGCGTGACGCCAATTCCCCTCGTGCCGCTGGGCGCGGCGGCGCGCTGGAAGAAGCCATGGGGCGGCAGGTGGTTCCGGGACGATTACTGCCAGGGGCCGGGGCACGTGTTCGTGGTGGATCCGGATGGCGCGGTGAAGCCGTGCTGCGGATATGCCAACGAGTTGCCAGAGTTAACGCTGGGCTCATCGCACGCGAACACGTTTTCTGAACTGATGCGGCACGCGCGGCGCGATCCGCTGCTAGCGGCGATCTTCGAACGCGGTCTCCAGCCGATCCGGCGCGCGTTGGAGAAGGCTGGATGGCGGTTCCCGGGGAAGACCACGAGCCACTGCTTCTTCTGTCACTACCTGCTGACCGAAGTTCCGCGGCCTCTTTTGCTACGACATATAAAAGCGGTTCTTGGCCCACGCTAGGTCCGGAAGGCGAGTGGCCTTGCGATCCGTAGCTTTCGGAGATCGTCAGGTTAACCATGATTTTTCCCTGCAAAGACCCAAATTTCGGTTCCGCAGTTCGCCATCTTGTGATAAATATGTGCCCCGTTCTTGGAGCGGAATGTGATCAAGGAAGCCCGGCGCAAGGGGCGTAATTTACCCGCGTACTCGTCTGAAGCCATGGAGGTTACATGAATCCTTTGGATGAAGCCTTGGGCAAAGGCCAGTCGGCACTGAACGAGTATCAGGCCAAGCAGGTTTTGGCGGGCTTCGGTGTTCCGACCTGCCGCGAAGCGCTGGCGCGTGACCCGGAGCAGGCCGTGGCTGAGGCTGCGCGTATCGGGTTTCCGGTGGTCTTGAAAGCTGCGGGAGCCACGCTCCTGCACAAGACCGAAGTCGGAGGTGTGGCGCTCAACTTGAAGAGCCCCGCGGAGGTCAAGGAGCAGGCCAGCCGGCTGCTCAAGATTCCGGGCTGCGAGACCCTGCTGGTTCAGGAGATGATCCAGGGGGACCGGGAACTGGTGTGCGGCCTGACCCGTGACGCGCAGTTCGGTCCGTGCGTGATGTTCGGCCTCGGCGGGGTTCTCACCGAGGTCCTCGGGGACACGGTTTTCCGGGTGGCCCCGCTCACCCTCGCGGATGCGGCAGAAATGATGGGGGAGATCCGGGGCGTGAAGTTCCTCGGGCCCTTCCGGGGACAGCAGCCCGCGGACAAGGCCGCCCTTGCGAAAATCCTGGTCGCGCTGGGAGCGATCGCCCTGCAACATGAGGCGATTCGCGCGATCGATCTCAATCCCGTCAAGATCCGTCCCGACGGATCGCTTGTCGCCGTGGATGCGCTCATTTCCCTGTCGTCCACAGTCGCCGCAAAACGTTGAGGCTCGTGTCCCAATCCTGATAGAAATGGCCCGCCTGTGACGTGGGCGCGGCGAAGACAGCCAAAGGTGCCGACCCATGCAACACACGAAGCAGAACTCGTTGACGGCATTCTTCGAACCCCGCAGCGTGGCGATCATCGGGGCCTCCGCCACTCCGGGGAAAGCCGGGTATGAGGCGATCCGGAACGTCCAGGCCAACGGATACGCGGGGAAGATCTATCCGGTGAATCCCAAGGGCGGCGAGATCTTGGGCCTGCCGGTCACGTCATCCATCTCAGCCCTCCCCGCAGGCGTGGACCTGGCGGTCATCATCCTTCCGGCTGAAGCCACGCCCAAGGCCCTGCGGGAATGCACTGCGAGAGGCATCCGGCACGCGGCGCTGATGGCGGGCGGTTTTGCGGAGGTCGATGAGGCCGGCGCTAAGCTTCAGGAAGAGTTGATGACGGTGATCCGCGAGACCGGGGTCCGCGTTCTGGGACCTAACATCTCGGGGCACACGTCGACCCCACATGGGTACACGTCCGCCTTCTTCCCGCTGGGAAAGATCCGTCGGGGAAACGTCTCGGTCATTGCGCAGACCGGGAATTTTGCCACCCACACGATGCGGTCCATCACAACCGGGGAACACTTCGGCGTCTGCCGGGTGATCGGCTTGGGAAACAAGGTGGACATCGACGAGACGGAAGCCCTGGAGTATCTGGCGGATGATCCGGAAACCAAGGCCATTGTCATCTATCTGGAGAGCTTTAAGCGGCCGAAGCGCTTCCTGGAAGTCGCCCGGGAAGTCACGCGGCGGAAACCGATCGTGATGCTCAAGAGCGGTTCGACCGAGGCAGGCAAGCAGGCGGCCGTTGCCCACACGGCGGCCATGGCCTCCGAGGATCGTCTGGTCGATGGGTTGCTCCGTCAGGCCGGCATCGTCCGCATCTGGGAGTATTCCCACCTCGTGCTGGCGCTCAAAGCCCTGTCCATGCTTCCGCTGCCCAAGGGGAATCGCGTGAGCTTCCTGGCGCCCTCTGGCGCCATGCTGGTGACCTACACGGATTTCTGCGCCCGTCTGGGGCTCGAGGTGCCGGCGGTGGGTCCTGAGACGGTCGCGCGGCTGCAGGAGATCAGCCCGCCGTACATCCGGATGCGCAACCCGGTGGACATCTGGGCCTCAGCCAACGTGCGGGGCGTCGAATTCGCGTACCGGGAGGGGATGGAGGCGGTGTTGAAGGACGCGAACATTGATGCCGTTGTCCCGGTCATGATGCTGACTAGGCAGATCGGCCAGCCATCCTTCGAATTCATTCTGGATCTGGCGAAGAAATACCCGGGAAAGCCGGTCCTCGTCAGCTTCAGCGGCGACAAGGATTGCGCGGAAGAATGTAAGGCGTATCTGGAGCCTCGCGGGGTGCCGACCTTCCTGGAGATCGAGCAGGCCTTTGAGGCTTTGTCGATTCTGGTGCGCTGCCGCAAGGCTATGGACCGGCCGCGCTAGCAGTTTGTCGGACTTAGACTTGGACCTTCACATGGGTTGTGCCGACTATTGAACTTTCGTAATAAAAGTGACTATCGTATTGGGGTCGGCGTCGGTATCGGTATCGGGGTCGAATATACAATCGATACCGATTCCGATAGCGATCCCGACCCCGAAAAACTTCCTGCGGCTCTTGGAGAAACCCGTCTGCCTTGTCACTCTTTCTGTGAAGGCTCAATAGGAACCTGTCGGCACAAGGTTTTGGAACAGTCCTGGCGCCAAGCCCGACAGGTTCCTAGAACATCACGGGCTTGAGTTGGGCGGGCGGGGGACGTATCCTTCGCGCATGGAACTGGATCCGTCCATCGCGGCGCTGGAACATCGGCTGGGAATGGATTCGTTTCGCCGCCGGCTGCGCGTCGAGCACGCGCTGCAGGGCGCGGTGCACCGGTTCTCGACAAACCCGAAATCCAACCTGGCCAAGCTGCTGATGCG
>Ga0073936_10010241_pt1 | contig 11527 bp, 9 predicted proteins | sample AliMusrvi5mmetaG_FD_87041 | JGI IMG/M metagenome (GOLD analysis project Ga0073936, IMG submission 87041) | Freshwater lake bacterial and archeal communities from Alinen Mustajarvi, Finland, to study Microbial Dark Matter (Phase II) - Alinen... | ecosystem: Environmental > Aquatic > Freshwater >... | reverse complement strand
AAATTCTCACGGTAACGATCTTCTTTGTTCCTGTGTAAATCTATAAAAATTCTTCAACTTGACAGAAGGAGATAAGCAGTTTATTTATTTTATTTCCCCTAAGTTCTTTTTACCACAAAAACACGAAAACACCATCCCCGCACGTGCGCATTGGCATCAAGCAAAGGAATCATTTTTCCGGGAGAAAGTCCTATAAGGACGGTATATTGGTAGAAAATCAAATGTGGGAAAACAAAAGTGCCGTAGGTACGACATCATTTTGAACCATATAACATCATTGAATTGATCACATTTATTATATCGTCACTACGTGACTTTTGATTGATGCTGATTATTTTTTCTACCAATATACCGTCACTACGTGACTATTTCCCCGAATTTCCTACGCTTAGCTTGACGCGTATGCACACATGCGGGACCTCGAAATTGTAATTTATTAAAAACTTGCATTTGCGGTTTTTACCCCGTTGGATATCTTTCAGATTTAATAAGTATCTTAAAAACTGAGTTATCCCACGGGGTGAAGTGTCTTTGTGTTTTAGTGGTAATTTTAGCATTTATTATTTTTCGAACAGTTTCAAAATTTAAATCTCCAATTATCCATAATTTTTCACTAAAATTGCAAAGAAAATTAACGTAGAAATATGCGTTTTGGAAAGTGTAATTTAAGTATTGTTCCTGTTCGCTGCGAAGCTTCGCACAAAAGCGAAATGGTAACACAGTTGCTGTTTGGCGAACTGTTTGAGATCACCGAAAGAACCGATGATTGGGTGAAAATTAAAATGAGTTACGATGGTTTTGAAGGATGGATAAGCGACAAGCAATACCTGCCTCTTTACAACGAAGCTTTCGACAACCTTACGAATTTCAGCTCATGCATCACCATGGACATTGTGCAGTTGCTTTTTAACGAAACCAAACAATACATGGTGCCGCTGGTGCTTGGCAGCACGCTACCGTTTGTTGCGAATAAATGTTTTTATCTTGATGATGAAAAGTATGTTTTCGAGGGAATGGTGCGCACTGACAAGGAGGTTGTGGATAAAAGAACGATCACTGAAAATGCTTTCATGTACATCAATGCTCCATACCTGTGGGGCGGTCGTTCTCCTTTCGGTATTGACTGCTCAGGTTTTGTTCAGATGGCCTATAAACTCAGCGGAATTAAACTTCCGAGAAATGCCAGTCAGCAGGCTGAACAAGGGACGACTGTCAATTTTCTTTCGGAAGCAGCACCCGGCGATCTTGCATTCTTTGATAATGAGGAAGGAAATATCATCCATGTGGGTATAATCGTAAACAGCAACACCATCATCCATGCCTCAGGCCGCGTGCATACGGATACGCTGGATCATGAGGGGATATACAACAATAACCTGAAGAAATACACGCATAGGATGAGGATTATTAAGAGGATTGTGATTTAAAATTCCAAGTCTCAAATTCCAAGTCTCAAATTCCAAGTCTCAAATTCCAAATTCCAAAGGGGGCCTTTGTGCTTGCTTTGATTTGAAGGGTTTTTATAAATCCTTTCTTGAGTCAAATCCGATAAGTCTTTTTCTTGCCACAAAGTCTCAAAGACTCGAAGTTTTGCAAAAAAAACAAACTTGCTTTTCAATGCTTTGCGTATCTTGATGTCTTAGGGTCTTAGCGGCATTTTTGTGTTTTATTACTTTTCGGAGCAGACTCAAGTTTAAAGTTTCGAGTTTTGGGTTTCAAGACACTATCGCATTTTGCAAAGTTTGTTCAGTCCAAAAGATAGAAGTTATCTTTGTTTTAGGCATTGCTTAAACTTTCCCAAAAATTTTTTGAGTCCACTAATTTCTTATTTTCAGCATCTTTGAGACCGGCAAGTACATGCTTTTTTTGATCAACTGAAAGTTCATCCCTCCAATCATTTTTCGATCTTGAAATTCTCATTCCATCAAGAAAAGTTATAAGATCAACATCTGAAAGCTGATTAATCCACGAAATCAAATTAAGTTTAATTCCGTTAAGTTCGGCTGTTGACATGGTTGTTTATTTTTGAATCATTAGTGTCCGGAGAAATTATTACAATCGTCATTAAAACCGCATAAAATATGATGTTCCGAAGATATCGCCCCGATGGGGCTTCCTTTTCGTGACATGTATCATTATTACAAAGATTTCACCTCTACGAGGTTTTCAAACCCGATTATAGCCCTAATCACGTAGTGATTTAATCTTTGTAATAAAAAACCGACAGCGATATCAAAGTCACTTCGTGACGATATAAAAATTTAATCGGACATTAATGTTTTTGAATATACAAGTGTACAAAAAAAATCAATGGTCATTAGCCAAATGACTAATGACCATTGACCATTGACCATTGACTTCTAACTATTTCTTTATAACCAGCAGTGCATCGTTGGTGGCATCAATCATAGCCTGTGCGCTGAGTTCTTTGCCTACTGCATTCTTCATCCATTGCTGTGGAGTGATGCTGCCTGAGAGAAGTATCCGATCAAATTCTTTCCACCACGATTTGCCTTCCATGTATTTCTCAACCTGGAAATCCACAAGGTGACCGACAGGATAATTGGACAAATAAAGGGGATCTTCAATCATGTGTGAATAGATGGCAAGTATAGGTTCATCCTTTGAACCAAAAATATCGGCATAGTACTTATTCCACACATCTTTTGCAATCTTTATAGTTGCAACTTTCAGCTCGTCGGCAGTAGCATTTGGGTTTGTATACATCCATTTCCACACGCCCATATCAACAAGGGAAACACCCATGATCTCATAAACTGACCAGAAATTATCGAGAGCAAAGTTTGCTTTTTTTGTGAGTGAATCCGATTTGTAGCCGAGCAATTCAAGGTCTCTTTGCTGAAACATGAAAGCCATAGCTTCGGTGTAACCGGTGTTAGGCACCGAACGCAGCATGTAATAATCAATATCATTGAGCGTGATCGTTTGCTCAACAGTGTGACCAAATTCGTGAACGGCGATGTTGTAGCCTTTATAATCCATGCCGTCTTTTCCAAAGCGGGTGCGCAGATGTGCCTTATCAGTTTTCATATCGGCGCCGCTTGCATGACCTGCACCACGTGAAGGATCAACATCAATCTTTGAACATATCCATGAAGCTTTTTCCTTAGGCGTTCCAAACTTGACGAGAATATTCGGAAGGTCTTTTGCAAACACATCAATGGTGGGGTACTTTGTTCTTACAGCTTTTGTAAGTTCTGCATCGGAAATGGTGCTGCGACTTTTAAAACCATCGTACCAGATATCGAAGGGCTGGAGTTTTCTATTCAGACGAAGCGCAATAAGGTCAGCAACCTTTTTCACTGTTGGTGAAGTGAGGAAAGAAATGAAAAGTTTTTCAACTTCGGCTTGAGTAAGCTGCATCTCGCCTTCGAACTTCCGTTGAATGAATGTTGGCATGAGAGGGCTGTATTTATCAATTGCAGAGCCGGCTTTAAAATTATCAAGCAGATACTGGTAGCGAATATTCTTTTCAGGTGTACCAACAACTTCTTTCGAATCTTTGTAAAGTTTGTTGGTGACAGGGTCCCACTGATAATCGTTTTTATCAATTACTTCTTTAGGTATTTCCTGCGAGATGATCCTTTTCATAACTTCATAGATCATCTTCTGTTTTGCCAGTCCGTCAGCATCGGCATAGTCGGCTTTTAGTTCATCACGAAGGCCCCAATGAGTGATGAGTTTGAGATCAGCAGGAAAATAAGTTTTCATTTTGCTGTCAACCAATTTGCCCATGTAAACATTATAAGTTGCAATGTAGGTATCGGAAGCAGAGAGCGCATCCGACATGTTTTGCAGTATGCTTGCAGGAACCCTTGAAGTAAAAACATCACCCATTTTAGCGTAAGCCCATTGAAGTCTTGGCCATTTTTCGCCCAAAGCTTCTTTCTCTGTCAATGAATAATGAGGAAAATTCAAGATCACGATAAAAGCAATTTTGTTATTGAAGAAATCATCGGTAAGGTGTGAGTAGGGATCGTAGGCTCCGAAGAGATCGTCAACAGGGATCATCTCGCCATTGTCCAATTGCAGCGGCACTTTAAGATCTAAAGAGATCTTTGTAAAATGTCCAAAGAGCACTTCAAAATTTGTTGAAAGTCTATCGAACAATGCTTTTTTATCAGCGCCCGGCTTTGCATAATTTGCAAGACAGAATGACTTCAACGAATCCAGGTTTCCATCACTTGCTGTCCATAAAGCAGCAACCTGTTTCACTGCTTTGGATATGGCAGCAGTATCGGTGGTGCCGAATTTAAGTGTCATAGCCTTGATGATATCATCAACTGTTGTAGGTGCATTTATCATGGTTGTTTCTTTTAGTTTAGACTTGCTTGATTTTTCAGATGTTTTGCCGGACAGGCAAAAAGCGAAAATTACAGGCAGTACCAATAATAGTCTTAGTTTTTTCATGTGGAGAGTGTTTATTAAAGTGTTTGTTTTTTTGTTTTTAATTCTGCACAAAATTAAAAATAAAAGAGTACAGAGTGAATAATGGGGGATTAAAATTTTACGCCCATTCCGAATAGTCTGTTTCTTGCCACTAAGGCTCAAAGACACGAAGTTTCACCAAATATGATTTTAGATTTTCAATGCTTTGCGTATCTTGAAGTCTTAGTGTCTTTGTGGCAATTTTATGTGTTGTTACTTTTTGGAGCAGACTCAATATTGAATCACCTTTTGAAGCAAAAGAAAAAATAAAATCCTTACAAGAGATTCTTCATAACTCCATTGATTTCACTTGTGGTGATCAAATTAAGGACATCTTTTCTTCTTGTACTGGCCAATGGAATCATTACAGAATTATTAAGAACAATTTCATAAGTGTTGCGTGCCAGCAGTATCTTATGAATATAGTTAACGTTTACCAAATAAGAAGTATTGGTAATTACAAAGCATGTGTAGTCAAGCAAAGAGTTAAGTTTTGCCAGAGAAATAGTAGCAATGCATTTTGAACCATCCTCAAAGTAAATTGTAGTTTTATGATTGAGTACTTTGCAATATACAATGCTGGATTGTTTAACGAAAATAGTTTCCCTGCCATGCTGTCTGATGGCTAACATTTTTGTAGTTGTGTTCATGGTTAATAATTATTTGATTAAACATTAATGAAATTTGGAATTCAACTGAATTCAAAGATTTCGCAACAAAAATAATAAAAATATTAAAACACAACTTTAATTTTTAATGTCAATCGTCAACGGTCAGTAGTCAATGGGTCAATGGTCAAATGACTAATGACTATTGACTTTTGACTAATGACTATTGACTAATTACTTTTTCTGACTCTTTTCAGTGTAAGCAAATTCATGGGGTTGCTGCCTAAGCCTGAAATATTTTTTTGTGTAAAACGCAAAACCTGGTCATAGTATAGCACCACGACTGGCGATTCGGCCATAATCAGGCTGTCCATCTGCTGATAATAATGGAATCTTAAGGAATCATTATTCAGATATTGGGCTTTTTCATAAAGGTCGTCGAACAATTTATTTTTGAAATGTGTGTAGTTAGGACCTTTTGGACAAAAATTCCTGCTGTAGAAAAGAGAAAGATAATTTTCGGCATCAGGATAATCAGCTATCCACGAACCTTTGAAACAAACAACCTTTGATTTCGCGATCATCTCTCTCAGTGATGCAGGTGGGTTCACATCAATTTTAATTTTAATTCCTATTTCCGACAATTGTTGCTGAATGTATTCAACAAGGTCAAGATAGGCTGCAGCAGTGCTCAGAGTGATCTCAGGAAGTCCTTCACCATTGGGAAAGCCTGCATCAGCAAGAAGTTTCTTTGCAAGTTCGGGGTTATAATCATATCCTTTTATTTTAGAAGTGTCGAATGAAGGCATACCGGCAGGAATAAAACCGTAAATCCCTGCAGTGCCTATATTGTTCCTTAAATAACGGATCATTTTCTTTTTATCAAATCCAATATTGACAGCCTGCCTGATAGCTTTCAATCGTGTTGGACTATTCAACAATAAGGGCGAAACTGAGTCAACAAGAAAACCCAAATATTCAGTGTTGAGATAAGGCTGTGTGATCAATTTAAACTTATCATTATACTCCGGATTTAGTGTTCCTTTTTTTGTCAGGATAACATCTTTATAAGCCGGATCAATGCCTGACATAAAGTCAATGTTGCCTTTCATGAACTCGAGAAAAACGGATTGCTTGTCAGTATTAAAAGTAACATCTACGGCATCCAGATAAGGTAATCTTTCTTTTCCTTCAAATTCAAAATAATTCTCATTCTTCACGAGTACAAGCTTCACTCCTTCTTTCCACATCTTAAATTTGAAAGGTCCCGTACCTACAGGATGTTTTCTGAAATCTTTTCCATAATACTCCACAATTTCTTTAGGAACAACTGAACAATACTGCATGCTGAGAATACTTAAAAAAGGAGGAAAAGGTTTGCTAAGCATGATCAACAATGTTGAATCATTAAGCGCTTTGAAATTAAACTTGTTTTCTCCAATTGAATCGTTCACATAATTGAACACCCATGCACCCGGAGAGGCAACTTTGGGGTCAATAATTCTTTTAAAACTATACACAAAATCAGAAGCAGTTACCTTCCTTCCTTTTTTGTTTTTGAACAATTCATGGTCATGAAAAAAAACATCATTTCTTAAATGGAAAGTGTAAAGCAATCCATCATCTGAAATCTCATAAGATTTGGCAATGCAGGGAAGCGCATCGAGTTTGTCATCAAGCTGAACAAGGCCATTGTACAACTGGTTATCCGGCCAGATGCACGCCTGATCTTTGGAGAATGCAGGATCGAGAGAAGATATACCTGCAGATTCATTGTAGATAAAAACAGTCTTACCTTTTTCAGATTTTCTGTCATTATTGCATGAGATCAGCAAGACAATAAGCGATACTTGTGAAATACAAAACCAGGAAAGAAAAGTTATTCCGAATGACTTAAGAAATCCATACCTTTTATGATTTCCTTTGGAATCCGGCATAACAATTACAGATTGGTGTTAAGAAAAAAGGATGGGGTCTTTCACTTTATTTTTGACCAGGGCAATGTCAATCACTTCAATCATATCCTTGATATAATGGAATTCAAGCCCGGCCAAATATTCCTGTTTAATTTCCTCAATATCCTTTTTATTATCAACAGAGAGTACTAAATTTTTTATTCCTGTTCGTTTTGCAGCAAGAATTTTTTCTTTGATACCACCCACAGGTGTTACTCTTCCGCGTAAAGTGATCTCGCCTGTCATTGCAATATCATGACGAACTTTTCTTTGGGTAAATATGGATGCAAGCGCTGTAAACATTGTAATGCCTGCCGAAGGACCATCTTTTGGAGTGGCGCCTTCCGGTACATGGATATGGACATTCCATTTTTCAAAGATATTATCGTCAAGTCCCAGTTTGGATGCATGCGATTTCAGATACTCAAATGCTAAAGAAGCCGACTCTTTCATCACATCACCCAGATTACCGGTAAGAGTAAGGTTGCCCTTGCCCCTGCTGATGCTGGCTTCAACAAACAAAACTTCTCCGCCTGCTGCAGTCCATGCAAGCCCTGTAGCTATCCCCGGGATATCTCCGAATTGCGTATGGTCTCTCTGAAAAATAGGAACACCAAGAATTTTCTGAAGGTCATCTTTTGAAACACATTTGTTGTATTTCTCTTTCATGGCAATATACTTTGCCTTATTTCTGATGACTTTGGCAATTGTTTTTTCAAGTGTTCTTACACCGGATTCGCGGGTGTAATTATCTATCATGTATTCGAGGATGCTTTTTGAAAAGGTGACCTGGCTTTTACCAACACCATGTTCTTTCAGTTGTTTTGGCAATAAATGGCGAATGGCAATTTCAAGTTTTTCTTCAATAATATAGCCGCTGATCTCTATCACTTCCATTCTGTCGCGTAAAGCGGGATGCACCGTACTCAAAGTATTTGCAGTTGCCAAAAACATCACGTCCGAAAGGTTGTAATCCACCTCAAGGAAATTATCATAAAAAGCAACATTCTGTTCCGGATCCAGTACCTCAAGTAAAGCAGCTGAAGGGTCACCATTGACAGTGTTTCCGCTGACTTTATCAATTTCATCAAGGACGAAAACAGGGTTTGACGATTTTGCTTTTTTAATGCTTTGGATAATACGTCCCGGCATTGCACCGATGTATGTTTTCCTGTGTCCGCGAATTTCAGCTTCATCTCTAAGTCCACCAAGCGACATTCGGATATAATTACGGCCAACAGCTCTTGCTATTGATCTTCCAAGTGAAGTCTTGCCAACACCCGGAGGACCTACCAAGCAAATGATCGGTGATTTCATGTCACCTTTTAATTTCAATATAGCCAGATGCTCAATGATCCTCTCTTTTATTTTTTCCAATCCGTAGTGGTCTTCATCAAGAATTTCCTGTGCTCTTTTGAGGTCAAAGTTATCCGGTGTTTTTTCATTCCAGGGAAGTTCAACAAGCACCTCGATATAATTCATCTGAACAGAATATTCAGCAGCATTGGGATTCATGCGTTGAAGTTTGTTTATCTCCTTTTCAAAGACTTCAGCAACTGCCGTATTCCATTTTTTTGTTTTGGCTTTTTCTTTCAGAGCATTTACCTGCTGCTCGTTTGGATTGCCTCCAAGTTCATCCTGTATGGTCTTTAGCTGTTGATTGAGGAAATAATCCCGCTGTTGTTTGTCGAGATCTACTTTAACCCTTGATTGTATCTGGTTCTTTAATTCCAGCACCTGTATTTCTTTTGTGAGTGAAACCAATACCATATTGGCTCTTTCAATTATATCAGAAATCTCAAGGAATTTTTGTTTCTCAGGAACTTCAATATTCAGGTTGGACGAAACAAAATTGATAAGGAATGTTGGGCTTTCAATATTCTTAATGGCAAATGCTGCTTCCGATGGAATATTAGGTGAAAGTTTGATGATCTGGATGGCAAGGTCACGGATAGAAGAAATCAATGCTTCGAAATTTTCATCTCTGATCTTGGGAGCTTTTGTGTTTTCATAAGGCAATATTGTTGCCTTGAAATAAGGGTCAGTCTGGATACATTCTCCCAAACAAAAAGGCTTCTTTCCCTGAATGATCACTGTGGAACTGCCATCAGGCATCTGCAGTACTTTAAAAATCCTTGCGATGGTTCCAATGGAATTTAAATCCGAATATTTCGGATCTTCAATTGTAACATCTTTCTGCGATACCACACCAATCTCGCGATCGCCCTTATATGCGTCCTTAATAAGAATTATTGATTTATCCCTGCTCACAGTTATAGGAACAACTACGCCGGGAAAAAGTACAGTGTTGCGCAAAGGCAATATTGGCAATATACCTGGTAACGGCTCTGCATTCATCTGCTCTTCATCTTCGGGTGAAAGTAGAGGTATAAATTCAGAATCTTCATCAAGCATATTGGGAAGATCAAATTTTTTCAATTCAAATAAAAAATCCTTCATTGCAAATTTCCTTTTTTGTCAATTTGTCAGTTGTAACATAATTTATGAGGGTGAGGCCCCCATGTCAATCATCATGCCATTTTATAAATACCTGTATTCGCGGGTTATTTTGAATATACTTTTCAGGATATTCTGTTCTGTTGCGTCAAAAACTTTATCTCTGCGTTCATAAACCCGTTCAGCAATTTCTAAAGCTTTGTTGATTTCAAATGTTGACATGCCTGCAGAAGAGCCTCCCCAGGAAAATGATGGAATAAAATTTCTTTGAAATCCATGGCCGTAAATATTCACATTCACGCCCACAACGGTCCCTGTATTGAACATGGTGTTGATACCACATTTGGAATGATCACCCATAATAAGACCTAAAAATTGCAAGTGGGTATTGAGAAATTTCTTTTCAGGATAGTTCCACAGTTTCACTTCTGCATAGTTGTTTTTCAGGTTCGAATTATTGCTGTCAGCGCCGATATTGCACCATTCACCAATGACAGAATTTCCTAAAAATCCATCGTGCGCTTTATTGGAATAACCAAATATTACTGAATTGCTCAACTCACCACCTACCTTGGAAAATGGTCCCACAGTGGTTGCACCATAGATCTTGGCGCCCATTTTCACAACAGAATGTTCGCAAAGAGCAAAGGGACCACGAATTGTTGCTCCCTCCATTATTTCGGCATTTTCGCCAATATATACAGGACCGTCAGTTGCGTTTATTATTGCACATTCAAGCCTGGCCCCTTTCTCAATAAAAATATTGTCAGGGTTTATCAACGTATTGGTGGCAGAAACTTTTGCTGATTTTCTGTCTTTCGTCAGCAATAAAAAATCTTCCTGAATTGCTTCTCCGTTTTTCACAAAAATATCCCACAGGTGATCCATCTTGAGATGCGGAACATCAGTCTCAATATCTTCAATGTTTTCGGCACTTTCAAGATTGTAAATATCGTTTTCATTCAAATGAATTGCAATAAGGTAATCATCATGCACCAATGCCTGGTTGGGTTTTAATTTCTGAATAAGACTTGCCAATTTTTTATTCGGGCAAATCGAAGCATTGATCAGTATATTCTGCTTCCCTTTAATTACGGGGTATTTGACACTAAGATAGTCTTCGGTTAAAGTTGAAGTTTTGGCTCCCAGGTATTTTTCCCACTTTTCACGAATGGTTAATACTCCAACTCTGATATCGGCGACCGGCCTGGTAAACGTCAAAGGCAGTAGGTCGTTGCGATTGGGATTATCAAACAGTATAAAATTCATCATTATTTATTTTTAAATTTCTTTGATTTTTTTCTTATACGAAAAAAAATCCCCGTAGGATACGGGGATTTGATAAATAAATTTTTTTAGCAATTATTCTTTGGTCTCCGTTGCTTCGGAAACATCATTGTTTTCGATTGTTTCAGGAACTTCTTTGTCTTTTTCCAAATGTTTTTTATAACGGTTTCTGAATTTATCAACACGGCCTGCAGTATCCACAAGTTTCATCTTACCTGTATAGAACGGATGCGATGTGTTTGAAATTTCAATCTTTACAAGAGGATATTCTTTACCGTCTTCCCAAACGATCTTATCTTTTGTTTGCGCTGTAGATTTTGTCATGAAGGCATACTCATTCGACATATCTTTGAAGACAACGGGCCTGTATTCTTTAGGATGAATTTCTTTTCTCATTTCACTTACACTTTAAATTTAGGAGTGCAAAAGTAAAAGTTTTATTTAAACTGGCAAATTATTTTTGATAATAAATCGGGAAGGCTATCAGGTAGAATAATTAAAGCGAAGAAAAACAAAGTCCCGGCGGGACGGCATTATGGTAGAATGAACAAGGAGAAGCGGAAAAAAATGATGTAGGTGCGACATTATTTTGAACGATATAACATCATCGAATTGGTCACGTTTTATTATACCGTCACTTTGACTTTAGTTTGAGCCTCGTAATTATTATTACAAAAATGCCGTCACTATGTGACTATTTCGCCGAAATTCCTATTCTACCTGATGCCATTGTGAAATTTAGATGAATAAATAAAACTGTTTATCTCCTTT
>Ga0073936_10010240_pt1 | contig 11529 bp, 5 predicted proteins | sample AliMusrvi5mmetaG_FD_87041 | JGI IMG/M metagenome (GOLD analysis project Ga0073936, IMG submission 87041) | Freshwater lake bacterial and archeal communities from Alinen Mustajarvi, Finland, to study Microbial Dark Matter (Phase II) - Alinen... | ecosystem: Environmental > Aquatic > Freshwater >... | reverse complement strand
CGCGGTCCGCAACGCGGATGAAGCCCGCGCCTGCCGCGACGACCTGCTCACACGCCTCATCCGCATCTGGCTGGCAAACCGCGGTGTCTGGGAAGCCATAGTCGGTGCGGGGCCTGTGTGTTCGGTCCCGGCTGCCGGTGCGGATGTGGATGCCTACCTTTTTGCCTGGAATGAACTGCTCGATGCCCTTTCCTGACCTTTGAAGGTCAGCAATCTACCCGCTTTTCTGGCTTACCCTCAATTTGCGCGCCGTTTTATCTGCGTACATGCGCTGGTCAGCCAGCGTGAAAATACCCGTCAGGTTGTCACGCTCTGCGGTGGCCGCGCCCAGCGATAATTGGACGGTCAGGTTGGAAAGTTGGGCATTATGTTCCAGCAGGCGGCTTTTGATGCGCAGAATGATTTGTTCAGCTGCCGCCGAATCGGTGGCGGGCAGCAGGGCCGCAAATTCATCTCCCCCAATTCGCGCCAGCACATCTCCTGCACGAAACACAGAGTTCAGCACCCCCACTGCCTGCTGCAAAAGTTGGTCGCCAACAGCATGTCCCAACCTGTCGTTTATCAGTTTTAATCCGTCAATATCGGCCATGATCACGCTTATCGGGAAATCCCGGCCGCGTTCAAGCCGCGCAAGTTCTTCTTCAAAAAAGGAACGGTTATAAATCCCGGTTAACCCGTCGTGCGTACCCTGGTGGCGCAGCTGGTCTTCCACGCGCTTGCGGTCTGTAATATCAAAGCAGTGGCCAATGTAGCCGACAAATTCGTTGTTACTGTTAAAATTGGGCGTGCCTAAATCCTGTATCCAGCGGTATTCACCGCTGACATGCCGCAGCCTGTATTCCATTTCAAATGCTTCATGTTTATCGAATGCATCTGCATACGTTTTCTGGCAGCGGTCAAAATCATCGGGGTGCACGCCCTCCGCCCAGCCGTTCCCCAGTTCATGCCCGGGCGTGCGCCCGGTAAACTGCAGCCAGGGTTTGTTGAAATAAAAGCGCAGTTTATCGATTCCGGATGACCAGATCAGCGCCGTGCCCGAATCAGCCAGGTTGCGGTATTGGACTTCTTTTTCGCGCAGGGCTTCCTCCGCCTGCTTGCGCTGGGTGATCTCGCGGTAGTTAAGCACAATTGCCTGCACACTCGGCTCATTCAGCAGGTTGACCGCAGAACATTCGATCCAGCGCCATGTCCCGTCGGCATGCAGCAGTCGAAGTTCCCCCGCCTGAATATTACCTGGCGCCTGGAGGACTTCCCCATACATGCCGCGCGTCCATTCCTGGTCGTTCGGGTGCACGAGATCAAAAATATTGTTTCCCACAAACTGGTTCGGCGCATAACCCAGCATGCTGTCAGCCGATGGGCTTTCCCACACCAGTTTTCCATCTGCTTTCAATAGGGAAATATTGTCCCGTCCATGTTCGATCAGGGCCTGGAAGCGCTTTTCGCTGTTTTCCAATTCCATTTCGGCGCGCTTGCGCTCGATGGCCAGGGTTGCAAGGTTCACAATTTGCTCGATGGTCGCAATATGCGGGGTGATATCGCTCCGGGCAAGAATGATTAATGAACCCATTGGTTCTTCATTATGGATGAATTCCATGGTATATACTTTTTGGATGTGCAGGAGCTTTTCGATCAGAAGACAGGCCGGTTTGGGAACCATGTAGATCATCAGCGCGTACAGTCCCCCTTCCAACACTTCCAGCCTGCCGCTGCGGAATCTTCCCAAATCTTCTTCGGGCATATTATCCAGTGAATATTCTTTTTGTATCGGATCAAACCCCAGAATCGACAGCAGCTTCTCAAAGGGGATATCTGCCCCGTGATAGGAGATCATCCGCAAAGTCCGCTGTTTTTCATCCAGGATCGAGGTGGCTGTAATACCATCCCCGATTAACTGGCTGACCTTTTCGGACACATGCGCGTAAACATCTTCCAATTGATAAGGGCGCAGGAGAAAGCCCTGCAATTCGCCAATAATGCGGTTGTGGGCTTCCACGAGCGCGCGTTCGGTGATGTCGATAATCATGGAATAAATCAGGCGCTTGCCCATCAGCACCAGGGGACCGCTGTAAACTTCCACATCGCGAATTGAGCCGTCAGCCCGGCGGTGTTTGAAATAAAAGTGATTGCGCTTTTCAGTGTTGGCCAGTCCCATCTCCAAGCGGACCGCTTCAGGGTCCAGCGTATTGATGTCATGAATTCTCATTTTCAACAATGTTTCACGATTCCAACCATAATAGGCGCATGCAGCCGGATTGGCGTCCACAATGGCGGCGTCATCTGGATCAATAATCAGCATAACTGCAAGGTTGTTTTCAAACAGGCTTTTGTAACGCGTCTCGCTTTCACGCAGTGCAGAATCGGCCTGCTTGCGCTGTCTGATTTCCAGGTGCGCCAGTTCCAGATTCCTGCGCATATTGGTTGTCAGCTGGTCCACCGCCAGTGCCGCCACCACTAAAATAATGCTTGTGCCGGTCAGGTAAAACCAGGTTTCCGCCTCTCCTTCGAAGGGTTTGGTCACATACCAGCCGAAAATTTCGCCAAGGGCCAACCAGCTGATCGCCGCCAGGGCCAGCCCCACACATAACCTGAATAATGCCCGGTCTAATGTTAAGCCTGCAAATATAAAAACAACCGGGAATCCAATCACAGCCAGGTCGCGAATACCCTGGCCAACCGTGGCAATCGCGGTTATCGTCGTAAACATGATCAATATAATAATCAGGCTGCTGATGCGCAATTGCCCGCGCCTGAGCAGTGTAAATGGCACGACCAGCAAAGCACAGCCTGCCAGGGTGATACCAATCAATATCCAATCGTTTTGATATAACCCTGTAATAATCACAAACAGGAATACAATCCAGGCTGCCCAGATGAGCGTGGATATGATACGCGCCGTCTGCCTGTTTTCTTCTATTTCATAAACCTGCTTTAAATCCTGGTCCATATTGCGAATTTTTCCTATAAGAAAGTGCATTTCGAAGGCATTATTACCCATTCGCTTAAATGGTTTTTTTAACCACCCGAAAGTTTGCATTATTTGCCAGGTGAAATATCACCAGAACACCGGTTTTCAACCCCATTCCCCTCCCCAGCGTAAATTTGACTTTCAGAATATCTTACCCAGATTACGCCTGTCCACGAAGCCGGTTTCGGGAAATGCACTCGTATTTATTATAGCGTAACTGATGTTTTTTGGTCTGAACTTTTCCGGCCAATTGGCAATCCCCGTGGGCATGGATACTCCCAATAGCTGGCGCAATCCGTTCCGTTCACCGCCCGAATCTTCACTGCCGCGAATGTGGGCCGCCGTTCCAGATCTTATCGGTGAAATTTTGAGGGATACCCCTCGTGGTTGACGTTTGATTGACCACTGGGGTACAATATTCTTATCCATATTGTCTTCTTTTATGGGTCTAAATTCATGCGCCGGAAAGGCAGTGCATTTCGCCTGTATTTGAAGCGGTCGGGCAGGAAGTTTGTGGTGTAAACGATTTCCAATTAGCAGTAATCCAGCAGGGTTCGTATTATCCAAAACGAGAGAGGAATGATGGACGATGGACATACAAAAAGAGATTAAGCAAAGGGTTGCAGACCACAAGGATGAGATTATTCAATTTATGCGCGATATATGCGCCATCCCATCGATGGAATCACAGATCGGGCCGGTGGGTGAACGGATCCAGGCAGAGATGCGCAAGCTCGGCTTTGACGAAGCGCGTTTTGATAAAATGGGGAATACCGTGGGGCGCATCGGCAGCGGACCAAAGGTGCTTGTCTATGATTCGCATATCGATACGGTCGGAATCGGCAGCCGGAGCGATTGGGAATGGGACCCTTTTATCGGCAAGGTCGAAGACGGCCGGCTCTACGCCCGCGGCGCCTGTGACGAAAAAGGCAGCACCCCCGGAATGCTCTATGGCCTGGCAATTGCCCGCGACCTGGGGCTGCTCGATGGATACACGGTCTACTATTTCGGCAACATGGAAGAGTGGTGCGACGGCATCGCTCCCAATTCCTTTGTCGAAGCCGACCCGAAAGTCCGGCCGGATTTTGTCGTCATCGGCGAGCCGACCAAAATGAATGTCTACCGCGGGCACAAAGGCCGCGTCGAACTGAAGATCACCGCTTGCGGGCGCTCCGCCCATGCCGCCTCTCATTACCTCGGAGACAATGCCGTCTATAAAATGGTGGCCGTTATCCAGCAAATCCGCGAGCTCGACCGCCGCTTCCGCTTTGGCATGGGCAGCCATCCCGTCCAGGGCCACCCCTCCATTGCAGTCACCGATGTCTCCGTCCAGACGGATTCGGTGAACGCCGTGCCGAACGAGTTTTCCATCTTTATTGACCGCCGCGTCACGCTTGTTGAACCCAGGGATGAAGTCATCAACCAGATCAAGGGTCTCATCCCCGATTACCTCCAGGAAGAGATCGTGGTCGAAGAATTATTCTATGACAAACCTTCTTATACGGGTTTTGTCTTCCCGGTGGATAAATACTTTCCCGCCTGGCTCCAGGATGAATCGCAGCCGCTGGTACAGGCCGGCTTGAAGTCCATCCAGGCGCTCTGGGGTGAAGACCGCCCGCTGGGAACCTGGGATTTTTCAACCAACGGCACCTATTGGGCTGGCAAAGCCGGCATCTCCTCCATTGGTTTTGGACCGGGTGATGAAAAAGTGGCCCACATGATTATTGAGAACGTGCCCCTGAATGAGGTGGTGGACGCAACCGAGTTCTATGCCTACCTCCCCAAAGCGTTGAAGGAAGTTTTGTAGTAATCAACTTTCCAACATCCCGGAGCAGCAGCCCAACAGCTGCTGCTCTTATTATTTAAACTTAAATTGCAATTTTACTCAAAGCGCCGTTTAAAATTCGTCGCAGGCAATTTGCGTCGGGGGCACGCCCAGGTTTTTCAGCATCACCGTGGCCGCCTGGATCATCGCCGGCGGGCCGCACAGGAAATATTCGATGCTTTTCGGGTCAGGGTGCGAGTCCAGGTAGGCCCGTTTCAAAACGTCATGGATGAAACCGCTCTCTCCGCTCCAATGGTCTTCCGCCAGCGGGTCCGAAAGGGCCGCGTGGAAGCTGAAGTTTGGATTCTGCCGCACCAGGGCCTCAAAATAGTCCTGGTAAAACATTTCCTGGAGCGATCGCGCCCCGTACCAGTAGCTCACTCGCGTCGTAATTTTTTGTGTTTCCAAAAGCCAGGATAAATGCGAGCGCAGGGGCGCCATGCCCGCGCCGCCCCCCAGGTAGACCCTTTCGCGCCCGGTTTCCTTGATATGAAACGCGCCAAAAGGACCAATCGCAGTCACCCGCTCGCCCGCCTTCAGGCCAAAGATATAGCTGGACCCGACACCGGGGCTGCAGTTCACCCCGCGCGGCGGCAGGGCAATGCGCACATTAAAACGCAGCAGCGGGTCCCGCTCGGGGTTGCTCGCCAGCGAATAATTGCGCCGGCAGGCCGCCGGGTTTTCCACCTTCAGCCCAAAAACCTGCTGCGCTTTCCATGCGCCGGCATACGGCGCCTGGACGTCCACATTCTCCAGGGAATGCGACGCATAAGCCGGGATGTCGATCTGCAAATAATCGCCGGGCTGGTAAATCAGCTTTGGCGAGTCGCCGGCGGGTTCCAGCACCAGTTCCTTGATGAAGGTCGCCACGTTTTCATTGCTCACCACCCGGAAAGCATAGCCTGGAGCGGCGGCGGTCACGCCGTAGCCGCCCGCCGAGAGCACATTCAACGCCAGTTTGCCCCCCCTGCTGCGCACGCCAAAGGTCTTCAGCCCGGTGCACACCGGCAGGCGCTGGGGAGAACCGTCGCGAATGTCGAACCGCCCGTTATGCTTGGCGCATTCAATCAGCGTGCCTTTCACAAATCCGTCCGCCAGGTGCGCGTTGCCGTGGGTGCAGGTGCCGTCGCTGGCAAAATACTGGTCGTCGTGCGTGCGGTAGACGGCAAACGTTTGGTGGTCGTGGTCAAAGCGCAGCACGTCTTCCTTCTGCAGTAATCCGCTCTCGCACACTTCGATCCAGCCCTCCGGGTCCGGCTTTTCTTCAGATCTGATCGCCTGCGCAGCCGCCGGCGCGTCGGCGCGAGCAGCGGGCGGCGGCAGCTGGCGCCGCACATAATAAGCGGGGTCTTTCGCCTGGCGCCGCAGGGTGGGGATGATTTCCCGGTAAGCCTCCAGCAGCCCGTTATAGGGCTGCGGCATGTCTTCCTTAACCAGCTGGTGCAGTTTTGCCAGCGCGTGGTAGGGCACCAGCGGGAACATGTGGTGTTCCACGTGGTAGTTCATCTCCCAGTAAAAGTAGCGGTTGAGCCAGTTCATGTACACCGTGCGGCTGTTCAGGCGGTGGTCGAGCACATTTTCAGCCAGGCCGGCGTGCTGGGTCAGCCCGTAAATGACCGTCAGCCAAGAACCGTAAAAATGCGGCAGGATAAAATAGATCAACGGCAGGAAACTGTGGCTGTAAACCGCCAGGGCTATAATTCCCGCATAGATCAGCACATAAATCCGCGCCATGAGGATCACCCTGCCGAATTCCGTCGCGGGGATATAGTCGCGGTCTTCCGCCGACATCCTCCCCAGGCAGTGCCGGTACAGCCCGCGCAGGTAATTCGGCAGGGGCGTGATGCTGAAAAAGGTCAGGCACACATTTTTCAGGTTTGCCGGGCGCGGCACGGGGATCTCCAGGTCGCGCCGCACGATTATCGTGTCGCTGTAGTGCCGCGTGTGGCTCCAGCGCCAGGGGATCGATTCGCGCCGGATCATGAAGGATGAAATTTCGTAAAGCGCGTTGTTCATCCAGTCGCTTTTAAAGGCGGTCCCGTGGCTGGTTTCATGCCAGCGCGAGTCCGACACCGTCGCATAAAGCACGCCGTAAATCGCAAACGGGATCAGCGCCCACCAGCTGCCCCACAGCAGGTAGCCGCAGTAGCCTGAGGCAAACAGCAGCCCAAACCAGATCAGCGTATCGCGAATCGCCGGGCCGTCGCGCCGCGTGAGCAGTTCGCGCATTTTGTCCCGGGGGACAGGCGAAACATACCACTTCGCGTCCGCCAGGCCTTTTTCAACCGCCAGGGCGGCGTCTCTTCCTGTCAAACTATAATCGCTCAATCGGGATCCATCAGGTGTCTCAACTGCCATGGGGTCATCCTATCTGTCAAAATTTATAAGTCAACTTAAACCGCTAATACCTTTGCCCCTCAGAGTGCCAGGCCCGCCCGCAAATCCAGCTCGCCCTGCTCGCGCAGCGCCCTGCGCCGGGCGCGGATGCGCTCCACGTCAATCGGGAAAACGCCGTATTCATGCACCGTGGCATACATCCTCACCGCGTTGGTCACCGGCACATTTTCATGCACCTCGCTCGACGACCCGATGAAAATGCCGGCTTCGGGTCCAATCTTCTCAATCAGTTCCAGCGTTTCGTCTTCCACGTCCCCCAGCGTGCCGTGCGGCAGGGTATGCATGCAGCACACATTGCCGAACAGCAGTTTATCGGGGTATTCCTGGCGGATCTCGAAGATATCGTTGCAGTTGTTGCGCTCGATCGGGTTCAACCCGTCTGCTTCAAAATCGTTAAAGATCAGGGGCAAAAACTTTCCATACCGTCCGTCTGTGTGGTATAAAAATTTCATCCCTTTTTCCTTGATCGGTTCGCTGATCCATTTCCAGCGCGGCAGCCCCTGCTCGCGCACAAATTTGGGGCTGAAAATCGGCCCGCTGGTCCCCGAAATGTCTTCGCCCATAAACAGCAGGGGCACCTCGCTCACTTCGGCGTAGGCCCGCGCAATATAAGCCGAGAACAAACCCGTGCAGTCCATGACATGCCCCACCAGTTCAGGCGCATCATAGATCGCCTGGGCGAACAGCTCCATATCCATGTAGGTGTAGGCGTCTGTCAGCGGGCCTTCCACGGCCCCGATAAAAACGATGTCGTGCTGGCCCAGCGCCTGCTGGATCTGGCGGATGAGCGGTTGGTACCAGGCGCGCACTTCTTCATAATGCGGCTTTTCGGGCATGTGTTTTTCCAGCTCAGCCAGAGTGTGGAAGGGCCGCTTTGAAATCCAGGCGGTTTCACCCGTCTGGCTGATCGACCAGTCATTCGGGTCAACCCCGAAGAAGCGCACCCAGTTGGTGATTTTTCCCCCCATCCAGTGGTTCACCGGGTCATAAACCGAGCGCGTGGCGTCCACACCGATCCCTTTCCAGGCCCTGGCATTCACTTCGATCAATTCCTCAAATGTATACGTGCGCGCCGGGTCATAACCGCCGTGATCCAGCAGGATGTGGCTGTTATCCAGGAAATCATAAGTCATCAGGTGGTCGATGGGTTCCCAGTTGAGTGCTTTCTTGAACCGTTCAAGGTTATTCATTTTGGCTCTCCTTCCCATTTTGAATCGGACTGATCCTTTGCATCAATTCACTCCGGGCGGGTTTTCCAGGCCGCCCCGGGGTAATGCGCTCTCTATTCCGGCAGGCTGCCCGTGCCCAGGCGCACGCTCAGGCTCCATTCCCGGCTCGCGCCGGGGGCAAGCAGCGCGACCCGTTTTTTATCCCATGCAACGGCCAGGCTGTCGTAAAAGCCGGTCATCGGTTCGGGCGCGGCCACCGGTGCGCTGTTGATCGCGCCTTCGTCCACCCACAGGCCCAGGTAGGGCACCTGCGCCGCGTCCCATTCCAGCCTCAGCCAGTCCATTGAATCGCGCCGCAGCAGCGCGGCCCATTCCACGCGCACATCCGGCGGGATAAAGAACTTGCGCGCCTTGCCCAGGGAAGGCGGGCCGACCCGGTCAATCCGGACGCGGCTGCCGTCCGGGGCTTGCGCCTCGGGCCAGGCGTAGCGCGCCTCCATCGGCCCCCATCCCCACGCTTCAGCAATCGTGTTCCACACTTCCTTCACCTGCGGCGGGAAGACGATCTCCGTATCCGCGCCGGCGGCAAACTGGGGGTGGGCCGACCAGAGGTAAGGCAGGCTCTCCCCGCCCGGGTTGTCCAGGCGGTATGACAGCCGCAGCGTCGTGGGCGTGACCAGTTCCGCCGTGCGCGCCAGGCGGTAGGGCAGGACCGGGCCGTCGATGCTCAGGCTGATCCTGCCATCACCCGCCGCTTCAACCTGCCAGGGCAGGGACCAGACCTCGCCGTGGTCGGGCAGCGCTGCCCCGTGTTGATCCCCGCTCCCCGGGTAGGCGCAGGCGACGATCGTCGGAAACATCTCATCCCAGCCGCTCATATCCTGGCTGACAAAATCCGCCCCGTACCCGGCGCGCTGCGGCGGGCGCATCGGCGGCACCAGCCATTCAAAGTCCCGCGTACGGTCATAAATCGAGACGATTTTTGCCCCCAGTTCAGGCACCATCGTCACGCGCAGCAGGTCGCTTTCGAGGTTAATCGCCGGGAAAGCATGCCATGTGGTGGTCGATACTGTATTCATCATTTCACCGTCCTCTTTAAATCATGCGCCTGTGCAGGGTTGCGCCAATGTGGTTGGCGTCCAGCCCCAGCACCGCGTCAAAATGCTCCTTTGCCGCTGCCAGGTCGCCCAGCCCGAGCGCCCCCAACGCCATCATGTATAAACAATGCACCCGGTTGCCCGCATTTAAATCGGCGTCGAAGACCAGGAAATCCGGCAGGGACACGGCAAAATAATCGACGCTCACCCTGTCGTCCAGGTGCGCCCGGCCAAAATCGACCAGTTTCCGAAAAATCATCCCGGCCTGCTCGCTGCGGCCCAGCTTCAAATGCGCCAGTCCCTGGTAAAAGATCATATCCGGCGGCTGGTCGTTATAAAACACGGCCGAAACCGGTTCGCTCAAACCCACCGACGCGCGTTCAAACCACGCGCGCGCCGCATCCCCTTCGCCCAGGCTTTCCCAGGCGCAGCCCAGGGTGTAAAAAACCTGGTTCTCCTGCGCCCCAAACAATTTGCCTTCCCCCAGGTTATGCGGGTAGATCCGCGCCTGTTCCAGCCAATCGACGGCCCGCCGCGCCTGCCCGCCGGCGGTCAACCTTTTGGCCCCTTCAACCAGGCTGGTGACATATTGCCCGGTGACCTTGCCTTCGCCCCCTTCCCACGGATGGAAGCTGCGCCCCATCAGGTAAGCCAGGGCTTTTTCAGGTTCCCCGTTCAGGTTAAGCAGCTGGATATATTCAACCGACAGATCGTCGCGCGCCTGCACCAGCTCAAAATGCTGCTCCAGCCGCTCCAGCCTTTCGGCCGGAAGCCGGTTGAGGCGCTTGTAGAGCTGGTCAAGCTCGAAGAAAACGCGCCCATCCGCGCGGTTGAGTTCAAAAGCGTGTTCATAAAAGCCCAGGGCCTTGCCGGCATCTCCGCGCTTATTGGTATAAGCCAGCCCCAGGTTGCGCCAGGCCGTCGCAAAAGTGGGCTCCAGCCTGCAGGCCGTTTCCCAGCAGCGGATGGCCTCTTCATACCGCCGGTGCGCGTACCAGAAATTACCCAGGTAATAAGGCGCGCGCCCGTCCTGCGGGTTGGCCCGGCAGGCGGCCTCTAAAATGGTCACATCTTCCAGCCGGTTGGGAAAACAGAAATCCGGCGGCAGCTGCCCGGCCCGGGCCAGCCAATCTTTGGCCGGCTGACCCTTCCCGCCCTGCTCGCACACCCAGGCCAGGCTGTAGGCTCCCAGGGGATCCGTTTGCGCCAGCGCTTCAAGCAGTTTTTCGGCCTCGGCAAACAACCCCGCGCGCGCATAATCCAGCGCCAGCGCCGAGCGCAGTTCGGGGTCGGGGCGCACCAGGCGCTCGAAATCTGCGCTTCCGTCCAGCAGGCAGCGCTCCCACAGCGCCCCGTATTCCAGCGGGTCAGAGGCCAGGCTGGTCTCGATTTCCGCCCTGGCTTCCCTCAAGTCGCCCGTCAGGCGCAGCAGGGCTGTTTTCAGGTGCCGCGCGCGGTAATGGCGCGCGTTGCGCGCCAGGCAGCGTTCTGCCAGCTCGAGCGCCTCGCCCGGGTTGCCTGCCCGGCTCGACAGGCAGGCCAGTTCATAATAGGCCGCATCCTGCACAGCCGCGTTCCACACCGCCTTGTAAAAGGCGTCCTTCGCCTCGGAAAGCCGCCCCTGCACGCGCAGGCTCAGGCCCAGGTTGTAATACGCTTCGCCGTCGTAAGGGTTCGGGTTCCTCAATGTCAGTCTTTTGATCGCTGCTCTGAAATAGGCTTCCGCCTCAACAAAGCGCCCGCGCCGGTAGAGCAGCAGTCCCATCGCGTTGTTACAGCGGCTCTCGCCCGGGTCGCGCCGCAGCGCTTCCAGGTAATACGGTTCCGGCGCATAGGTGGCATGGCGGTACTGTTCCAGGTGCAGGCCGTTCAAAAACAATTCCTCAATCGATTCGATCGCTTCAGGCGCCCGCGCCGGCTGGGCTGGGGAGGGGATTTCGGTCTTTCCGCTCTCCTGGGGCGAATAGGCCAGCAGCAAAACGCCGCCGTCATACACTTCCAGCCTGACATCCTGCGCCAGGCTTCCCCCGGGAAGGGCCGAGTGGTCGACCAGCACCGTTCCCGGCTCAAGCT
>Ga0073936_10010239_pt1 | contig 11529 bp, 13 predicted proteins | sample AliMusrvi5mmetaG_FD_87041 | JGI IMG/M metagenome (GOLD analysis project Ga0073936, IMG submission 87041) | Freshwater lake bacterial and archeal communities from Alinen Mustajarvi, Finland, to study Microbial Dark Matter (Phase II) - Alinen... | ecosystem: Environmental > Aquatic > Freshwater >... | reverse complement strand
CCGGGCAAGCCGTCCGCCTCGGTGAATGCGCGCACCCTGCCGTCCTGAATGCGCACGACCTTGCCGCTGGCATAGGACAGCCACACGCCACCTGCGGAATCCTCCGCCATCGTCTGGGGCTGCAGATTCGGCACACCATCCGCCACGCTCAGCACCGTCGTCGTCCCCTGATCCACACAGACCACGGTCCCGCGCTCCTTGGCGATCCACAAGCGCCCATGCCGATCAACCCGCATGGCCTGGATCAGGTTCGCCGCCCCGCCGGTCGCCGTTGCCGCTGAGAACGGTTGGAACCGCAGGCCATCGAAGCGCACCAAGCCCGCCGGGGTGGCCACCCACAGGAACCCGTCCGGTGCCAGATCGATACCCACCACCGTGTTGTCCGGTAAGCCCACGTCGGACTGCCAGGCCCGCATGAACCATGCCGGACGATCCTGGGCCCGCACTGCCGCCGGAGCGGCAAAGGCAAGCACCGTCAGCAGGCTAACAAGCCAGCGCCTGCGGCAGCGCCCATGGATACGGGCAAACACAGGCGCAGACTATGCCGACTTGCCGTGGGATCAAGCCGCGAATCCGTGCAATTCAAACAGCGCAGACCTATCCCTATGCAAAACTATGGCGGACCGATAGGTGGCCCTGATCATGGTTGCAGGAGCAAATTCCCTCAGAGTGGCGGTTCACAGGTGGCGGTAGCCGTCCCGGTTGGTCCCCTTCATCGAACCGAACGCACAGATTCCCTGCATCTGGCACACGGAGTGCCGGACGTCCGAATTTGTCCTCCAAAGAACCGATCCGTCGCATCTGCCCCTCGGTTTCCCAGTCACCGTAATCGACCCCCGCGCGCTATGTCGAAGCGCATTGGCCGGCCATGCCGGAAGATGATTGTCCGGTGCCTCCCTCATCCTTGGTTCAAGGTTGCGAGTCGGGACCCAATCGGACCATGTTTTCCAGCCCGCCAGTCTGCGGACGGCGTCGTATTTCCGTTGCCAATTTGCAGGGATGACAGCGTCGGTGATGCCCGGTGACTATTTCCGCCGGTATGACTCCAGGTGTTGAGTTCCGACGGCGCGACGTAATGTGCGTTGTCGGCAGCTTCCTCCGCGAGCTTGTCTGCGATCTCCTCGGTGACCTGACAGGGGATGAATCGTTGCCGGAGGCATCGATCATCATGCAGGGCTCGTGCCCTAGAAGATTCCCAGGCGTCGCGGTCCGGCGGGTCGGTTTCATCGGATTTTTATCGGATCAAAAGCCGCAATCCCTTGTAGAATAAGGGAAAAATAGTGTGCGCTACAGGCTTCCAGCCTGTGAGGGAAGACAGCGCGTCCCGCCTGTCCGCCCATGAAACGACAGGCTGGAAGCCCGTCGGCCATGACAGGCGGGACTCATGTCCTCCGTCACAGCGGCTTCTTTTTGATCAACCGGAAGCGGTCGTGGTAGGCCCCGGCGTTGAATTTCCGGCAGCAATCGTAACACGCGACGGCTCGCCGGATGGGTTTCACCCGGTGGATGATGACAAAACAGTGTGGGCAAACGTAGGCGTGGTTGCGTTTCACCCGGCGACGTTTGAAGGGCAGCGTGTGGAACGGTTGCTCACCCGGGATCCCCAAATCCGCGCAGGCGGTCTCCCATTCGGCACCGTGCGGATCGATGCGCCGCCGCCCGCTGCGCTCGTATGCGATGAGGTGCGCCAGTTCGTGCTTGAGCGTGCGCCAAAGCTGGTCGGGTTCGCAGTCCCGCAATTTCGGGTTGAGTTCGATCAAGCGGTCGGGCCACCACGCGCGCCCGGCGGTCGTCTGCATGCGGGGGTTCCAGGAAACCCGGACCTTGCGGGCGAGTTCGGGCAGCAACAGGTTGTTCGAGGTTTCCGCGCACCATGCTGTTAGGCCGCCGTCCTCCTTCGCGCATGGGTTTGGCGACGGTGGCGGAACCTGCAAAACCCGCAGCCACGACGACCAACGGAATTCAAGTTGTGACATGCACCGGCCCATTGACAAAACGCTTAACAACTTCCGCCCCCCATGGCAACCGGGAGATCAGGATTTTTTTCTAACATTCTCGGGCGGGATTCCACCCCGGAGCCGACCGCCCGGGCGAGGGTGCCGGTGACCATGGACCGTTGCCGGAGGAAGGGGCGACACGAGCGCCCCCCCCCCGGACCATTGTGGCGCTGGCATCCTGCCCGCCGCCTTTCATTCTTTCCCAATATTTGAGGCCGTCTTTGAATAATTTCCGTTGTGGAGCGTTAATGAATCATGAAGACACAATCATTCCCATTCCTCCGCAAGGCTTCACTCATCATTCTGGCGGCTGCGGTGATTTCCATCACAAGTTGTGTGGATCCCTATTACGGCGGCGGCAATTATGGCGGCCACGGCGGTTATCACGGCGGTTATCACGGTGGCTATCACGGTGGCTATGCCAGCAATCATGGCTGGAATAACGGTTACGGCGGAAACTACAGCCGTTATGGTAGTTACCATGGCGGTTACGGCGGATATAACAAAACCTACGCCAATTACAATCATGGATATTCCGGATACAAAGGCGGCTACGGTAATGTCAAAGCAAATAGCGGCGGCTACAATGGCGGAAATCATGGCAACCACTACTCCAAATACCAGAACAGCAGCCCTTCGGGATATCACTTCTGAATTCGCGTGCGAAACCCTTTGATTCATCCCCGGCAAAAAGTGAGGTCAAATCAAAGGTGACCACTTGCCGAGGAGTTTCCACATTGAGGCTCGATGATCCATTTCATGCCACCACATGTGGCAACGCCATGGGTGGTGGCATCATCACAAAAAAGGATTGGCCACGCGTTCCTGGCCGAGGGTGGTGGCCGGACCGTGGCCGGGAAGGAGCACGGTGTCGTCCGGCAACGGTGCCAACACCTCCCTCAGCCGGCGCAGCGCGTGTTGATAGGTCGCAGGCGTGGCGCAGCCACCCATGGAACCGGCGAACAAGGCGTCGCCGGTGACCAGAACCGGCCGGGACAGCCCGCCGATATGGAATCCGAGTGCCGGAGTGGCATGGCCTGATAGATCGCAGGCGCGGATCGTGAGGGGTCCGCATGTCACGGTGTCGCCGGGGCGGATGTGAATCGTGCCGGCGATGTCCGCCGCGTGGATCGGCATGCCGTTGGCCAGGAGTTGTTGGAGTGCGCCGATGTGGTCGCCGTGGGCATGGGTGATAAACGCGCGATCTGGCAGATGGCGGCGGCGTGAGCGAATGGCATCCATCAAGTCGCGGGGGTCGTAGCCGGCATCGAACAACGCGCAGGAGCCGTCCGCGCTCACCAGCCAGGCGTTCACTTGTTCGCCACCCATCGGCAGGTCGAGCCGCGCGATGCCGGACAGCTCCGGCGGCTCCGGCAGATAGTGCGCGTGGCGGGCAAACGCCTCGGCACTCAGGCCAAGAACGGGAGCGAATTTGCGGGCGGCACATGAGGAAAAGGTGCCCGCCAGCAACGACTGCGCGTCCTGTTCCGGCACCCCTGCGCGGGATGCGGCCTCCGCAGGCGTGAGGCCATTGCCGGTCAGGGCTTTGCGCAACACGTATGTGAAGTCGTCTTCCAATGGGACCATGGGATCACAGTCAACGGTCACCGGCCATCTGTCAACGGGAAGACGTGGGCGTCTCAAAAAGCGGAGCCTGCCCCGCCGGTTTTTTTGTTGAGTTGCCGGGCCCATCAACCACAGTTGGTTGAAGTGAAACTCGAAACAAGCAAACCATAGGATACATGAAAACAACCGATGAATTGTCATGGCGGGTGGAGCCGTCCGGGATGGAGCAACGCGCACGTGGCGGCGGATTTCATCCGCCATGCCTTTTAATTTTTGGCTTGGCGGTTGGAAACCGCCGCCACGGAGTGCCGCTAGCGTTACCAACTGATGCGCGAGGCGGTGGAGGTCATGGCAGGCTGTTCCGCCAAAGCGGTGAAGCGCGCTTCACCGCAGTCCTAAAGTACCGCCGCTTTCCGCAGCTGACAGATTCATCTATCAGCCGATCTTTCATTTCGTGACTGTGCGATTCCAGAAGAAGCACGTTCCTATGGTGATATTTCGTTCTCAGGGCTTGAATCTCGGGCGGAGGCGGCGCATGATTCCGCGCGTGATTCCCAACGTCCTCGCCGAACGCTACGCCTCGCCCGCACTGCAAGCCATTTGGTCCGCCGATGGGCGGATCGTGTTGGAGCGCGAATTCTGGATTGCCGTGATGAAGGCGCAGCGCGATCTGGGATTGGAGATTCCGGCGGAGGCGATCACCGCATATGAACGGGTCAAGGACCAGGTGGATACGGCGTCCATCATGGCGCGGGAAAAGATCACCCGCCACGATGTGAAGGCGCGCATCGAGGAGTTCAACGATCTGGCGGGCCACGAGCAGGTTCACAAGGGCATGACCTCGCGCGACCTCACCGAAAACGTCGAGCAACTCCAAATCTATCGGTCGCTGCTCATCACGCGGGACAAATCCATCGCCGCATTGCGCCGGATGCGCGAACGCGCCGAACAATGGAGCGATCTCGTGCTCACCGCCCGCACCCACAACGTCGCCGCCCAGCCAACCACCCTCGGGAAACGTGTGGCCATGGCCGGCGAGGAATTGTTAGGAAGCCTGACCGCGCTGGAAGCGGTGATCGGCGCCTATGCGGTGCGCGGCTTGAAAGGCGCGGTGGGCACCCAGATGGACCAGCTTTCGTTGTTTGACGGCGATCCCGCCAAGGTGGCCGCGCTCGAACAACGTGTCGTCGCCCACCTCGGCATGCCCGCGGTGTGGACCAACGTCGGCCAGGTCTATCCGCGGTCGCTGGATTTCCGGGTGGTCGCCGCTCTAACAGACATGGCCTCCGGGCCCTCGTCATTTTGCAAGACTCTGCGCCTGATGGCGGGCCATGAGACGGCCAGCGAGGGGTTCGCGCCCGGGCAAACCGGCTCCAGCGCGATGCCGCACAAGATGAACTCGCGCTCCTGCGAGCGGGTGAACGGTTTCCATGTGATCCTCAAAGGTTATCTAACGATGGCCGCCGGTCTTGCCGGTGACCAGTGGAACGAGGGCGACGTTTCCTGCTCGGTGGTGCGCCGCGTCATGCTGCCGGATTCCTTCTATGCCATCGACGGCATGTTGGAAACCTATCTGACCATTCTCGACCAGATGGACGCCTATCAGGCGGTGATCGGTGCCGAGACCGCCCGTTATCTGCCATTCCTGATGACCACCACCATCATGATGGAAGCCGTCAAACACGGCGTCGGCCGCGAAACCGCCCACCTCGCGATCAAGAAACACGCCGTCGCCACCGTCAACGAATTGCGTAGCGGCGACATCGACCGCAACAATCTGATAGACAGGTTGGCTGGCGATGCGAACCTCGGTCTGACCCGCGCTGCGTTGGATGCCATCCTCGCCCGCGGTGACCGCGAATCCGGCGCCGCCAAGGCGCAAGTCGCGGCCTTTGCCGCAGCGGTCAGGAAACTCGAGACGGCCCACCCGCAAGCCGCCGCTTACGGGCCGGGGACGATTTTGTGAGATATGCGGCATTTCAATCCACGAATCACCCGCGGTGGCTGGCATGCCATGCGGCGTAAACCATGGGCGAAATCTCCGAGGGCTTGATTTCCGAGCGGCCACCCCAGAAGACGTTGGTGTAGGAAACCGGGATGCCGACGCTGGCCAGGTGGCGGTCGATGGCCGCCTTGTGTTCGAGGACGCGGGATTTCTCCGTGCCATGAACGACACCCATGATGTTGACGTTGCCGAATTGCGGGCCACCCTCGCGCCAATAACAATGCGTCATGCAATAGTGGCGACCCACCTCGGCCCCGGCTTCAATCTCGCGACCAGGCGGAACAGCCCAATGAAACAGCCCATTGAAACGCGTGACGCGCTCACCTCCGGCGGATGGTTTCACGTGTTCCAAAAAGGTGGAAAAACGGCCGATGACCTTTTTATGGTTAAGGGTTTCGGCGATTTCGCAGAAGTGTTCCAACGGCTGTTTGACGCGTTCTGCCCGGCGGTCCCACGGGTTGTCGCGGATTTCATCCAACGTAAGTTCCTCCTTGAGGGCTAACAGCACGTTCCATTCTTCCGGGGTGAGGGTGACGGTGGCGGTGGTCATCATGGTGGCTGGTTCATCGGCCATGTCGCCGGGTTCCAAGGTTTTGCGGCGGGTGTGACCGACACCCAGGGCGAAGACGCCGTTGGCGGGCATGAGCAGGTATTCGGTGGCACCGGTGAGACCGAGCAGGGCGCGGGCGTGGTGATCAAGCGACTCACCGACCGGCACTTTGAGCGTGGTCCACAGCCGGTAGCCGGAGCCGGAAACCTGGCCGTCGGTCGAGCGGATCACGACGTGGCCGGAAAACGGGTCTTCCTTGGCCATGAAATCGAAGGCATCGTTGAGTTTTTCTTCAGGGACTTTCCAGGCGACGAGTGCGCCGTGGGCGAGTTTGGTGGCGAGCAGCGTCTGGCGGACCCGGCGGATGACCCCGGCCTCCATCATCGCGCGGATCCGTGCAAGCACGGTGGCCAGCGGCACACCCGATTGTTCGGCGATCCGGTGGAACGGCTGGCGCTGGAAGCCGGCGATGAGATCTTCGGAAACCGCCAGAATCCGGGCGTTGATTGGCTCGTTGTGTTCGATGCTTGAGGTCATACGGGGTGAATGATGTGAGAATCCAGAGACCAGAAACCAGACAGAAGACAGAAGATGAAGATGAAGATGTCGTCACGCCATGGTGCGCCTGAAGCTCTCTTCTCTGGATTCTGGTCTCTGGTGTCTGGATTCTGTCGCGAGATTACTGATTACTGATTACTGATTACTGAGGCGGACGAGTTCGCGAAGGTAAGCCAGCGCCGGCTCGCGATCAAGGATTCTTCCTTCGAGTTGTTCGTTTTGCACGGCCTCGAGCAATTCCTTGAATTGCGGGCCGGGCGTGAGACCCAGCCGGATCAGGTCGCGGCCGGTGACCAGCGGCGGCGGAATCAAGGGTTCGGCTGCGAACTCCACCGCCTTGGCCAGAAGGAATTCATAGTTGTCGGTAAAGCCGTTAGATGAGGCGCAATCGACGCGATGGAGTTCGAGTTCCTGGGTGAATTCGGGTTCGGCCATGAAGCGTTTCAATTTGGCGACGCGCATTTTTTGCACGTTCATGAACTGCATGTGGCGGGCCACCATCGGGACCACGGCAGCGATGACATGATTCGGATAGCGCAGCCGGCGGAGGATGGTGTCGGTCATTTGCGCGCCCATCGAGTCATGGCCGTTGAAGCGGATCCTGCCGGTATCGTCATCGAGAGTCCGGCACGGCGGTTTGGCGATGTCATGCAACAGGACCGCTAGACATAACTCCAACGGCGCGGCTGGCACGAGCATCTCTAACATGATCAGGGTGTGGGTGTACACATCCCCTTCCGGGTGCCATTCGGGCGGTTGATCGCAGCCGATCAGCGGCAGCACCTCGGGCATGAAATGCCGGATCAGCCCGCTGTCCACAAGGTGTTCGATGCCGGTGCGGCGGCGCGGCGAGGTGAGGATCTTGGAAAACTCGTCGCGGATGCGCTCGGGGGATATCCGATCCAACAAATTGGCGCATTGCCGGATCGCGCTGGCGGTGGCTGGATCGATGGTGAAATCCAAAGTGGTGGCGAACCGCACGGCGCGTAGCAACCGCAGACCGTCCTCGGTGAAGCGTGCCACCGGATCGCCGATGGCACGGATCACCCGGGCCTGCAGGTCGGTTAGACCTCCGACGAAATCTATCACCTCGCCGGTTGCCGGTTTTTCAAACAATCCGTTGACGGTGAAGTCGCGGCGTTGGGCGTCATCCAGCGGGGTGGAAAATGTGACGGATTCGGGCCTCCGGCCGTCGCGGTAGCTGCCATCGGTGCGGAAGGTGGCGATTTCCACATGGTGGCCGCCGTGTTTGGCGATGACCACGCCGAAGTGCGCGCCCACTTCGTTGGCGCCGGAGCACAGCGCGATGACCTGGGACGGCAACGCGGAGGTGGCGATGTCATAGTCTTTCGGCGGTTTGCCTAACAACCGGTCGCGCACGCAGCCGCCGGCGAACAACGCCTCGTGCCCGGCGGCTTGCAGGCGGCGGGCAAGGACGAGCGCGGCATCGCGGGCCGGCATGGCGGGTGGGGTGTTCATTGGGAAAAAGGCAGGAGCGGGCGGCTGCCCTGATAGATCGAAACCACGCCGCCGGTCAGCGGGGTGGCATGGGTTGCGGCAAACCCGCATGATTCTAACAATCCAGTCATGGTGGTGCCGGAGGGAAAACTTTCGATCGATCCGCCGAGGTATTCGTAGGCGTCGCGTTGGCCGGTGAGCCAACCGGCCAGACGCGGCAGGATGCGGTGCAGATAGAACCGATAGGGCCGGCGCAACCATCCTTCAGGAAGCGAAAAATCGAGGATCAGCAGATGGCCGCCGGGTTTGAGGACCCGGCCCATCTCGCGCAGGGCGGCCGGGTAGTCGGCCATGTTGCGCAGGCCGAAGGCGACCGTGACCCCATCGAATCCGCCATCCGGGAACGGCAACTGGAGCGCGTCGGCCACCATTGTCTTGGCGACGCCCCGACTGGCGGCATGGGCCAGCATTTCCTCACAGAAATCCGTGGCGATCACCTCGCAATCCGGGCATTGGCGCTGGATCTCCAACGCCAGGTCCCCGGTGCCCGACGCCACATCGAGCACGCGGGCCGGGCTCAATCCGCGCAAGCGCGTGGTCACGACCCGGCGCCACCAAATGTCCGCGCCGCAGCTCAGAACATGGTTGGTGAGAACGTAGCGGTCCGCGATCCGGGCGAACGCGTCGCGAACATAAACGGCATCGGGCATGCCCACAGACTCGCGGCGAATCGCCCGCGAATCAAGCGGCAAGCAGCGGGCCGACAAGACAAATCAATTGGGGTGGCGCAGTCCCGTGCGCCGTCACGCTGCCAAGCGGTCTCCTGACCGCGTGGGTCATGCTTTATCGAAAAGGATCCTGAAAACAGGAATTGACAAGTTGCCTGCGCACACATAACCTGTGCGCATGGCGAATCTCACGCTTTCCATCGACAAAGAACTCCTCAAGCGGGGTCGCAGCTACGCCCAATCGCGCGGCACCAGTCTCAACGCACTGGTTCGCAATCTTTTGAACGACGCCATTTCCAGTCCTGACGCTGCGGTCGATGCCATGGTCGAGCGACTCAGGCAATCGTCGGGCGACTCCAAAGGCATCAGGATTTCCCGGGAAGAACTTTATCGCCACTGAACCATGGCCCGACGAAGTTTTCTGGATACCAACGTTCTGATCTACGCGGTGGATCGCGCGGATGCGGCCAAACAAGCCATCGCCCTTGGGCTCATCGCCCGGCATGCCAAGGCGAGAACCGGCGTCATCTCCACCCAGGTGCTTCAGGAATTTTATTCGGCGGCGACGCGCAAACTCGGAATCGAACCCATCCAGGCCCGCGAGCAGCTTCGCGCCTTCCGCGTCTTCGACATCGTTCAAGTCACTCCAGCGATCATCGAGGAAGGGGTCGATTGCTCTATTCTCAACCTCATCTCGTTCTGGGATGGACTCATCGTAGCCAGCGCCTCCGCTGCCAAATGCGCCGAACTTCTGTCTGAAGATCTCGCCAACCGCCAGATCATTCAAGGAGTCACCGTCAGGAATCCGTTTTGCTGACATATCCTGATCCGTTAGACCGGTGGCTGTCACGGCGATTGCGCTACGCGAAGCCGGTGACTTCCACCTCGCTGTGTTTCAAGCGTGCCTCATTCACGATTTGTTCCAGGCGCCGGGCGGTCGCATCATCCATCCATTCCTCGCCGCATTGGGAGCAAACCGTGGCTTGCACCCGCCGCACCACCACCACTCCGCTCCCCAAATCCGCAGTGAATGTGGTCTTTCCGCTCGTCTTGTTGCCGCCGCACAGCGGGCATGGATTGGTGTTCGTGTTCATTTTTTTGACGAGGGTCTGCTCACGACCGGTGTAAAGTTGATCGTTGGTCATAGCACACTCCCAATTTTGTATTCCGCTTCAACTTCCCGCAGCAAAAGCAACCTCTGTCTGGCATCCAAAGCCTCTACTGCGGCGAAGTCCGGGTACGCGTCATACGTTTTGCCATCGAGGCTGCGGCCTGTTTGTTTCTTGCGTGTTCCGCCCCACTGCTTGAAGAAAAATGCCACATCCGCCTTACGGCATTGGTCACGAATGTTACGCACCCACTCGGTCTCCATCGACCGTGCGCCCGGGCTACTCTCGCCTCCGACAATGACCCATTGAATGCCGCGCAGGTCAAATTTCCCAAGATCCTCCAACAGCGGTTCAATCGAGAGAAATGCAAGCGCTGGCTTGGCACCACGCAGTTTGGCGATGCGCGGCAACCCATGTTTGCGGTTTTCCACGCTCACGCCCCACCAAATGTGAGCGGCCTTCGCCGCCTTCCGCAGCTTGCCGCGAAGTAATTCCGCCATGCGGTCGGCCCGTTTCGTGAGAACCTGATAGGTATGCCAGTTCGCCGCCATCATCACCCGGCAGACTTTTTCGATATACCCGTCCGGCACGTCTTCGTGAAAAAGATCGCTCATTGAATTGACAAAAATCTTCTTTGGCTTTGACCAGCGGATCGGGTCGCCAAGTTTTTCCGGAACCAATCGCAAATCGAAACCGAACTCGAACGGATGGCCCGGCACGCCGCGAAACCGCTCCGCAAAGGTCTCGGCGTAGCAATGGACACAGCCGGGACTGACCTTCGTGCATCCCCGCATCGGGTTCCACGTCGCATCCGTCCACTCGATCTTGCTCTGGGCACTCATGTGTTCATAAGGACAGTATTGGAGAAAATGGCGGGTGGCAAGGGGAAAGTTGACGTGGTGTCGGCCAGCAGTCCGGCGTAATTGCCCGCTGTGGCGGCAAGGGCTTCAGGTTTGGCGCGTTTCTTATTCATGCGGCGAGCACCTCTTCAAAATAGTTTCCCCTCCGCTCCATTTCAGCCGTTCATCGTCCATCGTCAGGCCCGTTGCGTTGGATTTCAGAATGAGTTCGCCGACGAGCAACATCTCGCGAACCGCCTGTTGCGCAATGCCACGCTCGGCGAGCTTCAGCAGAACGTGTTCCTCCTGGCCATCTATGTAGGCACGCAGAGCGTCAAGATCGGATGGCCCTACCGAAAACAAACCATAACCGCGCTGCCAGGAAAACCCGGCCAACTCGGCCGACTGCGCCTTCAGCCATTTCGAGGAGGAAGTTTTCAGGTTTTCGACGAGTCCTGCGATGGTGAGAGTGCGAGGGAAACGAAGCGCCATGTGCACATGATCCGCCACGCCGCCGACACGATAACATTCGCACCCAGCGTTGCGCGCCACCGTGGCGAGATAGGCATGGAGCGCAGGTCGAACGGAATTCCTGCTTGTCAAGGACCTGCTTTGCATGGCAAAGCAAGGCATGACGACACGCGAGGAGGCTGTGGAACAATTGCGGGTGATCCGTTCGATGATGGAGCGTGCGACGATTTTTCGGGCCTTGTCCGGGG
>Ga0073936_10010238_pt1 | contig 11529 bp, 8 predicted proteins | sample AliMusrvi5mmetaG_FD_87041 | JGI IMG/M metagenome (GOLD analysis project Ga0073936, IMG submission 87041) | Freshwater lake bacterial and archeal communities from Alinen Mustajarvi, Finland, to study Microbial Dark Matter (Phase II) - Alinen... | ecosystem: Environmental > Aquatic > Freshwater >... | reverse complement strand
CATGAGTTGTTGCATACCCACTATAAACCCAAGTATCCGAGAGGTGTGAAATGAAGTCTGAGTTGTTTATAAAGGAACAAGACAAAGCCAAGGCGATTCTTCCTGAAAAGGTAGTCCGGTATATTGAGGAATGTGCTGCAAAGAAAAATCCTGACAGTCACCTGATTTCCGTGTTGCATAAGGTTCAGGACCATTTTGGGTTCCTTGCCATAGAGCATATGGATGCGGTGTCAGTGCTGATGCAGATTCCGTCGACTAAAGTTACAGGGGTGGCGAGCTTCTATCACTTCTTTAACTTCACCCCGCGGGGTAAACACCGGATTTCCCTATGCATGGGAACCGCCTGTTTCGTGAAGGGTGCAGGGCTTGTATTGAACAAGTTGAAAGACTTGCTTGGGATTGAGATGGGGCAGACGACGCCGGATGCTCTCTTCTCGATCGACGTGGCACGCTGTGTTGGAGCTTGTGCGCTAGCGCCGGTGATGATTGTGGACGAGAAGGTCTATGCCGAGGTCAAACCTGATCAGGTAGCCAAGATCCTGGCAGGGTACGGATTCGACCCCAAAAAAGCTAAATCGTAAACGAAGACCCACGATCGGGCTCAGGTTTACTCGAAGAACTGTTGCGATAAGTTTATGCAGATTCTCCCGTCTGCATAAACCTGTCGCAACAGTCTTTTTTTTGGGATATTTGACAGTTGCCTCTGGGCCGAGTAGTATATCTAGGTGCTGGTGAGTTTCCGGAAGTCCCCGCTGGCGAATCCCCCCTGAAAGAAGATTAAGTATTATGTATCGACCTGACCTTATTCGAAATGTTGCCATTGTGGCGCATGTTGACCATGGCAAAACGACCCTTGTGGACAAGCTATTCAAGCAGAGCGGGATGTTTCGTGATAATCAGGCGGTTGCTGAGCGACTGATGGATTCCATGGATCTCGAACGTGAACGGGGTATTACGATCGCATCCAAGAATGGTTCCTTCCAGTACGGTGAGCATACGATCAACATCATTGATACACCCGGGCATGCGGATTTTGGCGGACAGGTGGAACGCGTGTTGCAGATGGCTGATGGTGCGCTGCTATTGGTTGATGCCCAGGAAGGGCCCATGCCCCAGACGTTCTTCGTTTTGAAGAAGGTACTGGCGCGTAATATTCCTGTTATCGTGGTGGTCAACAAGATTGATAAACCTGCGGCACGGATTGACTGGGTGGTCAATCATGTGTTTGATTTGTTCGTCAAGTTGAATGCCCACGATAAGGCGCTCGATTTTCATACGATCTATGCCTCTGCAACCGGTGGGTTTGCCTCGAACGATCCTCATAAGCAAGGTACCGATATGCGTCCCATACTTGATGCGATCATCAAATATATTCCCATGCCTGCCGGTGATCTTGATGCGCCACTTCAGTTGCAGGTGAGTTCTATTGACCATTCTCCGTTTATGGGGCGGTTGGGCATAGGTAAGATCACTTCGGGTTCAATCAAGACTGGAATGCCGGTGGTGGTGGCCAATATGACTGGCAAATTAGTCCCCACGCGTATCACTAAACTATATCGATTCAACTGCAATCAAAAGGTCGAGACTGAGCATGCAGGTTTGGGTGAGGTGGTCGCTGTTGCTGGACTGGACACGGTGGCCATTGGTGATACCTATACAGATCCTGAGTCCCCCCGGCCGGTGGCGTCGATTCCGGTTGATCCGCCCACGCTTTCCATGAATTTTATTCCTAACAATTCTCCCTTTGCCGGGACTGAGGGAACGTTTGTCACCTCTATTCATGTGGCGGACCGCTTGAAACGGGAAGCTTTGTACGATGTGGCATTGGAGGTAGAAGTGTTGAGCGATGGATCCGGGCATAAGGTCTCCGGTCGTGGCGAACTGCACCTTTCCATCCTGATCGAGAAGATGCGTCGTGAGGGTTACGAATTTCAGGTCAGTTGTCCCAGTGTCATTTACCGGGTACAGGATGGAAAGACGCTTGAACCCTACGAGGAACTGACCATCGATGTGGCAGAACAATACATGGGAACGGTGATCGAGAAGCTCGGGGCGCGCAAAGGGATCATGCTTGAGATGGAGAAGGGTGCCGGCATGAACCGACTTAAGTACCGGATTCCCACGCGCGGGTTGCTCGGGTTCAAGTCGGAATTCATGTCAGATACCAAAGGGATGGGAGTATTGACCTATATTTTCCTTGAATATGGACCTTTTGCGGGGGAGATGCGCAAACGGAGAAACGGGGTACTGATATCCATGGATACCTGTTCCACGGTCTCTTATGCGCTCTTCAATCTGCAGAAACGTGGCAAGATGTTTATGGGGCCCGGGGTTCGTATTCAAAAAGGACAGATTGTGGGTGAGCATTGCAGGGATAACGATTTGATTGTCAATCCGGCAAAAGGTAAGCAGCTCACCAATATCCGTGCGGCTGGCTCAGATGAGAATATCATTCTGACGCCACCGACCATGATGAGCTTGGAAGATTGCATAGCGTATATCAATGAGGATGAACTAGTTGAGGTCACCCCCAAGAGTGTCCGGTTACGAAAAGATCCCAAAGTCCGCAAAACGATCAAGGCGCAGGACGATTGAATGTAAGTTACTGATTAATGAGGCTTGATTTTTGGGGTAGGCTCTTCATAATCGACAACCATTCAAGTTAGTCATTGCGGACGCTAGAGTGTTGGGGGCGTATGAGTTATTACAAATTATTAGGCCTGCAAGATGAGCCGTTTTCGACGAGCCCAGACCCATCCTACTTCTTTCAGTCTGCTCAACACAAATCGGCTCTGACACGTTTGCGTATTGCGCTCAACCTCAAACGGGGGCTCAGTATCATTGTTGGTGATCCAGGAACCGGTAAGACCACCTTGAGTCGCAAGCTGTCGCAAGTGATTAGTAATGAGGATGATGTGTGCTTTTCGATGATTCTTAATCCGTATTTCAGAACACAAAAGCAATTTCTGACGCGGTTGGTGGCGATTCTTCATGCTCCAATTGATCCCAAAAAAACGTCGGGTTTGGATTGCATTGAGGCCGTGGAGCAATTTCTATATAAAACAGGCGTCCAGGAAAAGAAGCGTGTGGTGTTGTTGATTGATGAGGCGCAACTTCTTCCGCCGTATGTTCTTGAGATTTTGCGTATTCTTTTGAACTACGAGACGAATGAATTCAAAATCCTGCAATTGATTCTGGTTGGGCAAATGGAATTGGTTCCAGTGCTAAGCAAGATGCCGAATTTTTGGGATCGTATTGCCTTAAAATGCGTGATCAATCCCTTGAATTTTGATGAGACCAAGGAAATGATCAACTATAGGTTGTTGCAAGCGGGGTATCATGGAACTGGTTTATTCAAGGATGATGCCATCCGTTTGATTCATTCGCATACACGGGGGTATCCACGGCAGATGTCTATTCTTTGCCACAATTTATTAGAGATGTTGGTCATGAGAGAGCGGTCGGTGATTGATGAGGCGCTGGTACGGGAAGTCTTGGCCGAGGAATTACGTCCTGTTTCAGGAGTTGTCGAGCCGGTTCCAATTGTGTATTAAGTTGGAGATCATTATGAGGGAATTTTACAGCAAATGACGCCAGAGGAAAAACTTCTGGCGTTAATCCAGCAGGATAAGCGACAAACGGCCTCCGTCACGCCGCAAGAGAAGCTATTGGAGCTGATTGAGCAGGACAAAAGGAAGCCAGTTTCTGCCGTTTCTGTACCGCCGGTTGCGGTCGCAGAACCAGTGGCAGTGGTTACGCCGACTCCTGCACCTGTTACGCCAGTTGTAGTTGCCGCTCCCATTCCTGTAAAGCAGGTTCCCGTATCGGCTCCTGCTCCAATCAAGCAGTCGGTAGTTGTTGTCTCAGCGCCGGTTGCCCCAACACCCCCTGTGCCGATTAAGAAAACTCCTCTTGTGGTCGTCGCTCCGCCTCCAGATCCAATCAAGCCGCAGCCTGTGGTTACGGTTCCGTCTGCCCCTGTAAAAACCTCTACTGTTGTAGACGCACCGGTGTCAGTTAAGTCAGCGCCTGTTGAAGTATCGCCGCCTGCCGAGACTAAAAAAATCCCGCTTGTGGTTATGCCACCCTCCTCCGCCCAGAGTACTGTGACTACGGCAGGCATGCCTGCGCCTGCTAAACCAGTGCCAGTTGTTGCCGCTCCCAAACCAGAAGTTGCGGTAACTGCGCCATTGCCTGTGGTTCCTTCCCCTGTAATAGCCCCACCACCCGGCAACTCAACACCCCCTCAGTCCGTTCCTGCCGTTCCGCAGCCTCTCTTGTTTCCCACGATCCGGGTATCAGGGGTGACCATAACGAATCGGGTTCTGGCTGTGATGGTTGTGTTGCTGATTGTTCTGGTTTTTTATAGTGTGGCGGGAACCCAGCGTGGCATTAATGATGACATTCAGCGCCAGATAAGCGGTGCCGGTGAGATGTCGGTTACTCCGTTGGCGATAATCGATGAGCCTATTCCTGCCGTTGATTTTTTTGTAGACAAAGTCAGCACGCGAAACTTCTTTGTCCCGAAAGTGACTGAAAAAGGGAAGGATGGCACTGACGTGCCGGTCACGGCGGGGTTGACGAAAGATTTGAAATTAGTTGCGGTTTCTATGGATGCCAAGACCGCTTCGGAATCCATGGCGATCATTAAAAGCAAGGTTGATTCCAAAACCTATTTTGTGAAAATCGGGGAGAGTGTTGGCGATACTGGGTTTGTTTTGACCAAGGTATTGACTGATCGCATTGTTTTGAAACAGCGGAAGCAGGAATTTGAGCTGAAATAAAAGGGTGATATGAATAAATACCGATATAGAGCGGGTCTTGCCCTGCGGTTGAGTATGGTGGGCGCATGGATGATGGTGGTGCTTACTGCCGGGGCGCAGATCCAGATGCCTGAGACCAATTTGGTTATGGCTGCAAATGCGCCGGTTAATGTTGCGCAGATTCCGGGGCAGAGACCCCACATGATCAGTGAATATCATTTGCCGGGATTGGAGAAAAAAATCTCCCTGGATTTGCTTGAGTCTATGGATGTAGTGGATCTGCTGAAATTCCTGTCGGTCAAGGCGGGCCTCAACATTATCATTGGAAAAGATGTCGCAGGCTCCAGCAAACTGATGATCAAGGATGTCACGATTGGTGATGCAATGGAGATTGTTCTTGCCGCGAACAGTCTGGCATATGAAATCCAGGATAACATCATCAAGGTCATGACGGATAAAGAGTATCGCGATCTGTACGGAGAGGGTTTCTATGAGCGCAAAAAGGCGAAGATCATTTCGCTTAAGTCGTCCATTCCAAGTCAGATGGCCCAGTTATTGGAGCAGGTAAAGAGCTCTATGGGTAAAATTGTTTATGATGATGGGACAGGGAATTTGGTGCTGATTGATACGCCTGAAAAAATCAGGGAAATGGAAGAGGTGATCAATAAGGCCGAACTTCCCACGTTCCAGCGTGCGTATCCTACGGTCACGACTAATTTTGTGTTGCAATATGCGACGCCTGAGAAGATTGAGCCTTTAGTAATCCCCATGCTTACGAAAATCAAGGATGCCAGCATAGGGCAGCTTAAGATTGATCCGCGAACCAAGACCATCATTGTGACTGATCTTCCAAATGTGGTTCAGAAAATCAGTGACCTGGTAGCCATGTTTGATCGACCTCAAAAGCAGGTCTTTATTGAAGCCAAAATTATTCAGGTCCAACTGACAGATAAAACCAGCTTTGGTGTTAACTGGGATTATCTGTTTCAAGGACTAGATCCGCGCTTCTCATTGGCACCGGTTTCTAAAATGACGTCTGCGGGCGGAGTGGCTCCTCTAGGGCAGGAATTGGGCTCAAGCTTAACCTATCACACCATAGCGGCGGGTGCCGATTTGAATGCGGTTGTGAAAGCCTTGTCGACAGTTGGTAAAACAAGATTGCTGCAGAATCCTCATATCGCGACCTTGGATGGTAAGGAGGCCACGATTAAGGCCATCAAAACCCAGCCCTATTCTGAGCTTCAATATGAGACGGGTAGTTCAAACATTGTCGGTAAAACATACAAGTTTGTTGATGTTGGCATATCGTTGTCGGTAACACCCCGTATTAATGAGCTTGGCTTTATCACCTGTGATCTTCGTCCGGAGGTCAGCTCAATTCTACAATATTATGACTCTGACCCATTGGCTCCGGACGGGAATACCGGCGTGCCGGTGGTGAAAAAATCATACGCCGAAACGAGCGTCAGCGTTAAGGATGGGGTTACGATTATCATTGCAGGTATGATTGATGAAAATCAAACCAAGACACGCACACAGGTCCCATTCCTGGGCAGCATACCTCTCTTGGGTGTTCTTTTCAGGTTTGATGTAACTTCCATAGAAAACACCGAAACTATTGTCCTGCTCACCCCTCGTATCGTTACCGGTGATAAATTTTTTGAACGGAGTCATGACATGAAAAAGTCGGTAAAGGGCGACATCCCCTCGATGGGTGTGACGGCTGCTGAGATGGTGCCGTAAAAAGTTCCGGTGACTTTTCAGTTCGGATTAACGCAATAAACAGTAATTGTAAAGTCAGGGTGTAAACCAGTGACCCAAACCCTTAAATGTTCTGCCATATTACTTCTGTGGGGTGTTACTTCATACGTTCTTGCTCAAACTCCTGCTGAGCCAGTGCGAATTGATGCTGCAACTTATCAGCGGGTTGTAGAGGAAAACCTCGATTTGAGGAAAGAGCAGGCGAGGATAGACGGTGAAGTAAGCGCGCTTCGCCGAAAAAATGCCAGTCTTCTTCTCGATGTTCAGGATCTCGAGCGAAAACGGGATCAGCTTACATCTCTGGTTGCGCAACTCAAAACCCCTGACGAGTTAGCGGCTCAGATGGCGCGTTTGAATGCTGAAAAATTGGTATTGGTCCGTGAAATTGAGCGTTTGCGGGAATCGATTTCGGCCAATGCTTTGCCTGCGACTAATCAGCCTCCTGTTGCTGTTACTCCGGGCCCGGGATCTGATCTCTTTTTAAAACTGGAGCGGGAAAACGCTGACTTGCGGCAGGAGATGGCGAAGGCGCGGGCAACGGGTATGAACGAGTCTGTTGCCAAAGAAATCTCGCAAAAAAGTGAGACGGCGCTGAAGGCTGAAGTATCCCGCCTGGAGGCGCAATATAAGATCACAGCAGCGGAGTTGGAGTCATTCCGGCATCGTGAGTCAGCATTGAAAAAGGCATTGGAAGTGCAGGCGAAAAAGGCCTTTGATACCGACAAGACACTGAAAAAGGCGTTGGAAGTACAGGCGAAAAAGGACGAGGAGGCCGAAGTAATCAAGAAAAAGGCGTTGGAATCCGATGCCGCGCTTCAAAAGCTCAAGGCTCAGGTCGCTTCTCTCGACAATCCCGTTGCCCGGCAACGCAGTAACTCGGCGATTGTTCCCAAACTTATGTCAGACGGCCAAAAGAGTCTGTTGGCTGGGCGAGTTAAAGATGCTGAAAAGGTCTATCTTGAAGCATTTAAGCGTGAGCCTAAAAATGCGAATGTCAGCTATAATTTGGGTGTACTTTATGGGGACTATTTCAAGGATTACGTAAAGGCTGCAAAATATTTCCGCAACTATCTTGTCCTGGCACCGGATGCCGCTGATGCAGATGTAGTTCGTTCCTGGCTCCTGGATATGACTGGTAAGGTTAAATGGTGAGAGCCCCGTTCCAATGAGGCGGGAAATCAAACTGATCATTTTGGTGTTTGTCCTAGTGGTAGGACCAGCTATTGCCTTGTCATTTTTGTCGGCCCGCGTTCTTGAGAGCTGGCAAATCGTATTACAGAAGCGTTTGGCAGGTGTGGCAAGCCGTGTTCTTGATGAAGCAGTGAAGTCATGGGATCGAGAATTATTGTCACTTCGAACCATTCCTGTTTCTGCGGGCGTTCCACCAAACTCGGTGAGTGGGTGGGTGGCTCATGCCGCCGGGTTATCCCTTCGCCATACTTGGGTTGATGGTTTTTTTGTTTTTCAGCCCGGTTCAGGATTGCTTTATCCTTCCATTGAAACCTTCAACCCTGAGTTTGACCATGTCGGAACCGCAACGGAGTTGGAAAGTCTTCTAAATTTGGGCGGGGAAAATTTAGGGAAGGGAGATACCAATTCTGCGGTAGAATGTTTTGAGAAGGTCGGGAGAGCAGGAATTCAGGATTCAGGATTTCGGTTTCAGGTTGGAAGAAAAGAGAATGATTTCCAGGAGAGAGACCCGGAAGAAGGTTTCTTCTATGACTTGATTGCTTTGAAAAGGCTGGCGGAGATATTCATTTCACGCGGGGACACGGTGCGTGTCGACGAGATCCGGAAGTGCGCTCTTGAGAGGGTGCTGTTGCGATATGATAAGCTGGTTCCCCTTCAACGAGATTCTATGGTTGAATGGGTAGATGAAGGATTGACGCATAGTGATTGGTTAATGGTGGATGATGAAGAGGGCGCCACTATTCGTTTTTTACTTGCCCAATGGCATGAGCGGATGAGAGGGCGGGCATTGGCGCAGGGGGACCGTGCAGGGTTGATTGGTGGGATCAGCATGGTTGAATCGAGCATCCCGGACTCAGGGTGGATCACGATGCGTGTGCAACAGACGCAGTATCTTGTCACTGGAATCATGCAACCGGATGCAGGGAGCAATTCCCTGGTGATAGCGTTGCAGTATAATGAGTCAGCACTGACTCAGCATTTGAACAACCTATTTACGGTTGCGGCGAGCAATACCGACATTCGGGTTCGCTGTCGGACGGGGAGTGAAGAGAATATCGGGCCAATTTTGGCATCACGTCAATTATCCCCACCATTGAATGCTCTCTCGCTGGTGGCGACTCCCGAGGATGTCCCTGCATTTATGGCTAATGCCCGATTGCAGACGTGGCTATATCGAGGAGGAGGAGTGTTGTTGTTGATCAGTGTTGTGGCGGGGGTGTGGTTGGTGTGGAGAGAGGCGGCCATGGAGATCCGTCAGGCGAGGGAGAGGAGCGATTTTGCAGCGGTGGTATCGCATGATTTACGGACCCCGCTTTCCTCCATGAGAATGTTGGCGGAAAGTTTGTACATGGGGAATGTGACTGATGAGAACAAACGAAAAAAGTTTCTTGGTGCCATCATCAAGGAGAGCGATCGGCTGAGTCGGCTTACGGATCGGGCTCTCTATTTTATCCGCTATGGGCAAGGGGCATTGCGGTACCAGTTTACCGAAGGGGATCTAGGTGGTGTGGTCAGGGAGGTGACTGAGACCTTTGCGGTAGGGGTTGGGAGTGATGTGAAAATCACGATGAACATCTCTCCGGATATTCCTCCGGTGAGATTTGATACCGGTGCGATAGAGCAGGTTGTATATAATCTATTGGATAATGCCGTGAAATATTCGCCTAAGGATAAATCGGTGCGGATCGAGGTTGGATTAGGGGTCGAGGCGGGCAAGATCGCACTGTCGGTGAAAGATTATGGGGCAGGGATGACTCTGGAAGAAGTGCGTCATGTGCTAAAACCTTATAGGCGTGGGAAGAATGCGGAACGACAGAATGCACGGGGAATTGGGCTTGGGCTGGCGTTATGTCAGCATGTTGTGCAAGCACATGGAGGCCGTATTCAGATTCAAAGTGAACCGGGAAAAGGATCTGTATTTACTATCCTGTTGCAGGCATAAAAGAGAGAATTCAGATGAAAAAACAATATTCGGTGTTGATAATTGAGGATGATGAGTCATTGATGTTGGGTTTGGAGGAAAACCTGAACGTGGCAGGGTATCGTGTGTTGACCGCCTCCACCGGATCCGCAGGTCTTAAGCTTGCGATTGACAGGAAGCCGGATCTGATTTTGCTCGACCTTAACCTGCCTGATCTTGGCGGCTATGAGATTTGCAAAAGCCTTAGGGAGTTGCGCCATCCGGTGGCGATCATCATGCTTACGGCTCGGAAAGAGGAAGCTGATAAATTGCGAGGGTTTGAAATTGGAGCGGATGATTATGTGACAAAGCCCTTCAGTGTGAAAGAGTTGCTGGCGCGAGTGAATGCCATACTGGTGAGGGCAGAACGGAAAGTTGAAAAAGGGGTTCAATTCCGTTTTGGTGATTTTGTTTTGGATATGGATACCCGTGTTTTGACTTCTAAAGGGAAAGTTGTAGAGCTGACGCGTACAGAATTTGATTTGCTCGCATATATGTTGGCTAATGAAGGAAAGTCACTGTCGAGGGAAACACTGCTGCGAGATGTTTGGGGCACGGAATATTATGGGACACAGCGGTCGCTGGATACCTTTGTGGCGATGCTGCGGTCGAAAATTGAGAAGAAAACAAACGTTCCCAGGTACATTCTGACGGTGCACGGGGTAGGGTATAAATTCTGCAGCGCCGGTTGAGCTGGACGAAAGAGAGAAACTTGGACAGAAGTATGCAAAGATCGCCAGCGCATCTGTGGCAAGGGCGCCACAGATGTGTGAATTATCTCCCAGGAATTCATGGTTATTGGATGCTAGCACTGTTTTCTTTTATTTTCTGCCAGAGGGTTTGTGCAACCACCAATGCCACGCTTTCTTTGAGTTATGCCCACCTTTACGAGCGAGAGCTTACGGGGGGAGGAGCGGGATTGGTGCAGGAGTATCGGGCGCTATTCTTGTCGGCCAGGCAGAGTGATAAGGAACTTGCTGAAAAAATACTCTATCGGATAGGTGTGTGTGAAAAGAAGGCGGGGAGAGTGGAGCAGGCGCGTTCTGCATGGAGAGAACTAATTGGAATATTCCCGCTGAGTGATCCTGTCGTTTCATCAGCTCGGGATGCGCTCAAGGCGTTGGAGTGGGACTTGGATCGGATTGTGATTTCAGGGACGGTTCTCTCTTCGTCCGCCGTTGGTCTTTCGCCGGTAAGCAAGTGTGTCGTATTCGCAGGAGAATGGGGAAATGAATCATCTGTGTTAACAGGATCGAATGGCTGTTTTCGTGTGGGACGGCGAGCGGCGGGGCAGTTGCCGGATGGACGAAGCTATGGCCTGATATATGCCGAACATCCTGCGTTGTCGCTAGTCGGCGCAGCGTTGTGGACGAGTTCGGGGGCTACAAATCTTTCTATTTTGCTTGCTGCGCCAGTCAGTCTTGCCGGGTGGGTGGTGGATCATTCTGGATTGCCGGCTCCTAAGCTGCGGATTCATGTTACGGGATTCTTTAAACCGTCTGCTGCTATATCAGGGGTCGATTCCAGGATTGTCGCTCGAACGGCATACCCTGTCCCTCTACCGATTGATCGACTTATTCCTCCCGTTTTTTCCGGTTCTAACGGAACGTTTATCATTGAGGGACTTCCTGCTGGATTGCGTTACGAATTAACACCTGAAGCTCCCGATTGTCATGTCGTCTTAAAGGGAGATGTCTATAATTTCCAGGGTGACAACAGTGAAATAGCGGGATCTTCAAATTGCTTAACCAGCCAACAGTTCAGCAATCTTTTTGCAAATGTTACTTGGCTGAGAGGCAACCCGGAGACGGGGGGGGCTTTACGTTGGGATGAACTGAAGGGACATGTTGTGGT
>Ga0073936_10010236_pt1 | contig 11530 bp, 10 predicted proteins | sample AliMusrvi5mmetaG_FD_87041 | JGI IMG/M metagenome (GOLD analysis project Ga0073936, IMG submission 87041) | Freshwater lake bacterial and archeal communities from Alinen Mustajarvi, Finland, to study Microbial Dark Matter (Phase II) - Alinen... | ecosystem: Environmental > Aquatic > Freshwater >... | reverse complement strand
GCGCAAACAGCAGGCCGCCGCCCGACTCGAAGGCCGCCTGATGGGCATCGGCATCTCCACCTACGGCGAACTCTGCGCTTTTGGACCTTCCCCCGCCACCCCCGCCGGCGGCTGGGAATCCGCCACGGTCCGCGTCGAGCCCTCCGGCAAAGTCACCATCCACACCGGCACCTCGCCCCACGGTCAGGGACAGGAAACCTCCTTCGCCCAGCTCGCCGCCGACGAACTCGGCGTCTCCATGGACGACATTGTCGTGCTCCACGGCGACACTTCCGTCATCCCGTATGGCATCGGCACCTTCGGCAGCCGCAACACCGCCGTTGGTGGACCGGCCCTCTTCTACGCGCTCCAGGACATCAAGGAGAAAGTGAAGAAGTTCGGCAAGATGCTCCTCAAATCGGAAAACGTCGTCTTCGAGAACGGCAAATGCACCTGCCAGGTCTCGGGTAAAGAGGTCACCTTCCAGACGATCGCCGGCGCGGCCTATCGCGCCATGCAACTGCCGCCCGATACCGATCCCGGACTCGTCGCCACCAAGTTCTGGGAGCCCTCGAACTTCGCCTTCCCCTTCGGCGCGCACATCATTGTCAGCGAAGTGGACCGCGAAACCGGCCAGATCGAAATCAAGCGTTACGTGGCGGTCGACGATATCGGCAACCAGCTCAACCCGCTGCTGGTGGAAGGTCAGGTCCACGGCGGCGCCGCCCAAGGCCTCGGCCAGGCGCTCTGGGAACACGGCATCTACGACGACAACGGCCAGCTCATGACCGGCGAGTTCATGGATTATGCCATGCCCCGCGCCAGCATGATGCCGTGGGTCGAGTGCTCGCACACCACCACCCCGTCGCCCGTCAATCCGCTCGGCGTCAAAGGGGTCGGCGAAGCCGGCACCATCGGATCCACACCCGCCATGGTCAACTCGGTCATGGACGCTCTTATGCCCCTCGGCATCCGCCACCTGGACATGCCGCTCACCCCCGAAAAAGTCTGGAAAGCCATCAACGGAGCCGCGTAATCATGATCGCCAACGCATTCGAATACACCGCACCCCAGTCTCTCGACGAAGCGCTCGGCCTCATCGCCGGCGGCGCCAAGCCCCTCTCCGGCGGCATGAGCCTCATCCCCATGATGAAGCTCCGCCTCGCCGCCCCGGAGCACCTGGTGGATCTCGCCCGGCTCAAGGAACTCAACTACATTCGCGAAGAAAACGGCGAACTCCACATCGGCGCGGCCGTGACGCACTATGAGGTGGAAAGCTCGCCCCTGCTACTCGGCAAATGCCCGCTGCTGGCCGAAACCGCCGCGCATATCGGCGACATTCAGGTCCGCAACATGGGCACCCTCGGCGGCAGCGTCGCCCACGCCGACCCCGCGTCCGATTATCCCGCCGCTCTCCAGGCCCTCGAAGCCGGCATCGTCCTGCGCAGCGCAGGCGGCGCCCGGACAGTATCTGCGAAGGACTTTTTCATCGACACCTTCACCACCGCCCTCGAACCCGGTGAGATCGTCAGCGAGATCGTCGTCCCTGTCGAGCCCGGACTCACCGGCACCAGTTACCAGAAGTGCAAACACCAGGCCAGCGGCTTCGCGGTCGTGGGAATCGCCGTGCGCGCACGTCGGGAGAACGGCGTGGTTAGCCTGATCCGCGTCGGCGTTACCGGCCTGTCCGGCTCTTCTTACCGGGCCGAAAACGTCGAAGCCGCCCTGCAGGGCGTGGAACCAACCGGCGAGGCGATTCGCGCCGCCGCCGGTCTGGTTGCCCACTCCGTCGACGCCAGTGCCGACATGCAGGCTTCCTCCGAGTACCGCAAGCACCTCGCCTCCGTCTACACCGCCAAAGCGATCCACGCGGCCCTGTCGAGGTCGGCGTGAAGATCGCCGGCTCCGCGCAGTTGCCGTTCTCGCCGGAACGGACTTACGACCTGATGCAGGACCCCGTGCTCCTCGCCAAAGCCATACCGGGCTGCGAGGCGCTGCAAAAGACAGGGGACGACGAGTACAGCCTCAAAATGAAGATGGTGCTCGCCAGTCTGTCCGGCGCCTTCGACGGCAAAGTGCGCCTCACGGAACCCGACCGCCCCAACAGCTTCCGCATGGTGGTCGAGGGCTCCGGCAAAATCGGCTTCATGAAGGGCGATGGTCTGCTCCGCCTCACGCCCAAAGACGGCGGCACGGAAGTCGCCTACGAGGGGGACGCGCAAATTGGCGGCACCATGGCCGCTGTCGGCAACCGGATGATCGACATGACAGCCCGTATGCTGATCAAGCGCTTTTTCGAAAAACTCTCCGCGGAGCCCGCGGCGTAAAAGGCCGGTTCCATGCACGAGTACGACACGGCGCTGAAGGCCGTCCTTTTGGGGCCGGCTCGCCAGACCCTGCTCGAAATCACGGGCCTCGAAATCAGGGACTGGAAGAACGTTGAGCTTCCTGATGTCCAGAACCCCCGGGCCGACATGCTCGGCGAGACCGAAACCGGCGCTCTGGTTCACATTGAGCTCCAGAGCACGAACGACGCTTCGATGCCCATCCGCATGGCCCTGTATGGCTTACGGATCTACCTGCGCCATGGACGGTTTCCCCGGCAGGTTGTTCTCTACGTGGGCGAAGCGCCGATCCGGATGGCAGCCTCGCTCTCTCTGCCCGGCCTGACTTACGAATACAAGCTGCTGGACATCCGCGAACTCGACGGAGACCGCCTGCTCGAAAGTGAATGGATCGGCGATAATATCATTGCGATCCTCGCGCGCCTGAGCGATCAGAGAGCGGCGGTGCGCCGGATCCTGACGAAAATCGCCGGACTGGAATATGCGGCTCGTGAAGTGGCGTTCGCGGAGTTATTCCTGCTGGCGGGTTTGCGAAAGTCAGAGGACGTTGTCGAAAGGGAAAGGAAAGACGTGCCGATACTTACCGACATCCGCGATCACAAGATAATCGGCCGCGAGTACAAGCGCGGTGAAATCACGATCCTCAGGCGCCAGATCGAAGACCGCTTTGGCCCCTTGCCCGACTGGGCCGAAGAGAACCTGCAAAACCGCACGTGGCGCGATCTCGAAGACCTCAGCGTCCGTGTGTACCGTTCCGAAACGATCGACGACTTATTGCGATAGCCAGTGAGAATTTCCCGGTCCGCCCGCACTACCTGCTTAAGGGATGCGAATGGACCACATCATGGCGAGTCTGCTCGTGCCTCTCGCCATCTGGGTACTTCTCAACGGTCTGGACGATCTCTTTATCCTTCTCGCGGCCCTCTGGGGATACGCGCGCCAGAGCTTCGCAACGCACCCGCGCGACCTCATCCCCTCGGAAGCCCAGCTCGACGCCGCCAAACCCGCCCTGATGGCCGTATTCGTGGCCGTATGGAAAGAGCACCGGGTCATCCGGCGGATGATCGAGAACAATGTCACCAAGCTCCGCTACGGCCGCTTCGAGTTCTTCGTCGGCGCCTACCCTAACGATGCGCCCACCCTGGCCGCCATCCGCGAGGCCCTCGCCAGCTTCCCGAACGTCCACCTCTCCGTCTGCCCGCATGACGGGCCCACCTCGAAGGCGGACTGCCTGAACTGGATCTACCAGCGGATGCTTCTCCGCGAGGAAGAACTGGGCGTCCGCTTCGACATGGTGCTTACCCACGACGCCGAAGACCTGATGGATCCCGACGCCCTGCGCTGGATCAACTACTACGCCCAGTGGAACGACTTTGTCCAGATCCCGGTGCTCGCCCTGCCGACGCCCCTGCGCGAACTCTCCCACGGCGTCTATTGCGACGAATTCGCCGAGTACCAGTTCAAGGACATGATCGCCCGCCAGACCCTCGGCGGCTTTATCCCGTCCAACGGCGTGGGGACGGGCTTCTCGCGCCGCACGCTCGATCTGCTGGCTGCCAGCCACTCGAACCGCATCTTCGAGCCGGCCTGCCTCACTGAGGATTACGAGAACGGCTTCCGCGTACAGCGCCTCGGACTGCCGCAGAGGTTCATCCCGATTACCCTGCGCCACGGCCGCGCCATCGCCACCCGGGAGTTTTTTCCCCGCAAATTCTGGACCGCCGTCCGGCAGCGCTCCCGCTGGGTCACCGGCATCACTCTGCAGTCGTGGGAGTTCCACTCACCCGGCGAAACGCTGCGGCATCTCTATTGGTTTTGGCGCGACCGAAAAGGGTTGCCCGGCAATCTGATCACGCCGCTCATCAATCTCGTCTTCCTTTACGGCGTTGTTACCTGGCTCTGGGCATCGGCCACACATCACATCTGGGGACTGGCCCGCGAAGTCTCCTCCTGGGCCGCCGCCTGGGTCGCGGGCATGAGTCTGCAGGCCCTGCAGACCACCGTGCGAATGTGGTGCTCCTGCCGGATTTACGGCTTTCGCTTCGCCTGCGGTGTGCCCGTGCGGGTCTTCGTCGGCAACCTGATCAACTGCCTCGCGGCATCCCGCGCCATCTGGACCTACGCCCGCGCGAAGCTCTTCGGACGCGCGCTCACGTGGGCCAAAACCGACCACGCGTACCCCACGCGCGCCGCGCTGCTCACGAACCGCCCACTGCTGGGCGAAGTCCTCGTGGCCTCCGGAAAGCTTTCCCGGGAACAGCTCGATGCCGCGCTCGCCTCCGTGCCCGCAGGCTGCCGTCTCGGCGAACACCTGATGGCGCTCGGGCACATCACGGAGACATCGCTCTACGAAGCTCTCGCCGCACAGAACCATCTGCCCCTTGGGATACCCGACCCGGCTTCGGTGTCCGTCGCGGTCACCCGTGCGCTGCCCGCGGCCCTCGCCCGCAAATGGCGCGTCCTCGCGTTTCGGATCGCCGCGGGTGAGATCTACATCGCCGGGGCGGATCTGCCTGGCGAGGCCATGCAGAAGGATATCCGGAGATTCAGTTCCCTCGAAATCCGCTTTCACCTGGTCACGCCCGCGCAGTTCGAGGAACTGGCCTGCGAGTACCTGCCGGCGGCTTAAAGTATATTCACCGCGCGCGCCGCCAGCAGCGCCACCGTGGTCAGCGAGATCATGGACTGCACCATCATCAGGACTTTGGCCCACCTCGTCAGCACCGGCACATCGGTCGGTGAGAAGGCGGTGCTCGTGTTGAACGCCAGAAACATGTAATCGACGAAGCCGGGACTCCAGTTTTCCTCGCCCATCTGCTTCTTCAGTTTCGGGTCCATCACCATCTGCGGGAACAGGAACGCGCCGTCCACGTGCGCGGTCTTTCGGTCCCGTGCGTTCGGGCCGCCGCCATCCAGCCGCCAGTACCAGGAGGCGAAGAGCAGAATGTTGCTGAACCACAAAGCGGACGCGGAAAGCAGCAGTTCCACCGGCGGGTCCTTATGCAGGGGGAGCCGCCTTACGAGCAATACCAGGGAAGAAATCAGGCCCAGCGTAATGGCGGTCAGACTCGCGTACGCGAATAATTCGTTGAGGTGCGTGCGACCCTTCCGGTGAAAGATGGTGGTGGGAATCAGCAGAGCCACCGTCACCGCGGCAAGCAGCCAGCCCGGACCCACGGTCAGGTGTTCCGGCAGTGCGTAATTAAGGCCGCAAATGGCCAGCGCCGCCATCAGCGGCGGCCAGCGGGCGTGAGGAGCGGCCTGAGCTTCAGTATTCACGTTTACCTACCACAGGTGATAATAGCCGTCCCGCTGCGCCAGTTCCACCTCGAGCCCGAAGAGTCCCCGCAGCGAGGGCGCGGTCAGCATCTCCCCCTTGGGCCCGTCGCCGACCACCCTGCCCGCTCGCATGAAGATCACGCGTTCGATCTCCGGAATAATGTCCGAAAGGTGGTGCGTGACCAGCAGAATGCCCATGCCGGACTGCGCCAGCCGCCGGACTGTTTCGCGCAGTTCGTGCTGGGCGAGAAGATCGAGACTGGTCGACGGCTCGTCGAGCAGCAGAGCCTTCGGATCATGCACCAGGGCACGGCCGATCAGCATGCGGCGCGCCTCGCCGGACGACATCTCGTCCACCGGCTTCTCCGCCAGATGCGAGGCTTCGAGCCGTTCCAGAACCTCCGCCGCCTTGGCGCGCATGGCATCCGAGACGTGGTGGTTCGGCCAGATCCCGATGCTCGAAAAGAAACCCGACAGCACGATCTCATAACCGGTCAGTTCGCGCGTGCACTGCGTCATCAGATCGTTCGAGACGATACCCAGCATGCCGCGCAGGTCGAAAACGTTCCATGTGGATTCGCCCATGATCGATACCGACGATTCCGGGCGCGCCAGCGGATAGCAGTCGCGGGAGATCGTCTTGATGAGAGTCGACTTGCCGCAGCCGTTGGGGCCGAGGATGGCGACGTGTTCGCCGGCGCCGATGCTCAGGCTCAGGTCGTGAAGCGCGATGTTGTCGCCGCGCATGACGGTGACGTTGCGGAGTTCGAGGAGGGCGGGTACTTGCACTCCCACCAGAGTAAGATGTGGACTTGGCTACTCCGGAACTCCTCTCCCGACTCCAAGCCGTCACCGGCCCCGGCAACGTGCTCACCGGCGACGACGTTCAAAGCCGCAGCACCGGCTGGATCTCGCGCGGCAGCATGCAGGCCTGCGCCATCGTGCGGCCCCGCAACACGGAGGAGGTGTCGGCCGTGATGCGCCTCTGCCACGAAGCAGGCCAGCCCGTGGTGCCGCACGGCGGGCTCACCGGCCTTGTCGAGGGCGGGCACGCGGCGTCTGATGAGATCGTGCTCTCGCTGGAACTGATGAACCGGATCGAAGAAGTGGACGAAAGCGCCCCGTGCATGACCGTGCAGGCGGGCGTGGTGCTGCAGGCTATTCAGCAGCGCGCGGATGCCGCGGGACTCATGTTCCCGCTGGATCTGGGGGCGCGCGGCTCCGCCATGATCGGCGGTCTGATCTCGACCAATGCCGGTGGCAACCGCGTGATCCGCTATGGCATGACCCGCAGTCTCGTGCTGGGTCTGGAAGCGGTGCTGGCCGACGGGACCGTCATCTCTTCGCTCTACCCTGTCATCAAGAACAACTCGGGCTACGATCTGAAGCACCTGTTCATCGGTTCGGAAGGCACGCTCGGCATCGTCACCCGCGCGATTCTCCGGCTGATGCCGCAGCCGCGCAGCCAGTGCACCGCGCTGATCGCCGTGACGGAGTTCGCCCATCTGCCGCGCATCCTGCGGCACCTGAGCTCCGCTCTGGGCGGCACGCTGAGCGCGTTCGAAGTCATGTGGAACGAGTTCTACCGGCTGGTCACCACCCCGCCCGCGAAGCAGCGACCTCAACTGCCGCAGACGTATCCGTTCTATGTGATCGCGGACGCGCTGGGCTCCGATCAGCAGCAGGATCAGGCTCGCTTCGAGGCGGCGCTGGAGCACATCACGGACGAGGGCCTGGCGGCAGATTGCGTGGTGGCGATGTCGGCAGCGGAGCGGCAGGCGATCTGGGCGGTCCGCGACGACGTGGATCAGTTCCACCAGTTCCGGCCGTGGTTCGGTTTTGACGTAAGCATGCCGATCCGCCACATGGAAACGTATGTGACGGAGGTCCGCGCCGCGCTGACAGCCCTCTGGCCGCAACATGTGTGCTTTGTTTTCGGGCACATGGGCGACGGCAACCTGCACCTCAATATCCACGTGGGCAGCGGCGATCCGGAATCCCGGCGCCGCGTGGAGGAGATAGTGTACAGCGGTCTCGCGTCCCGGCAGGGCGCGGTCTCAGCCGAACATGGGATCGGTCTGGAGAAACGCGCTTACCTGCCGCTTTGCCGCACCGAACAGGAACTGGAACTGATGCGGACCATGAAGCGCGCGCTCGACCCGAAGGGGATTCTGAACCCCGGCAAAGTGATCACTTAATCATCCTGATCACTTAATCATCTTCGGAGGATTGGACATCACGGTTTCCGGGTTCGCGTCGGCCGGAATGACGAGTTCCAGAAAGGCGATATGCATCTCGTCGGTGGTCTGGTCGCCCCAGTGAACAGTGGCCTCGGGATCCGGATTAAAAGCGTTGTTTGGTGAGTTGTTGAACCCGGCGGTGGATTCGAGTACGGTGCCTTTGGGCAGGTCGACAGGCTCTTTAAGAACGTAGGTGGTCTGCCAGTTGAAGTCGTACTTCGGGACGCTCAACAGAATCTCGCGTCGACCGTCGGGATAAAGGGCACGAACCTCCATACTGCTGCCGCGCACATGCATATGAGGCTGTATGGAGAGAAGTCGCGCCGGGCGGCCGAGAGTCATCGACGCTTTGGGAAAGGTAGTCCGGCTGCTTCGGCGGGATCTGCAGATCGAGATCGCGCAGGGTGTCGATGGCGAGAACTCTCTGCGCCGGCGCTTTGTCGCTGAAGTAGAGGCCGAGTTCGGAACGATCGACGGCTTCCTTCCCGTTCGGATTGAAGTGCATTTCGAAGACAATGTCGGAGCCGGCTTTGATCAGCTTCGCGCCATCCTCCAGCCACGGCATCGCGGCGTAGCCAGGCTCGTAGCCCAGCAGCAGTTGACGCCGGGCGAAGACCGCTTCACCATCACGCTTCCTGCCGCGCTCAGCGACAGTCGGAACGAAGATCTCGTTGCGGGGGAAACCGGCCAGGTAGCTGGAACCGGGCTCGCGGACGAACGCATTCATGTGGTGGACGACGGCGCGCTGGTCGATGCGGAACTCGGCGGCGCGCACCCAGGTATCGCGCTCGATGTGAACGGGGACAATCAGGAATGTGTAGGGCTGCACGCCGGATTTCGGGACGCGCAGGCCGGGCACCTGGATGACCATATCAGGTTTGCCGAGGCGCCACTTATTGTCCGACGCGGCGACGGTCATCGCCTTGTCGGGCGTGCCTTCGGGGCTGCCGGCTTCCACCCACCGGACGAGGGTCTGGATCTCCGTCCCGGTGAGGGAGCGATCATTCCGGAACTCATGCGCACTCTTCGCGGCGTGCCATGGCGGCATGGCACGGGAGATAACCGCCTCGCGAATCGCGCTGGCCCACGGCCTGACCTCCGCGTAACTGGTGAACGCCATCGGTGCTACCGCGCCAGGCTGGTGACAGGTGACACAGCGCGCTTCCAGCACGGGACGGACATCGCGCGTGAAGGTCGGCGATTCGGCGGCGGCACAAAGTGCGGGAAGCAGTACAAAGCTGGCGAGTCGTGGAACGGACATGACGTTCTTACTATACGGCACTGCAAATAGTCGCGTTTTCCGGGACAAAGCTGTGATATGTTAGTCGCCGCCTCGAAGGAGGGGGAGTGAGCCATGGCAGCTCCGGACATTCTATGGCAGAACGGCCGCTTCGGCCAGACTTCTCGTCGCGACAAGTGGTGGCTGGAGCCGCTGCTGGTCTTTCTCGGGCTGGGAGCTTTTCTGGCTTATGCGAACTGGGCGGCTTTTCAGGGGAAATACTACACCGCGGGGCCGTATATTTCTCCCTTCTACTCGCCCGAGATCTGGGGCGATTCTCCTCACGCCTGGTTTCATGGCCGGCCTTCCTGGTATCCTTCGTTCCTTCCCTTCTCTCCCGCTTTTCTGATTCTCTGGATTCCCGGTCTTTTTCGTCTCACCTGCTACTACTATCGCGGAGCCTATTATAAGGCGTTCTGGGCGGATCCCATGGCGTGCGCGGTGGGCGAGCCGCGAAAGAGTTATCGGGGCGAAAAGACACTTCCTTTGGTGGCGCAGAACTTTCATCGCTATTTTCTCCGGCTTTCTTATATCGTCTGGTTCTTCCTTCTCATCGATGCCGTGGAGAGCTTCTGGTTCGACGGTCATTTCGGTATCGGCCTCGGCAGCCTGGTGTTATCGGCAAACGTGATCCTGATTGCGGGGTATGTGTTCGGGTGCCATGCCTTCCGCCATCTGGTGGGCGGCTCCATCGATCAGATCTCGAAGCATCCGGTCCGGCATCAGCTTTATGACTGCGTGAGCTGTCTCAACAGCCGGCATAAGAAGTGGGCCTGGGCCAGTCTGGTCTCGGTCGGATTCTCCGATATTTATGTGCGTCTTTGTTCCATGGGTATCTGGACCGACTGGAGAATCTTTTAATGGCCGAATATCGGACGCATCCCTATGACGTTCTGGTAATCGGCGCGGGCGGCGCGGGGCTTCGGGCTGCCATTGAGGCGGCCGGTTCGGGCGTTAAGGTGGGTGTGGTTTGTAAGAGCCTGCTCGGCAAAGCTCACACCGTGATGGCGGAAGGCGGCGTGGCCGCGGCGCTGGCGAACGTGGACGACCGCGATAACTGGAAGGTCCACTTTGCCGATACGATGCGGGGCGGCCAGTATCTGAACAACTGGCGCATGGCGGAACTGCACGCGAAGGAAGCGCCCGACCGGGTCCGCGAACTGGAAGCCTGGGGCGCCCTGTTCGACCGTACAAATGACGGCCGGATCCTGCAGCGTAACTTCGGCGGGCATCGCTATCCGCGCCTGGCGCACGTGGGCGATCGTACGGGCCTCGAGATGATCCGCACGCTGCAGGATCACGGCATCCACGCCGGCATGGAAGTGCACATGGAATGTACGGTCCTAAGCCTGTTGCTGGATTCCGGCCGCATTGCCGGCGCGTTCGGCTATGACCGGGAGAAGGGACACTTCATCCACTGGCCGGCGAAGGCGGTTGTTCTCGCAACCGGCGGCGTAGGTCGTGCTTTCCGGATCACCAGCAACAGCTGGGAGTATACGGGTGACGGGCATGCTCTGGCGTATCGCGCCGGAGCCGAACTGGTGGACATGGAGTTCGTCCAGTTTCATCCCACCGGCATGGTCTGGCCGATCAGCGTCCGCGGGATTCTGGTGACGGAGGGCGTTCGCGGCGAGGGCGGCGTGCTGCGCAACAGCGAAGGCAAGCGCTTCATGTTCGACGATATTCCGGACCTGTACAAAGCGCAAACGGCGGACAACGAGGCCGAGGGCTGGCGCTATACGCAGGGCGACAAGAACGCGCGGCGTCCGCCGGAACTGCTGACGCGGGACCACGTGGCGCGATGTATCAACCGGGAGGTCAAGGCGGGCCGGGGCAGTCCGCACGGCGGTGTGTTCCTCGATATCGCATGGATCAGGCAACACATTCCGGCGGCCGAAGAGCACATCAAACGCAAACTGCCCAGCATGTATCACCAGTTCAAACAACTGGCCGAAATCGACATCACGAAAGAGCCGATGGAAGTGGGGCCGACCACGCATTACATGATGGGCGGCGTCCGGGTGGACGGCGATTCGCAGATGTCCACGGTGCCCGGATTGTTCGCCGCGGGCGAGGTGGGCGCGGGGTTGCACGGGGCGAATCGTCTGGGCGGCAATTCTCTTTCCGATCTGATCGTCTTTGGCAAGCGGGCGGGCGAGTACGCGGCGCGCTTCGCCAAAGAGAACGGCCCGGTGGCGACGGATGCGGCGCGGATCCAAAGCGTGGTGAACGAAGCGCTGGTCCCGTTCGAGCGCGGAGGCGAAGGCGACAATCCCTATCAGATCCAGTACAAACTGCAGGATTCGATGCAGGACCTGGTGGGTATCGTCCGCGTGGAAAGTGAGATGCAGCAGGCGCTCGACATCATCGGGGAACTCAACACCCGCGCGGCGAGGGCGGGGGTGGCG
>Ga0073936_10010232_pt1 | contig 11534 bp, 6 predicted proteins | sample AliMusrvi5mmetaG_FD_87041 | JGI IMG/M metagenome (GOLD analysis project Ga0073936, IMG submission 87041) | Freshwater lake bacterial and archeal communities from Alinen Mustajarvi, Finland, to study Microbial Dark Matter (Phase II) - Alinen... | ecosystem: Environmental > Aquatic > Freshwater >... | reverse complement strand
TCGAAAACATCAAACTCCTTTTCCTCACTGGCCAGCCGGCCAGCCGTTTTCATTGCGGCTCGGACTTTCTCCGTGACCGCCTCGATTTCATTCCAAGTCGGTGCGACCAGCAACGCTGATTTATTTTGTGCCACCGCTTTCAAATACGACTGCGCGGCGGATTCGTGAATCTGACGATCAGAAAGTTCGACCACCGCTCCCATGCGTTCCAGTTGGGCGAACGCCTCCAGAGTCCGCTTCTGCGCGGCCAGTTCGACCGCCTTGCGATACTCGGCTTTGCGCTGGCGACGAATGCGGGTCAGTTGGCCAGATTGAAAATTAGAATGTTGCTCCAGAATCCGCAGCGCATCACCACGCACCACCGAGGCGTGCTGGCCGGTGTCGCCGGAAAGCACGACGCGGGCGTCCCGCGCCAAGTCGAACAGCCGCTTCATGTCGTCAATACCCACCGCTCCAGCCTCATCCAGCACCACCAACCGCCGGTCGTCCAGTTTCGGTTTCGTTAGCAGCAAACTTTGCAGTGTCTTCGCCTCGAATCCCTCTTTTCTTAACACATCCGTTGCCGCCGCCGTTGGCGCGCAGAACACTGGTTCAATCTTCGCCTCATTGCAGGCGGCGACCAGTTCGCGCAACGCCGTGGTTTTGCCGCTGCCGGCCAGACCCCGCAGGCCGGTGATGCGGTCACTGGTGCGTAGGACATGGTAAATCGCCCGGCGTTGATCTTCGCCCAGCCAGTCCACAGGTTTGTAGCCCGGATGCAACGGCGCGACGGCGTCGCAGCCAACATTGACCGTCTGGATTAAATCCAGTTCCGTAGCCAGTATCTTTTGCGTCGAGAATCCGCGTTCGGTTTTCACCAAATCCGGCAGGTGTTTCACCGCCCCTTTCAAATGGTCCAAATCCACCGCACCTAGGCGATGCGACAAGGCCACGCTCAACAGTTCATGCTCCGGCACCACCGATTTGCGCTCGAAGACATGGGCGACGGCATGGTTCAAAACCTGATTTTCCACCAGCGCAATGCGCGGCAGGCCCGATGGACGAGCCGACGCGCGGAGTGTTTGCAGCGATTGCCGCTCATCGGACGATAACTGCGCCAACTGGCGTTCTCTGACTTCAGCGGTTGAAATGCCTTTTATTTTCTTTGCCCGGCTCTGATGCATCGCATGGGAAATTTCGTCGTTGGAAAGTTTGCGACCCAACTTTGCTTCCATTTCCTGCACCACCGCGTCGCGCTGCTGCGCGCGTTTGGAAAATTGTTTCAACACCGCATCACTTACACCCTCGATGTCAAAGCCATGTTCGGCCTGGGTAATCCGGTAGCCGATTTGTTGCACCCGTTTGGCCAGTTCGTTCCGATAGATCGCCGTGCCATAACGAATCGCGTCATACATGCCGCGCGCTTCCAACGCCTTCCAGCAACGCTCATCCTTGTCGAACGTGGCGTTGAACACCGTGAAATGTGTGTGCAACTGCGGATCAAGTGCGCGGGAACTGTCATGCACGAAGGCTGCGGCCACGAGATTGCCCGTCGTCCGATCCTTGCGAGCACCGTGCTTGCGCACGCGCGCGGCGGCGAAGATTTCGAGTTCGCGAAAGGCGAGTCTGGACGCTGCCTCATGCGCTTCAACCAATCGCTGGTCGTCCAGCGTGACCGCGAGCACCGAGACGGATTTCGGCGCGGAACAGGTGAAGTCATAAAACACCCGGCGCTGGCCTTCCTTCTGGCTCCGCTGCGTCAGCCGTTCGCCATCGTCTGGATTTTGATTTTCGCAGAGCGCATGAAACTGTTCGCGCGTGACGGCCTCCTTTAATCCCAAGCGTTCCGCGCCCGCGCCGATCCACTGGCCGGGCCGGATTTCACCGGCGGCGTAGTAATCATTCTGCGCCAGATGCTCGTCGAAATACTTTTCTGCATCCGCCAGATTTTTATGGGCAACCGCAGTAAACATGGAACGTGATTTTATCGGTTTTGAAAAAAGCTTTATGCCCCGCTGGCACATTCGTTATTCTCTTTCCGGCATTAATTTCCCGATTGGTGCATCGTGCCTGAACCGATCCGGCGCAGGGCGTGTCTGGCACACGGGATCAAAACTGAATCCAGTTTTATTCATGCCTGTCAGTTTGCCTGAACTTTCCTCCGTCGTGGTGTATGTGATACACCAAATGCACTTGGCCGATGTTTTTTCCATTCGCCAACCAGTTTGGCCGAGAAGAAGCCAGCTTTTGTGCAATCTTTACACAAAATGAAACCTCACTTTTTGGCTGTAAAATCGCCTATCTCCATTGGTTTCATTGGGGATTATCACCTTCCAGCCGGAAGAGATTGAAAGTTTTTTGCAGTTTTCGCATCGAAATGATGCTTCCCGGCGCTTTGACTGGCCGGCTTTCCTGCGGGCACTCGGAAACCGGCCAGACACATCGCCAGCAATGTGAACCTAGATGGTCAAGCACTCAACGGGCGGTTTGCAAATCCCGCGACTCCACAGCCGTTCCGTTCGCTCCGATTTTCAAATCGTCCGTCCAGTGCTTTCGCGAGCTTTGATGCCGGTGGTAATCGCGGAATACCTTCGCCGAAGACGACGATGGAAATAATAGAAGACTAAACGACAGGCAATGTTAGCGGCTAATCAAACACTAGCCTAGTCTTTGGGAATGACATAGTGGTCAGCGACCGTGATTTTAGGTGAAGATTTCACATAATCCACGAATACCTTTTCTGCCGAAACGGTGACGCGCACATGGCCAGCATTGCCTAGAAATGTGCCTTGCTTGTAACCGTAGTTCTCCAAATCGCGGATGCGGTCGTTCCCGACAAAGCTGGGTTGCGGAACCATCAAGTAAAGAATCCCGTCCAGTTCCTGCCGGGCGTAGAAATTATCATGTGCCTTGAATACCGCCGTGACGTGATTGCGCAAAAGCAGTTGATGAATTGGCATCGGCCAGCCGGGGCGATGCTGGGCAAAGCCTTCGGTTCCATCCAGATTTTTGCCGCCCCACTCGTTGAACCCGGCAATCTCCACACCGCCGCGCGAGGCTTGGTCGCCGCATAGGAGATTGTGCAGGAAGACGAATTTGAATTTGGCGCGGCTGGTGGCCAATGTGCGGGCGAGCCAATCGTATTGTTCACGACCAAACGACCACGCCCAGCCATTGTTGTTGCGGCCACCTGAGCGTAGCGAATAACGGTATGGATCAAGCACCATGAACAACGCGTCGCCCCAAGTCCAGGCATAATAGTTTTGCAGAAGTCCATTTGGTGCTCTCAGGGTCGAATCACCGGTATAAAAATTGTCCGGCTGAGGATTGGAAAAATATTTTTTCCGAATGGCGTTTGACCACGCAGCGAGTCTGTCCGGCGAACCGTCGTCATAGCGGCTGCTCTCGCCGTCATGCACGCCAAGGGCCAGAAAAAGCGGAACGGAAGAACAGATTTGCCCGAGATAAAATCGTTGCGCCAAGTATTGTCTCGCCGCCTCGTCGCGCGTGGCGTGCTTGTCGGTCATGAACAGGTTGCCGAGATCAATGTGAAAATCCGGCGCGTCGGCACGGATGTTGGCGAGTGTTTGCAGATAAACTTCCGCGCTGGTGTGCTCGTCCAGATGCGCGTCCGCCGTCATGGTGAAGGTAAAGCTGCTGCCCGCGGGACGCGCGGTGTGGAAGGCAAATTCCGGGCTGTTGGTGAAAGCACTGCTGCCGGCGCAGTGCAGGTGAAGATGGTAAAAATATTTCGTGTCCGGCTGTAGCGGGCTGAGTATGAATTCGACCGGTATGCCGGCCTTGAGCGGGCGCAGCGGTGTTTGATTGGTGTAGATGCCCGGTTGTGTGCCGTAAGCGACGCCGCCTTCAGCGTCGTGATAGGCGAGTGCGCTCAACGTGACCGAGATTTTCTGCGGGCGGGCGAGAATCAAATCATACGGGTGCGCCGGCACGGCGAGGTTGAAAAGGTTTGTTACCGATTGAGAATGATGTCCCCGGGCGACCTTGGCGGCGTTGGTTTGCGCGCCGCATTCCGTCAATTGAAAAGCTGAAAGTGCCACAAGCCACATCCAGCAGGCTGCGCTGATTGAATTTGCCATTGGCCTCATTATCAAATCTCAAGGAATCTGGACTCCGAGGCGGTAGAAGCGCTGTATATTTGCAGGCGACGCATCGCTCAACGTGTCCACGCCGCCGCTGCCAAGAATGGCGGTTTGCGCAGGAATGTTTGTCCATCCGCCATAAATCAAGTTCGTCCGGTAATATAACGTGTATTGGCGATTGGAGGATGAGGTGAAGGAAACACTCCAACCGGTAAAAAGAGCCAGGCTTTGGAGCCTGAGATTCCATGCGGTGGTCGCGACCCGGTAAAATCGTTGCGAGCCGGCGGGCGAAGTATCCACCAGCGCCTGCGCTCCGCTGCTGGTGCGAATCCGTGTTTGCGCGGGAACTTGGTTCCACTTGCCAGATCCCAGATTGGTTGAGTAGTAAAGGATATAGCTTTGGTTGGTCTGCGCCTGAAAATAAGTGGCGTATCCTGCCGTCCTCGCCAGGCGTTCGATATGAAGATAGGATTGGGCATTCGTCGGATTGGTGTCGGCGACATACTCATGGCAATTATCCACGCCGTCGCCATCCGGATCGTGCAGAGGCCCGGCGTTTGGATTACTCAACCCAAAGTATTGCACCTGCCACCAGTCGGGAATTCCGTCATTGGCATAAATGCCAAAGTCATCATTGTTCACATTCAGCACCATAAGCACGAGCGCGGCAGAAATGGACTGATAGCTCGCATTTACCGTGGCAGCGGTATTTTGATAGACGTTTGTAGTAGTTACCATTCCGCTGGCACTGATGGAAGTAATGGGCCAACTGAAGCTACTCCAAATAACTCCAGTCGCTGGAATTGGAAGAAATGTGTTGTCAGTCATAATTGCCACGGCACTAAGCTGGCAGTTGCTGGTTTCATTGACAGCGGCAGGCGAAGCATTCAATTGAAGAGTCTTGGCATCATATAACTGCCCGGGGTAACCGCCTCGAGCCATCACCGCCGACGAGGCGGCGGATGAACAGCCAGCGACTCCTCCGATGCTGCCGTCAATCGCGTAATTGCTGCTGCTGGCGTGTCTGCCGCCGCAATCCACAGTCGAGGCCGTCAGGGCGGCAAACGCGCTGACGCTTGCCAACAGCGCGAAAACCATGAAAAGGCCGAGCAAGCGCCAACCCCAAACCATTTGTGTGTGCAACCTCATATTCATTGGTCGCCGGCTTGAGACAGGCGCGCTGCTTGCTGTATTTGTTCAACTAGCTTCAGTCGTTGTTCGAGCGCCCGCATGGATTTCTCTAGTTGGTTTATTTGCGCGTCCTTCTCCTGCACCAATTGATTCAGACCTTGAATGGCAGCAAAAGCCACGCCATCGGCGTCGGTGGTGCTGATGTGATGATCGTCTTCGCCAACGCCAAAGGCGGCTTTGAAATCCTGCGCCATGGGTCCGATGTGCCGGATGGCCGGGTCTTGAGAGATCAGATTCCATTCGGTTACGGGCGTGGCCACCAATCTTGCCAGCACTGCGCGGCCATCCACCGGCTTGAAATTTTCCTTCACGTTGCGGTCGCTGGTGGAACTCCAAGTGTTTCCGCCGGGCGCGAGACGCACTCCAAGCGAGAGCGCAGCATTTGCGTAAATACGCACGCCTCCCGATGACCGCACGCAAAATTCGTTGCTATTGGTAGAGTAAAAAATATTAGTGGTGGAGGCATCGGCCCAGACAAAGGCGCCAAAGTTGGTCGCCGCCGCACCGGCCCCGGACGCGAAGGAGTAGGCGCCGGACGCGACGTTGCCGTAACCTCCCGGAATGGTCGCAGCGTAACCGCTGGCCAGATTACCAAAGCCGCCGCCAATTGTGGAAATAACGCCATACGCGCCGTTGTATTCTCCGCCGGAAATGGTCGCCTCGGTATTAGTCGCCAGATTGCCATAGCCGCCGCCGATAAAAGAATTCGTGCCACTGGCCGCGTTCAACCCGCCTCCGGCCACCACGGCCTCAACGTTGCCGGCCGAGTTGTCATAGCCTCCGCCGACAAATGCCAGTGTTCCACTGGCCAGATTTAGCTCGCCACCGCCGACAGCGGATCCCAGACCATAAGCGGCGTTGGTCAGGCCGCCGCCGATAAAAGTGTAGTTGTTCGTAACAGTGTTGGCGATGCCGCCGGCAATGGCAGCGTTTGCGCCACTCAAGTAATTGCCGGTCCCGATATTCAATCTTTGGGCGCGGAGATCAATGGTGGGGTCCACGCTGGCCGCCACAAAGGCATAACCAACGGCGGCGATGCGCTGGTCCGGGACCAGTTGCTGGAAGCCAGTGGTGGTATCGTTGAACCACACGCGCAACCAGACATTCGAGTTGGCGAAAACCGTGGCGGCAACTGGCACGATCATGCCTGCCAGCGCAGTGTCTCCCAGCGAAACCGAATAAAGACCGTTGGTTACGGTGATCGGCACCACGGCAACCGGCTGCCCCGTAACTGTGCCGTCATTGCTCCAGTAGTTCGAGCTTCCGGCGGCATTGACGAGCGCAAACTTAAACTGGGCTGCGCCGCTGAAATTGGTGCCATTGACGGTGACGCGGCCCTGATAGTTGATAAGTTGCGGCACTTGGGCGGAAGTTGTCCATGATAAACTTATTCCAATAATTACAATTAGGAGATAGGCGTATTTCATAGGTGGGATTTTTATTTGAATGCTGTGCAGACAAGCCATCGCGCTTCGTTCATTTCTTGACTTCACTGGTTTTGTTTGTGGTATTAAGCTGTTCTTTGGCCACGACGTTTTCCGGGTCGAGCGTGAGCACGTCAGTAAAAATGCGCCGGGCGGCGGTGCATTGGTCCTGTGCGACCTTCACCAGACCGAGTTCGGTAAGATATTTCACATCAGTCGGGTAGAGCGGCAGCGCCCGGTTCAATACTTCTTCAGCCGCATCCAACTTTTTCTGCATCCGCAGGGCGAACGCGAGCCGGAGGTTGGCGTAGTAGTTCGAAGCGTCAATGCGAATGATTTCTTTAGTGACCGCCTCAGCTTCTTCATAACGCTCTTGGGCCAGCAATGGCAGCGTGTAGCCCAGTTTTGCCTCAATTGACGCCGGCGCAATCTTGATTGCGGCCTGATAGTATGTCTTGGAATTGGCATAATTGCCAGCCAGATAATAAAGCCAGCCCAGGCGCAGATTCACAGTATAACCCTGCGGGTAGGCGCTCACGACTGGCATGATGGCTTTGATGGCATCGTCATAGTTTTGCGTCTTTTCATAGCTGTAGGATTTGTAGTAGGCGTCGCGAATCTCGGTGTCGTTCATGCTTTGAGCACCGTTGGGGGCGGCGGCCAGAGCGACCGCAAAGCCGACTGCCAGAAGAATGAGTTTGGTTTTCATGATGTGATCCTTTCGTGGTTAAAAATATAAATTCAGCATCGCCAGATACATGTCAGACGAAGCGTTAGGCGTGGTGGCAATGTCCCGGAACTCCTCTCGGTTCGCCCGCAGTGTGAGGGCAAAGTGTTCAGAGAAAACATAGCGCACTTCCATGCCATAACCGGCCTTATGTTCCTCGCCCAGATTGTAAAGCGCGAAACCATCATTCCGCACCGCGAAGACTTGTTGCCCGGTCCAGCCAAACGCCGAGAAAGTCCAGCGCCGCCAGTTGAGCGAAAGCTTGTCCTCAATCGAAAAGAAATCGCGCTGCTGGAGAAAGTCTTGATTTGGGCGAATCCAGTAACCGTGCACGTCATTGTTCCAGGAATAGTTTTCACCATGCCCAAAGGTGACGCCGAAATGCGGAACAATTTGAACTACTTCCAAGTGGGTTTGAAATTTCGGATACTCCGTGAAATAGCCATCCACGCCGACCGACCAACGGTTTGCGGCGTAGTATTCCGCGCCGCCAAACGCCACCCAACCTTCATCCGTGTAACGATCTTCACTGGTGACATAATGGCCTCCGGCGCGCAGCTTGAGGTGCGGAATGTAGTAGTTGTCGTAGGCGAGCGTGAAGTCCCATTGCCTCAAGGACGGATAACCGCGATAGAATTTATGGATATAGTCCGCCTCGGCTTCCACCAAGTGCTCCAACCCGTAGCCGAAAGCGGCGTAGGTGCCAGCCAAATCCGCATGGTCCTTGGAAGCGGTGCCGTGGTAGTCAAGATAGGCGACATAGGGTGCGGCTTCAACGCTGATTTTTCGTGCGGAATCAAGCGGGCGCAGGCCGGCGGAAAAACTCCACGGCTGCGACTCATCGTGCGGGTCATGGATTAGCTGCGGCAAAGCCAGTTGCTGAATCGCAATTCCATTTGTCGGGGAGAGTGTCAGCACGTCGAGAAAAAGACCCTTGGCGGTGGCATTTTGCTTGCGGGCCAGTTTGACGAGGGCCAGTTCCAGCAGCAATGAGACTTCGGCTGGTTGAAGAGCCAGCGCGCGGTTGAGCACTAATTCAGCTTGCTCATACTTGCCTTGCATCCGTAGGGCGTAAGCAAGCCGTAGATTGGCGTAATAGTTCGCGGGGTATTGTTTGAGGACTTGCTTGGCGCCTGATTCGGCCTCGGCAAATCTTTTTAGGGCCAGCGTTGGCAGCAAGCAGCCAAGTCTGGCTTCAAGAGATTGCGGGGCAGATTGAATGGCAGCCTGAAAATGCTTAATCGAATTGGAAAAACTGCCGTTATTATAGCATTGCCAAGCGAGATGCATTTCGGATGGGTAGGTCGGAGAACGACTCTCCGTTTCAGCAAAGACATTTTGCCCGACACTCAGCAATCCCAGTAGCGTGAATGTAGTCATCCGCACGAATTTGCAAATGTTATTGTCACGGCTCATGGTTTATGCGCTTGAGGGTGAAAGCATCCACTGTCACCGAGGCAAAGCCTTTCTGGTGATCCAACTCGACCGACGCCACTCGACGCAGGTGAAGCAGACCGGCTTCGATGATTGACTCCACACGGTTTTCAGTTGTGAATGTCTGGGTCACCTTCACCGTGGCCAGTTTGGGATACACGGAACTGAAAAACCCCACGACCGCTTCCCGCGCGCCACGGGTGATCATTCCCACCGGCACATAATCATGCCATTTCAGATTCTCGCGCCAAGCCAGTGGCAGGCGTGGCAACGCGAGAAAGAGCAGCCGCAGCCACGGGTCGTCGCCCGAAACACGGTAGATGTAGAATGTGCCTTCGTGTTTACCGAAATAGAGTTCGCCGCGCACGGATTGAAAATAAAACGTGCCATCTGCCGCCATTTTGACCTTGAACTTGGCTTCATCAATCTTCCGTCCGGCACGTTGCACTTCATAATGAAGTTCGTCATCGAGCACGAAATTCGTAATATTGTCGAGCCGCTTGTCGCGGTAGAGCGGTTCGATGACGACTTTTTCCAAGGGCAGAGCATTTGCCTGATACTCGCCGTTTCCAACATAACTCACAAAGCTGAAGGGCGTCGAAGCCGCGCCAATCGTGTCGCTGGCCTGCACCTGCACATGAATGTGTGGCTGGGGCGAGTAACCGCTGTTACCGCAAAGACCCAGCACCGCGCCGCGCTCGACCCAGTCGCCTTTTTTCATGCGGATCGATTTTTCCGCGAAGTGCGAAAGTTCCACAAACAAACCGCGCGCGTCCTGAATGATCACGAGGTTGCCCCAGTTGTTGGTCTCGTCCGCGCCACCGATGCGGTTGTCGGGCAAGTCATCCACGATTTGCACTACACGACCACGCACGGGCGAGAGGACGGGTTTGTTATAGCAGTAATAATCTTCGAGCCGCGCGCCTTCGCCACGATGGGTTTTGCCATTTTCGTCGGTGATGACAAAGTCATAGGCGTAGCGCCAACTGCCTTTGTGTGTCCATTGGCCGTCCCAGCCCTGCCATACCGTCCACTTGCCGGAGAACGGCAGATAGAGCGTAAAATTCCAACCCCGATAACGCAGACGGTTCGCGAGATAATTTTCCAATGTCTCCTCCGGCGTGCGACCTACGACGGTGGCGACCATCGGATGCCCAAGCAGGCCCAGCACATAAACCAAGCCGAGGGTCACGACATTGAACGGCAGCGTGAACGCTGGGATGCCGTAGAAGCTCCAAAATCCGGTGATGGCATCCATCAGCACGGTGGAAATGACCACGCCGATGAACGCCAGCAAATAGCTCGTCAGTGACGGAATCAGAAACACGCCGCCCAGCGCCATCGCGATGAAAATGAAGTTGAAGTTATTCAGGTCGGCAAACGCCTGATGCGTCGAGCCGAGCATCAGGCTGCGAATGATGGCACCAGAGTAATAGCCCCCCAGCGCCAGCAGAAACAGGATGCGCGAGTAACGCAATACGACCAAACTTAACAACAGCCCCATAACGACACTCGGCACAAACAGCACTGCGCCGAAAGCTTTAAAAAAGCCGGCCAACCAATACGGCAGACTAAGATCAGCCAGCAGCAGCGCAGCGTTGTGATGCGTCACGACAAGCAGGTTCGAGTAGCGCAGCGAAGCGAGATACGCGATGGAACTCACCACGACAAACGGGAGACTGAGAATGGGCAGCCGCAAGTAAGTCCAGAAAACATTCGCCACAAATACGGTCACTAGAAAAGTGAGCACGCCGGCGGACACGATGAAGAACACCGTCAATCCGCTGAGTTGAAACAAGTTTCCGAGCGACAGCCCCACCAGCAGCGGATTGTAGGTGTAATAACCGGACTGGAGAAACTGCTTCTCCATCCGCACCAGCCGCGCGAAGCCATAAGCCGACAGCACTGGGATGATGCCCGCCAGCGCGAGGTTCGGATTGACGAGCGTCACCGCAAAGATGACAGCGCCAACCACACCGCTGGGGAGAAAGAAAATCTCCGCGTAGCTGCTGAAAATGGCTTTTAGGTTGTCTTTCATTTGCCGCTGCCGACCGCCAGCCGCTTCGGCAACTTCTCACCGCGCGTGAAGTCGGCAAGGTTTTCCGCCTCGCGGATAATATCCACTTCGCCCTTTTCGCCGATGAGCACAGAGGCGGGACGATACTCGATGAACTGCATGGATTGCGTCTGGCTGTAAGCGCCCACCGGTGAGACGATGAGCCGCGTTCCGCGCGTCAGCGACGGCAACAAAACGCCTTCGTCGAGAATGTCAATATTCATGCAGAGTGGACCATAGACTACGCTGTGTTCATTGATGCCGCCGACTTCGCGGTCCATTTCGATGTTGAACTTATACCAAAACGAAGTGAACAGAAGGTTCAAGCCCGCGTCGGCAACGTAGGCGCGCGTGCCGTCGGCCAGGCGCTTGGAAGCAACGACGGTGGTAATAAGGTAGCCCGCCTCGTCCACCAGCGCGCGGCCGGATTCCAGAATCAGTTTCGGAAAGTCGCCGGGCCGCAGCGCCTTCGAGAGTGCGTGCGTAATGGCTTCGGCGAATTCGTCAATGGACGGCAGCGCCACTTCGGGCGGCAAATAAACGCCCTTGAGCCGGCTCTTTGACGGGAAACCGCCGCCGATGTCGAGGTATTCAATCGAGTAATCAAACAACTTCTCCAC
>Ga0073936_10010229_pt1 | contig 11536 bp, 7 predicted proteins | sample AliMusrvi5mmetaG_FD_87041 | JGI IMG/M metagenome (GOLD analysis project Ga0073936, IMG submission 87041) | Freshwater lake bacterial and archeal communities from Alinen Mustajarvi, Finland, to study Microbial Dark Matter (Phase II) - Alinen... | ecosystem: Environmental > Aquatic > Freshwater >... | reverse complement strand
CTTCAGTCGCGGCGCGGCAGCAGCGCGAACACGCCACCCGCATGCATCGTCGCCCGCACCGGCGCCCGCCCCACCTGCTCGCCGTCCAGGTCGATCAGCGCGTCTCCGACCGCTTCCACCTGCACCATGGTGCCGCGCGTCACCCGCACTTTCGGACGCCCCAGGTGCCGCCCGTCATAGATCACGCTGGCCAGCGCCAGGAACTCCAGCTTGGTCAGGTCCTCGAACACCACCACGTCGAACTGCCCGTCGTCCAGCTTCGCGTCCGGGGCGACCCGCATCCCGCCGCCGAAGTACTGCCCGTTGGCGATGGCCACCAGGTTCGTCGGCCCGTCAAAGAACAGCTGCCCGTCCACGGTCACCCGGATCGGGACGTTCCTGTAGCTCAGCATCCCGCGCACGGTGCCGGCCAGGAACGACACCCTCCCTCCCAGCGCCTTCGACGTGGAATTCACGAACTTGTCCACCACGCCCGAAATGCCCAGGCTCGCGATGTTCAGGAACGGGCGCTGGCGCTCCCTGCCGTTCGGGTCCACGAATTCCAGCATCCCCCAGTCGATGGCACGCCTTTCCGCCTCGGCCAGGTACCTCGCAATCTTTTCCGGCTCGCGAGGGAACCCGGCGACCCTGCGGAAGTCGCCCCCGGTGCCGCTGGGCAGCATCGCCAGCGAGGTTTCCGCGGTCCGTCCCGACGCCAGCAGGCCCCCGACGACCTCGTTGAGCGTCCCGTCCCCCCCCACGGCAACCACCACGTCCGCGCCGTCCAGCGCAGCCCGCTCGGCCAGTTCGGCCGCGTGCATGGGAGCGGTCGTGAACGCGTACCGCATCGCGGGCAACGCCGACCGGATCAGGGGCTCGGCGTCCAGGAACAGGCGCCGGGTGGCACCGTTGGCGCTGTGGGGGTTCACGACGAAAAACGGCTTCACGTGGGATCCTCCGTTGCTTTCGACCGGTCAGTCGATCCTGCCCGCGCCCGGGTTCAGGATGTTTTCCGGATCCAGTTCCGCCTTCATCAGGTCGGCCAGTTGCGCCCGGACCGCGTCGGGCGCCTCGCCGCGCAGCCGCGCTTCCAGGTCGGGCGGGAACCGGTGCCCTTCCTCCCGCAGCAGCAACCGCAGCGTCGCCCCCTGGATCGACACGTGGGTGATGTGGGCCTCGGGGATGCCCGCCTCGGTGGACCGCAGGCTGGTTGCGGAATCCATCAGCGCGTCCATCGGCAGGAACCGTTCCAGGAACGGGTAGCGCCGCGTCGGGGGAACCATGCGCTCCTCGGTGCGGATCGGTTCGGAATCCAGTCCCAGAGGCTCCATCACCTCGCGGATGATGGCCAGGTCCGAGGACACGGTGGATCGCGTCCCGCCCAGCTGCATCACGACGCGGACCCGCTTGCGTGCCCCGGAGCTGGTCGGTGCGCGGACCACCAGCAGAACCCATTCCGGCAGCGCCTCCCGCACCAGGATCGTCCGCACCGCGGACACGGCCGTCACCGGGTCGTCGATGCCGAAGGCCACCGCCTCCCGCACCGTAGGCAACGGGAACACGCGGAAGCACGCCGCCGTGATCAGGCCGAATCGCCCCCGCGCGCCGATGAAGCAGTGCAGCAGGTCCGGGCCGGTCGAGCGCCGGGGCGCAGGCCGGGCCGAGAACAGCGTCCCGTCAGCCAGCACCGCCGACAGGCCGATGCAGTTCTGGCGCACGTTGCCGTACTTCGGGCTGCCCGCCGCGGGACTGGCCCCGGCGAGGTAGTCGCCCACGGTCAGGCCCAGCAGGCGCCGCGGCACGAACCCCAGCGAGTACCCCCGCTCCCGCAGGTAGTTTTCCACCTGGAGCACCGTCAGCCCGGCCTGCACGGTCACGGTCCCCGAGATGGGGTCCATTTCGACCACCTGGTCCAGCCGGTCCATCAGTACGCGCACCGGCTTCACGGATCGGGTCTTCCGCGACGTGCCCTGTCCCTGGACGGGTTCCCCGGCCTGGCAGGCCAGGGCCCACCCGTGATGCCGCGCCAGGGCCAGCACCTCCGGCACCTCCTCGGGCACCTCGGGCACGAACTCGCCTCGCGGGGCGCCGTTCGCATCCAGCTGCATCCACGTCGCCGAATCCGCATGCGGGGTCAGCCCATCCGAGTCCGGCCTCACCATCGGGACCGTTCCGGGGTAGACCTTCTGCGGATTCATGATGCAGGCCGGGTCCATCGCGCGCTTGATGGCCCAGAACAGCCGGCTCCCCCCCCGGAACTCCTCGGGGGTATAGGCCCGCTTCATCATGCCGATGCCGTGGTGATGGCTCAGCGAGGCGCCGGCCTCCATCGCCGCCGACAGCCCGGTCGGGATGCACCAGTCGTACAGGTCCAGCAGGCGTCGCGGGTTCGACTGCTCACCCACGGCCGTGAAGTAGCAGGCGCAACCCTCGCGGTACGCGTGCGCGAACGACGCGATCACCACCACGCGGTTCGACATCGCGTCCCGCACCGACGTGTAGATGCCCGGCAGGTCCTTCCACAGCCCCGACACCTCGACCGTGTCCGTGAAGGCGCCGCGCCCGAACACCTGCGTCAGCCGGTAGGAGGACGCGTACCGCTGGTGCCTGGACCAGTGCTCGGCCGGCCCCGGCCCCAGGTCGCGCCCGGTGGCGCGCAACGCGATGTCGGTCGCCTCGGCCAGGTCGAACCGGGTCCGCCTCTCGTCGCCTTCGAACCCCAGCACCATCAGGCTGGACAGGGGCAGTCTGTCCATCATCGGCATCGAAATCAACGGGTTCGCCAGCGCATGCCGCAGCATCTTGGCGGCCACGCGCCGCGACACGCTGGGCAGTTCGCCCCGCACCAGCCGTCGCACCGCGGCTTCGACCAGGCCCGCCTCGGCCTCCAGCGGATCGCCGGGGCCCTCCTCGGCCTCCGAAAAGTCGTGCACCAGCGTTTCGATCGGGTCGTACAACTGCAGCACCGACGGGCGCAGGCCCGCCTGGAGCATGTTGCGCATGGCCTCCAGGCCCATTTCCAGTTCCATGAACCGGAAGGCGGCCATCCGCCGTGCGGCGGGGCGCGGGAAGATCCGCAGGCGCACCCGCACCACCACGCCCAGGGTGCCCTCGGCCCCCAGCAGCAGGTGCACCAGTTCCGGCGAGTCCCGGCACTCGATCATCGAATCCAGGTGCAACGAGGTGCCGTCGGACAGCACGACGTCCAGGGACACCACCAGGTCCTCGATCTTGCCGAACCGCGCCGAGTGCCGGCCCGCGGATCGCGTCGCGACCCAGCCCCCCACCGTGGAACAACCCATCGACGACGGCTCGTGGCCCAGCGTGTATCCGCGAAGGTTCAGCGCGTCCTCGAGCGCCTTCCCCAGCATGCCCGCTTCCACCAGCGCCGTCATCGACAGGTCGTCGACTTCCAGCAGGCGGCCCATGCGGGTCAGGTCCACCACCACGCCCCCTTCGACCGGGACGGCGCCCCCGCAGACGCCGGAGCCGCCGCCACGCGGCACCACCGGAATGCCCGCGTCACGGCAGGTTCTGAGGATCGCGGCGACCGCGCCTTCGTCCCGGGGCCAGGTGACGGCTTCAGGACGCCAGTCCGGCGCGGTCCGCGACAGGCGCAGCACGCCCAGGCGCGGCCACTGGTCCGACGAGGCGTTGTCCAGGTCGGCCGGACGAACCGACACGCCGTCCTCCCCGGAGGCGAGGCGCAGTCGGCTGAGGGTGGCATCATAGATCATGGGGTCTCCACGGGTCCGACGGCCAAGCATACCCTGCACGCCGCCAAGGACTCAAGGAGTCCATTTACCCCGGGATCTTGGCGGCAGATCGCGACTTCGACCCCGATCGAAATTCGGAACTTGACGCGGTGCGGCAATCGCGGCATGCTTCGCCCAGCGAACGGGGGAGACGTCCTTCCCCGTGTGGAACGGAGGGTGCGCTCATGGAAACCTACGAACTCGTGAACAAGGTGCTGATGCCCGTGGACCAGGTCGTCGGACTGGGCGTGGACGCCCTCAAGAAGGCCGGTCTGTACGAGCCCCTGAAGGTCAAGTTCAACGGCACCATCAAGACCATGATGAAGAAGTCCTTCGACAAGCAGTACAGCCTGGAAGTCATCGGGGAGGAGAACATCCCGGAGACCGGCGGCTGCATCATCGCCTCCAACCACCGTTCGTGGCTGGACGCCCAGGTCCTCGGCGTCGGCACCCGGCGCCGCCTGTACTTCGTCGCCAAGGCGGATTTCAAGGAATGGCCGATGCTCCGCCGCACGATCGACCTCGCGGACGGCATCTACGTCAAGCGCGGCGGCGACAAGGACGCCCTGGACCAGATCATCCAGGCGGTCAACGACGGCAAGGCCGTGGTCATCTTCCCCGAGGGGACCATCCCCGGCGAGGAAGACGTGCCGCGCTGGGACGTGGAAAAGGACACCGGCCTGCTGCGCGGCCACTCCGGCGCCGTGCGCATCGCCATGGCCACCGGCGCCCCGATCATCCCCTGCGGCCTGTCCGGCACCGGCCTCGCGTACCCGCCGGAAGCGTACCCCCGCTTCGAAGTGTTCCCGCCGATGCCCCGGCCGGCGCCGGTGACGATCCGCTTTGGCAAGCCCATGTATGTCAAGAAGCCGGTCAAGGACCTGACCCGCGAGGACCTGGCCAGGTCGACCAAGAAGGTCATGCTGGCGATGTCCGAACTGATCGATTTCACGCGCGATTTCGTGCCGACCGTGGTGCCGATCCGCGACAAGACCGAACCGTCGTTCCTGCCGCGCTACGCGTTCACCCGGTCCCCCAAGGGCCTGAAGCCCGGCCAGAAGGCCCCGCTGGGCATCCTGGTGCTGCACGGCTTCACGTCCGACGTCCACTGCGTCGACCCGCTGGTCCCGTTCCTGGACGCCGAGGACCTGCCCTACCGGCTGCCGATCCTGCGCGGCCACGGCACCAAGTACCAGGACATGGAAGGCGTCACCAACCGCGACTGGTACGAGGACGGCGAAAACGCGCTGCTGGACCTGTACCGCGAGTGCGACAAGATCCTCGTGGTCGGCCTGTCGATGGGCGGTCTCGTGGCGCTGGAACTGGCTGCCAGGCACCGCGACAAGGTCGTGGGCGTCGCGTCGGTCGCCGCGGCCCTGAAGTTCGCGGACCCGATGGCGTTCATGACCCCGGCGCTGGCGAAGGTCGTCAAGTTCTGGCCGAGCCCCGACGCCTACCACGACGACGAGTGCCGCAAGCGCGAGAACCGCAACTACCCGAAGTTCTCGACGACGGCCTTCGCGTCGCTGTACGAATACGCGCACAAGGTCACGAACCTGCTGTCCTTCGTGAAGGCCCCGATCGTCATCGTGGAAACGCACAAGGACCAGGTCGTGAACCCCGCGGCCGCGACGGTCATCTACAAGAAGGTGTCGTCCAAGGACAAGAACCTCGTCTGGTTCGAGAAGAGCGGGCACGAGATGTTCCTGGACATGGAGGCCCCGGCGGTCGTCCAGACCGTCATGACCTTCATCCGCCGCATCCGCGCCCAGCAGAACTAGTCCCGAGGGGGCTACCGTCGGACGGGCTTCAACGCAGGCTCGAACACGACGGTGGCCCCCGGGCCGATCCCCTTCGCCCTGGCCACACGAGAATTCAATTCCACCACGTAGCGGGACCGGGTTCCCACCGATCGGGGATCCAGCGTCAGCGGCCTGGCATCCTCGACCACACCGGCCACCCGGCCCGACGCTTCCACGAAGACCATGTCCAGCGGGATCAAGGTGTTCTTCATCCAGAACGTCTGGACATCGTCCGACGGGAACACGAACACCATGCCGCGATCCGCGTCCAGGGCGGCGCGGTGCATCAAGCCGCGCTCCCGCCGGTCCGGCGTGTCTGCCACCTCCACCCGGAACGACGACTTCCGGCCGTCCGGAGCCGTGAACAGGGCATTCGTTGCGCTCATGCGATCCTCCGACGCAGCCGGGGCCGGGAGTGGTGTCGCCGGGGCCGGCGCCGCTCCCGGCGCCCCCCGACAGGCCAGCAGCGCCAGAACCAGCACCGACCACGCAGCAAGCCCCGGCGGACCCGCGTCCACGCGTTCCCCGATGCAATCGCCCTTCCGCATGGAACCTCTCCCGGCTTCGAACCCGCGTCATTCTAGCAGGCCCCGATCGACCGCGTCGAGGCGCCCGCCCCGGACCGGCGACCGCAGTGCGTTGCCCCCTCGCCAAGCCTCGGCTATCATCGTCCCCGGCTGGCTCTCGTGTCGAAGAAGGAAGGAAGGAGGCCCAACGTGGCGTACGAATCTGCTGCTACCTACATCAACGACGTATTGAAGGCGCGCATTGACGGCAACCCTGCGCGCGCCAAGCTCATTGGCGGCGTGTTCGAGTTCGTGCTGGACGGCGACCAGGGCGGGACCTGGACCCTGGACCTGACACAGCCGATCCTCCGCGAGGGTGCCGCGGAAAAGATGAACTGCCGCATCCGCATGACCGCCGCGGATTTCCTGGCCCTGGTCAACGGGACGCTGGGCGCCATGGACGCGTTCAAGACCGGCAAGTTGAAGGTCGAAGGCAACCTGGCCATGTCGCTCAAGTTGCAGATTCTATTGGATGCCAAGGGCTGGTAGGGCGTCGAGTGTCTTATTCCGATTCACTCCGCTTCACCTGTTCGATAATCGAACATTCGTCCCTCTGAATCCACAAGCCCAATCATTGCAAGGCATAGCAGGCATCCCCCTTCGCGACACAGAACCGGCACCCCACTGTATCCACCAGATTGTATCGTTTTGCAACAACCGGGTGCCGGCGCATTCAAGCGCCCTTATTGTATATCTACCGATGGTTACATATCCTTTCAGGGTTTGGCACGCATCCTGCTAGTACTTAAGCATGTACGGTGAGTTTGACTCCCCAATCCTTCTTTTCATCATTTACCCCCTTTAGTCTCTCGGCGGCCCCCAGCGGGCCGCCGAGAGATGCACTTCCTTGATAATCTCGGGACGGCGGCATTCGGCTTCCGGCTCGTGAAAGGTTCGTCCGGGGTCCCGGCCGCACGACGACTACGAAGCGATTCGGAGGCACAGCGGTAGCAGGGCGGAAGTGAACGACCTCCAGACGAGGTCGGGACCCCGGGCCTTTCCCCTTCTGCCCTTCCCTCGCTCCCGTCCTTTCCCGTTTTCACTGCAGGACAAACCCTCGCTGGATATGCACTTGCGCGGTCCCCTGCCGCCTCCGGGTTGTCTCATGTTTCTCAAAATGATACATTATCACCATCGGGACGCCGCTGGGTTCATCCAGCAGGAAGGAATGGGCCGTGGCCAGCCGCCGGATCCTGATCGTCGATGACTATCCCCAGCTCGTCAGCATGCTCACGCTCCAGTTGAACGGCGAAGGCTACGAGGTGATCACCGCCTCGACCGGCAACGAGGGGCTCGCCCGGATCCGGGAAGGCTTCACCGGCGTCGTCCTGCTGGACGTCAACCTCCCCGACCTGGGCGGCATGGAGGTCTTCGAGGAAGTCAAGCGCATCGCCCCGGACCTGCCCGTCATCTTCGTCACGGGTCACGCCGCGCTGGACCTGGCCGTCGAGGCGACGCGGCGGGGCGGGTTCGACTTCATCGCGAAAGGCTCGGACCTCGCCAAGCGCCTCAACGTCGCTGTCAAGAACGCCTTCGACCGCGTGGCGATGACCGAGCAGCTGAACTCGCTGCGCACCCAGTTGTCCGAACAGGGCCAGTTCAGCGAGTTCCTGACCGTGTCCCCGCGGATGAAGCAGATCCTGCGCACCCTGGAATCGGTGGTGAACTCGGGCGTCACGGTACTGATCGAGGGTGAAAGCGGCACGGGCAAGGAAGTGATCGCCCGGGCCATCCACGCCGCCGGCAACCGGAAGGACGGCCCCTTCATCGCGGTCAACTGCGCCGGCATCCCGGAAACGCTGCTGGAAAGCGAGATGTTCGGCTACGAGAAGGGGACCTTCACCGGCGCCACCGCCCGGCGCGCCGGAAAGTTCGAGGCGGCCCATGGGGGCACCCTGTTCCTGGACGAGGTCGGCGAACTGCCCAAGTCGCTGCAGGCCAAGCTGCTGCGCGTGCTGCAGGACCACACGTTCCAGCGGGTGGGCGGCACCGAAACGATCAGCGTGGACGTGCGTGTCGTGTCGGCCACCAACCGCGACCTGATGACCGAGGTGAAGGAAGGGAACTTCCGCGAGGACCTGTACTACCGGCTGTCGGTCTTCCCGGTGCGCCTGCTGCCCCTGCGCGAGCGCCCGGAGGACGTCCCGATCCTGGCCGCCCACTTCCTGCGCCGTTTCGCCCGCGAGGAAGGCAAGTCGATCCTCGGGTTTTCGCAGGGGGCGCTGAGGACGCTGTCGGCCCATCCCTTCCCCGGCAATGTCCGCGAACTGGAAAACCTGGTGCGCCACGCGGTGATCGTGGCCCGCGGCAACGAGATCACTGGCGAGGACGTCGGCTTCACACTGGGCAGCCACCGGTTGCCCACCATGGTCCCCGAGGCCTCGGTACCGACCCCGGCATCGCTGGACCCGTCCGCCCCCCTGGAGCAGCGCCTGAAGGCAGTCTTCCCGACCGTCGACACCCTGGCGACCATGCACGACGTCCAGGCGGCATACCTGCAACTGGCGATCCAGGTGGCTGCCGGCAACGTCAGCAGGGCCGCCCGTTCGCTGGACGTCGGGCGTGCCACGCTGTACCGCTGGCTGAAGGACGACGGCACCGGGGAGCCGCCCGCCTGACGCCTCTTCGACGCTCAACGTCCACTCTGTAAACTGGCGGGCCAATGCACTAGAGTACCGACCGGAATGTACGGGAGTGCGTCATGACGTTCCGGTCCGGGTCCTCACTGGCGACAGCGGTGGCGATGATGGTGGCTGCGGGCTGTGGCTCGTCCGTATCGGGCAACGATCCCGGCACCGACGGAAGCGTCACGGACGTGCCCGCCGACGTGCTGACGGACGTCGTGATCGCGGATGCGGACGACGCGCGAGACGTGGTCCCGCCGGACCCGGGAAGCGACCCGGCGGGCGACGTCCCCGTCGTGGATCCGGGGCCGGGCCTCGACGACCCGCCCTACGCGCGCTGGGTGAATCCCTTCATCGGCAGCGGCGGCGCGATCGCCAACGTGGGCAGCGCGCTGCCCGGCGCCACGGCGCCCTTCGGGCTGGTGAAGGTCAGCCCGGACACCAAGACCAACGACGGCATCAGCGCGTTCCAGCACTGCGGGGGGTACCACTACGAGGACGACTTCATCTACGCGTTCACGCACAACCACCTGCACGGTACCGGCGCGCCGGACTACGGCAACATCGGCGTGATGCCGGTCACGGACATGACGGCCGACAAGACGGTGCGCTGGGCGATGCAGGCGCCGTTCACGCACGAAGGCGAGGCCGCGGAAGCGGGCTACTTCGCGGTGAACCTGACCGATCCGAGGGTACGGGTGGAACTGACGGCGACGACCCGCTGCGCGCACCACCGCTACACGTTCCTGGACGGCACAACGGGCACCATCGCGCTGGACCCCACGACGGCGGCGGTGCAGGGCCGGTCCAAGGGGGGCGCCGTGTCCATCGACACCGCCACCGGGATCGTGGACGGCTGGAACCACAACGACGGCGAATTCTCGGGCCGCTACGGCGGCTTCCCGGTGTACTTCCGGATGAAATTCGATCGCCCGTTCGCATCGTATGGCACCTGGCTGGACGGGGCCCTGCAGGAAGGCGTCGCGTCGGTGGCCACCAGCAAGGTGCCGGGCCCGAACTACGGCGCGTACTTCCGGTTCGACACGTCGACCAACCCCACCGTGGAATTCCAGGTGTGCCTGTCCTACGTGGACGCGGAAGGGGCGCAGAAGAACCTGGCGGCGGAAATGCCTGCGTTCGACTTCGAGGGCGAACGGGCCGCGACCCGGGCCGCGTGGGAAACGGAGCTTGCGCGCATCGAGGTGAAGGGCGGTTCCACCGACGAAAAGACGAACTTCTACACCGCCCTCTACCACTCCCTGCAGATGCCCACGATCTGGAGCGACAGCGACGGGCGCTTCCGGTCGTTTGATCGCGAAAACCCGACGCCTCACCAGGCGACCGGCTGGACCTACTATACGGACATGTCGTTGTGGGACACCTTCCGCACCACGCACCCGCTGTACACGCTGGTGTGGCCCGATCGGGAGCGCGACATGGTGCGGTCGCTGGCCACGATGATGATGACCGGGGGCTGGTCGCCGATGTGGCCGATGGGCGCAGGCGACACCGGCAGCATGATCGGGCAGCACTCGGCCAGCGTGGTCGCGGACACGGTGCTGAAGGGGATCGCCGATTTCGACATGCCGGGCGTGGACGTCCACGGCATCGACGCGCTGTACGACACGCTGAAGAAGAACGCGGACGGGCCGGCCACCGGCACGGGCGCCTACGGCAACCGCGGGTGCATCGAGCAGTACCTCACGCTGGGGTACTGCCCGGCGGAATCGGACGGCGACGGATCGGTGTCGAAGACGGTCGAGTACGCGTTCAACGACTACTGCCTGGCCGAGCTGGCCAAGAGCCTCGGGAAGACGGATGACGAGGCCCGGTGGCGCGCGCGGGGTTCGAACTGGCAGAAGCTGTGGGACGCGGATTCCGGCTTCTTCCGGGCGCGCGATGCCACCGGTGCGTTGACCAGCGGGGCCTTCGATCCGACCTTGTGGAACCTCGGCCGGGGCGACTACGTGGAGGGAACGGCCTGGCAATGGCTGTGGTTCGTGCCCCAGGACGAAACCGGCCTGCGGACCGCGCTGGGCGGCGACGCCACGTTCGTGCAGCGCCTTTCGTTCTTCATGGACCAGGCGATCGACAACTTCGAGTTCCTGATCCCGTCGAACTACTACTTCATGGGCAACGAGCCGGACATCCACTCGGGGTACATGGCGATCCGCGCCGGGCGGCCGGACCTGACGCAGAAGTGGTCGCGGGCGATCCTCGACCAGAACTGGCTCAACCAGCCCGACGGCCTGGTGGGCAACGACGACGCCGGCGCGCTGGGGGCGTGGTACGTGTTTTCCGCCGTGGGCCTGTACCCGTGGCCGTGCTTCCCGGGCTACTACGTGACGGCGCCGATCTTCGACCACGCGGTGCTGCACCTGCCCGGCGGGGACCTGGTGGTGGATGCGCCCGGCGCCACCGGCCGTCGCGACACCGTGATCGACGCGCCTACGTTCAAGGGCCAGCCCCTGACGACGATGTGGCTGGAGCACGCGGACGTGGCGAAGGGCGGGACGCTGAGCCTGCCGCTGAAGGTGATCACCCCGGCCACGAACTGACGCCGCCCCACGGAATACGGCGACCCGCGCAGCAGGCCGCAGATGGCATCACGAACCCTCACCCCTGGAACCGCACCAGCACCGCCAGCAGCACGTTGCTGAACGCGTGCAGCAGCACGGGCGCCACCAGCGAGCCGGTCCGCTCGCGAAGCCAGCCGAACAGCAGCCCGGGGAAGAACACGGCCAGCCGGAACGGCGCGGGGATCGCCACCAGGTGCGACAGCGCGAACAGCGCCGAAGCCAGCACCACGT
>Ga0073936_10010228_pt1 | contig 11536 bp, 20 predicted proteins | sample AliMusrvi5mmetaG_FD_87041 | JGI IMG/M metagenome (GOLD analysis project Ga0073936, IMG submission 87041) | Freshwater lake bacterial and archeal communities from Alinen Mustajarvi, Finland, to study Microbial Dark Matter (Phase II) - Alinen... | ecosystem: Environmental > Aquatic > Freshwater >... | reverse complement strand
TCCAGCATGTGCGCGTTGACGCCGGGAGTGGGAATGTGCGCGCCCAAGCGGTAGACAGCCAGGATGCCTAGCGTGAATAGAACCCGCTTGCGCAGGTCGGGAATCCGGAAGATATTGAGAAATTTTTCAAGCATGTTTGAACATCCGCTTCAGGCGTTTTCCGCCATTTGATTCCTTGTCACAGCCTATCCTACCCGCGACGGAACTTACCGTGTCCCGCCTCACATCCCACCGGGTGCCCCACCCTCGCCGCGTCCTTGTTTTTGCAGCCAGGGCGGGATACCGCAAATCTACTTCGCGGCCACAGCGACCTTCTTCTTCAATTTGCCCTTCGGTGCCGCAGCAGGGTCCACCGGTCCGCCAAGAATCTCAGCCTTGCCGCCGGCTTTCTCGATTTTCTCAACAGCCGACTTGGAGAACTTGTGCGCGGTGATGGTAATCGCCGAAGCCAGCTCGCCCGAGCCGAGAATCTTGATGAGCGCCTTCTTGTTCGATGCCAGGCCAAGCTTGACGTAGTCGTCAATGCCGATGGCGGTCAGGGGCGCGTCCGTCTCCAGGGCCGCGATGCGGTCCAGGTTTACTACCGTGTATTCGGTGCGGAAGATATTGGTAAAACCGCGCTTGGGCAGGCGGCGGTGCAGCGGCATCTGGCCGCCTTCAAAACCGCGCATCAGGCTGAAGCCCGAACGCGAACCCTGGCCCTTGTGGCCGCGGGCCGATGTCTTGCCCATGCCGGATCCCATACCGCGGCCGACACGCTTGCGCCCTGTATTCGCCTTCTTGGGCGCGCCTAAATTGGAAAGATTCCTTGCCATGATTTCCTCGCTGTAGCGCCGGCGGGTTGAGCCTGCCGACTCGCGTAAGTGCAGTTCGCAGTTCGTAGTCAGGACGAGCCGTGAACCAAGAACTGTGAACCAAGAACGATGAACTAGTCTTCCAATATCCTGACCAGATGCGGAATGGTCTTCACCATGCCGCGAATGGACTCGTTATCAACGCGCTCTACGATCTGGTTGAGCCGCGTAAAGCCAAGACCCTTCACCACCAGACGGTGCTTGAATGGCGTGCAGTTCTTTGAGCGGTAATACTGAATGCGAATTTTCTTGAGTTCTGCCATGGCTTAAAGCTCCTCGACCGTCTTGCCGCGCATGTTGGCTACTTCGGCCCGGTCGCGCAACTGCACCAGCGCGTTGAAAGTGGCCTTGACCACGTTGTGCGGATTGGGCGAACCCAGGCTCTTGGTGAGCACGTTCTGCACCCCGGCCGAGGTCATCACCGCGCGCACTGCGCCGCCGGCGATTACGCCTGTGCCTTCGGGAGCCGGCTTCAGCAGCACTTGCCCCGCGCCATAACGGCCCAGAACCAGGTGCGGAATCGAGGTCTCCGTCAGGTTGACCCGGATCAGGTTCTTCTTGGCCGCTTCAATTCCCTTGCGAATCGCCTGGGGAACTTCCTTGGCCTTGCCCGAACCGTGGCCGACCACGCCCGAAGCGGCGTCACCCACCACCACTAACGCGGCAAACGACATGTTTTTGCCGCCCTTGACCACCTTGGTCACGCGATTGATGGCCACCACCTGATCTTTCAGGTTGTACTGGTTGGCATCGAGTTTCTTCTTCAACATCGTCATTGCTTTTGTCTCTCCAGTGGTCAGTGATCAGTGGACAGTGGTCAGTTTCCCTGTACCGCTGCCGAATGCTTCAATTGCTACCTGACCGCTGTTTCCTTCTTGATTGTCCAGCGTTTCATCATCAAACCGCGTCAGCAAGAACCGATCACTGATCACTAATCACTGACAACTGATCGCTGTTCTTAAAACTCCAGGCCTGCTTCGCGCGCGGCATCGGCCAGGGCCTTGATGCGCCCGTGGTACAGGTAGCCGCCGCGGTCGAAGACCACCTTCTTGATCCCTTTTCCGACAGCCTTCTCGGCCACTGCCTTGCCGATCTCCTTGGCCGCCGCCACGTTGCCGCCGGTCTTCAACTTGATCGACGAAGCCTCAACCAGCGTCACGCCGTTCTGGTCGTCGATCACCTGCGCATAGATGTGGCCCAGCGAGCGGTAAACATTCAGCCGCGGACGAGCCGCTGTGCCCGCAAGCTTGCGGCGAATGCGGTCGTGAATGCGCTGGCGAATCGCGTTTCTCTTGGTCTGCGTAATCATGCTCTCTCTTTTCCTATCAGCGGAGCCGCCCGGCGACCCCGTTCGGTTGATGTTCAGTGGTCAGCACGAAAAGACTGATCACTGACAACTGATCCCTGCCTTTACTTCGCGCCCGTCTTGCCGGCCTTCTTCTTCAGCTTCTCGTCGGAGTACCGCACGCCCTTGTTCTTGTACGGATCGGGCTTGCGCAGCGAACGCATGTCGGCGGCCACCTGGCCCACCTTCTGCCGGTCGATGCCGGTGATGACCAGGTGCAACTGCTTGGGGTCGATCGCGACTTCAATGCCGGAGGGCAGCGGAACTTCAATCTGGTGCGAGTAGCCCAGCGTAAACACCACTGTGCCCTTGCCCTTCAACTCGGCGCGGTATCCGATGCCGACGATGTCCAGTTCCTTCTTCCAGCCTTCGGTGACGCCGTGAACCGCGTTGTAAACCAGCGCGCGGGTCAACCCGTGCATCGCGGCAAACTTGTCGCTCTCGCGAATCACGTTGAGAACGCCGTCCTTGGTCTCCAGGGTGATGCCGTCGGCGATCAGCGCCGAAACCTTCCCCTTGGGCCCTTCAACTAGTACCGTGTTGCCCTGAACCGTGTACTTGACTCCCGGGGGCAGCGGGATCGGCTTCTTTCCAATTCGCGACATTCGATTCAATCCTTCTTGTGGCTTGCGAGTCCCGAAAAGCAGTTGTCAGTGATCAATTGTTAGTGATCGGTGATTATTCTCAACATGCGTTCCGTTCCACTGCAGCCGGAAAACAGTTCTCAGTGCTCGGCGGACAGTGATCGGTAAGAACTTTCGCCTAACTCAGCGGTTCGTTCCAGCGCCAGCAAAACTGACCACTGATCACTGACAACTGTTCACTGCACTTACCAGACTTCGCAGAGCAGCTCCCCGCCAACGCCTTCGCGGCGTGCCTGGCGGCCGGTCATCACGCCCTTGGGCGTGGTCATAATCGAGATGCCAAGACCGCCCTGGACGCGCTTGATCTCGTCATGGCCGATGTAAACACGGCAGCCGGGACGCGAGATGCGCGCCAGATCGCGGATGGCCGCTTCCGTCCCGCCGTACTTCAGGTACACGCGGAGGATCAGCTTGCCTTCCTCTTCCTGGGTCTTGTAGTTCGAGATGTAGCCCTCTTCCTTGAGGATGCGGGCAATCTCGGTCTTGAGCTTCGAAGCCGGGACATCCAGCTTCTGGTGACGCGCCCGGATTGCATTCCGGATCCGCGCCAGAAAATCGGCTACTGGGTCGGTCAGACTCATTCCTTCTCCTTCATTCCCCGTTCGCTCCCGGTCTCGATTGATAAGGGAGAACCCGCGGGAATGTCCTTACAGTGATCGGCGATCAGTGGACAGTGATTAGTAAAAAACCTTGCCTTTACCTCAGCGGTTCGTTCCCGCACTAGCAGAACTGACCACTGTTCACTGTCAACTGTCGGCTGCTTTGCTACCAGCTTGACTTGACGACGCCGGGAATCTCACCCTTGAGCGCCAGCGCGCGGAAACACAAGCGGCATACGCCGAACTTGCGCAGGAACCCGCGCGGCCGCCCGCAGAGCTGGCACCGGTTGTGCTTGCGGCAGCTGAACTTCGGCTTCCGCGCGTCTTTCACTCTTTTTGCAGTAGTTGCCATAAACCCTCAAAAAAACTAGTTCTTAGTTCAAAGTTCCCAGTTGTTCGTCAACGAGTTCAAGGTTCTTAGTTCATAGTTCCCCGTTGTTCTTTCGCCGTCATTCGGCTGTGAACTACCAACTGGAAACTACGAACTGCTCCCCGGCTGTGAACTGCGAACCGCGAACTGCCCTTACGCGCCCTGGCGGAACGGCATTCCAAAGTGCTTCAGCAGGGCACGCGCCCCGTTGTCATCCTTCGCCGTGGTCACGATGGTGATATTCATGCCCTTCAGCTTCTCCACCTTGGAGTAGTCAATCTCCGGGAAGATCAGTTGGTCGCGCAAGCCGAGCGTGTAGTTGCCGCGCCCGTCAAAACTCTTCGTTGAAACGCCGCGGAAATCGCGAACCCTGGGCAGCGCCGTTGAAATCAGGCGGTCCAGAAATTCGTAGGCCCGGTCCTGGCGCAGTGTAACCATGGCGCCGATCGACATGCCCTCGCGCACCTTGAAGGCCGCAATCGATTTCTTGGCCTTGGTGGTCACCGGCTTCTGACCGGCGATCATGGTGAGGTCGGCAACCAGCGGATCAAGCAGCTTGGTGTTCTGCGTCGCTTCGCCCAGTCCCATGTTGATGACAACCTTCACCAGCTTCGGCACCGCCATGGTATTTTCAAGACCCAGCTCTTTCTTCAGAGCCTGCTTGATTTCCTTTTCGTACTTCTCTCTTAATCTTGCTGCCATTTGCTTTTTGCTCTCTCTCTTCCGGCCCTCGGGGTAGTTCGCCGCGGCGAACCGTTTACCGTTGCGGAAGGGGTTAGCCGTTCGAGTTTGTCGATTCGCCAATCTGGCGCTCGACCTCGGACCGGCATGGGACCCGTTACTTGACCTTCGTCGGCATTGTCTGCCCGCACTTCTTGCAGACTCTCACCTTGTGGTCGCCCTCGACCTTGAAGCCCACGCGCACCGGCCCGCAGTTGGGGCAAACCAGCATCACGTTCGAGACGTTAATCGGCGATTCCTGCTCGGCGATGCCGCCCTTGGTCCGCTGGCCTTGCTTGCTTGAGACCGTCTTCTTGACCACGCGCACATGCTCGACAAGAACCGTGCCCTTGTCTGGGAAAACGCGCAGCACGCGGCCCGTCTTGCCGCGGTCGGAGCCCGTGAGCACCTTGACCGTATCGTTGCGATGAATATTCAAACTCGGCATCTTCTTCTCCAAATACAGTGGACAGTTGTCAGTGATCAGTGGTCAGTTCATTTCGCCCCACAAGAGGCATATCAACCGAGCAGAACCAATCGTGCAATCACAACCCAAACAAGCCACCGTTAAAACTGACCACTGTTCACTGTTCACTGACCACTGTTAAACAACTTCCGGTGCCAGCGAAACGATCTTGAGGAACTTCTTCTCGCGCAACTCGCGGGCCACCGGCCCGAAAACGCGCGTGCCTACCGGCTCGTTTGCCTCGTTGATCACGACGGCCGCGTTCTCGTCGAAGCGGATGTAGCTGCCGTCCTTGCGCCGATGCGCCAGCCGGGTGCGGACAATAACCGCCTTCACCACGGTGCCCTTTTTCACGGTGCCGTCGGGCGAAGTTTCCTTCACCGCCGCAGTCACAATGTCGCCGAGGCCGGCCTTCTTGCCCAGCCCTCCGCCCAGGGGCAGAATCACTTGCAGCTTGCGCGCGCCGGAGTTGTCGGCCACCGCGAGCATGGTTCTCATTTGCACAGCCATGGGTTCTTCTCCTTACTCGCTTCGCTTAGTTGGCAGCGACATCGGCAGCCTTCGGCGCCGAATCTTCAATTTGTGCCAGCGACGAGCGCCGCACGATCTCTTCCAGAGCCCACCGCTTCAGCTTGCTCAGCGGACGGGTCTCGCGGATGCGCACCACGTCGCCCATGCGCGCCGAGCTCTGCTCGTCGTGGGCGTAAAACTTCTTCGTGCTGCGGATGATCCGCTTGTACTTCGGGTGGGCCTTGCGCATCTCGACTTCGACCACAATGGTCTTCTGCATCTTGGTCGAGACCACCTGGCCTACTTTTTCGTTGCGCCGCGCGCCGGTCGTGGGCGCCTGCACCGCTTCAGTTGTCGTCGTCATGGCTTAGCTGGCTCCCTTCGTGGTCTCTGCCGCGGTATCCTTGGCTGCGCCGCGGATACCAAGTTCGCGCTCGCGGGCCACGGTCTTGATTTGGGCGATCTCCTTGCGCAGTTGACGCAGCTTCTTCACTCCGTCGTTCTGCCCCAGCGAGACCTGGAAGCGCAGACGGAACAGTTGCTCCGCGGTGGTCTTCACCTGGTGCGCCAGTTCCTCGTCGCTCAGATTGCGAATCTTTTCGAGTTCCATCTCTGTTTCTCTCTCCGGCGCCCTGCCCATCCCTCACGGGACAAGCGGCGCGTCAAACTTACTGGCCGAGCTTACTTGGCCGCGGCTTCGGCCCTTACGGCGCCCGGCCGCATTACAAACTTCGTCCTGAGCGGCAGCTTGTTCGACGCCAGGCGCATTGCTTCCTCGGCAACATCCGGGGAAACGCCTTCCATCTCGAACAGGATCTTGCCCGGCCGCACCACGGCCACCCAATGATCCAGCGCGCCCTTGCCCGAGCCCATTCTCACTTCGGCCGGCTTCTTGGTGATCGGCTTGTCTGGGAACAGGCGCAGCCAGATCTTGCCGCCGCGCTTGATGAAACGGGTCATGGCGATACGGCTGGCTTCAATCTGCCGGTCGGTTATGTAACCGCACTCCAGCACCTTCAACCCGTACTCACCGAAGGACAGAGAAGAGCCGCGCCAGGCCTTACCGCGCCTTTTGCCCTTCTGCTGCTTGCGGAACTTCACCTTCTTTGGCATCAACATAGCGAAAACCTCGAAAACGAGTGGTCAGTGGTCAGTGATCAGTGGTCAGCAGTACATTGCCTTAACTGGCGGCTCGACCACTCACAACTGAATCCGGCAACCAACCTTCTAAAAACTCAGATTCAAAAACTGATCACTGATCACTGACCACTGACCACTGTTAGAACACTGACGTGCCTACCGGCGGCGCCTGACGGCGCTTCTGCTCATAAATGTCGCCGCGATAGATCCAGGTCTTGACGCCGATTACGCCGTAGGTGGTGTGCGCCTCGGTGAAACCGTAGTCAATGTCCGCCCGGAGCGTGTGCAGCGGCAAACGGCCTTGCAGGTACCACTCGGACCGCGCAATTTCGTTGCCGTTCAACCGGCCCGAGACGCGCACCTTGATGCCCTTGCAGCCGAAGCGCAGCGCCGAGTCAACGCTCTTGCGCATGGCCCTGCGGAAGCTGACGCGCTTTTCCAGCTGCAGCGCGATGTTCTCCGAGACCAGCTGTGCGTCCAGCTCCGGCTTGTTCACTTCCATGATGTCGATAAACACATCGCGGCTGGTGCGCTTGCCGAGGTCGGCCTTGAGCTTCTCGATCTCCGCGCCCTTGCGGCCGATAACGATACCCGGACGCGCGGTGCGGATCAGGAAGCGCAGCTTGTTGCCCGGCCGCTCGATTTCCACCGAGCTCACGCCGGCGGCCTTCAGCTTTTCGCGCAGCTCGGCCTTGAGCTTCACGTCCTCGACCAGGAGCTTGTCAAAGTCGCGCTCGGTAAACCAGCGCGAACGCCACGGCTTGTTCACTCCCAGCCGGAATCCGTAAGGATGGACTTTCTGTCCCATATGCTTTTCCTCAAAACCCTCTAGGCCTTTGCTGCGGCCTTTTTCTTGGTTGCCTTGGCTGCCGGCTTCGGCGCCGCGGCCTTCTTCTTGGCTGCCTTGGGCGCAACGGCCTTCGACTTGGTTTCCTTGGCCGCAGGCTCTTCTGCCTTGGTCACCAGGCCAGCCTTCGCGGCGCGCTCGGCCACCGACAAAACGATGTGCGTCAGCCTGCGCTGATAGCGATACGCGCGGCCCATGGGCGCCGGCCGGATGCGCTTCATGCGCGGTCCGTCGTTGGCCAGGGCCAGCTTGACGTAGAGATTGTCCACGTCCAGATCGATGCCCTGCTCGCCGGCCACGTACTTGGCGTTGTCCACCGCTGAGGTCAACAGCTTGTGAATCACCGGAGCGATGCGCTTCTTGGTGAAGGCCGCGACGGTTAGCGCTTCCTCGACCCCCCGGCCCTTGATCAGGTCGAGCACCAGGCGCGCCTTTTGCGGCGACACGCGCTGGAACCTGGCCTCGGCCCTATATTCTCTTGTCTCGACTGCCATTGGATTCTTCCTCAATCTCTGCCAGCGGCCGGCTCTGCCTCGCAGTCCCGAGTCCCTGGTCCCTTAGTCCCTAGTCCCTGACTTACCGCGGCTTCGCGCCGGTCTCCGCGGCCTTGCTGCCGCCCGTGTGTCCCTTGAAGATGCGCGTCGGCGCAAACTCGCCCAGCTTGTGTCCCACCATGTTCTCGGTCACGTACACCGGGATAAACTTCTTGCCGTTGTGGACGGCGATGGTGTGGCCCACGAACTCGGGAAAGATGGTCGAGCGCCGCGACCAGGTCTTGACCACCTTCTTGTCATTGGCCTGGTTCAGCACCTCGATCTTTACGGTCAAGTGCGCATCCACAAACGGACCTTTTTTTGTCGAACGTGCCATAAAACTTAGCTCCTAGCTTCTAGCCTTTAGCCCCCAGCTTTTTAACTGCCGCCGGCGGCCGGCTATCGCCTGATTTCTTCTGTTCACCGCATTTAGCTGGTAGCTGGAAGCTAAAAGCTAAAAGCTGCCTTTCTACTTCGACCGGCGGCTGACGATAAACGCGTCGGTCCGCTTGTTGTTGCGCGTCTTGTATCCGCGTGTCGGCTGGCCCCACGGGGTCACCGGGTGACGGCCGCCCGAGGTCTTGCCTTCGCCGCCGCCGTGCGGGTGATCCACCGGGTTCATTACGACGCCGCGGTTGGCCGGGCGAATGCCCTTCCAGCGGTTGCGGCCCGCCTTGCCGATGGAGATGTTCTCGTGGTCCGTGTTGCCCACCTGGCCGATAGTCGCCAGGCACTCAACCAGCACCTTGCGGGTTTCGCCCGAAGGCAGCTTGAGCAGGGCGTAGTCGCCCTCTTTGGCCACCAGCTGAGCCTGCGTTCCTGCCGAGCGCGCCATCTGTGCGCCCTTGCCGGGCCTGAGCTCGATCGCGTGCACCGTGGTGCCGGAAGGAATGTTCTTGAGCGGCAGCGCGTTGCCCACCAGGATGTCGGCTTCGGGACCAGAGGTCACCGTCGCGCCAACCTTGAGCCCAACCGGCTGCAGGATGTAGCGCTTCTCGCCGTCGGCGTAGTGAACCAGCGCGATGCGGGCCGACCGGTTGGGGTCGTACTCGATGGTGGCCACCTTGCCCGGCACGCCAAACTTGTCGCGCTTGAAGTCGATAAGGCGGATCTGCTGCTTGTGACCGCCGCCCTGGTGACGCACATTCATCCGGCCCGTGTTGCTGCGCCCGCCGGTGCGTTTCCTGATCGTCAGAAGCGGCTTGTGCGGCGTATCCGTCGTCAGGTCGTCGTTGACCTGCGTCGTCTTGAACCGCAGCGTCGGCGTTATCGGTCTGTATGTCTTGATTGCCATCGTCTTTTTCCTACAGTTCCCAGTTCTTGGTTCGTAGTTCGTAGTTTCACTTGGTTGGCGACTGAGCATCGGCCCTGCTGCGAACTGTGAACTGCGAACTGTGAACTCGTCTTTTTACAGGTTGCTCACGTACTCGGGCAGCTTTTCGCCGGCCTTCAGCCGGACGTAAGCCTTCTTCCAATCCGGACGGAAGCCCGCGAACTTGCCGCGGCGGCGTTCCTTGCCAACCACGTTTGCGGTGCGGACCGTGGAAACCTTCACCTTGAAGAGTGCTTCCACTGCCTGCTTGACCGCGGTCTTGCTGGCGTCCGGTGCTACTTCAAACACCAGCGTCCCCTCGGTCTCTTTTACGCCCAGGCCCTTTTCGGTAATCAGCGGGCGGCGAATCACGTTATAAAGTGTCGGCATTACGCTGCCTCCGTTGCCGCGGCGAGCTTGCGCCCCGTATTGCGTTTTGAAGCGTTCTTCTCGAGCATCTCCGTCAACTGCTCAAGGGCGGCGGCCGAGAAAATGGCCCGCTCGTAGCGCAGCAGATCGTAGGGATGAACTTCGTTGTTCAGCACCAGTTCCACGCCGTGCAGGTTGCGTGCGCCCAGCAGAAGGTTCTGCGTCAGCGTCTTGCCGTTTTCAACCAGCAGGGCGGTGCGCGTCACTTCCAGCTTGTCCAGCGCCGCGCGGTAAAGCTTGGTCTTGGGCTCTTTCAGTTCCAGCGAGTCCACCACCGTCAGCTTGCCGTCGGCCAGCTTTGCGGCCAGCGCGGAGCGCAGGGCGCCCAGCAGCTTTTTGCGCGGGAAGGCGTAGTCGTAGCTGCGCGGCTGAGGTCCGTGAACCGTGTAACCATGGCGCCACAGGGGCGAGCGAACCGAACCGATACGCGCGCGGCCCGTGCCCTTCTGCTTCCAGAGTTTCTTGCCCGAGCCGGCAACTTCGGTGCGGCTCTTGGTGTCCGCGGTGCCCTGGCGCAGAGAAGCGCGATAATGCTTCACCGCCTCCCACAGCAGGGCCTCGTTCACCTGGTCAGGTCCGAACAGCGCATCGGCCAGCTCAATCGAGCCCACCTTTTCGCCGCTCATGTTTACTACATCCACATTTGCCATCGTCTTCTTCTTCCGCCAGGGCTCTTTCCCCCGGCATCAATCTCGTGCGCCGCAAGGCGCAGTTGCCTGGACGGCCAGTCCTATTTCCTCTTGCCGCCGGCCTTCTTCGAAGCTTTCAACGGATCCACCGTGCCGGACCCGGCAAAACCACGGCGCTCGCGCGGCGGAGTCTTGGCCTTTGAAATCAGCACGTAGCCTTCGCGCGATCCGGGGACCGCACCCTCAACCATCAGAAGGTTCTCTTCCAGGTCGATTCCGCGAATGCGCAGGTTGCGTACCGTCACCTGCTCCGCGCCCATGTGCCCGGGCATGCGCTGCCCTGGAAACACGCGAGACGGATAGCTGGATGCGCCAATCGAGCCCTGCACCTGGAACATATGTCCATGCGATTTCGGCCCGCCCGCAAAACCATGCCTGCGCACGACGCCTGCAAATCCGCGGCCCTTCGAAGTGCCGATCACGTCCACAAAACGCGCTTCCGAGAAGATATCCACCAGCACCCGGTCGCCCGCCTTTGCCGCAACCACGCCATCCGCGTCCAGTTCCAGCGGAACTTCGCGGATAACCTTCACCGGCGGCGCCTCGCACTTGGCAAAGTGGCCGGCCTGCGGCTTGGTCACGTTCTTGTCCTTGATGAACTCCACCAGGCCGATCTGTGCGGCCTCGTAGCCGTCCCTGGCCAGCGTCTTCAGCTGCGTTATCACGCAAGGGCCGGCCTGCAGCACCGTAATCGGGTGCACATCGCCCTTTTCGTCGAAGACCTGCGTCATGCCGATCTTTTTACCCAGAATCCCTGTAACTGCCATGTCTTCCTCACCTCATCATGCGATCAAGCTTCCACCGCACTGCCGGGGCTCTTCCGAGCCTTTTGATCGCTTCGCGCGTTTGCCGCAAAGTTTGTGCGCCGCGAGGCGCGTTTGGCCCCACCGCAGGTGGTTACTTCTCGAAGGCCTTGATCTCGACGTCCACGCCGGCCGGCAGGTCGAGCTTCATCAGCGCGTCCACTGTCTGCTGGGTCGGCTCGAGAATGTCGATCAGACGCTTGTGCGTGCGGATCTCAAACGCCTCGCGCGATTTCTTGTCAACGTGCGGCGAACGCAGCACGCAGTACTTGTTC
>Ga0073936_10010226_pt1 | contig 11536 bp, 3 predicted proteins | sample AliMusrvi5mmetaG_FD_87041 | JGI IMG/M metagenome (GOLD analysis project Ga0073936, IMG submission 87041) | Freshwater lake bacterial and archeal communities from Alinen Mustajarvi, Finland, to study Microbial Dark Matter (Phase II) - Alinen... | ecosystem: Environmental > Aquatic > Freshwater >... | reverse complement strand
CGCCGGCCCCGCCCGCGGTTTCCATCCCCATCGCCCCGCTCCCGGCCAAGCCCAGCTCCGGCGATCCCAAGTTCGATGCCTTCCTGGAACAGGCCCGCATCACGGCGCTGACACAGGGAATCACGCCGGCCACCTTCGACAGCGCCACGGCGGGCCTGCGACCCATTGCCAGCATCGCCGCCATGAACGCCAACCAGCCCGAATTCTCCAAGCCGGTGTGGGCGTATCTGGATTCGGCAGTGTCGGCGCGGCGCATCAAGGACGCCCAGCTGATGCTGGCGCGCTATGGCGATGTGCTGGCGCGCATCGAAGCCTCCAGCGGCGTACCCAAGGAAATCCTGGTCTCGGTCTGGGGCATGGAGACCGATTACGGCGCCGACAATGGCAGCATGAATCTTTTCGCGGCGCTGGCGACATTGGCTTATGACGGACCGCGCGCCGACTATGCAAAGCCGGAATTCTTTGCGGCCCTGAAGATTTATCAGCAGCAGCATTATCCCCTGAGCGAAATGACCGCGAGCTGGGCCGGCGCTTTCGGCCAGACCCAGTTCACCCCTACCACTTTCCTGAAATATGCCGCCGATGGTGATGGCGACGGGCAGATCGATCTGTGGCGCTCGGCGCCCGATGCACTGGCCTCCTCGGCGCGGCTGCTGGCCGACCAGGGGTGGCAGAAGGGTCAGCCCTGGGGCTTTGAAGTGAAATTGCCCGCGGGCTTTGCCTATGAAGATGCCGACACCGAGACCCAGAAGCCGCTGAGCGAATGGCGCACGCGCGGCGTCCGGACGGTGGGCGGCGCAGCGCTCCCCAACAATAGTGACAGCGCGGCGATCTATCTGCCAGCCGGTGCGCATGGTCCGGCCTTCCTGCTGTTTCCCAATTTCAGCGTGATCCTGAAATACAACAATGCCGCCAGCTATGCGCTGGCCGTGGCGCTGCTGGCCGACCGCATGGCCGGCGGCGATGGGGTGAAACATTCCTGGCCGCGCGGCGAGCGGGCCTTGTCCCGCAACGAACGCATCAGCTTCCAGGCGGATTTGAACAAGGCCGGCTTTGACTGCGGTACGCCAGACGGCGTCTTGGGCCGCAAGACCCGCAGCGCCCTGCGCCAGTACCAGAAGGCGCACGGCTTTGCCGCCGACGGCTTTCCCACCGCAACGCTGTTGGACGGTTTGGAAAAAGACGCCGCCCGCTAGCGGATTTTCTTGAAACGGATCTGGCTGGTGTCGCTGCGGCCATCGGCATCCACCACCGTCACCCGCGCCAGGCCTTCGCCCTGCGGCGTGTACAGCGCGGGCGCGAAACGGTCGAAGCTGCCGAGCGGCGCACCATTCACCAGCCAGGTCAGGGGCGCGCGGCCGCCATCAGCTTTCAATTGTAGCGCCGCATCTTTCGATTTCGCATCAGGCAGCGGCACCACTGCGCCATTGGGCGGAAAAGCGATGGCTGGCGGCGGCAGTTCGGCCACCTGCGCTTGCGGCGCGGGCACGGCTTCGCGCGTGAAGGTGCGCAGATTGGGCGGCAGCTCATCGGTGCCGCGCACGATCAGCGCGCCAGCCGGCACCGGCGGCGCGGGGCGCCGATCAGGTGGAAGAAGTCCGAACATCTTCAGCAGCACCGGCGCGCCGGCTTCGCGCCCGACATGCCCGGGACGCGGCGTGCCGTCAGCGCGGCCTACCCATACTGCCACGGTGTAATCGTTGGAAAAGCCCACCGCCCAGGCATCGCGAAAGCCATAGGATGTGCCGGTCTTGAAGCCGATGGTGCGCTTTTTCAAAAGCCCCTGCCCCATCGCCCAGCCATCAGGCAAGGCGACCCCGTCCAGCACCTCGCGCAGATACCAGGCCGCCACCGGACCGAACAGCCGGTGCGTGGGCGCGTCCGGCGCATCCTTGATGACACGCAACCCCTGCGCCGTGCCGCCTTCGGCGATGCCGGCATAGAGCATGGCGATGTCGGACAGCGAGATGCCCAGCCCGCCCAGCGCCACCGGCAGGCTGGGCGCGTCGCGGGTGGGAAAGGCCAGATGCGCACCAGCATTCTGCAACGACAAGGTGAAGGCCAGCGGCCCGACGCGATCCAGCACCATCACGGCGGGAATGTTCAGCGACATTTGCAGCGCGTCGCGCGCCGTCACCGCGCCCTGGAACTGGCCGTCAAAATCCTTGGGCGCGTAATCGCCGAAGGTGGTAGGCGCATCTTCCATCCGGCTGGCGGGATGCAGGACAAGGGCATCGAACGCCAGGCCATAGATGAAAGGTTTGAGCGCCGAGCCCGGCGAACGCGCCCGCGCCGCCAGATCCACTTGCCCCGACTTGCCCCAATAATCGGTGCCGCCGACATAGGCAACGATATTGCGGCTCTTGTTCTCGACCACCACCAGCGAGATGTCGGCGCCGTCGTCGTAATAGGCGCGCTCCTGCTTCGCCAGCCGCTCCGCGGCCCCCTGGATGCTGCCGTCCAATGTCGTGACGATGCGTGGCAGTTTGTGTTTCAGCACCAGCCGTTGCGCCAGGTGCGGTGCGCCCATCGGCATGGGCTGGCGGGCAAACGGTACCCCTTCCTTCATGGCGGTGGCGGCGTCGCCCTGGGTGACGACATCTTCATCCACCATGCGGCGCAGGACCTTGTCCCGGCCAGCAAGCGCGCGCCTGGCATGACGATCGGGACGCTGCTTCACCGGCGACTGGGGCAACGCCACCAGCAACGCGCTTTCGGCGAGATCGAGCGCGGCCGGTTCCTTGCCGAAATAGGACAGTGAGGCGGCGCGCACCCCTTCCAGATTGCCGCCCATCAGCGCCAGAGTGAGATAAAGGGACAGGATCTCGTCCTTGGAATAACGCTCCTCCAGCTGCACGGCGCGGACCATCTGGATCAGCTTGCCGCCGACGCCATGGCCGTGCGGCTCCAGCAGACGCGCCACCTGCATGGTCAAGGTCGAGCCGCCCGACACGATGTGCCCCGCATGGGCGAACTGGAACGCGGCGCGCAGCATGGCCGGCGGGTCCACGCCCCAATGACGCGCAAAGCGCTTGTCCTCATAGGCCATGAGCATGGCGAGATAACGCGGCCCCACCTGGTCCGGCGTCGTCTTGATGCGCCAGGCGCCGTCCGCGCTGAGAAAGGCGCGCAACAGGCTGCCGTCCTTGGCCGTCACTTCCGGCGACAGGGTGTTGGCGCGGGTCATGTCCGGCGGAAACACCAGATCGGCCATGGTCACAAGGCCGATCAGGCCCGCCGCCACGCGCAGGCCAAGCAACCGGCGCGGCAGCTTTTCGCTCATTGCCCGATATTCAACTCGCCCATCGCGGTGCGCGCCCGGATCGCCGGGGCATACATGTCCTCCGCCAAGGCGGCGGGCAGCGCGAAATGGCCCACCGATACGGCGCGGGCGATATAGGCGACATGGAAGGCTGGTGTCGGCTCCGGCCCCTTGCGATTGACGGGCCGGTAACGCTCACCAATGTCGAAGGCCGCGACAAAGCGGTCGTCGCGCGCATCCTGCATATTGGGGTCGATCAGGGCGCCGACAAAGGGGTAGGCCTTGGCGTCGTCGCCCTTCAGCGGCTGCTCGATCTCCAGACCGGCGGGCAGCAAATCGATCACCCCCATCTGGTGATAGAGATTGTTCGGCATCTGGCCGCTCAGCACCACGATCACCCGGTCATTCTGATGCAGTGACCCCACATCGGCGGGCGCGCCGGACATGGTCCAGACGCTCTTCGACAAAGTGAAGCCGTTGGCGGTGGCCGGCAGCGCCGCATTGGGCGTGCCGCTGGCGGCGGTGGAGCGCCACACCCCGGCATCGCCCTTGTTGGCCAGGGTCACGCCGGCATCCAGTTGCGCCAGGGTCGGCGTCAACCGCACCGCACCGTCACGCGGCGCCGCGGGCGCGCCGTTCACAGTGATGTTGAGCGGCAGTTTCTGGCGCGTCAGGGCATAGGCGGCCCGCAGCATCCAGCCCTTTTCCTGGGTGGTGGTGTCTTCGATCCTGGTGTTCAGCGCCTTCACCTTGTCCAGCAACTGCGGCACCATATCGGCCTTGCCGTTCTCGGCCGCCAACGCCAGCGCGCCCGACAGGTCACGCAGCAGCGAGCCATAGGTGTCGTGCGGATAGGTCGCCGGATCGGCGGCCACGATAATGTCGCGCGCGCGGCGGAAACCATATTCCGCCCGCGCCCGGTCGCCGGTCATCGACGCGGCCGCACCCATCATCGCCGCCGCCAGCCCCGACTTCATCGCGCCCACCTTGGTATCGCTGAAATAGCGCAGGTCCGAGACATTGGCCTGGCCGTTGGCCGCCAGCACATAGAAGGCATAGGCGCGGGCCAGATCATCGCTGTCCGACGCGCCGCTGGTCTTCAGCCAGTTAGTGCCGCGCTTCATCGCATCGTTCGGCACCACAAAACCCTTGGCCTTGGCCTGGAACAGGAAGTCCATGGCATAGACACTGAGGAAGCTGTCGGCATCGCTGCCCGGTCCCCACATGCCGAAATTGCCGGCAAAGTTCTGCATGTCCAGCACCTGGTCCACCGCCGTCTGGATACGCGGACGCAGCGCATTGTCCTTGGGCAGGCCCGCCAGGTCGGCGACATCGTTGAACAGCAGCAAGGGCTGGGCACGGCTGGTGGTCTGCTCGATGCAGCCATAGGGATATTTGTCCAGCCACTTCAGCAGCCCGGCGACATTGTTGTAGCCATGCGCCGCCGACACGCTGATGGTGACACTGGCGGTCGATCCCACCAGATCGGGGATCAGGCTACGGTTCGCAACGTAGGTCGCGTTCGCCGGCAGCGGCAATTCTTCTTCCCGCGCCACATCGAGCTGCGCGGCGCGCACCTGGATGGGCCAGCCATGCGAAACATGGAAACCGTTGGGACCTTTCACATCCAATGTGATGCCCGCGATACCAAGGCCCGCCCCGCGCAACTGTACCGGCACCAAAGCGCGCTGGCCGCGCTTGAGAGTCTGGTTCACCACCGTCTGCGCCCCGCTGGCCAGCGACACCGGCCCACGGGTCTGGATGGTGGCGACATAGGCGCCCGGTCCGCCTTCGACATTGTCGAGGTTCAGCGCCGCGCCGATGGAATCGCCCGGCGACAGGAAGCGCGGCAGCACCAGGTCGGCCACCACCGGATCGCGCACCACCAGCATGCGGTCGGCATGGCCCAGCTTGCCCGCGCTCCAGGCCACCGCCATCAGGCGCAGCGAGCCGTTAAAGTCCGGCACGTCCAAGGTGATGCTGGCGACACCGCCCGCACCCAGCTTCACCAGCCCGCTGAACAGCGCCACGGTCTTTTGCGGCACCACGGCCAACCCGCGGCCGCCAAAACCGTCGCCGCCCTGCTCCATCGCGCCGACAGCGCCCTTCTCCACCCGGATCAGGCGGCCGTAATCGTCGCGCATCAGCACGCCCAGACGGCGCTTGCCGAAATAATACTCGACCGGATCGGGCGACTTGAAATCGGTGAGCTGCAGGATGCCCTCATCCACGGCGGCCAAGGTCACGTAAGCTTCGTCGCTGCCCGCGCCTTGCACGGTGACGGGAATAGTCACCTTCTGGCGCGGCAATATCTTGGGCGCGCCGCCAACCGACACGTTCAAGGTACGCGGGCCATTGTCCACGCCCAGCCAGGCCACGCCGATGCTGCGCACCGGCTCGCGGCCCTTCACATCCGCCAGCGGCCGGTAATCGGTCACCAGCACATAGGCGCCGGCGCCCCACTCGGCGGAAACCGGAATGTCCACGCTGGTGCCGCTGGCCGGGGCATCGATCAGCTTGGACGAGAACACGCGGTCGCCCGCCACCACCACCAGCGCCTTGCCGTTGCCGTCGGGCTTGATGCGCACATGCGCCACCGCGCCGGGCGCGTAACCGGGCTTGTCGGCGGCGACCGGAATGCGGTCGGGCCGGTCGCCGGCGCTGGAGGCGGACCAGCCGGAATAGAAGCGATAAGACGACGCCGCGCCGGTCTTGGGATCGCTGATGGTCAGGCGATAGGTGCCAAAGGGCATGGCCTGTTCCAGCCGCGCAGACGCGCCCGCGCCGATGCTCATGCCGCCGCTGGAAACCAGCCGGTCGCGGGTGGTGGGCTGGTACTTCCATTCGCCATTGGTCTGGAACCACTGATAGGTGGTGTTCTCCCGCACCCAGCTGAAGGTCAACCCGTTCAGGGCGATGCGCTTGCCCTCGCCGTCCACGGCGATGACTTCAAACCCGGCACGGGCATTTTCCGCCACCTGGCCGCCATCGAACACCGGGCGGATGCCGATCGCCGCATCATGGGTGCGGATGGGAATAATGACGGACTTGTCGGTGGTGCGCCCGCCCGGCTCATGGATGGAGATGCGGACGGTGGCCTTCAGCGGCAAGGTGGTGTCGGCCAACGCCCCGGTATTGCCGGTGACATTGGTAATGCCGCCCGCGTCGGTGGCGGGCACGGTGAGGTCCACCTTGGTTTCCGAGAAACTGTCGTCCACCCGGCCGAACTGGAAGTCGTGATATTGCGGATAGGGATTGTCGTCGGAGGCGATGGTCGCCTCGCCGTCGCCGGACAGTTCGCCGGCCGGCGCGCCATAGAGGAAGCGGGCATCCACCCGGACATGGAAATCCCCGCCCGGCTTGATGCTCTTGTCCAGTGCCGTCACGTTCACTTTCAGGCGCTGGGGCACGAAGTCGGCGACGTCGAACTGCACCCGGCCCACGGCGGGCGCCTTCGGATCAATGAAGGAGGCGATCTGCCAGCGGCCATGCGGCGCGCTTTGCGACAGCTTCAAGGTCCAGGCGGCGCTGCCGGCCGCGAGCTTGTCGCCCGCAACGGTGATGCGTCCCACTTCCAACCCGTCGGGACGCTGCGCCACCAGGGTCAGCGGCGCGGTGATGGCCGCGCCGACGCGGTCGCGCAGCATGGCCACGGCCTGCACCGTCTCGCCGGGGCGATAGATGCCGCGCTCGGTGTACAGCCAGGCATCTACGGGCCCGGGTGACGACCGCCCGCCGACGCCGCGGTCGGTGAGGTCGAAGGCCGAACGCCGCAGATCCAGGAAGGCGAAGTCGCCGCCGGGGCCATAGGCCATCACCATCACCGGCTCGTCGCCGCCGGTGGCCTTGAACAGGCCGGCATCGAAATCGGCGCGGCCGCTGCCGTCGGTGGTGACGGTCGCCAGTTCGTTGTTGTTGTGCGCAATGAGAGTCAGCTTCACGCTGGGCAAGGGCGTGGCGCGGTTGTAGGAGCGCGCGAACACGCTCAAGCCGGAACCAGTGGCGGCATTGGCGCTGGTGAAGCTGGTCAGCGCCATGTCGCTGTCCACCACCCATTGCATCGCCAGCTGGCCCGAATTGTCCTCGTCATTGGCGGGCTTCTTGGCGGCATCCTGCGCCACGATCACATAAGCGCCGGGCTTCTGGCCCTTGATCAGGTCATGGATGGGGATCAGCGTGACGACGCTGTCATTCTTGACATTGTCGACCGACAAAGTGCCCTGCCAGATCAGCTTGCCCTGGTTGTCCTGCAGCTGCTTGGCGTCCCAGCCGTACAAGGTGGTGTTGTCCACCGTACCGGTCTCGATCTGCGACAGCAGCCGGTCGCCCACCCGGATCACCTTCAGCGCCAGCTTGTCGATATTCACCGTGGTGACCGGCACCCCCGCCGCATTGTCGCGCGGCAGGATGATGCCGCCGTTGAAGCGCACCAGCGCCGGCTTGTCGCGCAGCTCGACCGGCACGGTCTCCTCTTCGGTCAGCTTGTCGCCGCCGGCGGAGGGAAAGCCGGTCTTCAGGGTGACGTTATAGGTCTTGTCGAACGCCATGCCCGCCAGGCACAGCCTTGTGTCCACCACCCGCACCGCCACCTTCAGCGCCGGATCGATGGAGATATAATCCTCGTAATGGGTGCGGCCGCTGGCATCCAGGGCGCGGGTGAAGACCAGGCAAGCTTCGGCCTGGGCCTTGGAGACATCCACGTCCAGGCGGCGGAAGGCGAAATCCCTGGCTTCTTCGGGAGCGGCGCTGCCGGTGACGGCGGCAAGGCCGTTCTGCAGCCGGGCCAGCACACCGGCATCCTGCCCGCCGCGCCCGCCCAGAAAGTATGCGGTGACCAGAAGAACCGCCAGGACAGCGGCGACGCCGCCCCCGATGATGAGCAAGAGCCGCTTATTTTTATTCATTGTCCGCCCCGGATTCTAGCGCGAGAAGCCTAGTGCAAGCAGGCGCGCGAATCGCGGCGAGACCATGACAAAGCGGTGAGTAGAATCGCTCCTGCGAAAATAATTATGCCGGGCAGTCGAGACGCGCCGCAGCGAAGCGACAGGTGCGGGTTTTGGCGCCTGCCGAATCATACAGGTCGATGGTCCAGCCATCGCTGCCGCGGGTCATCAGCAGGAAGCCGAAGCCGCCGACGGAAAGACCGTCCAGAACCTTGACGCCGGTATGTCCCAGGAACTGGGTGCCGCGCAGGTTCGTCGGTGTCACGTCCAGATTGTCGCCGCCGTTGCCGGCCACGATCTGGGGCGGCACGCCCTTGGTGTAGTTGATGCTCTCGAAGGTATGGATATGGCCCGACAGCATCAGCGCGACCGGGTGCGGGATCAGCGCCGCACCCTTGATGGCATTGAGGTTGGAGCCTTCCATCAAGGTGAGGTTGCCGCCGATCGGAATTCCCAGAGGCCCGGTGATCGCCGCCCAGGTGGGCCGGTGATGGATGAGCCAGACAGGCGCCCTCGCCTTGCCCAGCCCCGCCAGTTCGTCGGCATAGGTGCGGGCGACGGTGCGGTCCAGGTCGGTTTCGCCCGACACCGCATCGTCCAGTACCGCCAAGGTCAGCGCACCGGCTGCCACGGTATAGAGCGGGTCATGCGCCGTGCAGGGCTCGGCGATACCAGGCCCTTGCAGGCGTTCCCACCCCCCACCGGCGCGGCTGCAGTCTTCGTGATTGCCGCGCACCAGCACGATGGGCGCCGCCGCCAGCAATGGCGCGGCGGGGGCATAGAAATCGGCCTGCCAGGTGATCCAGTTGTCGCCCCAGGGCGAGCCGGCGCAGCCGGCATTGCCCACCGGACAGGCGCTTTCGCGGTAGAGATAATCGCCGACATGGATGATCAGGTCGGGCTTTAGCCCCGCGGCGGCCGCGGCCAGTTGTGGGAAAGGCCATTGGGCGGGATCGTTGCAAGCCTGCAGCGCGGCACCCTTGATGCGGCAGCCGGTATCGCCCAGCACCAGAATGCGCTGCGGGTCGGCCACCGGCACCGGCAAGCTGATGCCCGCAACTGTGGCGCTGGCGGTGCCGGCGGGGATCGGCGCGACGCAGACCAGCGGGAAGTTTGCGTTGGCGGGTGCGCGCACCGTCATCGGCGCATCGCCCTTGGGTGTGTGCAGGACGGGACAGCTTGCCTGGCTTGTTACCAGCCGCGCTTCATAGCCGGTGGCGGTGGCTTGCACCCAGGCGCTGTCGGCGGCGTGGGCGCAAACCGGGAAAAGAAACAGAAAAGCGAGAAGCTTTTTCATGGCCGGGAGCCTACCCGCCCCCCAAGCGCTAGAACAACCGCTTGAATGTGACTTTCCAGAAACGTCCGATGCCCGGCAGGGCGCTGAGATTGGCGTAGGTATCGGCGCCGGGGGTGAAATAGCGCTCATCGCCCAGATTGTTCACATTCACATCACTTTCCCACACATCCCATTGGGCAAACCCGCTGGCATTGAAGGTGACATAGGACGGATAGACGATAGGCGCCGGCACGGTTTGCTGGGTGTGACCGACATAGGTGCCGCCAAAGGTGGCGCCCCACACGCCCCAGTCCTGCCGGTCGCTGGTCCAGGTCAGGTAGGGGCTGATCACGGCATGGGGCACCAGGGAGTCTTCATAATCGCCGCCGCGCCCCGGCAGGGTGGAAAAATCGAACACGACATAGCTGCCGCCAAAGCCGTTCTGCGGGGTCACGCCATAAGTGCGCGCCGGCACATAGGAGAAGCTGCGGTCCGGGCCCTTGATGGTGGTGTGCTGCAATGAACCCGCCAGGGTCAGGCTGAGATTGGGGGTGGCGACATAGCGCAATTCCAGCTCGGCGCCCTTGGCGCGGGTGCCGCGCACACTGGTGACGCCGCCGCCCTGCACCAGCTGGGTCCGGTTCTGGACGTACCAGTCCAGGCTGCCTTGCAGGTGATCGTCCAGGGCGGTGAACTTCACGCCCACCTCGTTGAGGAAACTGTTCGACAGCCAGGCATTGCCGGCCAGCAGGCTGGTGGAAACCTGGGATGCCTGGCCGATCTCCAGCGCCGAGGACTTGGCGATGGTGACGTAAGGCACCAGGCCCCAGGGCGTTTTGTAAGACAGCGACACCGAATAGGTGAACCGCCCGTCATGGCCGCGCCCCGATCCCGGCTCATAGGCCAGCACACCGGCATCCACCGAGCGCACGGTGTAATCGTCGTAGCGCCCGCCCATAGTCAAGTCGAGGCTGTCGTTCCAGTCCAGATCGCTGGTGATGAATGCACCGGCATCGGATGTGTTGGTGCGCACGTCATTTTCCCAACCCAAGCCCACGGTGCCGGGTGGATCCACATTGAACGGCGAGTCGATGATGTCGTTGGCGGCGGCGCCAACGGAAATATCGCGCCGGTCCAGGGCGATGACGCCGCTGTTAAAGCTCTCTTTACCGATGGCATGGACATACCGATACGAGCCGCCCGCCACCGTCTGGGTCTTGAGCAGGCCGAAATCACGCTTCAGATCATAGCGCAGCCGCGCTTCGCCGATCTGGGTGCGGTAGGAGCCGGGAAAACCGTAGGAAACAAACCGGTCATTCTCCAGGGTGTCGCCGAACAGTTGCAGGCGCAGGCTTTGACCCTCGCCCAGGACCTTGGCCGCTTCCAGGACAGCGGTGTGGGTGGCGGTGTTGGAGAAATCCACGCCTCTGGCAATATAGACAGTGCGCGGATCCAGGGTGGTGGTGCCCAGGCCGGTGTCCAGCTTGTGCGCGGCGTCGGTGCAGCCGGCACAGGCCAGCGCCGCGAAGCGGGGATCGAAGGTGTAAGGATTGCCGCCCAGCTCGTTCAGGGTCAGCCGGCCATTGCCGTCGGCGTCCTTCAGCGAGGTGTTGCGGCCGGTGATGTAAGTGCCGTTGTCGATCAGCGCCTGGGTCAGGCGGTTCCAGCCCGGCGTCTGCACGTCACCGTTGGAATGATAATACATATAGTCGGCGGCGAAGGACAAATCGCCGTCCGCCAGGTTGCCGGACAATTCCACCAGCTGGTGGCTGGGATGGATGCCGCGATAGAAGCTGTAACTGTCATCCACCTCGCCATAGACATGCACCCCGCCGCCCGCATCACCCAGCACCACCGGCACGCTGAGCTGCGCCGTGGCATTGCGCTTGGAATAGCTGCCATAGGTCACGCTGGCCTCGCCGCCCAGCGCGTCGCTGGCGGCGGCGGATTTGGGGATGAAGTTGACCAGACCGCCGACTTTGCCCGCGCCATAAATGGGCGATGGCGGCCCGCGCAGGATCTCGATCCCGGCCGCGTCGCTGAGCGGGGTGGAAT
>Ga0073936_10010224_pt1 | contig 11537 bp, 10 predicted proteins | sample AliMusrvi5mmetaG_FD_87041 | JGI IMG/M metagenome (GOLD analysis project Ga0073936, IMG submission 87041) | Freshwater lake bacterial and archeal communities from Alinen Mustajarvi, Finland, to study Microbial Dark Matter (Phase II) - Alinen... | ecosystem: Environmental > Aquatic > Freshwater >... | reverse complement strand
TTATTAGGGAAAGGCGGTTTTGCTAGAGTTTATAAGGCTCTGGATAAAAAGTTTGATCGTCTTGTTGCTTTGAAAATTTTTAAGGATGTTGAAATAGCAGAGCGTTATCAACTAAAATCTGAAATAAAAAGAGCTATAACTTTCGACCATCCAAATATTTGTAGGTACTTTGATATTCACGATCTGGAAGTTGAAAATTCACTTGGAGAAAAAGTATATTCCCAGGTTTGTATAATGGAATACATGAATTCCGGCAACCTGCTACAATATTATGAAAAGGTGAAGAACTGCCAGATTCTTAATAAATTATTGATTGATGCCTTGTGCGGAATTTCTTACCTGCACAAAAAAAAGATCATCCATCGTGACATAAAACCTGCGAATATTCTCATCAAACAAACAGATGAGGGCATAGTAGCGAAAATAATTGATTTTGGAATCAGTAAAAAGACGGATTCGGAAGCCAGTTCCTCATCATCAGCCATCCTTGGTTCTGTGTCTTATATGGCTCCTGAACAATTTCTTCCAAAACAATATGGCATAAACGGGAAAGTGAGCCTGAATATTGATTTGTGGGCATTTGGAGTAATGTTATTTGAGATACTCTCTGGCAGACCATTGTTTGGTAAGCCAGGAAATCAAATGACGACCGAGGAGATTATGGGAAAAATTATAACTCCAGAATTGCCTAAAGACATAGAAAAACTGGAGGAACCATACAGGGAAATTATATCGAAATGCCTGATTAAAAATGCGGGTCTGCGAGTGCAAAAAGCGGATGAATTGATCGATATGCTGAATAGACAGGTAAATTTAAGTTATCCAACTGTGACAGACAAAACAGTAGGAAATCCCTCATTATCAGCAATGGAAGAAACAATGATATTTGAGACAGGAAATGGAGCATTAAAAATTAGCGAAAAATTTGTTGAGAATGAGGAAACAGTATTTTATGGCGATGAAATTATTTCTGAAGAGAAGGATAAAACTCCTGAAAGTATTGATGCATTGTCCGATTCAAATGTCAAAGAATCCACTGAAAATGAATTGGAAAAAGGAAAAACCTCTTACCTCCCTGGAATATTCACTGGAATCGTCATAATTGGTATTATCATTTTTTTTATTGTAAAGAATATTAGTCCATCAGCTAAAGAATTGGAAGTAAAACGCATTTTTGATTCTATCAGAATAGCAGATTCTCTCGCTATGGTTCAGGCAGAACAACAACGAATTGCTGATTCAATTGCTCAATTACAACACTAGTGAGGACAGGCCGATTGTCAATCGCCAATCCTCCCAAAAAGTCAGTTAGTTGAGTCCATTCAATATCCGATGGAATATGCCACCAAATTGGGCAGATTCCCTGTACACCGCTGGGATTTGAGTTGCTGGAAGTTGAATAATTCATCAGTTCATCCCATTGGTATAATGCTCCATAAACAGTGCAATTGGTTTCTACGTCTCCGTAGCAAAACTTTTCGATGGAACTGTTGTTGGTTTGGTTAACAGATAGGTTAATCCTCGTCCCCACGTTCAGGTTCTGCGCCATCCAGCATTGGGATCCAATTAACACTGTATTGTAACCATTACCATCACGAGTATCAGTAAAAGATTGACCGCAAGTAAAATCACAGGCTAAGGTCCCTTTTGTAAGGACTAATACAAATGAATTTCCACAAGCATTGTATGCCCATACATACCTCGTATAAAGTGCACTGCAAACAAGACCTGTATCTGTTTTTGAAGTACTTGTTCCCATGTCGAATGCGGTGGTATAGTTTTAGAAGTATTCCACTTATAGCCAATGGCACCCGACACTGCATTCCAATGCCAGGTAATTTGGTGTTGCAACGAAACATTGGTGCCGCTTGTTGGAACTGTCGGATCAACAAGCATAGTCACAGTATTCGAAGTGGCTGGATTACCTGATGGACAAGCCACATTAGAAATGATCATACAAGTGACAATATCTCCATTAATCGGAATAAAACTGTAACTCGAATTGTTAGTCCCAGCATTGGTGCCATTGACTTTCCATTGATAGATGGGATTTATTCCTCCGTTTGTTGTCGTAGCAATAAATGTTACACTATTTCCTGAACACACAAAATAGATTGGCGCTGGGTTGGGAAGCTGGATGGATTCCTGGGTCCATGCCGGAATATTACTTGTATAAGTGGCCAGGAGATTCCACCCCCCGGTTATACTGGTCCGGTAATAAACCCTTAACTCATCCTGGTTCGTGCCCCAGACTACCTGGGTATGCCAGAATCGAAGTACCGGATTTGTGATTCCCATGAGGTTTATTGGCGGGGTTATAAGTTTTGTTACAGGATGAGTATAATCTTGAACATAAAGTGTAGCATTGTAATATCCAGTGTGAGCAGTGGAGGGGTAATACCCTCCGGTATATCCTCCATTTTGAAATAACCAGTTTTTGGTACCAATAATGGATTCCTGACTCCAGCATAGGGGACCGGTTCCTGCATTCTCTAAACCTTCGTACCAGGGATAAACGGTAACCAGTGTACACAATGTTGTCGCATTCGCAATGGCCTCCAATGAATAAACCGGGAGCGTGTTACAGGACCATATTTTATAATAAAAGAGGGTGTTGTTTGCCAGCGGGGAATGGTTGAACGAAGTAGCGCTGCCGTTATAAATCACAGTTCCTCCGCCTGGGATTCCCGTTCCCTGGGCATAGGTGGTTCCGTTAGTAGGTACCCCAAAAATATTTGAAGTATTGCATGCAATCATTACGTTGCTATTTGATGTATTTTTCACCCAGTTCAGGAGAATTGCAGTTGGGCTTGTCGAAGCTGCAGCGAAACCGGAGGGATTAAAAACACCTGTGGTTTCGATCAGATCGCTCTGCCATAAGCCTCTGCCATAGGTGGCTGCTTTGATTTTACTTGTAGCATAATCATTTCCATAAAAAATTTCCAATTCGCGGACATCTACAATTGGCAACCCGGTACTAAAAGAAATCCAATCCGGAAGACTGGCATTACAAGTTACCGTTTCTCCAGACGAAATTGGGGTCCATTGTATACCAGAAGGATCATTTACATTATTACACCTCCACACATTTTGATATCAATACATTCCATGCCATCCCCGCCAAGGACACTCGTAAAATGGGATCCAACATTGGTGGCTGTTCCATTATCCTGATAGCCACTAATTTCCAGCGGTTCACTTGTTGCACTTTGTCCCAGTTTGTACACTTGCGTAATCGCCAAACCATTAGAAATATTGGTCCAACTTGATCCCCCATTAGATGTATTATAGATTCCACCATCATTACCAGCATAAAGTTTACCGTTTAATGGTGACCACGCCAGAACATGCTGATCAGCATGGACTATCGGCTTATTCAGGCATGAAACCGTATATACCCAAAAGGAATTGATGGAAAACGTAGTACCTCCATCTATTGATTTCCAGATATTGATGCCCCCAGAGTAAATAATCTCTGCGTTGGTTGGATCAACTGCAATGCAAAGGTCATACATGGACTGGAAAGAATTACTGCTTCCGTCGCAAGTATTATCCATAATGTTCGGAGTAGTGCATCTAATAGTGAAGGTCAAACCACTATCTGTTGAACGTAGTAATCCGGCAAACGGCCCATTCGTTTGTAAAATATAAACATAAGAAGGATTTGCAGGACTCACCCCAATCACCATTCTTGCACCTGGAACAGGTAATGTTATTTGGGTCCAGGAATCACCGGAATTTATTGAACGGTAAAACCTTCCACCTTCAGTGGCATATACAATTGTTGGATTGCCAGGATTATATTTAATGTCTTGATAGTTATTTGTGTTCGAGGATTTTAATGACCAATTGACACCGCCGTTTATACTTTTATATAACCCTCCGGATGTTGCAGCAAGAATAATGTCTGGATTCCTGGGATCAGAGATAAGCATCCCCACGGTCTTATTACCCATTCCTGTATTATAAACATTCCATGTCAATCCTCCATCCATACTTTTATAAACTCCCATACCAGGGGCGTCTGCTGCATCCCTGTCGCCAGTACCGATCAAAATTGTACTTGAAACAGTACGATGGACAAGAATTGAGGAGACACCAAGCGTAGGCAATCCTGATGTTAAAACGATCCAAGTAGTACCTCCATCAGAGGTTTTCCAATATATAAGTCATATTGTTGTTTAACATAATCTGCGGCAGGTAATTTTCCATTCGGCTGAACACGTGGTTCATTGATGTATTCCCAACGCTTGAAAACTTTCCACCCATCTCCTTTTGTGACCCTTCGATTTTGCCAATACTTATTGAAAGCGCTTTGAGTAGCGTGAAAGTTCGCATCAGGGTCTTGCATCATTTGAAACCAAAATGGATAATTTGTTGTATCGGGAATCGAGGGATTAACAGGATACTGCGAGTATACTTGAGAAACTGATAGTATCATTAAAACCATTGAGATAAAGCACTGTGATAAGGTTTTCATTTCCAGGTTGTTTAAAATTGTCAGAAACATTTACTTCATGATTGGCCTCATTTCGGGATTTATTCAATCGAAAAACATTTTTAGTATTTTAGTATTTCGGTTAATACTGGAATCTCATGGGAAAATATCTAAGCACCCTGTTTCGATTGCAGAGTACTAACTATTGATCATGATGGAGAATTAATCCCAAATATACTGAATTGTATATAACTCCTGTGGAAAATGGTAACTTTATGCTCTGAATATAAAAAGCGGCGCTCTTTCATTGGTCAGTTTTGGAAGTAAATCCAGAGTCGGGAACAGGGACCTCCCATTCTCTCCCGAAGTTCGCACGGGTTTAAGCTGTGAAGCGTTATCAGTAATTTTTAAAAACATGAATATACACTTTCCGCCTGTTAATGTTAGAATACCTGTTGCCATCTTATCACTCCTTTTACTTTGTATCGACTCGTTGAGTCAGGTTCCTGAAGTCAAACTCTCTCTTGGACAATTGATAAGATTTAGAAAAGGCTATATAGTAACAATTGACAATGATACCGTGTATTCATTAATTTGTCATTCCTCAGACAATGAAGTGTTTTTTGTTCCGGAACCCTTTAAATATAACAGGGCATGGGGCTTTAATAAATCGAAGATACCCTGTTTGACAACCGAAGATGAAAAAATAAAATCATTTCTCAGAAATGGACTCTTATATGAACCTTGCAAAATTCCGCCAAAAAACAAAACGGTATTTTTAACAGTATTAGAAGCTGGCACCCTTACGTTATATGCCTTATTAAATGAATACTCCAACAAATCTTTCATGGGAACGGTATCAAAGGCAGAATACAAATCGGAAAAAGGATACTTCATGAATTTTGATGATGAATATTATGGAATTAAAGATTTTTATCTTAGAAAGAACACGGACCAGCTTATTCTTATTCCGAGAGGCGATAATAAGTTTCAAAAAGTCTTCCTGCCATTGATCAGGGATAATAAAACATTTGTCCGGAGTTTATCTGGTCAGGATGTAGATTATTCTCACATCAGGAGTTTGGTTAAGCAGTATAATTCGACCTTAGGGAAATGAAAAACTACTGGAAATATGCCGTCAGCCGGTCAATGTAGGCGTGTTTCCGGAAGCTGGCATCCACCAAACCTGTAAATGACGAACAAAATTTAAATATAAAACAAGTAAACCGCTCACTGCGTGCTGCCGGCGCAACAAAAGGGGGTATTATTATCCCGGAAGACAACATACCATGAGACGGCTATTGATTTTTTTTAATCCTTAGGCTGATACAGTGTTATGGACAGGTGGACAATAAAAGTTTTATCGGAACTGTTGACAGCGTTTATTCGAAAATATTAAAGGAAAACAGGGAAATATGGGTTTATTTACCTGACAACTTTGACAGAAAGCAGTAGTACCCAATTGCATATCTGCTCGATGGGACGACAAATTTTCACTCATTTACCGGCTTAATAAACCATTCAGGTATTTCTTCCTTAATACCGGAAATGATTTTATAGGAATTGTAAATACAAATAGAAACAGAGACCATACTCCTTCTTACAATTCTACAAACTACGACAGATCTATTGGAGGAGGAGAAACATTTACTTCCTTCCTGGAACAAGAACAAATTCCATACGTTGAATATCATTATCCAACTGCTCCGTATCGCATGTTGGTTGGGCATTCGCTCGGTGGATTGTTTGTTGTAAATACGCTGTTAAATCACGCCTCATTGTTTAATTCTTATATTGCCCTTGACCCTTCTGGAAGATTAGCCACCATTAATTATAAAAGCAGTTTTTCGATACTGAGTTCAGGGAAGCAACGATAGACTTCGATGTTTGAGGTTCTTCTCTTCACCATTGAATTATCTCACATCACTGTAAACTCTGTTGGGTTGGACCTGGTAGTTGTAAACTTAGACTTTGATGTCTTTGACTTACCCAGTCGAAATCATGCCCCGTGAAGGTCAGATCAGCCCATGTGATCGCCCTGAGAGCCTGTTTGATTGGCCGTTCGTGAAGATGTGATTGTTCCATCTGAGGGGTTTGATTTTCAATGACGTCGTAAAAAAAAAGCTATCCCGGATCAAGATAGCTTCAAATGAAAATAATGGTTTTACCTGAATGGATCATTTCATTTCTATATAAATTTGAATCCAGAGAAAAGCATTTGAAATCGTCACGCAAGAAAAAGCCCTGCAAATAATTGATTATCAAAAATTTCAAAGAACGATTTGATGGTTTAGCGAGACACTGGTGATAATGATTTATCAAAATGACGGGCTTTGGGACGGTCATCACTCTAACCGCATTATTGTGCCGGATGTTATGAGATCATTCATCCCGGGTCATCCTGTGAAGCCGAAATCGTGTAGATCTAATCTCTTAACAGTCGTACATGGTTGGATTATCAAATAACCGGAGTCGCCGGCACATAACCGGCTTTATCCCCCATTATTCCCGGTATATTGAAGATAAGTGCTCCCGGGTTGCAACCGGGTTACAACCGGATTGGTTCCGGCCAGTGGAAGAAAACAGGATGGAACCAGGGGCAAAAAGCAAATTCGGAATTAGCGTTATACCCAGGAAAACGTGGACAGTAACCAGTACTTTTTTTACCCCGTCGTGGTACAGGTTAAAACACCGTTTCAGGAAAGATTGAAAGAGAGAATGGTTACCGGCACTCCTTGAGGAACCTGTTAGAATCCTCATGATGTGGAATCCTCTTAAGCAACTGGTTTTTTACCTGGGTTAAACCGATGGATAATATTCAGCCCTGGAAATTACAAAATCTTCAAACTGACCCACATTCGGTTTCCAGTCCAGTCCCAGCCCTGCACCCATGATCAGGTTCATGGGCCTGAGAGGATAGTTCGGCGTTGCGGATGGTACGGTCATGGTGTTTTTCCCGTTCACGACCCAGGTCATTCCCGATGGAAGCCAGGTGAAAACAAGCTCAATGTCATTGAGGTCGAGAGGCCACAGTTTCCAGTATGTTTTTGAAAGGATGGTGTTGTTGGTGTAGGTGGGTCCCTCGTGAAAACTATGGGTAAGATGGAAGCGTGTGAAGAACCCGTCTTTTCTGAAATGTTCGAATACATCTGTTTCGGGAGGCATTCCCATTCCATCACCTTTCGGAGGCAGGGGATGGAGGTCGAGAAACCAGATAGCCGGCCAGGAGCCGCGGAAGTTGGGTAACCTGAAAACAAACCGGTATGTTCCAAAATGGGTGCGGGAATCTTCCTTTGAAATAACTGAGCCTACCGACCAATTGGAGGTTGTTTTGATAACATTCCAGTTTTTATCCATTTTCCAGCCATTGCATATGGCATTGGAACAACCGAAATGAACTGATCCATCAGGATGATATGAGACCAGCTGATCGTTGATGCAGATCTCTTTGTCGGTGTCGGGGTTGATGATGCTTCCCCAGGGGAAGGAATAAGTCCAGCGTGTTTTATCGAGCAGGTTCATCGTGTTGAATATTGGATAGTTCTGGTGTTGTTAAGGATCGTTATTGCCTGGTCATCGTTCCCAGTACCGAAAGGTTGACTCCGGCAGCGACTGAAAATGTGGCACCGCTCTCGATCAACATGGGGCCGCACGACATTCCAACATTTCGCACGACCGGCATCCTGACCGCACTCACCGGGATTTTCACGCTTTCATTGACCGGTATACCCGCGGGAGTCCAGTTTCCTCCTGTGTTCCAGTCATCGCTGAGAGCGCCTGTCCAGGTTTTGGTGTAAAATACCCCCTGTGACAGGGTGGCTTGTTTTAACACGATTTCGTTCCCTGGATCAAAGGTGAAGGAGGTTGGCTGTTTTGAAAAGGTCCACATGTACTCCTGGTAATTAAAGGTATTCATCACCCTGATCAGGCTGTCGGTGTTATCCTGGAAGTGGATTTTCAACACAACGGGCATTTGAAAAAACGGGGCATTGGTCTGGGTTTGTTTAATAAGAAAATGGAGATCCCAGTTACCGCTTCCGAGATGTTCAAAATAGTATTGATTTGCATAGAGAGGATGGTTTGGCGCGTAGACCCACTGGTTGAAATACCAGGTGTAATCCGCACCGGTAACATTGTTGACCTTGTCTTTAAAATCGGTGATGGATGCAGAATGGAACCGAAGGTTTGTGTCATTGGCGTAAGCCTGGAGAGCCGCAAAAAACATCGGGTCACCCAGGGTGTACCTGAGCATGTGGAGCACGCACGATCCCTTTGCGTATGTGATCGCATAATTAAAGAGGGTGTTTACATCCGGGGTGGTGGTTGCCCATGAAGGAACGGATATTGCCCATCCGGGGTTGCTGCCCAGGTAATTCGAAGCATCGGCGTTTACCTGGCTCTTGTAAGTGGTATAACCTCCAGTTCTCTCCCACCAGAAGTCTTCACACCATGTGGCAAATCCTTCATTCAGCCAGATATCGGCCCAAGTGTCGCAGGTGATCATGTCGCCAAACCATTGGTGGGCGAATTCATGTGCGATCAGCGATTCATCCCAGCAGCCGGGGCAGATGCTGGTAAGTGTCTGGTTTTCCATACCGCCCCAGGCAAACTGGTTGTTGAGCGCAGCAAATCCGTTTTTCTGAAAAGGATGTTCGCAAAAATGCTGTGAATACCAGTCTGTCAAGGGTCTGATCACCGCTTTGATCCCGCTCACACTTTCTCCGGGGTTGTAATAAAACCTTATGGGAACACTGTCTGCCGGGTTTGACAGCTTATGCCAGTAAACAATGTCGAGGTTGTAGTTTACTTTTGAGGTCATAACCACCAGGTAGGTAGCCACATTATGAATGCTTGCCCAGTGATATCTGATGGTATCTGCAGAAAATGTGGAATCCATCAGTTTTCCGTTGGAGCCGAATTTCACCGTGGAGGGAACCTTTGCCGTAAGGTCGAGGAGCGCTTTGTCGGAAGGCTTGTCCCAGCAAGGGAACCAGTTTCGTGCACCCTCGGGTTCACAGTCGGTAAACAACATTCCACCGGAAACATACAAAGCTCCATCCTGCACGTTTTGATGCCTGTAATAGATTTTCACTTCTGCGATTTCACCGGGGAGGTAGGTGCGGTTCAGCGCAATGGTAAGAATATTGCCGGCATGCGTAAAGGAGACTCCCGCCAGCCGAACCGAATCAATGACCAGGGATGAATTGACCGCATTCAGCTTTATCACCGAAAGGGTGGAATCCACCCTGAACTGTATGATATTGGAAGCGCTGAAGTTTTTCGGATAGGGTGAGAAATAACATTGATAGAGGTTGAGGTTCAGCGTATATTTCAGGACATCAAAGGCATGGGGGAGGCTGTACACGGAATTGTCCGGTAATTCCTTCACGGAAATTGCCGAGCTCTTTTTCATCTGGCAGTAATGAGCTCCGCGCGGGCCCGGGTTATCCTGTGACCGGGTAGCCTGCGAGATCAGGATAAAAACCGTGAGGATAAGCATGAGTTTTTTCATGAATGGAGGATTGGGGGATATTAAGCAACACAAATTTAGCTATTTTAAGGGTTCATTAAAACGATGTCCTGATAAAGCTTCGAAAAAATTTCATAGTTCCGAAAAAAAGGTTACTTTTGCACACCCTGATTGGTACTATGTGCCAAAAATGCCCGGATGGCGGAATTGGTAGACGCGCTAGTTTCAGGGACTAGTATCCGTACGGATGTGCAGGTTCGAGTCCTGTTCCGGGCACAAATAATCAAAAGTAAAACCCCGTAGATCAATGATTTACGGGGTTTTTAAATTTTCGAGGTGACGGTAGGGGTGACGGTAAAAGTTATTTTAAGAGGCTTGAAAAACCAGGGTTATTCTCAATATTCTTTAGTAATCTTTTAACAGTGTAATCTTCTTTAACCGAATTTGTTTCTGTTAGAATATCATTCAAGATTGATAAAAGTTTTTCTTTCTTTGTGGGTGGTTTGTAGGTTTTTGAAAATTCAATTATTTCAGCATTAGTAAGGGTTTCATAACTATCGGGAAATTTTTGAAGTAATTTTTTCTCCAGATCCTTAGGGCTATTTACAAACATAAAGTTTGCCTCTACTAAATCTATACATTGTTTATTAAATTCTTCTAAACTGATTTTGTTTGTCCAATCCTCCGTACCTACCCTGGAGTATAAATTACCCACCAACCACCCCAATTTAGCTTTAAAAGCATCATTTAATTCCAAAACTTTTGCCGATAAACAGGTATCATAATGTTCGCTTGCTCGTAAAGCTATTGAAACGCGTAAAAACGCAACGCAAGGTTCAGGGAATTTGTATTGTGTTTCAGGGTGTAGATAAAAATACTCTGGGATGTTATTATTCATTAAACGGACGACAAACTCAACTATTTTATTATGCTTTCGTTCCTCTAAAATTAATTTGGTTTTTTTTTCAAGCGATGATTGAAAATACATCTCAGCACCACGTTTAAGTGCATCCTCAAGAGATCTTACTGCAGCTAATGTAATATGTTTGGCTGAACAATCATCACCATTACGTTTAACAAGATCACAAGACTGTGTTAAAACAAGGAAATATTTGTATTCGGGATTACAAAAGTATGGATGTACCTCGTCTAAAATCCTTATTAAATCATCACTCTTGCTGAGTAAGTCCCCTTGTTTTAAACCGCTTAAATCCAGTTTATCCTCGTATGTAAAATGGGCCATGTGCGGTGAGGAATGACTATCAGTTACAAGGATTGACTATTGTGTTTGTAGATGGATCTTTGAAGATTAATCTTGTCAAACTCATATGTAATTGAAACGGATTTGACTTCTGTATTATACGAAATTGTCCTTGAATCTGGATAGTTAATCGCTTTAAAATCTGCATCAGTAGTAACAGGTGAGCAGGTTGTTGGTTGAACTGGCTCACTGAAGGAATATTTGTCTTGATCTATTTCGGACAATATGACTGACGTGGTGTTTTCAATATCCGTGCTCATGGTTCAAAGACTTAAATTGTAAAATGTTTTTAGAAGGTTTAGAGAAGAAGTTCTGTAAAACTTGGTTTTATCCTGTAAGATTTTCTTTACTGTTAACGTTGAATCACA